>Ga0315899_10004467_pt1 | contig 15108 bp, 25 predicted proteins | sample LakEriMetagenome_2_FD_203518 | JGI IMG/M metagenome (GOLD analysis project Ga0315899, IMG submission 203518) | Freshwater fungal communities from buoy surface, Lake Erie, Ohio, United States - Buoy 4 MA112 | ecosystem: Environmental > Aquatic > Freshwater > Lake | place: USA: Lake Erie, Ohio... | reverse complement strand
TCCGCCTGCTCAATGAAAGTATTGATCTGTGTCGTGGTAGACACAGTAGCTCCACTGGCAAGGTACGTATCAGGAAACGTATTTTCTAGGTACGCCTGAATGTTTGCGTAAAGTTCCGCGTAGGTCATGTTAGGCCATTGGTCCTCGGGCCATCAAGCCCTTGGTTGCTGCGCCAGTGCCACGGATTTTGATACCGTCGGTTTTGGTGCCCTTGTAGTCATTGCTATGGCTGTTGGCCACCGAGACGTTCATCTCGCGCATGTACTGCTTGTTGTCGCACTCGCCAGCTGCAACACTTTTTGCAGTCACGGTCTTGCCCGACATAGTGTGAGGCTTAGCGTACGCAGAAGCGGGTAAGTTATTGATCTTGGCCATGATTAACCTTTCGATTTTTGGTTGGCAATCTTTGCCAAACCGCGACCCATTTTAAGCATGTCGCTGTTGGTCTTACCGCCAGCACGCAGCTTAGTTGGAGTCTTACCGGGGTGCATGTTTTTCTCATGCTTGCCCACAGCGGACTTAATCATTTTTTTGTCTTGGGCCAAGTCGGCCTTTTCCATTTTTGCCATGATCGGCTCCTTAAGTCGTTACGATACTGACTGTACCAATTTCCACGGTTAACGACAAGTTGTTTGGCGTTAACGCGTCATCAAAAAAGCTAGAGCCACCAACAGGGTTCCACCCCCATTGAAAGTTCCTGCTGCCTTCACCTTGAAAGCCTTGTTGCTCAATACTCGTGCCGTTGCCTACATTTATGTGTAAGCCGGTCGTACCAGACGATACATAGCTTCGATCAGGTCGCGGATTACGCACGCCTTGAGGATCATCCACAGGGTACATGCCCAGTTGCAACTGCGGGTGGTCAGGGTCCCAGCAAGGTCCGCACACCAACAGCTCATAGTTTTTGGTCTTCACGACCTCACGACGCAAGTCTGTTAGTTTAAAGCGAAAGCCACAGCGATCGCACTCGGCGATGCTGTTCTTGCCGGAGGAGAACCGATTACCCATCAGTTAATAAACTGTTGACGCGGCACAAAGCGCACCGCGGCTTTCTCTTGATCTTCACCGGCGGCAATCTCCCAAGCCTCGTCGTACTGGGCTTTCAAAACCTGCAAACGCTCCAGCCCACCGGGGACTTTAAGCGCCAAGTAGTACGACAGACCTGCGGTCATGCAGGGCACAAAACGGAAGGGCACGTCCATAACGTTCACACCACCGCCGGCATCCTGCACCCTGCGCATACGCCAGTACACAAACTGATACTGCTGTGCGCCATCAGGTGTTGGCCACACGGTCACTGCTTGGAGCTTGGCCCAGTAGATGGTTGCACCGGCAGTGTGTGCGGCTGCGGTTGAGTCGTTCTGGCCACGGAAGCAGTTGTACAGAGTATTGCCTGTGATGTAGCCGTACTGGATGTACTCGTTATCAATCTTGATGAAACCGGTTGACGGTAGTCCAGCTGCGTTGGTAACAGTAATCGTGGTATCTGTCGATGTGATTGTTGATGCAAGTGTGCCCCCATTCGCGGACTGCTGTCCGTCCAAACGCTGTACCCACACCTGAATTGGACGGGCTTGTTGCAGTTTATTTGGGAGCGTCGCGTAGGTAGAAACACTGATACGCGTAATGGTCAGATCGGCTTGGTTGGCCAGTTGGTTGGCCTGCGTACGAATCACGTGCTCAAGCAGATCGACCGTATCGTTCGGTAGGGCATAGGTGTTCTGGCCTTGCACGAGGTCAATCGTGCCCTGCTCAAACGTCCACATATTCACGCCGCGGTTCGCCCAGTCGGCGAACAAAAGGTTCAAAGACCGACGTGCGGTCTTCAAGTCATAGCCAGTGCGCAGCTCTGAACCGACGCGTTCAAACGCCTCCTCAACCAACTCGGTGAGGTCTAGGTTAAATCCAGCGGTTCCAGAGGTGTTTGCCATGATTAGTACATTTTCCCGCGAGTTTTACCCTTGGTCGCGATACCGTCGGCACGACTAGAAGCGGAACGAATTGTGCCGCCTTTTTTGTACCTGTCTTCGCCTTTGTTACCGCGAGTCACTTCACGACGAAGTTCATTTTTGTCTTCGTTAGACAGCTTTGTACCGGTTGCGTCTTTGTACATAGCCACAGGCGTACCCAATAAAACGCCGCCAAGACCTCGGGCTACTTTGCGCATGGTCTTTTCGCTTTGGCCGTCTTTTGCATCCAAGTCGCTGGTGTCCATCGCTTCACGCAAAAACTTACGGCCCGGGCGCTCGATGTCGCTTATCAATACGTTTGATTGTTTGGTTGCCATTTTTTACCTCAACATTTCCATCGTGCCAAAGACGCTGCTTTACGAGTAGGCTTACCCTTTTCGTCTTTCATTGGGCCGGGCATACCGGACATACGTGCGCAGAATGACTTCTTGCGGGCACCGCCTTGTGGCTGTGGGGCCTTCAGGTTGCTGCCTGTAGCTGCGTTGTACTTAGCGCGGCCTTTGGCTGTGAGACCAGCACCCTTGGATGCTGGTAACTTTTCGCCACGACCTACGGCCAAAGAGGGGCTTTTCTTTTTAGTTGCCATTACCGAAACCTCGCTGTCTTCTTTGCGACTGTTTTTGGCTGGGCAACAAACTGTTTTCCCGCCGCTTTACCTGCACGTTTTGCCTTGGTAGTAGCCGCATATTCAGCAGGGCTCAAGGACTTAATTGCCTTCTCAGGCAGATACCGCTCCCCCGTCTTTGACGACGGTTTGCCAGACTTGGTGCGCCACTTCTGGTCGCCCCAGTCTTTGAGGGATTGCTGCGGTGCTTTCACTTTAGTCCTTGTACCCGCCGCCAGCGGCCTTGTACTTCTTGGCCACCAACTGCGCTTTACGTGCAGACCACTGACCTGCGCCAGTGCCATGAGTCGCTGCGGCTTTTACCTGAGACACGATCCGCTTGCGCAGAGAGGGCTTGGTGTAGTTACCCGCAGCATTGACCTTGCCGCCGTCGGCGTACATCTCGACCTCGTTCGGATTATCCTTGCGGGTAATCTTTTTGCCCTTGGGCATCTTAGAGGGGGAGATGGCCCCCATACCTCGGCTGGCCATCATGGTGTTAGCACTTACCGCCGGACTTCATGCCCAACGGCTTGCTGCCCTTCATGACGACCATGGTGCCCTTGGTTTTACCCTTGGTGGCCATGCCGTCTTTGCTTGGAGCAGCTGTTTTAACTGCGCCCATTTTGGCTTTGGTGATGCCACCGCCAGCCATTTTCTTTGTGCCTGCGCCGTCTTTCTTTTTGGCCATCATTGCCATGAAGCCGGGGTTCATTTTGGAAGCCATAGTATCACCACCTTTAGAAAATTTTTTGCCTTTGTCGGCTGTTGAAAAATCTTTGCCCACGGACTGCGGGACGCCTACTTTCTTGGCAAACGACGGCGAGTGTGCAATCGCTTCCATGAAACTGTGTTGCTTTTTACTGGTCGACGGCATCTTCAGCCTTCTTGCGCCCCAGCATACGCTGAACCGTGTCGGTCTCAAAAATACGAATGGCCGTCCAGACAATCGTAAAAAGTGCAGCAATTGCGGGGAGCATTTCGATCAGGGTTCCAACAGTTGCTACGACTGAAACACCGTCAACGATGTGCTTCACCGACTCATCCATGTCCAAAAACGGGTCTTTCATGGGATTATCCGTAGTAAATGTTTACTGCCACTACGTTGGATACCTGCGCGTACACACCATTCAACGCCAAAACACCTTCTGCTGGAATAAACGGCGCGTTGTTAAACGTGTCACTAGCGGCTACATCGTAAGTTAATAACCACCGGCTGGCGTAGGTCATAGCCGCCCCAGCAGTAATACTGCCAGAGTTGATGTCAGTCACTGTGAACGTGTTTGCGTCGGTGACGGTAACAATATAGTTTCCGTTGGTGGCCGTGCCACCTGTGCCAGCAGCGAAATCAGCACCAATCATGTCGCCAGTTTTTAAACCGTGGCCAGTTGCTGAAACTGTAATTGTTGTACTAGAACGCCCATAAGTCGCTGTAGTAACTGGGGCTGTTGCTGTGTCAAACAGTGTTACATGCCCAGCGGTAGCCGAGCCCACAAAAGAAATCCCACGAACACGATTTCTACCAAGAACCAAAAAACCAGACGTGTTTAAGTGCGCCTGTTTTACGTCCGTTTGCATCGTCATATCAATTCTCCTTTAAACAAAGGGGCCGAAGCCCCCGAGAATGATTAGGCTGCAACAGCGCCGTTCAACGCAACGATGTCCCAACCAGCCGATGTGTACACCAGCATACAGCTATCGCCAGCAGCACTAAATGTGATGGTTGTAAAGCCAAGTGCTGTCGTGGGTGTTAACACAGCAGAGCCGCCGTCCACAACGTGGCTAATGATTTTGATCTCGCCAACAGCGCCGTTAGCCAGTGTCAGTGCTTGTGCCGCGCCGGTAGTTGTTAACTGGGTAAGTGCGTTGGTAATGTCAACAGCGCCTGCGCCGGACAAAGATTGCGTGCCCAAAACAACGTCTGTACCAAACGAAGAATTGACGGTGACCGCGCCAGTGGTGCTGTTCACAGTGATTGATTGGAAGCCGTTTTGCGACCGTACTGGGCCGTTAAATGTGGTATTAGCCATGATGTTTCCTTACATGCTGTAAAGTGTATCTGTCTGCATGTCGTCAGCCGGGACTGTCAGATACACCGGGGACCCCGGGATGCTGTGAATATACACGAAATTTTATCTACGTCAATCGTTGTTTTGTCATACTTGCTGGGAAAAATATAGCTATGCGCTACAAAATCCACCGTGCTGATCTAGGCTGTCTGGACACACAGATGGCGCTTACTCGACTCCAAAAACAGTGCTTACCCTATGATAAACCTGCTACTACAACATTTGGCTACTGGTGGCTCGTTCATTCTGAAGATGGCGTTCCGGTTGCTTTTGCTGGTCTTGTTCCCTCTCAGCGTTGGAGTGATTGCGGTTATCTGTGCCGGGCAGGCGTTTTACCGACTCATCGTGGACAAGGCATACAGAAAAAGCTTATTCGAGTCCGCATCCGACAAGCGCGTGCCCTAGGATGGAACTGGTTAGTCACTGACACAAACGACAACCCCGCATCGGCCAATAGTCTGATAGCTAGAGGCTTCAAAATGTTTGACCCGACAAAGCCTTGGGGTGCAGATAAGACCCTTTATTGGCGTTTCAAGCTCTGAACAGACAACCTATGCCCTATAAAGACCCCGAAGTACGTAAAGCTAAACACAAAAAATACTCAGCCGCTCACTACAAGCGTAATACCGAGGAAGTCAAAGCGGCAAACAAAGAAAAACGGTCTTCGCTTAGGAAAGAATGGAATGCATACAAGGCCACCCTATATTGCACTAAATGCGGGTTTAATCACTCCGCCGCGCTAGACTTTCATCACGAAGACCCCAGCACTAAGACAGATAGCGTCAACCAGCTTGTTAGCGACGGCAGGTTCAAAGCTGCTTTGGAAGAAGTAAAAAAGTGCATCGTCCTCTGCGCAAACTGCCACCGCATACACCACCACGATGAACGGCGTGCTGCCAAAAAGAGAAAGAAAAAAGGGGCCGAGGCCCCCTAGAATTCGCTATTCGCAAATGGCAAATTACTCTTCGTCAACTGGTTTTGTGCTGTCAAATAAAAACACGGCCACATTGAGGTCAGAAGTCTGCTCGTCTTCTTCCACAACTTCTTCGTCTTCGTCTTCAAACTCAACAACGTGCTCGTAGTCAGCGGCCCAACCGTTTTCCTTCTGGAACTCGATAAATTCTTGGATGAGCTGAACTTTGTCAAAGTCGCTGGTTTCAATGGTTACAAACTCGTCGTCACCCCAGTCGCTGATGTTAATTTTTACCGTGTACATACTAACTCCTGTGTTTGTTAAATACAGCATTAGCGCTGTAATGCCATCCTAGTTAGTCATTGTGAAGGTTAGACGACAATAAAAAAGGGACCCGAAGGTCCCTTTTTCTGAGCTGAGCAATTAAGCGCCAGCAGAGCCCCACATGCCGAGAGGATCAGACCAACCGAACGAATAACGCTCGCGGGCCTTGTAACGCACGTTACCTGTGTCGAAGTCGCCGTCCATTGAGTTAGTCAATGGTGAACGCTCGAAGTGCTTCATACCGTTTGGCACGTCAGTCGTCAAGAACCAAGCATTGCTGTCGGTCAAGAAGTGGTTGACAGTGTAGCCGCCGGGGATAGCACCCATTTGCTTGATCGCGTTGATATCGTTATCAGCAGTACCGACGCGGAGTTCGGTATCCAACAAACGCTTAGCAACGAACATCAAAGCTGGTGGGATCACCATCTTGACGGGCTTGGCAGCGATCAGCAGACCGCGTTCGTCAGTCCACGCAGCGATCTGAATCACAGCGTTTTCCAATGAAGTTTCGTTCAAGTCAACAGCAACAGTTGGGCTGTTGAAGTTCACACCACCGTTGATGAGGGGGTGACCAACGCGAGCTGAGCTGGAGTTGACGCCGAACAAAGACACGCCGTCGCCACCCAAGTAGCTGCCGCTGAAACCGTTGTTCAAAACGGAAGCAGCTTTAACTTGCTTGGTGTAAGCCATAGCGCGAGCCAAAGACTTGGTATAACGAGCAGACAGGCTGTCGTACAAGTTGTCTTCAACAGCTTCTTCAGTGATAGAGAAGCCCAAGGCGATGGTTTCGTGGTTGTAGCGTGCTGTGAACGCTTCCTGCGCATTGTCATAAGCAATGGCAGAACCTTCGTTCTTAACAGGAGCTGCACCGAAGCCGGCCAACTTGGTTTCTTCTTCAAAGCTACGCTCAGATTTCTCTGTCTCGTAGATTTCCTTGTGCTCTTCGCCGTAGCGTGCGTACTCCATGCCGAACAAAGCGTTCAGGCCGGGAAGCAATTCTTTGAGCAGTTGTGCGCGTGAAATAGCCATTTTTTAGCTCCTATTACAGACCAACAGCGTTGCTGTAAGCGTGGTATCCGGGGTTGAACTTCACCAGAATGTCAGTATAGGCGTCGCCCACAGTCGAGAAGCCCTGCATGTCCACAAAACCAACGACGCGGAAAGCGGCGGTAGTAGTAACAGCAGAAGAACCGGCCACAACAGCAGTGTTTGAGTTGCCAGTGGTGGTGCTACCTGTGGAGGTAGATTGCACGGCGTTCAAGAACACGTTTGCGCCCAAAGCAGCTTGCGTCACAGAGCCAGCGGACTGGACTTGGAACACAGCGCGGTCGTCGTCAATCACGTAAGCAGTGATAAGCGTGCCAGCAGGTGCCACAGTGTTAGCTGGGTAGTACTGAGCGTAGATTACTTGGCCTTGTGCGTTGACGTACGAGCAACCAACAAACACGCCGATACAACCAGTGTTAGCAGTACCAGTGGGGAAACCGTTGGTAGTAGCGTCAGCACCAGTAGAGGTAGCGATTTGCAAGTAGCCTGAAGTGTTCACAAACACGAGCGAACCATTGAAGATGTTCGTGTTGTAGCCAGCAGGGTTAATTTGAAACTGGCGGGTGCTACCAGAGTAAGGTAGACCTCCCAGCTCATTTACGGCACGAAAGCCGTAGGGAGAAGCAACTGATGCCATTTAAGGACTCCTTGTTTACTTAGAACCTGAACCAAAACCCCCGCCACGAGTGTTCGTTGACTTGCGGTCGCTGAACAAAGGCATCCGAGGATCGTTGTTTCGCATGAAGTGGTTGTCCACTGAATCCATCTGGTTCTGCGCTTGCTTGCTGAAATAATCATCCCGGGCTTGCGCTTTTTCAGCAGACATCTTGCATAGCATGAGGCCGCCAATTTCCACGTTCCCAGTTTTCTCATTGCCAAACAGTTGCAGTTCTGGATGGTCTTCTGCCTTCACCGGCTCCCAGCCTTCGCGCATCTTACGAGACACGTTAGTTGGGTCCGCCTGTCCTAGTACGTGAGTCGCAATCCAGCGATACAAATACCCGGGTTCAGGTGTTGGGTCTGGCAGAGATGTCGGCGGTACATAGACTGCGCGAGCATTAGTTTCGCGTGACACAAGATCACGAGGTGTACGAGGACTGGTCATTGTTGGTTCTCCAATTTTGCTACTTGTGCAGCGTATTGCTGCGGGGTCAATCCAAATTTCTTAGCCAGAGCGATCTGGGTATTCGTCAATTGGACTTTTTTAGCCCCCGACGATCTTGTGGCAGGGGCTACGACGGAAGCAGGTTTTCTTGGAGACTCGGTTTGTGGCCGGTCTTCGCCCCCGAAAACTTCGGGGAATTTACTCTTCACGCGAGCATCAATCTGCTCGAAATACTCATCAGACCTTGGGTCGGCCCCTGAGTTCACTAGTTTTTGATGCAGCCCTAATGCGTAGCTGGTAACTTCTTCGAACCCATTTGCTCCGAACCACTGGTTTTTAGCTTGCCAGCGCAAGGTTTTTTCGTCCGGTTGTACGCGTTGGGATTCGCGATAGCTAGTTTGTACCTCATCTTCGTCAACTTGTAAAGGGGCTGGACGAAAATTTTTCGTTGCCTCCATTTTTATCTTGGCGTCGAGGAGGGCTTCTTGAGCAGCAAGGATGGCATCGGCGTCAAAAGACTCCTGTGCTGCCTTGTACTCTCGGCGGGCTTTGTCCAACTCTGACTCGGCCAGAGTCTTAGCCTGCGCTACAAACTGCTCAGTACCTGTGTTGACGTTACGGCGGAGACTCTTGTTCTCCTCCATCAACTGTTGTGCAAGACGCTCAAGCTCTTGCTTTTCGCGCAGAGTAGCTTCTTTGGCACGGCGCTCATCATGGCGGGCATGTGTGAGTTCCTTGATGCGATCTTGAGCACCCTTGGTGTACTTCTCGATTTCGTCATCGGTGGGGTCTTCGACCTCACGGTCCAAAGGCTTACGGCCACGGTCTTTTTCAGGCGTGTCGTCAATTATTTCGACTTCAATGTCGTTGTCCGTTGTAATCTCGACTTTACTTTCTTCGAGCTCGTCCGGAAACTTGTATTCGTCCGTCATTTCTACTCCTTATGCGCGGGTTATACCGCGAGGGTCTTGCACAACAGCATCCACCTGATCGTCGTTAATCAGACGGAACTCTTTTCCGAAAATTTTGAAACGCGTACCGGAATATGTACGTACGAGCACAAAGTCACCTTCTTTGCACCAAGCACCGTTGGGGAACTTGGCAGTGTCTTTATACGCGTCTGGGCCAACGCGAAGCACGAACAGCACGGTTGTGGCGTGGCTGTCTTGCTGCATGGAAGCATAATCTCTTACGAGATCGAGCGTTGTGCCAGCGATCTTTTCATCGACTTCTGGTACTACGCACAGCAACTTCCAACCTGTTGGGGTCGGCAGTGCACCTGCTTTGGTTTCATTGTCCGCATCTTCGTCTGGCTGGGTGGCCGTTTGAATGTGCGCTGGTAGGGCGATGCCCGGGGGCAGGATTAATCCTGAGTCTTCAGTTGTCATTTGCTTTCTCCACTTTCTCAGCAAGGTCGATGATGTAACGCTCTGCAAGGGCAAGACCCTGAATCATCCCGCAGAGTTTTTGATACTGAGCAAAGTCCTGACAAACGCCGGTGGCGACGTCGTCAGCATAATTGTTCATGTCGGTGCGTATTTGTTCGCGCAATACGCGTGCGAAGTCTTGGATCATTTCTTAGGTGTTCCGGTTGGTTTATTGAGCCCTTGACGGGACTTAGCGATGTCAATACCCATTTGGGTACCGGCACGTTCTTGTTCGGCAACTAAGCGATCGCGGTTTGTCGCGGCTGTAACGGCCAGTTTCTTTTCTTCCAAGTGCATCTTGTCCGCTTTGTCGGCGGCTTCCATTTGCAGGCGTTTTTGCGCCAACTCCAAGTCTCCTTGCACCTTTTGGGCTTTGGTCTGGACTTCTTGCTGCTTGAGTTGCAACTCTTGTTGTTGCATTTGTACAACAGGGTCTTGGGCAGCTTGCTGCGCTTTTTGTTGCGCCGCTTGCGCTTGGTTCTGCTGAAGTACTTGATTAGCCGCTTGCGCCATCATGTTGGACAGTGCAAGCTCGACCTCGATCGGCAGCTTCTTGTCCTCGGGCGGCAACGCCATACCAAGCTGCTGCTCGATCTTCTGACGATAGGCAAAGCCTGTGTGCTCGGCAATGTGGGCCATAAGTGCTGCCTGCATCTGCGGAGCCTTGGGGTTCTGGCCAATCAACTGCTGGATCATGGGGTCCTGAATCATGGCCATGTGCACCTTGATGTGGGCCTCGTGGTCTTGGTACTGGAACGCCTTGACCGGTGCACACTTGAGCACTTCTTGGTTTTCAGACACGGGGTCGGTCGGCTTCATGTCGTCTTCCAACGGGATGAGCTTCTCTGCGTTCTTGATGCCTAACACCTCCAACATGTTGCGGTGCAACTGCGGCAGGTCGTAAATATCAGGAGCCATCTGAGCCATCTGGATCACGGCTTGGTACTGCACCACACGCTGGCTCATCGTCGCAGCATTAGGGTCGCTTACTGGGATGATGTCGCAAGCGCTGTAGTCCGACTGCTTGGCTGTGCGGCTGCCTTCTTCTGGCTGGAACTCGTAGTCTGGGTCTGTGTAGTCGCGGATGATGGCTGCCAACAAACGCAACTCTTGTTTGAACGCGTAGTGCAGACGGGCTTGCACCGCTGTCATCACCTTCAGCTGACGCTCTAGCAAAGCAAGGGTCGTACCCACAGGGGCTTGGGAAGACATGTCGGACACCTTCATGTCCGCAGTAGCGGCGAAGCGACGGCCTTCCTCCACGATCTTGTCTAGCAAACCTGCCAACACGGCGCTTGGCTCTTTATATGGGAGGGGCAAGATGCTGTCGCGCATGTTGCCGGAGCCGACGTCTACGTCGCGCCACTCGCCCGGTGCAATTGGAGTGTCATCACCTTTGATGCGAAGTCCCCGTGACTTGAGACCGCCGGGCAAGTTAGACAACGTTCCAGCGTCCACCAGTTGACGCATGATTGACGTCGCTGACTTGGCAAAGCCTCCGATGAGATGGAACAGACCGAAGCCGTAGGCACCGAAACCCGGTATGTACTGGTAATGTACAAAATGCTGTCGCTTGAGGCGCAAGTCATCGTCTTCCTTCCAGTTGCGGCGGATTGCCAAGATGTCGTTCGTACCTTTCACCATGGTCACCACGTACGGCAACGCAATGCCTGTCTCTTCTCCGTCACCATCGGTGTCCTCGTAACCCTGAAGGTCCAAGTCCGCGTGAATCTCAAGGATTGTGTAGCGGTCATCATCAATGTCGCTGAAGCCCGTCTCTTTGTCCTTGGCTTTTTGAATGTCCGTTTGCTCTTTCGTGGCTTCACCCAACTCACAGTCAAGGTAGAAACCAGCTTGCTGGAGCTTTTTGATTTCGTTCTCGGTCTTACGCATGACGTGTGTCAAGCGGTAGCAAGTGTCCATGTCGGTCGTTCCGTACGGCAGAATAATGTCTTCCGCGGGGACAAACATCGACACCTGACGTCCCAAATTAGGATCGTAATAAACCTTCTTAAAAGCAGAGCCGGTGGCCGGCAGTGACCACAGCATGCGTTCTTGTTCTGGGCGGAACTCGCGCATGACCTCAGTCAACTCGTAGTTCATGTCCTCCTGCACGCGCAGGGCGGCATCTTTTTTGTCTGGAGTCTCTTTACCGACAATTTTGGTGCGCACTGGGCCCGCGGCTGGGAACATCTCGGTGATTGTTTCTGACTGGAACCTGACCACCGCCTCAGTAATCATGGGGTGGAACACGCCGGACGCGCCGTTCCAAGGCTCTGTGCGCTCTTCGTACTGGAGACCTAGCAGCTTCAAACCCTCGGTGTACGCCTTCTCCCAATCCTTGCGGCTGGCTTTGTCTTGATCGACCACTGCGGCCAGATCGCCGGCCAACGACTGCATCGCGCTTTGGTCCATGTACTCGGCAAGGTTGTCATCAAAGCCTTCCTCGTCGTCTTTGTCTTTGCTGGGGATCAGGTCGATCTCCATGCCACCGATGCCAATCTTGACTTCTTCAGGATCAACGATCTCAATTTCAATCGGCTCCTCGTCTTCTGCAAGGGCGTCAATGCCTACGGGGGCTTGGTACAGGGATTTGTCGATGGCCATGGTGGTCCTTAATAGTATGCGTGTGTTTTGCGCTTGAAGAAGACGGGGTCGTCTTTCTCATCGCTGTCCAATGGAATAAAGCCGCCTTGGCGGAAGCGCAGCAAAGCTTGAGACGTCGTGTCCACGTAGTCATCGTGCTCGCCGTTCGGGAACGATGCGACTTCTTCAATCACTTCACGCGCCCAGCGCGTGTCGGGTGCCCAGACTTTACCTGAACTAAAGAGGTCGGCCACAGCGTTCATACGCACGATCTTATCGTTTCCGCGGCTCGGTGTAAATTCTTGGACGAAGATGCCCATGTTGCGTAACTCTTGGATCAACGGTGCGCCGGCAGCTTTCTTTTCGATCACGAACGCATCGGGCTCCCACTCTCGGTAATGTTTCAGCGCTGTGGCCTTTAACTCTGGGAACTCCATCCGATCTTTGAACGCGTCCAGCAAGATGAGCTGGGGCACATGGCCTTCCTCCTCGTTGTACCAAACACCCCACGTTGTACACGCGGAGTAGTCAGACCGAGTCTTGGCTTCAAAGGCCGTATCCCATGACTGGATGATGTAGTCGCACTTGGGGGGTTCTTCGGCATCCCAAATCCGCCACGCTTTTCTGGACACGATGGCCGCATTGTTGGATGTCGGCTGCTGCATGTACTGGGCGTTCCAGTACTGGGGGTCCATCGACGCTTTCGCCTGCTTCAACGCATGCAGCGGCCACTGCTCTGGCCAGAGGGACTTCTCATCCTCGGTGTCTTCGTTCAAGATGGCCGGTAGTTCCACGATTTCCCACGGCACAGCCTCTGGGTTCTTGGTCTGGTAGTCAATCAGGCGGCCAGTCAGGTCCAAAAGTGACCATCTTGTCATAATTACAATGATCGCACCGCCCGGCATTAGACGCTGCAACGGGCCCGTCTGGAACCACGACCACGCCGTATCAAAAGCCAGACGTGAGTTGGTCTTTACGTCCTGTTCAGAGTGGGGATCGTCAATAACGAACAGATCAGCGCCACGACCAGCCAGAGCGCCACCAACACCAGCAGCGTAATACTGACCTCCAGCACTCGTAGACCACTTGCCAGCAGCTTTTTGGTCGGCGGCCACGATAGTTTGGTTAAAAACTTCAGCATACTCCTCCGAATCAATCAAGTTACGCACCCGACGGCCAAAGTCTTCGGACAAACCCGCAGTGTGGGTGCCCATAATGATCTTCTTCTCAGGGAATTTACCTAAAAAGTACGCTGGAAACAAATATGAACTGAACTCTGACTTGCCCATACGTGGCGCAATGTTGATGATGACGCGCTTTTTCTTGCCGGCAATCACATCCTCGAAGATTTTGGCCAGCTTCCTGTGGTGCGGCCCCACTTTAAACCCCGGATACACCGCGTTGGCAAACCCCAGCATGCCAGAACTAGCCGCCTTGAGGCTGGCACGCCGCTCCCTGACGTCCAACATATCCATAAGCTCGATCTTCTCCGCCACCGTCATAGTGGGCAGAGCCTTTTGGAGCGCCGCAAGCTCAGGCTTCGTCAGACTGGTCAGAGCTTTTAGGTTCATCTGATTCTGTTTCTGATACGTCACTCACATCGACCACGTCGATGACGCCCATGAAACGGTTGAGCTTCTCTTTGATCTTAGCGTCGATCTCGGCATCGGACAGCTCCACCTTTTTGATCTCGACCTTGTCGGTGAACAGGCCCACTTCCGTAACTTTGCCAAGTAGGCCCAGTGCTTTTAAGCGGATGTTGGCGTTGGTGGACTTAGTCTCTTCAATAAGCTGGGCCACGGCGTAGCCGCGAATTTCTTTGGCCTGCTGCACGAACTCCCAGTCGTAGGCGGCCAGCATGCCCGTTAAGTGACGCACGGCCTCTGGTGTTTTAATGGCCACAAGGTTGGCCACTTGCTCTGAAGTCTCAGCGTTTGTCGTCAATGCCCCGAAAGCAGTACGGGCTGCTTCGGTCTGCTGCTCTTTATCTTGTACGGCGTCTGGGCGCACGCCCAGTTCTTCCAACCACTCGACCGTCTTGTGCTGGGCGGACAACACTTCCCCCGGCTCGGCGTCATCGAGTTCTACAAAATCCGGGTTGGTGACCCCCGGCTCAAATTGCACCAAGTGTTCGAACATTGTGCGCTGTCCTTGCGTTGTGTTTGGGCGGAGTGTACACTAACTTCCGGTAGTGGGTGACCATTGCTTCTCCTTGGAGGCTTCGGCCTTCCTTCAACCCCAGCTCACAAGGCTGGGGTTTTTTTTGTATGTGTAGCGTTTGACACGAGGTTTTTTCAAATTTTTTAAAAAATTTAGGGGGTGGGGTAAACCCTGATTTGCTGGGAATTGTCTAAGATTTTACAAAATACTCGGTGCGGCTACGCAATAGTGTTCACGGGACGACGTCGCCCTCCGCTGTATATGGGTTGGTGGGGGTATGGTGGGGTTCGCATATGCCAAATACGCCGCACAGCCACGCTGTCAAGGGTTCTCTATAACCTGTTGTGCTATAATAGATTCATCGGTTGGGGATTGCCTCGACCGCTGTGCTGCCTCGCCACTTCGCGAGGCTTTTTATTTGGAGCTTACTCATGAAACTTGCAATCAACCGCGCGGCTATCTACGCCGTGTTCACAGATGCGGACAACCAGTCCGCATCGTTCGCTGTCCGCCTCATGGAGTTGGGCATTGCATCACGTGCCGAGGCGAAGCCGTTTGCTATGGAATGGGCATCGAAGAAGCATGGCAACGAACCTATCAAGCAGGGCTTGCAGGGTATGACGTTCGTGAAGCGGGACACAGCCGCCGAGCGAGCAATGAACAGGGTCTTGTCCGTGTGTTACCCCAAGGCAGACATGCCCAAGCCTAAGAAGACCACGGCCAACAAGACTGACCCAGTCACAAAGCTGTTCACACAATGGAAAGCACTCACGGCGGCAGAGAAGCGCCGCTTCACTACTATGCAACTCAAGGCTTGAGTTTGTTTCGACACGATGCGGACAGCGTGTCCGCATCAGTTTTTTCCGAACGGCGCAAGCGGGAGGCTTGGCCGTTATTCTTTTT
>Ga0315899_10004465_pt1 | contig 15110 bp, 14 predicted proteins | sample LakEriMetagenome_2_FD_203518 | JGI IMG/M metagenome (GOLD analysis project Ga0315899, IMG submission 203518) | Freshwater fungal communities from buoy surface, Lake Erie, Ohio, United States - Buoy 4 MA112 | ecosystem: Environmental > Aquatic > Freshwater > Lake | place: USA: Lake Erie, Ohio... | reverse complement strand
TCAAAATCTTTTCAATCCATCTTCTCGCGGGTATGCAAAACTCCCTGTGAATGGAAGAAGCAGGTATACAGGTGTGAGTTCTGAGGTGAACGGGGGTTATAAAATTGAATCAGTCAAAGTTGTCAACACCGTTGCCGGTAAATCATCAGAAGTTTCTGTAGACCCTGATATTACCGATACGCGCATGAGGATTGATCTTCCTAAAACCTTAAAGTCCAACGGCGATAAAGTTGTTGTAAAAGTTGATTTCTCTTTTATAGTACCGGAGTATGGTGCAGACAGAACCGGCATTTTGAAAAATGCAGATGGAAATATTTATGCCATTGCACAATGGTATCCACGTATCTGTGTATTTGATGATATTCAAGGTTGGAATACCCTGCCATATCTTGGCGCCAGTGAATTTTACCTGGAGTATGGAAATTTTGACGTTTCGATTACAGCACCAGCCAATCATGTGGTGGTTGCATCAGGTAATTTGTTGAATCCTGCAGAGGTCATGACATCCGAACAGCTGCAACGATATCAAAAGGCGCATGTATCTGATGAAACTGTCATTATCAGGAGCAATGAAGACGTGAAAAATCCATTGAGTCGTCCTGATAAACCAACTTTGACATGGAAATATGCCATCACCAATGCGCGTGATTTTGCATGGGCTTCGTCCAAGTCATTTATCTGGGATGCTGCAAAAATCAATTTGCCCAGTGGGAAATCGGCACTTGCCCAATCTGTTTATCCAAGAAGTTCTGATGGCACCAATGCATGGGGAAGAAGCACCGAGTATACAAAAGCCTCGATTGAAAATTACTCCAAGCGTTGGTTTGAATATCCATATCCCATTGCCACCAATGTTGCCAGCAATGTGGGTGGAATGGAATATCCTGGAATTGTATTTTGTGGGGCCAATGCCAAAACAGAAGGATTGTGGGGTGTAACAGATCATGAGTTTGGTCACACATGGTTTCCCATGATTGTAGGAAGCAATGAACGCAAATATGGTTGGATGGATGAAGGCTTCAATACATTTCTGAATGCCATAGCGGATGATGATTTCAACAACGGAGAATACAAGGCTCCTAAATCCAACATGCATGAAATGGCAAAATTTCTCTACAGTGATCGTACAGAGGCTGTGATGAAAACACCTGATGCCTTGAAGGAATTCAATATTGGACTCTCACTGTATTATAAACCCGGATATGCTTTGACTTTATTGAGGGAGCAAATTGTGGGAGAGAAAAAATTTGATGCTGCATTTAAAAAATACATCAGAGATTGGGCTTACAAACATCCATCTCCTTGGGATTTCTTCCGATCAATGGAGAACTCTGTAGGAGAAGATCTTGGTTGGTTTTGGAAGGGAATGATTTTGGAAAACTGGAAACTTGATCAATCCATCGGTAAAGTGGAGCCTCAAACAGGTGGATCCAAAAATGGGTATGTTGTTACCATTCATAATCTTGAAAAGGTTGCCATGCCGGTCGTGATTGAATATGAAACCATGTCGGGCACCATCGGCCGGGTTCAATTGCCAGTGGAAGTATGGCAAAATGCAGTCAGTGTGAATGCCCGTATTCCTGTAAAAGAAGAGTTGAAAAAGGTTGTAATTGATCCAGATAAGGTCTTTCCCGATGTAAATTCCGAGAATAATAACTGGCTGAATTCCAGACAGTAAGGTTAAATAAACTCAAAAAAAGGCTCTTTTATCGCAAAATGCTTTAATTTTGCGCCTCCAAGACATTTCTTGGAATTATTCCCAAAAGGTCCCATAAGTTCTTCGTCTGTTCGAAGGCACCAGCAGGGGTAACGAAAAAAATACTGTCATGCCAAAAGTTAAAACCCACTCAAGGGCGAAAAAAACTTTTAAAATCACAGGAAGTGGTAAGATCACTTTCAGAAAGCCCACCCGTGGCCACTTGTTAACGAAAAAATCAACCAAAAGAAAGAGAGCCCTCAGAATTGAAGGTCAGGTGCATCATTCCAACCTTGACTTTGTGAAGCGTTTGCTCCGTCTCAAATAGGATTTTTTCATTTCAATCAACTTTAAAGAATTAAGATATGCCACGTTCAAAAAATGCCGTTGCCTCTAGAGCACGCAAAAAAAGAATACTCAAGCAAGCCAAAGGCTTCTTTGGTAAAAGAAAGAATGTTTATACCGTTGCCAAAAACGTTTTAGAGAAAGGTCTCACTTACAGCTACGTTGGCCGTAAACTAAAGAAAAGAGATTACCGCAGTCTTTGGATTGTACGTATCAATGCTGCTGTAAGAGAAGAAGGACTCACTTATTCTGAGTTCATAAACAAGTTGAAAGTCAAGGGTATTGAATTGGATCGCAAAGTATTGGCTGACATGGCCATGAACAATGCCGAGTCATTCAAGAAGCTTGTACAATCGGTTAAATAAACCTGATTCCCATTTGCTTAAAAGATGAGCAATACTTATACTGACCTTGTCAAGCAGACCTTTTACTTTCCACAGGAAGGGTTTGATACAAAAGATGGCTATTTGTACTTCAATGATTTAGACCTAAAAGCATTGATCGACAAGTATGGCACTCCTCTTAAGCTTACTTATCTGCCTAAAATTGGATCACAGATCCACAAGGCAAAATCATTGTTTGCCAAGGCGATCAAGAAACATAAATACGAGGGAAAATATCATTACTGCTATTGCACCAAGAGCTCTCACTTTTCTTTTGTAGTGGAGGAAGCATTGCAGCATGATGTGCATTTAGAAACTTCTTATGCATACGACATTGAAATCATCAATCAGTTGCATAAAAAAAGAAAGATTTCGAAGGACACCTATATCATTTGCAACGGGTTTAAGCAAAAGCCTTACACTTCAAGGATTGCACGTCTTATCAATACAGGATTTAAAAATGTCATTCCAATCCTTGACAACAAAGAAGAATTAGAACGCTATAAAAAATCTGTCAGGGAACCCTTCAAACTTGGCATTCGTGTCGCGGCTGAAGAAGAGCCTAATTTTCCTTTTTATACCTCCCGTTTGGGTATCAGGGCAAAAGATATCCTTGAATTTTATGTCGACCAGATTGAGGGATATGAGGAGAAATTCCAGCTCAAAATGCTCCATATCTTTTTGAACAAAGGAATCAAGGATGATATTTATTATTGGAGTGAATTGAACAAGGTGATCAATCTTTATTGCCAGTTGAAAAAGATTTGTCCTGAACTGGACTCAATCAATATAGGAGGTGGTTTCCCCATCAAGCATTCCCTTGGATTTGACTATGATTATGAATTCATGATCAATGAGATCATTTCCAACATTAAAAAAGCATGCAAAAAAGCCAGGGTGCCTATGCCACATATTTTCACTGAATTCGGAAGTTTTACAGTGGGAGAGAGCATGGCACATATTTATTCAGTATTGGCTGAAAAAATTCAAAATGACAGAGAGATCTGGTACATGATTGACTCCTCTTTCATCACAACCCTGCCAGATACTTGGGGGATTGGTGAAAAATTTCTTTTATTGCCGATCAATAAATGGGACAACGAATACCAGCGCGTAGTTTTGGGCGGCCTAACTTGTGACAGCCACGATTACTACGATTCTGAGGAACATATCAACGAAGTATTTCTTCCCAAAACAACTGGTGAAAATCCGAAAGAGCCCTTGTTTTTGGGTTTCTTTCATACAGGAGCTTACCAGGATCAGATCAGTGGATATGGTGGAATCAAACATTGCATGATCCCATCCCCCAAACATATCATTGTTGGCAAAGACAAGCATGGAAAACTGATTGATTGGGTATATGCGAAAGAACAGACTGCGCAGAGCATGTTGAAAATTCTCGGATATATCTAACCGCTTTATTTGCGGACATTCATCTTGTATTTCTTGTTCACCTTTGGATTGTTGAAATATTTTTCAGCTTCCTCTTGCGTATATTTCGCATCGAATTCAACCAGCGGCAGGTCAATCAATTGCAACTGAGACTGCTTTAATTCATCTTTTAATTTCCTGGTCTTGGACAGTATGTCAATATCTTTTTCTCCAACCAAGCCATATTCTGAAAGCATGAAATCCAGGCGCTTGATTGTACCACGAACTTGAGAAGCAATGTTTTGTTCTTGTACTTTGTTGGGTGATACAGTTTCTTTAACAGGAACAAGTGTAAGTCCTAATGAAGGAAGCACTTTGCCAAAGTTCTTTGCTCCGTCGCTTGTTGCAGAGGTAGAGAGAATGGTGCCAAACATCGCAGTAGATGAACTTCCAATATCAAAATAGGTCCTATTTTTCTTTGTCTGCTCTATCTCATTGCTGAGTATGAAAAAGGTAAGCTTGAGATCTTTGATGTATTTTTTAATTTCATCGGCGATCAATTTGTATTCCTGCATTTTTTGGGGATAGTTCACTCCCGGTTTGATGAAAAGCCGAACAGTTGCAGTATCGGAATTGCGATAGGTATCTGTGCCTATGAACTGGAGTACAAGCAGTTTTTGTCTGGTTGTATCTCCTTCTCTTATGAAATCATAAGGAACCGTCCACTCAAACTCATCATTGCATTTTTTTACAGGTTTGAAATTGGTGATGGGTTGATTGGCATTGATGGTAATTTGATCGATGGGAAAACTTCCCTCTTCGCATTGAATCCTGAAACGGATGGTATCTCCCTCCTCCAATTGCACAAAATTTCCTACAGTGGGTTTCAGTCGTGTTACATTGATCTCTGTACTGAAAAACAAGAGGTTGAAACTCGTATCAATTCTTTCTGACGCATTTCGCAGGTTTTGAACACCAAATTCAACTTTGTATGGAACATCATATTTGAGTCTGGCGCTCTTGAACAAATTTTTATCTGCCCTGAAAAAAAGCAACCCAGTATTTTTGTCAATGCGGAGCCCTACAGGAGCCGACTTGATGTACCAGAAATATTGCTCCATTGGACGATTGATCTTAAAATCGTATGTCAACGTTGAATCTGCCTGGAGTGAAAAAAAAGGACTCAAATTCACGATCCTCAATACAGAATCAGCTTCTTGCTTGGGGGCGGGTAGGTTAGAGATGGAATCCTTGTTGGGGAGGGTGGTGTCTTTACTGATTTCCTGGGCAAACGAAAGCTTACATGCGGCCAAAAAGATGATAAATAACTTGATCCTCAATGGCAATATTGTTTAGACAAATGTAATTGAAAACATGCTAATTGTGTAATTTTGCATCTAAATCTTAACATTATGTATCCAGCACAAATAGTAATTCCCATGAAAGAGGAATTGACGGAAAATGGCTTCGACGAATTGCTCACCCCCACGGATGTTGACCAAGCTGTTTCCAAAGAAGGGACAACACTTGTGGTAATCAATTCTGTTTGCGGTTGTTCCGCAGGAAGCGCAAGACCAGGTGTCTTGATGTCAGTCAACAACGCTCCCAAAAAACCAGACAACCTAACAACGACTTTTGCTGGTTTTGATATCGATGCTGTAAACAGACTCAGGGAACACCTTTTGCCATATCCTCCCTCTTCACCTGCAGTGGCATTGTTCAAAGATGGCAAATTGGTTCATATGATCGAACGCCATCAAATTGAAGGCAGACCTGCTCAGATGATTGCACAAAACCTCATCGCAGCATTCGAGGAATATTGTAACTGAAATGTATCCTAACTTATATTTCTTTATCAAACAGGTATTTGGTGTCGAGCCTTTTGGCTTTACCAAATACCTGAATACTTTTGGCATACTTGTAGCCATCGCATTCTTCGTTGCAGCTTACGTTCTAAAAAAAGAATTTGAACGAAAGGAAAAGTTGAACCTCCTGCAACCCGTAGAGGAATCCATCATTGTTGGCAAGCCTGCTTCCTTGATTGACTTGGTCATCAATTTTATTTTTGGATTCATAGTAGGATACAAAATCCTCGGCATTTTCTTCCATTCATCCGATGGAAATCCACAGGAATATATTTTTTCCTCTCAAGGAAGTTTTTTCGGGGGAATTTCATTGGCCATTCTTTTCACTTCCATGCGCTATTTCGAAAAGAAAAAGCAAGCCTTGCCAAAACCTGAATCTAGGAAAATCAAAGTATGGCCACATGAGCGCGTAGGTGACATCACTGTATATGCAGCGATCTTTGGTTTTATTGGTGCCAAAATATTTGATAACCTGGAAAACTGGGACAGGTTCATTGCAGATCCAATTGGGAATTTACTGTCACCCAGCGGATTGACCTTTTATGGCGGATTGATTTTAGCGAGTATCTACCTCTTGTGGTATACCAGAACAAAAAAAATCAATACCAGACAATTCATAGATGCAGTTGCACCCGCACTGATGATAGCGTATGCAGTCGGAAGAATGGGTTGTCATTTTGCAGGTGATGGTGATTGGGGAATTTTCAACAGTGCCTACAAGGTCAACGAAAACAACCAAATTGTAGAAGCTGGTTCTTGGGAATTTCATCAGGTGCTCATGGACAATCAGGTATATGCCCAGTCACTGGTTGCTGAATATGGGGATCTCGATAAAGTTCCTCATGCAAGTTTCAAAGGGCTCTCATTTCTTCCCAATTGGTTTTGGGCGTACAACTATCCACACAATGTAAATGAACAGGGCATTCCAATCAAGGGTTGTGATGGTCAGTATTGTTATCAATTATCGCCTCCAGTATTCCCAACTACCTTGTATGAAATCATAGCTGGATTTATCTTGTTTCTTATTCTTTGGGGGCTCAGAAAAAAACTAGCGGCTCCTGGACAATTATTTGGACTCTATTTGATGATGAATGGAGTTGAGAGATTTTTTGTTGAAAAAATAAGGGTCAATTCAACCTATGATATTTTCGGTTTTCATCCGACACAGGCAGAAATCATATCAACTATTTTGTTTGCTATCGGAGTCTGGGTTTGGATAGATGCTGTCAAACAACACAATTTAAAAACCGTATAAACCAATTCTATGCCTTCTTTTGATATCGTCAGCAAGGTTGATCCACAAATGCTCGACAATGCTGTGAATGTTACCAAAAAAGAAATTACCAACAGATTTGATTTCAAGGATACCGTTGTCAATATTGATTTGAATAAAAAGGATTTTAAAATTTCTCTTGAAACTGCTGACGATATGAAAATGCGTCAGTTGATAGAGGTGCTTGTCAACCGATCAAACAAACAGGGAATTCCCCCCATCGCATTTGACCAATCAAAAGCTTCCTATCAAAGCGGAAAAACCGTCAAACAGGAAATTCAAGTTAAAAACGGACTCAAGCAGGAGGATGCCAAAAAGATCAATAAGATGATTAAAGATTCAGGGCTCAAAGTACAGACCCAAATCATGGACGACATCATCCGAGTAACAGGGAAGAAGATTGACGATCTTCAGGAGGTCATACAGGCTTGTAAATCAGCCAATTTCGACTTTCCATTGCAGTTTGAAAACATGCGAAGCTGACGCTTTTTCTTGGTTTTTAAGCTATAATTGCGTACATTTGCACCCTTATTTAAAATGTCATGGCAAAAACCATGCAGCCTAAAAATTTCTAATATGAAACAAGGTATCCATCCAGAAGATTACAGATTCGTAGTATTCAAAGACATGAGCAATGGTACAACTTTCCTTACCCGTTCTACAGCTCCTTCAAAAGAGACTTTAAAGTGGGAAGACGGCAATGAATACCCATTGATCAAACTTGAAATTTCAAATACATCTCATCCATTCTTTACGGGACAAAATGTATTGGTTGATACGGCAGGACGTATCGATAAATTCAAGAAAAAATACGCAAAGAAATAACTTGAACCCTCCCAACGGAGGGTTTTTCATTTACATTTGTTACCATTCATGCGTATCTACCTGGATGATAAGAATTTACATGGGGCATTTTATCCCCTCACTACTACCAATAGGTTCGAGGAGCTTAGAATAGGTTTGTTTTCATTTCGTGAAAGATGGAAACAATTGGCAGTCAAGCAGTCCTATGATTTGGAATTTGTAAATGATTCATCCATTGCCGATTTTACACTGCCTGTAAATTTAATTCCTCCTGCTTCACTGGAACTAGCATCTTTTTTTAAAAAAGGACAACCCGATTTTTATGGCTTCTTGGCCATCAACCAATTGTGGGATCTAACTGCGTACAATCCAAGCATGATTACCAGTGATTGTGGTTTATGGGATGATCAATCTTTTTTGAACAAACATATTCATGTCAATCATACTGGGGGACATGACTTACTGGTGCATGATACAGCGGTCATCGAACATTGTTTTATCAATACAACTGATGGACCGGTTGTCATTGATGAGCATGCACATATCATGGCAGGTGCCATGCTCCGTGGCCCTGTTTATGTCGGGAAATATTCTACGGTAAAAATGGGTGCACAATTGTATGGCGGCACAAATATTGGTGGACATTGTATAGCAGGAGGTGAAATCAAAAACGCCGTTTTTCTTGCTTTCACAAATAAGAGTCACCATGGATATATAGGGGACAGTTATATTGGAAAATGGTGCAACCTGGGAGCGGGTACAACCGGATCCAATCTGAAAAATACGGCAGGTGCTGTTCGCATCTGGGATCAATCCTCATCTCAATACAATCAAGCATCCAACAAAGCTGGTGTTTTCATGGGCGATCATATCAAAACTGCGATCAATACCGGGTTTACCAGTGGAACTGTTGTCTCTTCCTTTGCAAATATATTTTCTGGCAACCAACATACTCCTCCTAAATTTGTTCCAATGTTTACGTGGGGGTTGGACAACGGTGAATTTTACCGATTGAATGATTTGTTGCAAGAAATCAATCGTTGGATGGAAATGAAAAAACAATGTCTGACCGATATAGAAAAAGAAATTATTATTCAATTGTATAAACAACATTTCAAATGAGAAAACAAATTGCTGCAGCAAACTGGAAAATGAACAAGACATTGTCAGACGGAGAACAGTTGTTGAATGATATTCTTGGTGGAATGGGTCAGGTGAAGGACAATCACCAAGTTGTTTTCGCTGTTCCTTATCCGTATTTATTGAAATCAAATGAAATAATTGGTGCCAGAAAAAACACGTTTGTTGCTTCACAAAACTGCCATCATAAAACTTCTGGTGCATATACCGGGGAAGTTTCAGTTGATATGTTGGAGTCTATTTGCATCAAATACTGCATCGTTGGTCATAGTGAACGCAGGGAATATTTTTCCGAGACAAATAGCATGCTTGCAGATAAAGTAAATCTCTGTCTTTCAAAATCCATCATACCTATTTTTTGTTGTGGAGAATCTTTGGATATACGCGAAGCGGCAATACAAAATGAGTATGTAGAAAAGCAATTGAAGGAGTCATTGTTTCACCTGGATACAGATGCCATCCAACAGGTAGTCATCGCTTATGAACCCATTTGGGCAATCGGAACAGGTAAAACTGCTAGCTCAGCACAGGCACAGGAAATGCATGCACATCTGAGGGCGGTACTGTCCAGCCAGTACGGCAAGCCAGTTGCTGATAATGTATCCATTTTGTACGGTGGAAGTGTAAAAGGATCCAATGCAAAAGAGATTTTCTCACAGCCTGATGTAGACGGTGGACTGGTTGGGGGAGCTTCGTTGATTGCTGAGGAATTTGTGCAAATCATTCAATCCCTGAAGTAGATCAGACTTTGAGTTTTTCCACGAGTTGGATGTACTCCTTCATGGCATCTTCTGCAGATTTCCCGGTGAGGGACATCCAAGCCTCATGTTTGGCTTTTTTAACGAAATCAAAAGGATTTTCAGGTGCACTGTTCATGTTGTCGCCTTCTGTTGCCTGCTTGTATAAGGCATACAATTGGAGCAAAGTATCATTGCTAGGTCTCTCGGATAGAGATTCTGAGTCTTTTACTGCTTTTTCGAATAATTCTCTTGTTTCCATGGGTATGCTAAAATACAATAATTGATTAACTTCGCACCCTCAATGACACGGGATTTTCCCCGCGTTTGCTGATAATTTTCCATGAAACATATTAGAAATTTTTGCATCATAGCACATATAGACCATGGTAAATCAACCCTGGCAGATCGTTTATTGCAAACTACCAACACCATCAGTGAAAGAGAAATGATGGATCAGGTGTTGGATGACATGGATCTGGAAAGAGAAAAAGGAATCACGATCAAGAGCCATGCCATTCAAATCAATTATAAGCATACGGATGGACAGGCTTATACACTGAATTTGATTGATACACCTGGACACGTTGATTTCAGCTATGAGGTAAGTCGTGCACTTGCCGCATGCGAAGGTGCTTTGCTCTTGGTGGATGCAACCCAGGGTATTCAAGCCCAGACCATATCCAATCTTTATTTGGCTGTTGAAAATAACCTAGAAATCATACCTGTCATCAATAAAATTGACATGGATGGTGCAATGATTGAAGAAGTGAGGGATCAAATCATTGATCTCATTGGCTGTAAACCAGATGAAATTTTATTGGCAAGCGGAAGAACAGGAATTGGTATTGACTCCATTCTTGAAGCCATCGTTCAACGCATTCCTTCTCCCAAAGGCAATCCGGATGCACCTCTCCAGGCCCTGATATTTGACAGTGTATTCAATTCTTTCAGAGGCATCATTGTATATTACCGTATTTTGAATGGCTGTATTAGAAAAGGAGAGAAGATCAAATTTGTTTCAACCAATATGGACTATGCGGCAGACGAAGTGGGAATACTTAAGCTTAGTATGCAGGAGGTAAAAGAAGTAAAATGTGGAGATGTTGGATACCTGATTACTGGTATAAAAAATGCAAAAGAGGTAAAAGTAGGAGATACAATCGTAGATGCAGTGAACCCTGCTGAAGCCATCAAGGGATTTGAAGAAGTCAAACCCATGGTATTTGCAGGAATATTTCCTGTCAATACAGATGATTTTGAGGAGTTGAGAGATTGCATGGATAAACTTCAATTGAACGATGCTTCATTGACATATGAACTGGAGACTTCTCAAGCATTGGGATTTGGATTCAGGTGTGGATTCCTCGGACTTCTTCACATGGAAATCATCCAGGAAAGATTGGAGAGAGAGTTTAACCAAACTGTTATTACAACTGTTCCCAACGTAAGTTTTGTTGCATACAGTACCAAGGGTGAGGTGATTCCTGTTAACAATCCCTCTGAAATGCCCGATCCTACTCAGATGGAGCATATTGATGAACCATTTATCAAAGCGCAAATCATCACCAAGCCAGAATACATCGGGAATATCATGACACTTTGCCTTGGCAAACGTGGCCTGTTGATCAATCAAAGCTATCTTACCCAGACAAGGGTTGAATTGATATTTGAAATGCCTCTCACTGAAATCGTATTTGATTTTTATGATAAATTGAAAAGTCAAACCAGGGGATATGCATCTTTTGATTATCATCCCATCGGTTACAGAGAGAGTGATATTGTGAAAATGGATATTCTGCTGAATGGAGATAAAGTGGATGCACTCTCTGCGTTGATTCACAGGAGCAGGGCACAGGATTTTGGAAGAAAACTTTGCGAAAAATTAAAAGAATTGCTTCCGCGTCAGCAATTCCAAATAGCCATTCAGGCTGCCATTGGTGCCAAAGTAGTAGCAAGGGAAAACATCTCTGCCATGCGGAAGGACGTAACGGCCAAATGTTATGGGGGCGATATCAGTCGTAAACGGAAACTTCTGGAAAAACAAAAAGAGGGTAAAAAACGAATGCGTCAAATTGGAAACGTAGAAGTTCCACAAGAGGCCTTTCTCGCTGTGTTGAAACTGGATGATTAATTTCCTTTCTTCCCTGATTTTTTTACTGGAATTTTTGATTCTGTTACTGGTTTGATGACGGGTGCTTGTCCGTCTTCTAATTTATAATCAAATGGTTTTTCAATGTGCAACCATTTACCATTAGTCCATTTAAATGCTTCATAATCTCCATCAGGCACATAATTTTCTTTGCGATCGATTTCATTGGTTTCAGAGATCAAGTGATCATAAATCAATAAATCAAGTTCCTGATCAAATTTGATGCTGGCCTGTGCATCTTTTTTGTATTCAATCCAGTACCTGCTTTGGGTGTTCTTTTGTGTTTTATCCATGCTGAAATCAAAAATATTGGATCCAAAAACCGGTCTATTCATTGCATCAAAAGAAAGTATTTCTATGATCTTTCTTGTGCTCAAACGGTTGTTTTCATCGTATCCCAACAATGTGTAATAGTTACGGTCAACAATTTTATGCAGTAAGATTTTATAATATATCGCACCAATCCACCATTCGTTGTTGGTGATGGTGTCTGCTTGGTTGATGATGAGTGAACTTCTGTCAATCAGTGGATAAAGCTTCAAGCTACCATCTTTGGTATTCATTTGAATGGCGCCATGTCTTCTGAATGTATTTTCATCTTTGCTGAGCTGCCAGGTAAATATTCTGAACATGCTGTCTGGACTGTACAACTTCGAAATGGTTTGTACAGAATCAAATGGATGATAAAATGAACGAGGAATTTGCAATGCTCTTACCAGCATTCTCGTAAAATGGCTGTCAGCCCTGAATCGCTGTTCAGCAAATTCACCATTGACAATGATGTTGCCATGGTATTTAAGAGAATCTTCTTTTTGTACTAAGTTTTGTGCATATGACTGTGCATTGGTCTTGATAAAGACTGATAATATGATAATGGAGCAGATGAGTAATGGCTTACTTGATTTCATTGTACAATGTCATGACCGATGAAACAAAACTAGTCCAGCTGAATTTTTCTTTTTCTGATTTCAATGCAGGTAAAAAGTAACCTTCCTTTTTGTTGAAAAACTCGCAGATATGCTCAGCAATGGAATGTCCATTGGGTTCACATATCAATCCGCTTTCTCCATCTTTTACCATCTCGGGAAGTCCACCAACATTGGTTACTATCATGGGTATTTCAAAATGATAGGCCAGGGGAGTCACACCACTTTGAGTAGCCTTCTTATAGGGTTGTGCAATCACATCTGCGGCGCAACAGTAGTATTTCACCAAGTCATCAGGAATAAAATCATCCACAATGCGCACATTGCTGCCAATGCCCAGCTGCTGAATGATATGGAGGTAAATATCTTTGTTGTGATAAAATTCTCCAGCGATGACCAGTTGAATAGATTGTTTTTTTACTTCATTAAAAGCCATTGCCTCCAGCAAGAGATCCAATCCTTTGTATTCTCTGATGAATCCAAAAAACAAAACGATTTTGGCATCTGGATCTATGTTGAGATATTTTCTTGCTTCCTTTTTATCTATTTTATTCCCAAAATTATCATAGAGCGGATGAATAATCTGTTTAATAGGTACCGTTGGTTTAAATCGCATCAAATCTCTGGTCACCTTGTTGCTCATGGTTATAAAGCCATTGATGGGTGAGATGAAATACCTTGTCAGCATTTTATCAGCCATTCTTTTTTCATGGGGAATAACATTGTCTGCTATGCAGATGATTTTTACCTGTGATTTTTTTTGAACGATCCTGGCAATGGTTCCAAGAGCGGGTGACATAAATGGAATCCAATAGCGAATGATCACCAATGATGCATTTTCTTTGGCTATTTGATTGCCAACTTTAATCCAATTCAATGGGTTGATGGAATTGATGACGGACTTGATTAGGATATTTTTTGGTGCTGGCCTGTTGGCGTATTGAGATTTTCCAGGAAAAAATATCGATGGATATTGCAATGAGAAAGAGTAAATGATTACCTCTTGGCCTTTTTGTTGAAATTCATCAGCCATTCTTTCGTTGAACGTAGTAATGCCGCCGCCTCTTAATGGAAATGCAGAGCCAATGATGATGATTTTTTGCACAGGCTATTTATTGAAACCTATTTCTGTTTCGATGTTGTAGTTGTTTCTGTCTGGAGCACCCCTGGAAATCATCTCACTGATGAATCCCGCTAGAAATAGCTGTGTACCTATCACCATAGAGGTCAGAGATATATAGAAAGCGGGTCTGGAGGTGATGCCGTAATCGAAATCAATGATTTTTGAAATGATTAGATAGGCACTGGTAATAAATCCAATCATAAAAGCAAATATGCCCAAGAGTCCAAAAAACTGCATTGGCTTCTTGCGAAATTTACCAATGAACATAATGGTAGCAAGATCGAGAAAACCGTTGACGAATCTTTCCCATCCAAATTTTGTAGTCCCGTATTTTCTGGCACGGTGCTCAACTTCTTTTTCTCCAATCCTGGTATATCCTTGCCATTTGGCAAGAACGGGGATATAACGATGCATTTCACCGTATACTTCAATTCCCTTCACCACTTCATTTTTATAGGCTTTCAATCCACAATTGAAATCATTCAATTGGATGCCAGACATTTTTCTGGTGACTGCATTGAAGAATTTAGAGGGTATATTTTTGGTCAATACATTGTCATATCTTTTTTTCTTCCAACCGCTTACAAGATCAAAATTTTCTTCTTTGATTTTCTTGAAGAGCGCAGGGATTTCATCCGGGCTGTCCTGTAAATCAGCATCCATGGTGATTACAACATCACCCTCGGCCTCCCTGAATGCAACATTCAGTGCGGCTGATTTTCCATAATTGCGCTTGAATTTGATTCCTTTGTACCTCTTATCGTTGTTTGAAATTTCAGAGATAACTTTCCATGAATCATCGGTGCTTCCATCGTCGACCATAATCACTTCATAGCTGAAATGATTGTCCTGCATGACACGTGCAATCCACTGAGTCAACTCAGGGAGCGACTCCGCTTCGTCTTTTAATGGTATGACAATTGTGATATCCATCAGAACTCCAATTCGGGTTTTTTCTTTTTAATGATGGCTGCAACTATAAGCGCCTCTATGAAAAACAATATGCATGAATACGCAAATGACTTCATCAAGGAACCCAATGAATATATATTCAGCTCTGCCATATCATCCATTGCTTTCTCAATTTGACTTTCCGGAACATTGAATCTTGCCATCGCTTCCTGTGATTTTTCCAGGGTCAATTGTTTCATTCTCTCGGCAAATGAAATATCAAGATAATTGAATATAAAATAAGAAACAATGGTGCTTACAAATGCAGTAATGACCAACACGCCAAAGCAAACTTTGAGGGCTTCATTAAAATTCAAATACCCATTGTTTTTCTTTTTTATTTG
>Ga0315899_10004464_pt1 | contig 15111 bp, 15 predicted proteins | sample LakEriMetagenome_2_FD_203518 | JGI IMG/M metagenome (GOLD analysis project Ga0315899, IMG submission 203518) | Freshwater fungal communities from buoy surface, Lake Erie, Ohio, United States - Buoy 4 MA112 | ecosystem: Environmental > Aquatic > Freshwater > Lake | place: USA: Lake Erie, Ohio... | reverse complement strand
CAACACATTAGCAACACATTAGCAACACATTAGCAACACATTAGCAACACATTAGCAACACATTAGCAACACATCAGCAACACATTAGCAACACATTAGCAACACATTAGCAACACATTAGCAACACCGGGGCGCCGAAACTGTGAACGCTCTTAGCTAGCATCTGCGCCTCCTGTGTGTGTGTGTGTATGTGTGTGTGTGTGTGTGCGCGCGCGCGTATATATATATACATGCATACGTTCCGAGCTACAGGTACCCCAAAGATAGGGTTTGGTTTTAGGGTTTAGGTTCCCCTCTCTCCCACCCTCCCGCCGCCTCCTCTCTCTCCCACCCTACCTCCTCTTCATCATCCGCGCTCTGAGCTGGGGACACAGCCTCGACCACACGGCGAACTTTCCCAGCCTCAGAGGCCACACGGCGCACTCTCCGCGGGCCGTCGTCGACAGTCCCCCCCCCTGGTAGAGGTTTAGGTTGGCAGAGGTTTAGGTTGCCTCGCATATGTGGTGCTGATCTGAGTTTGGCTCTGATCTGTGGTGTGTGTGTATGTGTGAGTGTCTGGTGTGTGTGTGTGTGTGTGTGTGTGTAGTAGTAGTAGTAGTAGTAGTAGTAGTAGTAGTAGGTTGAGGAGGTTGAGTAGGCTGAGAGCGTTACATATATATAGATATATCGGCGTGTATAGGGGCTATACATATGGTGCAGTTGGCGGCAGAGTTTGGCTCTGATCTAAGGGTCAAAAGAGACGTACTAACGAGCAAAAGAGACCTACTAACGAGCAAAAGAGACTTACTAACGAGCAAAAGAGACCTACTCAGTGCTGGCCTGCATTGCCCATGTGACGTGGCACATTCTGACAAGTCCAGCGCGTTCCTCTTTATAGTCATTTTACATGGGAACTGTACTAGGGCGCTGAGTCTTGAGAATCCTTGCCTGCACTGCGATGCCCCCGTGACGTCTGCCGCTGGTTGGGAGGTGCTTGGAAGAGGTGATGATCTGTGTGTATGTGTGTGTGTGTGTGTGTGTCTGTGTGTGTGCGTTGTGTGTTCGTGTGTGTATTATGTGTGTATTGTGTGTGTAGATCTGTGTGAATGTGTGTGTGTGTGTGTGTGTGTGTGTGCGTTGTGTGTTCGTGTGTGTATTATGTGTGTGTATTGTGTGTGTAGATAGATAGATAGATGCAGATAGATAGATGTATACCGTCCACGTGCTCCATGAGCCAATTCAGCGCTGTCTCGGCCGTGGCGCCTGGAGCGCAATCGGCAGCTACCTCTGCATGCACGCGGCAGCGACCCGCGTCAGCCCTGCGTCAGCCAGCTCGGCACCGCTGCGCAGGCAAGCATGAGCACGTGCACTTGAGCGCACCTGCGCGACGGATGTCGGCGCCCATGCTCAGAAGCTCTTGGATGACGCTCGCTCGCCTCACCCGCTCTAGGCCCGCATCCTGCACAGCAGGCGGGCCGGCGCCGTCGGCCCGCGCATCTCCTGCGTGAGGAAGGCCATCGGCTTCGGGGTGCGCGCTGGCAGCTGCGTTCGCGGCCCGTGAGGACGAGTCAACCATGCGGTGCGAAGAGGGACTGTCCCCCAGTCCCTCGCTCGCTGGCTCCGACGCGTCGCCACCCTGGCCCGACTCGTCGTCGTCACGCATCAGCGCGGGGGTGCTGCTGTCCTCGTTCTCCCACTCGGCCAGCCTCTGCGCCCACGCCGCCTCTCCCTGCTCGTCGCCCCCGCGGCAGCGTAGCACTCCCACGACGCGCGTGGGCTGTTCAGCACGCCGCGCGGCCGGGAAGAGCGGCCGCCATGAAACCGCGCCGCGCGGCACCGTCGCGACTGGCAATACGGCGGCCAGAAGCGCGAGCAGGGCACACCGCCGCATTGCCCGCGAGGAAGCACTCAGCGCGTCGCACAGCCCGACATTCTGCAATTCTGCACGAATTCCACTGTTTTCAAAAGGGGAGAAGGAGGACGAGCGAGATGCCAGTGTTCCCTCCTGTGCCCAGCGTATGGGGCACAGCGCAGCAGGCGCCGCCCGGAGGCGTCGCGGATGGCGGCAATGCTGCGCGCGGAGACGCGCTCGAGGACGCGCTGAACTCACTCATGTCGGAGGCCGAGAGCCTGGACGCGGCAGGGCGGGCACGGCTGGCGGTTTTGCTCCTGGAGGCGCGCGCGCGTCTGATTCCTGAACGCCAGGCGGGCACCCCGTGGCTGCGGTCCAAGCGGGAGGCCAAGGAGCAGAGCGGGGACGGGCCGCGCGAGGAGCTGGCGTCGCCCGGCAAGATTCCGCGGCGGAGGATAACGACCGCGCGATCCGAGCCGCAGAGCGCGAGCGCAGCCAAGTACGAGAGCATGTCTGCGCAGAGCCAGCGCTCCCCGGCGCGGGCCGCGCTGCTGCAGGCCGAGACGCTCTTCCTCGTGTTCCGCTTCCTGAGCGCGCCGCAGCTCTCCAAGACGAGCTCCGTCTGCTCCGTCTGGCGCGCCTCCGCCGCGGACGAGCGCCTCTGGATGTGGCTGTACCTCGGGTCCGGGCTCGCCACGCCCGTCGTGATGCCTGGAAGCTGGCGCCGGGACTTTGTGCAGAAGCAGGTGCTTACGCGCAACTGGATCCGCGGCCGCCACGCTGCCGCCGCGTGCCACGGGCATAAGGAGGCCATCACGTGCCTGAGTGTGAGCGGAAATGTGGTCGTGAGCGGGTCAGATGACATGGATCTGCGTCTCTGGGATCTGCGTGAGGGTGCCCGGGAGTCCGGCTTGGGTGCCAAGTGCGTGCTGCGGCATGTGTACAGCGGGCACGCCGGAAAAGTGCTCTGCTGCTGCATCGTACGCGGGATGCTCGTGAGCGGGTCCGAGGACAAGGCGGTAAAGGTGTGGGATCTTGCGAGCGGCAAGCTGGTCAGCACTCTCTCCGAGCACACGAATGCTGTGTTGTGCATGGCTACAGACGGCAAGAGCACTGTGTACACGGGCAGCGCCGACCAAACGGTGTGCATGTGGTGTTTGGAGCGCATGGAGCTCGTCACCGTCATGAAAAAGCACACGCAGCCCGTCCTGTGCGTGGCCTTCTCAAACACCATTGACGCCCTCATTTCAGGCGGCCGCGACCATGACATTGGAATCTGGCGAACCGTCCGAAGCGAGGGTGGATGCACGGGAAAGAGGAGGAGGGGCGGCAGCAGCAGGCAAAGTGCTGCTGCGGACGATGCTGCCGGGGAAGAGTGGGCGGGGACTGGCAGTCGGCTAGGCCAAGGGATTCCGAGTGTAACGAGCAGGATTGTGTGGCTGAAGGGGCACGAGGCAGGTGTCACGTGCATTGAGACGGAGGCACACATGATCGCCACAGGTTCAGACGACAAGAGTGTGCGCCTCTGGAACGCGCTCTCTGGATCTTGCCTTCGAGTCCTCGAGCCGCATGGCGGCCCTGTCTCGTGCATCCGCATTCAAGGCAACTTGCTCCTCTCGGGCAGCTTCGACGGCAAAGTGCGTCTCTTTGACATGCTGTCTGGACGCTGCCTCCGTGCCATGTCAGGGCACGAAAACGCAGTACTCTGCCTCACTGCAACCCAGCGCGTGTGCGTCACGGGCGCCAACGATCGCAACATACGCATCTGGGATTTTCATGACGACAGCCCCTCGCCTATCCCCGCTTCTGTGGCCAACTTCAAGAAGAATTGGGGCATGCCCGCTCCTCGTCCATCAGCATGCAAAGTAGTTCACCGCAATCCGCGTCGTGCTACAGCGCCTGGGACAGGATGCGCGCTGGATGCGGTGCGTGCGCACGCCTCCGGGCGGCCCTGCGCCAGCCATGGAGGTGAACGAGAGCTCCAGCAGACTTTTGCAGAGGGCAACGCGGCGTTTCGTTCCGCGTCCGTGCAACCTGGCAGCCAACAACAACATGTTGCGAATTCTGCCAGCCGTGCCAGAGATGGAAGAAGGGAACAGCGAGACGAGGGTGTATGGAGTGGAGGAGGAGATGTTGCTGCAAACTTTCGGTCGTCACCGCCGCTGGATGATGAGGGCGAAGCAGGAGGAGGGTGGTCTACGGCTGACATTGAATACCCTGATGCGCTGAGTTATGCGGAGGACGACGAGTCGAGGACGGTGGAATTGAGTGATTCCGTGCTGGAAGAATCAACGAGCAGCGAAGAGTGTGTTGAGTTGCATGCGTCGTCAGTTCAGGATACCGATGACCACGCGCCTTTGCTAAGATTTGCAGGTGGTTGTGTTCCAGTAACAGCTTCCCCTGAACCCTAAACCCTACAACCCAAACCCTAAACCCTCCCCTCCCCAGATTTCCTCTCCCGTTCCTTGCGCCCTATCTCACTGCTTCGGCCTGCCTTCTCTCGGGTTGCTCTTTGACGACAGATCTGAGGAGGAGGAGGATTTATTCGTATTCAACGATACTAATGAGCGGTGTGGATCTTGGGCGACATGATCTGAATGTTGGTCTTGACGATCTGATCTGAATGTGGGTGTAGCAGACGCTTCGAAAGGTGGCGAAGGAGGCCGGTGGTTGAGCACCACTGAGGCCACCGAGTATCCTGGTATAAAAATCAAAATAAAACAAATAAAATAAAAAGAGGCCGTTGGTTGAACACCACTGGGCCACCGAGTATCCTGGTATGTACTACGCGTGCACAGGGATGATGTTGTTTATCATTTGTTGAACATGGACCTTGAGTGTCGGGAATGCAAATTGTTGTTGTATTGTTATTATTGTTATTTTTTGATTATAGTGTGAAAACACTATGAATAAAAAATAACAATAATTTTTACAAATAATTTTTAATTGTTTATTGAGCACAGACCGTGGGTGTCGGGAATGCGAATGCACAGTGTCAAAGAGAATTTCAGTGTTGAGGGAGAGAGCGGGAGGGCACGAAGGAGGGAGGCATGTGAAACAGCTCGTTTTGAATCAGGACTGACACTCCCTCCGCGCTTGCCGTGTGCCTTTCACCGCGCGAGCAGGCTATGTGTACACACACACACACACACACACACACACCACACACTCACACACACACACACACACACACACACACACACACACACACATAGGCTACGCTCTGCAAGGGCACAGCTCGGGTGTACAAGCAGTGGCTGTGCTCAAAGATCGGTTTCTTGTGTCGGCCTCTGATGATTACTCTCTTATAGTATGGGACTTTGGTTTGGGGGTGTCGTAAACAAAACTAACCTAAGCTACCTAAACCTAGACATGCATGGTATGGGACTTCGGTGTGGGGGCGCCGTAAGGCACGGCGAGCAGAATAAAAGGCACGCACGCACACACGTTCACACAGTCTGGCCAGTGGACACATCTACACCCAGTACTGGTTCCAGTGTGCGCATAACAAAAGTGTGCACATGAGGCTGCAGTTGTTAGGTTAGGAGCAAGTTAGGAGCGCTGTGTTTTCAACACGTGGGAAGTCTTTTGACAAAATGTCTTTTGACACAAAGTCGCTGAGCTCAGGCAGGCCAAAAGTCACTCAGGCCCGCCCGTCAGGCCCCGTGGTCTCCTCTCGTTCCCCCCTCCCCGCCCCTTCATGTCTGGCAAGATCGTCGACAACACAGGACTTACACGCTGCACGCGCATCGTCCCTCTTTCCCCCACGCACCCCACCCCCGCTCGCGTAGCAAGGCGAGCACATTGAGCGCAACGGTGAAAAGGGCGGTTGTGTTACTTGGATTTGGGGTCAGGGAGCCCAGATTGGACCACTGATGACAATTCTTCGCGCAGAGATTTGAGCGTTGGTTTTCTCTCTGCATTTCGTCCAGCCGGCAATTGATGGAGTTTGATGTTGGTGCGGGGCATGTGTGGTTGTGGTGCAAGAACGGAGGGTGTCAGTAGGAGGCAGAGCGAAGCTGCTGCAGAGAGCATACACGTGAAAGCGAGCGGGAACCACGACATAACGTTGAGCACACAGCAGGGGTTTTGAGCATTGGGGAGCATTGGGCACCTCCGGGACGAAGGCGGGGCACAGATCCAGCAGATTGTGCGGTTTGAAACGATCCTTGCGGCAATTTCAATCCTGGATTGCGAAGCGGCCCATGAATGCACAGCCCGCGGGAGGCAGGGGGGGGCATCAGCGACGGACACGCGAGGGGGGCAGCACGAGGGGAACGCGCGCATTGGGGCGAGCGTGGGCCTTGTGGCAGGTAACAGACCAACGCGGCCGGAGGTATTTTCGATGCGTTGCTTCGCGGAAATCCCTCGCACAGAGTCGCCGCCAAAAGAAGAGAGCAAACGCTTCTTGTCCACGAGAGCACTCAGGTAGTAGGAGTAGCTCTCCAGATCCTGCGCAGCACGCGTCAGGGCATCAGGGCATCAGATCGCCAAGGCGGGCAATGCAGCGCCCTGAGAGCCTTCAAGCAAGGGGTTCCGTCACAGGGGCTCTGGCAGGCGAACCTTCAGGAGCACGTCGGGCTCCTTTGCGTCCTTGTTGCTCCTCACGGTGTCCAACATAAACTTGGCGTATGGTTCCACATCGCCCTGCGCATCCGGTGCCCCCACGTGCGTGGAAATCAGTCGCGGCCGGCCGCATGCCGTCCCGGCGCACGTGCCGTGTTCACCCTCTTGCACTGTACGCATGCACAGAGCAGCCGCGTTGACGAGCGCGGCGCGGAGAGTCGCCTGTGAGACGAAGGCCGGCTCGTGGGTCCCCGCGGGGCGGGGGCGGGGCATGCAGGGCGGGTGGCGGACCGTCGGGTTCCCGTGGCGCCCTTTGAAGTGCGTGCGCATGTATCGCAACGCCTGCTTCAGCTCCCGGGCCGCCATGTTCTACCCACCAGTCACGAACCCTGTAACTATAAAATTCTGCATGGACACACCAGTTCGCGATCGGAGTCGATTGAAGCGCAGTGGCACCTGCGCGTTCGCCTCGCGTGTGAGCCACCATGACGACAATCCAGCGTCTCGGCATCCAGGGCATCCGGAGTTACGGCCCGGACCAGGAGCAGTCGATCGTATTCACCCCGCCGCTGACCCTCATCGTCGGCTCCAATGGCTGCGGCAAGACGACGGTGATTGAGTCGCTGCGCATGGCCACGTGCGGCGTTTTGCCTCCGAATTCTGGCTCTGGACAGGCCTTTGTCCACGACCCGCGGGTGTCAGCTGCGCCCTCAACGGAAACTAAAGCCAAAATCTGTCTCAAGTTCCAAGCCAAGAATACCACCATCACCGTGTCCCGCTTGTTTAACCTCACGAACAAGAAAGGGCCGAATCGAGTCGAGAAGCAGCAGTACAAGCAGCTTGAGGGCAGCGTTCAGTTGAAAGAGAATGTGCAAGGGTCAGAAAGGAAGTCTATCACAAACAAGTGTGCGGAAATCGACAAGCTGATTCCGGGGTTAATGGGCGTATCTCAAGCTGTGCTGCAGAATGTCATCTTCTGCCACCAGGAGGAGTCTAACTGGATTCTCGGGGAACCTAAGGTGCTCAAGGACAAGTTTGACGCTATTTTCGCCTCGACGCGTTACTCCAAGGCGCTCGAGCAAGTAAAGAAGACGCAGGCCGAGCTGAAATTGGAGCTAAAAGACTTTGAGAAAGACGAGGCGCAGCAGAAGGAAATCAAGAGGCACGCGCATGAGTTCAAGCACAATCTGAAGAAGTGCGAAACCGACCGAATCGCTTCTGTGAGCAAGAAGAAGGACTTGGAGACCGAGATCGCAAACTGCCAGAAACTGTTGGACGAGTACCACGACGGCCTCAAGCAGTACAGGGAGCACGATGAGTATGTCAAGGAAAGCAAGCAGAAGATTGCGACGTGGGTTCAGGAGAGGGACAAGGTTGATGGTAAAATCAAGCACTATTTGGAGGAATCCACCGAGGAACTCAAAACGCAGAAGCGTCAACACGAGAAGGAGCTGCAAGACAACTATAGCGCAATGCGCAAGTACAGAGACGAGGTGGAGAAGTCGAAGGCGTCGGTAGATGAGTGCAGTGAGACCTTGAGCGGGTACGAGACCCAACACAGCAGGCTGCAGGCGACGCAGGACGTCATGAAGGGGCAGGAGGGAGAGCGCTCCAAACTGGCCAACAGGATTGCAGACACCTATGGCATGGACAAGGCCCTTGTGCCGGTGCCCTTCGAAAGGGCGCCGTCGATCTTTTGCCGCGAGCTCACGAACAAGTACGAGGCCAAGAAAAAAGACGGGGACACTCGCAAAAGAGCCAACCAACGGGCACTTGATGTCATCCAGGAGGAGGTGGTTAAAGCTTTGTCGGAGCATGACCGGGAGCAGCAAGCGATTGAGCTCACGAAGAAGCTTATCAAGGACAAGGTGGCTGAAATTGCACGGGTGGATCGGTCAATCCAAGAGCTCAGTTATGATGAGGATGAGCTACCGAAGCTCGAGGAGGAGAAGGAGAAGCTCAAGAGGGACATGTCTGGTCTCGGGAGGAGCCCCGAGACCATTCAGGTGGAGATCGATAGCAAGACAGCGCCGCTGCAGCGCGCCACCGAGAAACGCAACAAACTCAAGGAGGAAATGAAGGCGCAGCAGGCGGACCAGGAAAAGATTGCATTCGTCAAGAGAGACAAACAGGAACTAGAGACGCTCAAGAAGGACTTGGAGGAGAAGATGGATCAGCATGGTGCTCTGCAGACTCTCCTGGGCTACAGGCCGAAGCTTGATGAAGCGGCCCGCGTGACAGATACAGTCAAGCAGGAGCTGGAGGAGAGGAGGAGAGAGCTCGGAGATGCGAAGGAGGAGCACCTGAAAGCCAAAACGGAGGTAGGACGCATGGATCGTCTGTTGCAGAGCAAGGCAGAGGAGAGGGAGCGGCTGAACAAGCAAATGAAAGACCTGATTGCAGAAGCCAAAGCGACGAAAGTAGGCGGCGCAGAGGTGAAAGGACTGGTCGAAGCTGTGGAGGGAGCGCCGGGCGCAGCATCGTTTGACGCGCTGATTGCAGGCCTGGAGCAGAAAAAGGAGAAAAAGCAAAAGGCTGAATCGTTCGCGAGTTCGATGAAGAATTGTGTGGGGCTGTTTGAGGATCATCAAGCAAAGAACCACACCTGCCCGCTTTGCGATAGGGCGATCTCTCCGGACTCAGACGTACTCAGGACATTTGAGAGCAAATTGAGCGAGTTTTTGGCGGACTTCGACCATAGTGATTCGAAGAAAAAGATTGTGGCGTTTGAGAAGCAAATAGTTGCACTGCAGCAAGCCTGCGACAAAAAGGCTCAAGCAGGCACAGTCCAGGCCCAAGCGCAAGAGCTTGCGGTCCAGGAGGATGACCTGAAGCAGGTGCGCGAGAGGGCTGAGCGGCAGCTAGAGGACGCTGATGACAAGCAGAGGCGGGCGCAAGAGCGCTATGACAAGACGAATAACGTAAGTGACTTCCTACGGCACCTCGATCTGGCGAATTTGGATCGCCTCAAGCAAAAGATCGCGCAGGCGGAGGCAGAGATCTCCAGCCGCTATCTGAAACAGAGCGATATTTTAGACCTTGAACAAGAGCACAGCGCTGCTGAGAAGCAGGCACAGGACCTGGAGAGCGAGATTCAGAAACTGTGGAATGAGAAGACCACCATGGTCGATGAACTCCAGAAGAGGACGAGGCTCTACAATGACGTAAGGGACAAGGTGAACGCATGTGAGCGCAAGAAGGAAAGCCATGACGAGAAGAGCAGACACAAGGATGAGATCAAGCGCGAAATGGAAAAGCTCGAGCAAGAGATTAGGAACCGCATTCAGCAGCTCCCGGAGCTGGACAAGAAGAGAGAGGACAGCAAGACCAAAATTCTCTGGCAGCGCAAGGAATATGAGGGAGAGGATCGGCAAAATGATCTTGATATCACCGAAATGTGGCAGCAAATTGCAAAGCTGCAGGACTACGAGAATAAGATTGCCGAGTTCAAGCAGCAGAAGCTGGACAAGGAGGAGCAGAGGCTAAAAGGTCTCATTGACCAGACCAAGGCAAAGATGCAAGATGCCAAAGACAAACACACTGCTGCCAAGGACCGCGCAGGGCAAATAGCGGATACGTCGTGCATCGCGCAGCTTGTGCGCGAGATAGAGGACAATCTGGGCTGGAGAGACTACCTGGACAAAATAAAGACCCTGGAAGACGAGATGAGGGACCGGGGTGAGAAACTTGACCAACTTCCATCCAAGAAGGAACTAAGGGACCTTGCCACGAACAAGGAAGCGGAGGTGGCGGACAAGAACAATGAAGTGCAGCGCATGGAGGGTAAGCTGCAGTCGATCCAGGAGCAGATCAAGGACCTGGAAAAGAAGTTGAAGGAGAAAGAATACGTGGACATCGACACGAAGTACAGGAAAACTCAAATCGGCATCGAAACCAAAAAGGGGGCAAGCAAGGATCTTGACAAGTACTACGCGGCGCTGGACAAAGCGCTGATGCGCTTCCACGAGATGAAGATGGAGGATATCAACAAGTACATCAAGGATTATTGGCAGACAACCTACAAAGGCGATGACATTGAGACCATCGAGATCAAGGCCGACCTGGAGAATCAGGCGAACCGCCGCTCCCACAACTACCGCCTCGTGATGCGCCATCGCCACATGTCCGAGCTTGATATGCGTGGGCGATGTTCGGCGGGGCAGAAGGTCCTTGCATCGCTGGTGGTGCGCCTGGCGTTGGCAGAGACCTTTTGTCACAACTGTGGCGTGCTGGCGCTGGACGAGCCCACGTCCAATCTGGACGAGCGAAACATTCAGGGTTTCATCGAGGCGCTCTCACGCATTGTTAACGATCGCAAACAGGCCAAGAATAATGGTTTCCAGCTTATCGTCATTTCGCACGACAACGAATTTATCGACAATCTTGCGCGCCGCACTGAAGCGGCTACTTACTTCCGCTTGACAAAGGATCCCCGGACTCAGTACTCCATCATCAACGTACACGACTTCCAAGATATCGGGTGATCGCTTGTTCCAGTCAGCAGCGATGTGGTGAAGAATAGAGTCGATGGGGTGCATCCCCGCAGGAGGACGATCATGGCCCTGGCCCCCCGTGAGAGTTTTATTTGGAACTACTCAACAGTTCCCAATAATGCCCTCTCTCGTGCGCGCGCGTGCGCCTTCTCTCCGGCGGGACAGGGCAATGCTGATTTATACACAACGCGAACTGAATTGGGGGCTCTTCTTTAACAAAACAATAAACAGTAAATACGGGGAAAAACAAAGCCGCCCTGGGTGGGCTCCAGATCCCCCGATGGTTGGGATCAGATCCCCTATCGGCCTTGTGGTTGGGTCTTGCACCAGCCACCCTGGAGTTTTGGGTTCGATTCCCAAACGAGAGGAACCAGGATCTCCAGGGAAAACAGGCGCACCCTGTGTTAAAGTACCGGGTTCCTCACGGCCGGGGTCCCAGGGAAAACAGGCGCACCCTGTGTTGAAGTACCGGGTTCCCGTGTCGCCCTTTGAAGTGCGTGCGCATGTATCGCAACGCCTGCTTCAGCTCCCGGGCCGTCATCCGATAACGATTACGATTACGATTTGTTCATTCGTGGTAACGTGATCATCCGCAAGGACCAGAGGGCAATCCAGGGAGATGAACGCCGCCCACGGCGGAGGTCCTGGCCAAGGTTTCCCCTGATCACTCCTATCCCCGGACCGGGAACCTTAGCCGTCACCCGGGTTTCGAATCGGGGACCTTTAGCTAAGATTCTGACTCCTTCACCCACCACAGATATGTTAGGCAAGGTGTGGTGACAATGTGGGCTGCAATGGTTTGAGCTGCTGGTGAGTTGTCAGAATAGTATCGGGTCTACGAGGAGACCACTGCGCCATGTTCATCCCCGAGGGGCCCGGCTAACTTGATACTTCCTGATTCACCGCCGTCCTAACCAGAGCGATGACTCTTTGTGACTTTGTGAGTGTTTAGTTCGTGGTAACGTAATCATCTACAGGGCCCAGAAAGAGATTCAGGGAGATGATTGCCGCCCACGGCGGAGGTCACGGCCGAGGTCTCCCCCGATCGCTCCTATCAGGAACTCTTCCGAGTGACGGGGCCTCTGCTGTCGCTCGTGTCCGAACGCATGTGACCAGTGTACCCTTTTTCGGTGATGTCCACAGTGTTTGTGTATCCAATGGGGCCTCCCATTCGAATACTTTTCCCTTTAGTTGATCGTCTTCAATGCAGGTCCAGGCTTTTTTGATGGCGTAGGGTCTCGAAGCTGATATGCGTTGTAGTTTTGTTTTGTTATTATCACGTTCAAGTCCGATGTTGCGGATTTCTGCCGTGAAGACTTGTTGTATCACCTTGTTCATGAGTGGGCGGTAAAAAGAGGTGCCGTCAGTTACGTAATCGTCCCAGCACATGTGTGCGATGTGTAATTTGTTCCATGTGTCTTGGGATATGTGTGCTGTCGTTTCGGACTTCGACAGTTGTAAGGCTCGTATTAGCGGCGGTGAGTGGAACATTTGACTACCCTTTGCAGCTTTAGTCAATTTTTGCCAGGTGTATTTGGACCAGGTGCTTGTCTGTACCGGGTCATTGGTGGTGGTTGGATCGTTAGATAGGCTTGAGGTTCGACTTCTGAGCTGGCGACCATCGCTCCTAGTCGGCAGTTGCGAGTTTGGGCTTTGGGGGTTGGATGACGTGCTTGGATCGTTAGATAGGCTTGATGTTCGACTTCTGAGCTGGCAACCATCGCTCCTAGTCGGTAGTGTCGGGTTTGGGCTTTGGGGGTTAGATGGCGTGCTTGATGATGTGCTTGTCATTTGTCTTTTGGCTTTGGAGACCGGGGATGTAGTAGGTGTTGGAGTGGTTGGTGTCCTGCGTTTCAGTTGTTGACTGTTTTGCCCGTTTGGAGATGTAGGGGTGTGGTCGTTTTTCAGTGGTGTTGGAAGAGTATATTGGGTATCCGCAGTCGTTTCTTGAATATCTGACAGTAACGGAGTTGCGCACAGTAAGCAGACACATGCACCCCATATGTATAGTGTTGTAGCGAGGGTCACCAGTGGGTCGTGCAGTGTGGTGGACTCTTGTTGTCCTCGTTTTTGTAGCGTTGTATTCCATACTTCATTGCATTTTTGTACGATCGCGTTGTCTTTCTTGTTGTGTTCCTTTTGCCCGATACGTTTCAGGACTTCTCTGGTCAAGACGTGTTGGAGTAGTTTCTGATGTGCTGACGGAGCCAGTTTGTCGTTGACGTGTATATGTACAGGTGGCGCCATGTGGTATTGCATAGATGGCAATTGGATGTGGTGGCTACAGGGATGGTCCCCAAGCCGATGAGTGGGATTCCGATCAATTGGAGGTGGTGGACTTTCCATGTCTTGTCCACTTCCGCCAAGGTGAAGGTAATTGATAGAGTGGATCGTATCAAGGCGTTGATGGTGTTGTTGTTGTCGGTGGAGTATGCCCCCAATCTTGTTAGTCACGGTGTCTGAGCTCGGCCTTGCTCAAAGCGAAAACAGCTTTCCGACAACAAACTCAAGACAAAAGGACCGTGACCTCCCATATCGATTGTTTATTGGAAACGGTGTTTCAATCTCAAGGCAGGAGGAAGGTTCTTCAGTTCTAGAAGGCAGGAGAAAAGCTCTGGAACGTGGGTTGTCTGCAACAAGGGACTTCGGGACGCTTTACTACGAGGACCGAAGACCTTTGTACTGTGCAACAGAAAGCCATCGTAGAGTGTCCTCTGGTCTGTTCTTGGGGTTGCTAGAAGCGAGGTTCGAATGGAACATGCGCGGGTGGCTCCGACGAGAGAGCGGAGACAGCTGTGCAATGCTCTGTTCTCCCTCATTGTTGTTCTTAATAGAAATACCCTTGCGCCGTCGACCATACGGTCGACGGAAAGGGGACGCTAGATCGTGAGTTGCGCACAGTAACTCCGACTAGAAGCCTCATCTGACTGCAAGCGAGAGAGTGCTCGAAGCGCACGCATGCTTAGTATTCCCCTACACTTCGTACAGTTCCTCAGTGTATCTTGCGATGCACTGTGATGGGAACACACAGGTTATGCGCCGACGCGCATACCGCGCTTTTTCTTCGGTCCCCTGCGTTCATTGCTTTGTTCAACCGAATGTACTTTGCTTGTTTTGCTCTGCAGCCACACAATCTGCTACGTTGTTCGAGTGTACTCCGCGTTTCCCGCGAGGGGGGGGAATGCAGTCTGCACCGGAAAACACTGCGCTGGAGGATTGTACTGTGCGCAGCACAGCAATGTCATGCAAACCTCGTTCGTTGACGAGCACAGCAAGAAAAAGAACAATCATCCTTTGTCAACCCACAAATCTCTTGAACGTTACTAATCTCTTGCGAGCAGCGCACATACTTGCAGGCACTCTCAAGAATGTAATGTCTACGTCCAAATCCTGCAAGGATTCGGACAAGGGGTTGAATGTTCCAAAGTTCGATCACGGCTCGACTGACGGCAAAGGGGAAAAATGGCAGAAATGGCTCACGCTTCTCTCTTCTGCTTTTGGCCAGTCCTACCCCATGTTTGCCATGCAGCTTAATGATGTACCTGAACCAATTGACTCCCCTGACGGCTCCAAGCTCTAGAATTTGTATTTGCACCCCATGTCTTTGCGAATGCTCTCAGCTGACGAGTCTTATGAGAAACTTGTTGTTGAGTTTACCCGCTCGCAATATGCTCTCTATCATACTCTGAGCCTCAATGTTCTGTCGCATCAGCGCCAGATCATTGAGGATCATGGTCCCCTTGAACTAACTCGCACTCTAATGCAAAAACATAATTGGCCTAAAGATGATGAACACATTACTTTTCTTCCTTTTGGCCTTCTCTGTTTGCGTGGGATAACAATTATGAGGATAGTGGCGTAACTGATGCTCTCCACAAGTACGAAAAATTCACCTTAGCTCAACCGTTCAAACAGAGTAACGTCTCCGCTTGGATTGCTGATTTGCAACACGCCTGGAATACATGACATAACGCTATCAAGGATCCTGAACACATGTCAGCTGTTGAAATTACTCAACAGGTCATCAAGTGTGACGATCCCGACTGGAAGGCATGGTCTCTCCAAAAATCTCTCAAGGTTGGGGACTCCGCTCATACAGTGGACGACTTTCTTGAGGCTGTCCAGCGCCATGACAAGATGCAAACGCATACTAAGCAGAAGACCCCTCTGGCCCTACTAGGTAACCCTCATGGTGCGAACAAGGCTAAAAAGAGTAAGCTG
>Ga0315899_10004463_pt1 | contig 15112 bp, 12 predicted proteins | sample LakEriMetagenome_2_FD_203518 | JGI IMG/M metagenome (GOLD analysis project Ga0315899, IMG submission 203518) | Freshwater fungal communities from buoy surface, Lake Erie, Ohio, United States - Buoy 4 MA112 | ecosystem: Environmental > Aquatic > Freshwater > Lake | place: USA: Lake Erie, Ohio... | reverse complement strand
AGTACGCAGTGGAGTACGGCCCTGGTACGGGTGCTGCGACCCCGATGATCATGCAAGCGGTTCAACCGGGAGCAAAATTCTTCGCGGTTGAAAGGAACCCTGAATTCTGTCAACTTTTGAGAGAGAAGCTACCCAACTTAGATCTAGCCGAGGACTCAGCAGTAAACATCGTAGACCTTTGCAAGCAACGCGACATTCCCCATTTGGATGCCGTTGTAAGCGGACTGCCCTGGGCATCGTTTCCTGAATCATTGCAAATCGAGATCTTGGACTCGATGATGCAGGTGTTACGACCAGGTGGTCAGTTTGCGACTTTTGCTTACTTGCAAGGCTTGTTGTTGCCTGCCGCTAAGCGATTCCGCAAGCAGCTTGATAAGTATTTCTCAAAGATTGAGTTAAGCCCAACCGTCTGGCGCAATCTTCCCCCTGCTTTCGTCTATCGATGCGTCAGGTAACGCCACGCAAGCTAGCTTTTGATTGCCAAAAATGCCCGCCATGCGAAATCCCTATGCACCACCTGAAACAAACGTTGCCCAGTCCGATGGTGCCGGTGAGGGGGAGCAAAAACCTGCTAAAGCAATTATCCCAGCCGTCATCGGGATGTTTACGTATGGATCTTCGTTCCCTTACGCGCTGGTCCTGTGCGTAGAACAATATGCTCGCAGCAACTCGCGTCCGGTACCCTCGTCAACTCACATTGCACTGGTTCTTGCCGTAATAGGGTCCCTTGGATGGGGTGCCCTAAGCATTCTCTATATGATGCCGTTAGTCAGCTTGATCGTAGGCAATGCATCGTCGCCATACGCTTCCATTGGTTTGATGGCATTGTTTTCTAACCTAGTCTTTGTTCTTTGGACTATTTGGCGAATACATCGATTTCGACAGCCGCCGAATGTGAGCTAATCTCTTTGCGATTTCTTCTACTAGTCCTTCGTTTGAAACAACAAAGGAGCGAACTCACGCAAGCTTCTTCGCCACGTTTGCCATTCGTGAGCGGTTTTAGGGGATAGGTAGTAGTGGCTGTTGATACCAGCTTCCTTGATCGCTTTGGTTGCGGCTTCGGGATCACCGCCGCGTCGAGGTCGATCACCACCAACCTCTTTGCTACCGTAGCTAACAAATACGAGCTTGACCTTTTCTTTGAATCCAGGAGTCTTCTCTACGTCGTCGGGTGTGATTGTGGCTCCGCTAAACAGGCCGATGTGAGAAAACTTGTCCAAGTGTTTAAGCGTGATCGCCTTGGTTTCCATGCTTCCCATGGAGAGGCCAGCCATGGCGCGATTTGGCTGGTCGGTTAGAGTGCGAAAGTTCGTGTCGATGTAGGGAATCAATTCATCGACAAGAACCTTTTCAAAGTGTTTGATATCGAAATTAGCCATGCCTCCCATCCGCACCTCATTAGTCATACCATAGGTCATAGCGATGATAAACGGCTTGATCTTTCCTTCGGCGATGAGATTATCCATGATCAGCCCGGCGTGGCCTTGAGCGCCCCAGCCGTATTCATTTTCACCCCAGCCATGTTGCAGGTAGAGAACTGGGTATCGGATTTCTTGGCTCGCGTCGTAGCCTGGTGGCGTGTAGACAAATGCGCGACGGGTTGTGTCAGTGCTTGGTGAGAAGAAGAGCACTTCGCGAAGTTGCCCGTGCGGCACATTCTTGAGGGCGTAGAAATCTTGATCCTTGGCAGGGATCTCAACTCCACTGCCCCATCGCATAGCGCCAAAGTAGTATTTGCTGTTAGGATCAGGGACTTCGGCACCGTCGATTTTGATGGTGTAATAGTGGAATCCTTCGTCAAGAGGACGGGTGAAGCCGGTCCAAACACCTTTGTCATCTTTCACAAACTCGCTGCTATCGCGAAAGCTACACGAGACACTCTTGGCCTCAGGTGCAACAACTTGAAATTTAACCCGTCCCTCTGAGTTAACTTGGGGGTACTCTTTACCATTTTGATTGGTGGGGGCAGGTTTCCAGTCATCGACCGGCACCACTTGCTGAGCTAAAGAGTACGGACCTAATGAAAAACCTAGCAGCAAAATAGACAAAGATGTGCGTAACATGGGTTACTCCAATGTAAGAAGAGGAAGAGGAGATTAGCAAGGCGCACTTGGCGTCCTGATGCCTGAGTTCATTGCGAATGGCGATTCATAAGAAACCGCGAATTAGCAATAACTCAATTGGAAAGTCTATCGCATAGCCCTACGACATGAGGACTAGGCATGTTGAAATATTCTCCCATGGCAACAAGTTCCTTTGTATTGGCAGAAAGATCGAACGCAGAAAGATACGAAGCTCATTTTTCTGCGTTCGATTTTTCTGCCATATCAGGATATTTCGTCTGCCTTAACGAACAAACGGCTGCAACATCGTATCTGTTAGATCAGCGTTGCTTCGGATGTACTGGACGGGTAAACATTGAAGAGTCTCGGAACTCTGGTAGCATTCTTGTTAAGAGATCTTCGACACGTGTGTTCCTAGCGTAATCTTTTGCATGACCGAATCTAAAATGCCCCATTGAACGTTTGCCATCGTGTCGGGGATCGTGCTCAATCTGCTAATGGCTTGCATACTCGCTAGAGCGGCTTGGGTGTCTTCACCGACCTTCGACGAAACGGCTCACTTCGCGAGTGGGATCGTTTTGGCTCAGTACTCCGACCCGGGGTACTTTCGAGTCAATCCTCCGGCCAATAAATGGCTGATCGCTATTGCCGAACCTTTCATACCGGCACTCCAAATGCCTCCCGTCATTCCCTCTGCTGAGCATGGCAATGTTAATCGACTTGAATTTTCATTCGGGGAACAAGTCATGTCGGACAACGAAGCGATCTACAGAAGATCGCTTTGGATTGCCAGAATGTTTCGGATCCCTTTAGTATTGTTTGGGTCGTGGCTGTTGTGGATGTCATGCAGTTCCATGCCGATGCTTTCCAGAATACTCGTGCAAGCGTTCTGGTGTACCTCACCCCTGATACTCAGTCATGGATGGATCGTTTCAGCGGATGCCCCGGCAGGGGTTGCCATGGCAGCGATCTTGTGGACTGCTTTGCGGCTCATGCGTCACGAGTCGTTAAACGCCGTGATCTTTTCAGGGATTGCATGGGGGATTGCGATTGGGACCAAGTTTACGTTTGCTCCGTTGTAGGTCGCGTTTCCGCTTGTAATCGAGGGGGTGCGCTGGACGATGAGACAAGAATTTTCATGGTGTGAATTTTTATTGCGATGGCCGATCCATGCTCTGGTCGCTTGCGTGACACTTCATGCACTCTATTTGTTTCAAGAACCATTGGTGGCGATTGGCAAGCATGAGTTTATCAGCAAGGAGTTTCGTGACTTTCGTTTTGAACGAGCAGAAAGTCAATCGACGTTCCATAGCATGATAGGGTATGTGCCCTCCCCTTTTCCTCGCCTATTTCTGGAAGGAATCGATCAACAACTTGCAGATATGAATCACCCCCGTGGAGCGTATCTCTTAGGAGATCGTATCGAGGGTCCGTTGCCATGGTTCTTTTTAGTTGGGTTCTGGTTTAAAGAACAGCCAGCAGTACCAATAGGGCTAGGTATTGGATTGCTTGCGATCGCCATAAAAACGCTTCGAGACAGGTATAAATTCGGAAAGAGGAATGAGGACGGAACAATCGACCGAGTCCGCAGCCCGTTAATCGATGATAGATATCGTTTGAGTTTGTTTTGCTTTCTGTCTTTGATGTCGATGCTTCTTCTTTTCACGACGCAAGAGAACTTGGTCTGGAACATGCGGTATCTCATTCCTGTATTACCGCTGTTGTATGTGTTGGCTGCAGGGTGTGCTTCTACGATAGCAACCCTGAGAAATCAAAGTGGACGAGTCAATGCGATGGTTTGCAACGTGGCTTTAGGAATCGTCGTCCTGTTAATGGTATGGGATGTGACCATGAAGTGGACTTATCCGTTTTCGTATACCAATCCGTTTTTTGGTGGAGCTTATCGAGTTCCGATGGCACTCAACGATAGTAACTTCGATTACGGTCAAGATGTATATCACGTTGCGGATTGGCTCAAGCGGGAGAAGTCAGAACGAGGGGAAGAAAGGCCGATCTATCGGATCGTATCTGGTTTTGGTCGGGGTGAACTCGGCCTGTGGTCTGAGGTTGCAAAACGAGAACAGATTGAACGGGCGATTAACAAGGCAAAGAATCGTGGCGGTCAATCCATGGGCAAGTCTGTTCGTATGCCGTTGGTGGTATCGCGGAGTTTGTTTCATGCTGAGCCGTGGGGTGTTAGGTACAGCGATTTTGATTCGAGCAACCTATCGCGAGACGATTTAGAACTTTTGAAAGAGCTGCTGGTGTATGAGCCGGATGCGTGGATTACTCCGACGGCGGTGGTTTATGATTGCAGAGAATAGGGGGGGCGGTCGGGTGGGTAGATAGCTGGCGTGAGAGGGGGTTTTGAGTTGGGGAGACTGCGGGCGTGCGGAACAATTGGGGGACAATTGTTCTACTTTGTCGCCTGAAACAATTGAGACAATTGTTTTACTTTGGTGTGCGAAACAATTGAGACAATTGTTCTACTTTGGTGTGCGAAACAATTGAGACAATTGTTCTACTTTGGTGTGCGAAACAATTGAGACAATTGTTCTACTTTGGTGTGCGAAACAATTGAGACAATGGTTCTACTTTGTCGCCTGAAACAATTGAGACAATTGTTCTACTTTGATGTTGGCCTAGTCCGCTACCGAGGAGGGCGTTGAGGAGCAGCGAGCCTTGATTAGTGCATTGTTCTTGGTATGCTACTGCAATTATTGTGCAAAAAGCGGTTGGCGTTTCGTTTTCAATGGGTTGATGGAGGAGTTGTCTATGACCAAGTTGCTACCTGTGACCTTGCTTTCTGGCTTTCTCGGGGCTGGAAAAACCACTCTTCTGAACCATATTCTTAGCAACCGCGAGGGGATGAAGGTCGCCGTAATCGTCAATGATATGAGCCAAATCAATATCGATGCGGACCTGGTTCGCGGCGAAACGACCCTCAGCCGCACCGAAGAAAAACTGGTCGAAATGACTAACGGCTGCATCTGTTGCACACTTCGCGAAGATTTGCTCGCAGAAGTTCGCAAACTGGCCCAACAAAACAAATTTGACTATCTCCTCATCGAGTCGACCGGTATCTCGGAGCCATTGCCCGTCGCCGAGACGTTTACCTTTGTCGATGAGAATGGCGTGTCCCTCGGCGATGTGGCTCGACTCGATACGTTGGTTACCGTCATCGATGCCGAGAACTTTTTAAAGGACTTTGAAACTTTTGACGACCTGGCTGATCGCAAACTTGGGGTTCACGAAGACGATCACCGCAACATCGTCGATCTGCTCGTGGATCAGATTGAGTTTGCTACCGTTATTATTCTGAACAAGTGCGATCGCGTTTCGCCACAGGCCATCGAGGACTTGAAGCGATTCATCCATCAAACCAACCCTTACGCCAAAATACTGACCACGGAATATAGCCGTGTCGATCTCAAAGAAGTGCTCGATACGGGTACGTTTGACGAAGAATGGGCCCAGGGGCATCCCGATTGGCTTGCGATTCCACGCGGTTCCGAAACCAGCGAAGCAGACGAATATGGTATTACCTCATTCGTATTTGAAGAGCGACGCCCGTTTCATCCGGAGCGATTGATGGATGCTCTCAACTTTGACGATGGGGTCTTGCAAGGGATCATGCGTTCCAAGGGGTACTTTTGGATCGCAACCCATAACGACGAAGCGTATCGCTGGTCACAAGCCGGAGTCTCCGTCCAATTCGATTCCGATGGTGCGTGGATGTGTACGGTTGGTGAGGAGGAGTGGCCTGAAGACGAGGAGGTTCGTGAAGGAATCCGTGAATCGATGCAACCTCCTTATGGTGATCGCCGTCAACAATTGATCTTTATCGGTTCCGATATGGATGAACCCGTTTTGCGATCGCGATTGATCGATTGCTTACTCACAGACGAAGAGCTTGCTGAGGGACCAGAGGTCTGGGCAACTTGGGATTGTCCACTCCCCATTCCTGTTTATGACGAAACCGATTCGGAGCAAGCTTAGTCATGAATCCACTCCCGGTCACATTGCTCTCCGGCTTTCTCGGTGCGGGAAAAACCACTTTGCTCAACGCGGTTTTGAATAATCGCAAAGGGCTCAAGGTGGCGGTCATCGTTAACGACATGAGCGAGATCAACATCGACGCTCGTTTGATCGAAAACGGTGGTGCAGAACTTAGCCGAGTCGATGAGAAATTGGTTGCCCTCAGCAACGGTTGCATTTGCTGCACTCTTCGCGAGGATTTGCTCAAAGAGGTTCGCGATCTCGCGTTACAGCAGCGGTTTGACTATTTGTTGATCGAGTCGACTGGGATTTCGGAACCATTGCCTGTCGCCGAAACATTTACGTTTGAAGATGAGAACGGTCTGAAGCTCAGCGATGTAGCCCAACTCGATACGCTCGTGACGGTGGTCGATCCTATCAATTTCGATACGGACTATTTTTCAGCAGATGGTCTCAAAGAGCGGTCGCTCGAAATCGATGAAACAGACGAACGAGGCATCGCTCAGTTGCTGACCGATCAAATCGAATTTGCCAACGTCATCGTGATCAGCAAATGCGATATCGCGAGCGAAGATCAAATCGAACAGGTGCAGAGACTTGTTCACATGATGAACCCGCGAGCGACGATTATTCGATCTAGCCAAGCAGATGTCCCGATTCAAGCAATCTTGCATACCAATTCCTTCACGGAGAATTGGGCCGAAGAGAATCGAAACTGGCTCGTTGTAAAGCGAGGCTCCGAAGTATCTGAGGCTGACGAATACGGCTTCGACTCATTTGTTTTTGAGGCGAGGCGACCATTTCATCCACGGCGTTTTCATGAACTGGTCGAGGGGGATGTCTTTTCCGATGTGGTTCGATCCAAGGGTGTTGTTTGGTTTGCTAATCAAAATGATTATGCTGCGGAATGGTCGCAGTCTGGCGTGCTCTACAACATAAAGTCGGCGGGTATTTGGGCAGCAGCGGTCCCTGAGGCCGATTGGCCCGATATGCCAGGCTTTCGCGAACAAGTGATGGAGAATTGGGTCGAGCCCTTTGGCGACCGTAGAATCGAGTTGGTGATCATCGGCCAAGATATGGACAAGGAGGCTATCCTCGATCAATTGGAAGAGAGTTTGCTAACCGAAGAAGAGTTGCAAATGGGGGCAGAGCGATGGGCTGGATTTCGTGACCCATTACCCGGATGGATTGAGAGCTAGCTGCCCAATTGGAGATAACTTGATTGGGGAATCCTCGAAATCCCAACCGGCAGCGCGTGAGCGAGTGACAATTTCATGGTAACGTCCCTTGCTTACGGGCTTGTTGCTTTAATCGAGATTGAATGTTTAGCGAACGTAAAATGGGCACTCTTGCCCGTTTAATGGCGTCGAAGTCGGTCAAGAGTGACCAACCTACCATTAAAGCAACAAGCCCTTACGCGTCGGGTTACGATAAAAACCACAACAGAGTTGTGGCACTAGATGCCTCATCTGCGTTTTGTTTTAGTCGATATCGGATGTTTAGTGAATGTAGAATGGGCACTCCTGCCCGTTCAGTTGCCCAGATCGGACAGGAGTGTCCAATCTACTGGAATGCAAAAAGCTCGCACGCCGAAGGTGGTGGTTTGCTGGATCGCTCAATCAGGTCTTTCAACATGACGAGGCCTCATCAGCACTCTAACGAATTTCGACGCGTGCTCCCTTTTTGACTCCTAGCATCATCGACGCAGAGTCAGAGACGAGACTTAGTCGCAGTGGAGTGTTTTCGCCCATGATCGCAATAAATGTCATTTCCGGTTGCTTGTGATCTTCTCCGTAAATGCCAATCGTTTCAAATTCTTCATCTACTACGACCTTGGTCTCAGCATTGTATCCTAACGCGGTTAGCTGAGCATGTGTGAGGTCTGTTACGAGATCGCCAGAGGGTGAGATATCTACAACGCTGCCGACTAGTCTTGCTGCCACGGTTTCATTTCCAATCAATCGGTACGAACCAACATCCTCCAGACCAATCCCATGGTCCAAAACGGGGAGGCACGAAACGCCAGTATTTTAGCAGGATACAAGGACCGTCGCACCTAGGGTAAAGACTTTCGCAACGTTTTCTCAAGCCTCGAAACTCAATGTTTGGACTGAAGAGGGCTGATAATTGCAAATAAGCGATAGTAACGCCAATCTCGCATTGGGAGCGGGTTGGGAAGTTCTACCTAGAGATGAGCGTGAAACGCCTCTCCCTTCACCAGAATTTCATCAAATCAGAAGTTCTTGGGTTCACTCGGAGTCGTTTTCAAGGTACACAGAAATAGACTCTCGAAGTGAATTAAAGCTTTCGTCATTAGCTCCGACGAAGACTCGTCTCACAATTCCTTCTTTATCAATCACCACTGTGTAGGGAATTGCGTTAGCGCCATAAGCCTTCGATATTGTTCCCTTTGGATCAAGCAGGCAGTTATTAGAAATACCTAAAACGATCGCGGAACCTTGGACTACATTGGGTTCTTCGTCGACATTGATCGCGTAAAAGGAAAAGGATTCCTGCCCAAAATCATCGGCGATTCTTTGAATAACGGGCAAACTCTTTCGACACGGCCCACACCAACTAGCCCAAAAATCGAGTACAACGACTCGACCTCGCATGGCGGATAGTTTTATCAACTTTCCATCCAGACCTCTCAGTTCAAAATCAGCAGCGGGTTTGCCGACTAGTTCGGACGCTTCTCCGGAGGCCGCATCTGCTTCTTCTGTCACAAATTTTGGGTCGATAGCATGTCGCAGTTTCCACTTAGCGAACCGGCTGGTGGTTCGAGATTTTTCCATCTCATTGCCGAAAAGGATCTGAACCGTTTGCTCCAGCGGTATGTTGCATTCACCTAGTAATGGGTGAACCCCGAGCAATGCGTCTCCGTCGATTCGTTCGGGTATTAGGCTTACTACGCTCCCCTTGTTCAGGACGAGTTGACAGTTGGCTTTTTCTTCGTTGGATGCAACGGAAGATGTATCAGGTTTTGTGAGATCAACGGATTGGTCATTGATGGCTTCGTCATCAGGTTTTTTGTCAGTTGAATTGTCAGGAGCGGGATCGAGCCAAACAATCTCCGCTACATTCTTCATCCATATTTCTCGTTCTTCATCGCGTACCTCAATTCGCAGTAGATCTTCATCGACAAATGTGATCTTACCTCGAATCATGTCACCATCGCGTGAAACGACGAGATGCGCCGGAGGGGACTGGCGGGCCATTCTTGGGACGGTTAACAATCTCTTAAGCAAGATTTCATCGAGTCGATCGGTTCCGGTATACACGAGTTGCCGAATACCTTTCACCTGAGAGGAATCTAAACTTGATTCACCAAAAAGCTCGGAGGTGAAGGTAAGCGATCCGTTTTTTAGACGAACAAGTTTGCCTGGTAAGCTGTCGCCACTGACGAGAAAAAGAGCAGGTTCACCTGGATCGAGTGAACGTCCATAGATATCTGTTCGCAGGGATAGATTTCGAGCTTGACCATCCGTAGGACGAACTTCCGCATTGTTTCGAAGGATATCGATCGTACCGTTGATCGTTGGATTGATTAAAAACGCGTCGGAGAGGGCTGTCGGCCTCCAAGCCCATCCCTCTCCCAAAGTGTCGGAGTTTGCGTTTTGTGACGGAACTAGTTTTCCCTTCGAATGGACCTCATCACATACGAGTTTCATGAGAATCTCTCGATCAGCATCTAACTCTGCGGGGCTCGTGTTGCTAACAAATTGGATGGAGGATATGTCGTTAACGGAGAAGCCAATCGGCGTGGAGACGGAATTGCAAATTAATGATAATTGGTCCTTGGATTGTTTCAGCGTCTTGCCTGCAAAGCGTTCTCCGGCATTTGTCTGGATAACACAGTATTCCTTTTGATTGGAAGTACTGCCTCCGGAACTAGAATCGATCGAGTCTTGTGACGAGGGTGATGCATATTCGATTCGCTCTATGTCGCTTACCGCAATAGTAAGATTTTCTTCGTCTAGGGTATTCAAACGGAGACCGCCATTTTGAGTCTCGTCGGCCGCGATCATTCCGATATACGTTTTTCCAGTTGTTAGCTGAATCCTAGACAATCGCTCATTTGGCATTTGTCCGGTGGTTGCGTCTACTGTGTTTCCTTTTCCAAGCGATCTTGTCATCGAAAAGGGTGACCTAGAAACCTTCAGTTCTCGCAGTATCATTCCCCCGGGAGCATCGTTTGTAACTTGAAATCGAACTCGATTGTCAAACATTGGTTTCGAGGAATTGGATTTGGTTTGCGAAGCAATTTCTCCGATAGCTCGGCCATTTTGTTGGAGTACAAACCGACCTTCTTCTAGGTCGCAGAGGATTTTTAGGCGGAGGGATTCCACGCCGATGGATGGAATCATGACCGTTACTATATCCGCGACGCTTTCCTCTTCGATGAGTAAGGTAATGGAAAGGTCGTCACGCTGCTCCAGTTTTCGAACGCGTAGTTCCAGTTTAGGAAGATTATTGCCAATCATTAATGTCCAATTCGGATTGGAATGAGTCCATGCAACATCGACGTCGATCACAGCCAATGATGGTAATGACGCTGTTTGCGCGATCGACGATCCCGCTATAGATGTTTCAATCGATCCCGCCTTGGATAACCAAGTGTCAGGTACCTCTTTCTTTTTCACCGGCAACACTTGTTTCCATTCGTTTACCGATAGCCGCCCCACACCTTCGGAAGCTGCATGATTCACTTTTAAAATAGACCGTACCCGATCAAGATCGATTTGGATTGGAGTGTAACGACTGCTACTTAATTGAATTGTGCGATCATCTAGTCTTTCGATCCGTCCCGAAATGCTTTCTCCGTCTTCTAAATCGACTACGTATAGTTGCGTTTCATTAATTACTTTCGGTTGATTGATCGTTAGGTTATGAGAAATGGAATCGACTACATTCCAAGGGACCAGCATTGGTTCACGGAAAGCATTACATTTCCAAATCAAAAAATCCTGATTCGCGGAGTCCGTTTGGATTTTCCCATCGTAAAAATCACCTTGAAAAATATCTCCGTCATAAAGTCGCAATGTGGCTTGTGAATAGCCATAGGTGCCAAAGCAAGTCGACATACACAGGCTTAAGACAAAACAGACAGCAAATCGTAATGGCGTCATAACGGGGGCTTTAACGAAATACGTAACAGGTCGCGTATTGATCACAGGTGTAAAGGCCCCTATCTCTATCGCTCGTAAATGGGAAGGAACCGGAAATTTAATGCTAACGATAGGAGCGACATGGAGGTTGCTACCTGGGGGCCGAAGCTGCCATCAAAACGTCCATCCGACTTCTGGGTTTGCTTTAGTTCGATGATGAGTTGTTTGTTCCATTTTTCCCATGCTTCGGTGTCAGCTTGGAACAACGCTTGGGCTTTGTAGTAGGAAGTGTATTCCGCGTAGTGTTCGCCCATCTTGACACTACCTCGAGATTTTAAGAATTCTGCACAAGCCTTAAACTCAGCGAGTTCTTTTTGTCCGGAGATAGCGTATACCAGAGCAGCAATAGACACTCGCGCTTGCGACTCGTCATAGCCCCCCAGCCCACCAGCATAAGCAACTTGGCCGCTCTTGGAGGTCATGCTCTTGAAGTAGCTTATTGCTTTGTCGATATTCTTATCGGGCACTTCGATTCCGGCATTTCTTGCCGCAAGAAGAGATACCAGAATCGCTCCGGAAACCGATGTGTCTGCGTCTGTGGAATTCGGGCCGTACCGCCAACCGCCCACGCTATTTTTGTCTTGGCTAGTAATGGAGGTTCTGACGGCCAGTTCTAATGCTTCGCCTAACGATCTACGCTGGGCGGCCGGGACAGACGAGTCGAGCCAAAGTTGTTTGTCATCCACAGCGCCGTATGCCTCTGCGAGGGCGAGCGTCGCGAATCCATGGTGGTACATGCTTCCTCCAAGATAACCGGTCTCGGCGTCTTGCTGAAGAATTAGATTCTGTAAAGCTTTGCGAACTGGAACACTATGTAGTCCGAAATTCGGATCTTCGCCATAAGCGAGAAATGCCATAGTGGATAAACCTGTTACGCCAGGACCTGGGTTGCTGGGAGATTCCCAGGCACCGTTTTCTGATTGATTCGCGATTAACCAACCAAGTCCCTTTTCGTAGATCTCTCGGACTTCACGCGAAACCCCCTGCCCTTGGACGGCTCCTTCTCGCCATGGTTGGACTTGGGCATGACAGCAAGTAGGGATAATCCAATGTATGCATATGACCATCAGACAATATGCCTCAATAATGTGCCTGCATCGATAAAGCATGTCGATCGATACTATCTGAGGGTTACCCATACAAAAATCTCATTGAACTCTATATCAGGGAAGAACAACATTGATGTCAAACTGATCAGGGGCTTGATCTTTAAGCTGCCCTTTTGCCAAAGCATCAAGTCGTTCTTTTTGCTTATCTGACAATGCCACTGTTGCTTCATTTAGGGTTGCCAAGAAATTGTATAGCTGGCTCAGGGAACGGATCTCCTCGCGTGGCTCATTAGCTTTATTTTCGAGCAGATTGTTTAGAGCTTCGCGTTGCGACTTGGTGAGTCCCAGTGCCCGATGGGCCAAAAGCAGAATTCGATAGCGAGTTACATTGCGTTCGCGAACCTTCATCTGCTCATGATCCGCTGCAAGCTTTTCCAATTGTTCGGGCGTGAGGGTCGACACAAGTGTTTTGTACCAAACCGTCGTCTCGTTTTCCTTGGTCTCGTTTTGAAAACTCAATGCTTTTGACCAAGCCTGCGTGAAGATAGTTTGTTTTTGAGTTGGCTCCGTTGACGGGGTTATCTCACTTAGCAAGGCGGTAATTCGCGACTCCCAACGAGCTATCTCCACGTCGATTGCGTTTTGAATTTTCGCAAGTTGTTCATCGGAAAGATCGCAAACTTGATCCACTTGATCGACATATCGTTGAATCGACTCTTTCTTACTTCGTCGAAACGCTTGTTTAGATCCACCCAAGGTTCCGTAAAGCAATTCTTCTAATTGATCGCGATCCAGTCTAGCATGGATGGATTCCCTAGCAGCAGGTTGAATGACTAGTCGAGGGTTTTGCGCGAAGCAACTTTGAACGCAAGCGGTAATAAAGACAGTCAGCATCAACAGAGAAGAAATCAATGGTCGTGCACAACTGAGGAGTGCTTGGCGTAATCGAATCCAAATCATGTTACTAATCAATTCATCGGCTCCTTGTTTGCGGCAGGGGCGGCTGCGGCCGGTGCTGCTTTGACAGGAATCGATGGGCTGCTCGCTATGTTTCCGATCTCGAATCTTTTCGACAGAGGCAACACGGGGAACACATCGGGCATTGGAGTGTTTTTTTCCGTTGGTGATCTGACAACCATCGCATTCTTTTGGGCTGGAGTTAATATGTCCTCGAGCCACTTCTGATTGATTTCAGGCAATAGAGTCTCGTTCGCAAACGTAGCTTCAATCGAACGATACCAGCGATCTTTCCATCTTTCACGTAGAACTCTTTCTACTTGATCCGTTTGGCTAGCAGAAAGCGAAAGCTTGTTTTGCAACCAGGTTAACATCCTAGCGATGAGGGCTTCTTTTCTTAACTGCTGTCGGTCTTCTAACTCGGATTGGTAGAGAGCGATCTGTTCCTCCGTCAACGCTTCCTTGCACCAAGCACTGACGGATCGTTCGACGAGCCCATCGAAATCAATGCTGCCATGGACATGTTGTTGGACGCGGCGCGTGACTTCACGCAAACTTGTCGCTTCCCATTGCGATTCGGCAAGGTTAACAAGGGACTGCGCCTGGGTATCGTTAGGCTTTACAACAATAGCAATAAGATCCAATTCGTTTTGTATCAGACCACGGACATGCTGCTGGTGAGTCGCAAGTTCTTCCGGTGCAGGCTGAACTGGTCTAGCTGGAATAAAGGCCTGACCATGGACGGTCGAACGAAGGCACTCGGTTCCGACTAATATGGAAGCAAAAATCCAGAAATGGATCAACAAGTATGGGCCAGACGAAACCTGGGATGATATGCGAACAGCAATCATGGAGCGTTTTTTCTATCAATTCTTTGGAAGTACTCGTCGAGACCGAATCGAAACTCTTCCGGTAGCACGTTATTAGTGGTACCTGTTTGTTGGGCAACACCGGAATCTTGTCGACGCTCGTTTTGATTGACGCCGGGACCAATCATGGCGATAGCTGCTTCGTCGGTTGTACCGCCACCTCCTTTGCCTGGATCGGTTCCACCTCCGCCTCCGCCAGAATTCGGATCGGTACGTTTGGTCTGTAGCAACAATTCGATAACTTCTGTTTCCGCAGCAATCGCTTCTCGACCGGTCTCTGGACGGTTTAGGATCAGAGAAGCATCCAACATGACCAAGCCAGCTGATTCCATCAACTCGAGTTCCTTAGTGAACTCTTCCGCAGCATCGGGTAACGCAGCAATCTTTTGCTTAACCACATCGATTCGATCTTTGAGTTGAAACTGCGTCGATGCCAACTCTTTAACACGCTCGAGATACTCCGATTGTGCAGAAGCCGCCTTGGCTTGTTCCGTCACTCGGGTCCGTTCTCGCAGATTCATCTCTGCTTCTAAAATTTGCATCACTTCTAACACGATCGAGGGAGGAAGCGAACTCTTGCTCTTGCTACCCTTGCACTCACCTTTGGAGGCAGGATCTACGATATCCTCGGCCCATCGATCGAGCGTATCAGACCAGTACTCGGCCTCGGCTATTGCGATTCCTTGTTGATTCAAGATTCGTTCGGACAACGCTCGGAGAGACCCGATCACATCTTCCTGCTTCACTTCTGCCAAAACGCTTTCGAATTTGCCCGAGGGACGGCGTTCATGGAATCCCTGCATGTCGTCGACTATTGAAGAAACAAAATCCGCTGCCTTGTTTTCTCGCATTTCGAGATCTTTGAAGAAGACCTTTTGCACTGACGTTAGTCTAACAAAGGTTGCTCCAAATGCATTTTTGATTTCGGCAGCAGCGGTGTCCGCAATCTTGAGTTGTTCTCGTGCCGCAGACTTAAGTCTTTTCGTTAATGTGCTGCCTTCGAGATT
>Ga0315899_10004460_pt1 | contig 15118 bp, 10 predicted proteins | sample LakEriMetagenome_2_FD_203518 | JGI IMG/M metagenome (GOLD analysis project Ga0315899, IMG submission 203518) | Freshwater fungal communities from buoy surface, Lake Erie, Ohio, United States - Buoy 4 MA112 | ecosystem: Environmental > Aquatic > Freshwater > Lake | place: USA: Lake Erie, Ohio... | reverse complement strand
GCACAGTTCTCACTGCAGCACACCACAAACATACCCGTCCCCCGGACGTACTTGCACGCATAGCGTCTCCGCAATCGCTGTCAAACACTTACTCCTCTCTTGAGTTGCGCAGTTCTCCCAGCGTTTGAAATTGCTTGGAGGACCACAACACACCCCCATCCACTCGAACAGATTCTCGTAGTAGGCTGGATCGGGGTGTCACCACATCGCTTCCCGCCACCTTCTTTGAAGGGATGCTTATTCGAGAAGGCACATCCTCTCTATACTCTGGGTACTTTATTCCTCTGTCTTTGTGATTTACGTATTCGCTGTACTCGCATACATTCATTGTGCGCATTTGCAATCACGCCAGTGCTCTTCTTGTTTATCTTGGGGGAGCGTACAGGGAGTCTCTTGGGGTTCATTTCTCTCTCTCTTAGTGATTTTTATATTTTGATATTCTCTCACCCTTCATATTCCTGATTTTCATGTTCGATATTCTCGCACACTACTTTTTTGTTGGGAGCGTACAGTGTCTGTGTGCTCGTGACTCTTTCTTCTGTGTTTGTACTCTGTGTTTTTTTTTTCACACCCATACGTTTAGAGGGCTCTATATTTGGAGGGCAATATATATTTGGAGGGCCATATATATTTGGAGGTCTATCTCTGTATTTGGAGGGCCATATATATTTGGAGGGCTATATCTATATGGAGGGCTATATCTGTTTGAGAGCTCTTTTCGTTCGTCTAAGGCCTGGACCATCCTGACACTTCGATACCAGCTGCGTCAAAAATGGCGCCATTGATCTTTAGAGATCAGAACTATGTATCCAGGGACATACACCTTGTATGTGTATATACACCATGTCTATACACTAGATATACCTAGTATCTGATCTGGAGGGCAGCGATAACGGCGATCCCATATACGGGATTAATCGACGCTAACTGTAGATTCACGGTCTATTCACGGTCTAGTACAAATGGTCCAGTACGGTCCTATAATAAGTAATTTTGTACTTGAAGTAAAACTACTCCTTTTCCAACCATGGCCTCCACCAACTAGCGCCCGGCGCCTGCTCGTCCTACGACACGGCCCCAGCGCCCGTCTTCAAGGGGTTGCCATCGTTGCTTCATCGCTACAGTAGCGCCCCGGCAGATAGAAACTACGAGATAGAAACTCAGCGCTGGATTTGGCCAGTTTCTTACTATGTGCTTTAGAACTTTGAACCCGCTGGCAGGGTTTTGGAAAACCTGCGGAATATGTCTCTTTTCTAGAAACTACAGGTCTCTTTTGGAAGAAACTCGCTGGCAGGATTGCTGGCTCGCCAGTGTGTGCTTAGAAACACGCTGGCTGGGTCAAAAACCGTCACGGTGGTTTCTATCTGCCGGGACGCTACTGTAAGTCCCTTGGGGATTGCACCCGACCCCTCCTTCCTGTCACTTCCGAAGTCTTAAGGGAGTGAGAGAGAGAGTTTATTGGGAACGAAAATCTATATCAGTATATCTACCTGCTCCAAGCTCCAAGCTCCAAGCTTGTGACTCCTGTCCATGCTACGGAGTGAGTTGTTCGCACGTAACCCAACAGTAAGTCCACAGCAGGCATAAAGGGGATAAATCAGAGGACCGAAGGGTGGGAGGATCAGAAGTTCGGTGCTCTGGGGTGAGACCTCGGCGCGGACCCGAGCTGGAAAGGCTACGGATTCGAGGAGAGGACCGGACCTGCGCCGCCATCCGGGGCGGCGGGCGCTTGTGCAGTACCTCCAGGTGAACTTGTCGAGACGCATTCTTTCGTCGGGCGTTTGCTGTTTCCGGCTGCCGAAGCCTCGCCGTGAAGGGTAACCATGCGCAAGGCCTTCTCCATTTGCAACCGCACTTGCTTCGGCATCGCGACGCGCGATAGCTGTTTCAGATCCTTCACAACGCCGAGCTCCTCGAGCCGCTTGCGGTTCGCATCCTCACCGTACGACAAATACGCTACGGCCTGCACAGCCGCCAGCAAGACCATCCAGCCTGTGCCCATTTTCTTGGGTGCGCCTCGCCGTATAATCGACGCCAATTGCTCAAGCACTCCTCCCTGAGCGAGGCGCATGCGGCACGCAGGCGAATCGAAGGCTAGGTATCTCGTCGCGCTCAGCAGCGCCCGGCGCACTTCATTTCCATTATACGACACCGAGGCACCATCATCGCTCGAGACCACTTTGCCCTCTTTATCTCTCCATTCTTCCTTGCCCTGCCCCTCCTCTGACCCTCCCTCCACGCCCGCCGGGGCCGCTGGGATGCGGCTCTCGATTTCCGACAGCAGGCTTCCAAGAGCCTCACACGCACCAGCCTCCAGAAAGCGTTCTCGGTTGGCGGGGCAATCGCGGCATAAGTCACGAACTCCTTGGGCTGCTGCCGCTATTGCCTTGTCCTCACTTCCCTTGCCCTCCTCCGCCGCCACTGCCCCCTCAACGCCGGCCCCCGCATCGTCTCCCTGCGCCTTTGATCCTGAGGACGCGGAGGGCGTACGCAGTGGGGTGGTGCAACCCTTGGATACCAGCACTGCCGTCAAGCCCTTGCACGCGCCTGCTAGGCCGGCCTTGTTGCGATTAGCCTCGCAGTCAAAGGCCAAGTTCCGGAGCGCCTGCATCACTGCCAAGAGCACCTGCCGCCCGTGGCGATTGGCAACCAGCAGGTCAGAGAGAAGCTCTGTCGTGCCCACCTCCCCGAGCTCCAGCTCCCGGAGCGTCTTATCCGCCGCAGCCACGTCGCGCACTGCCTCCGCCAGCACCACCAGCGTCCGCGTCCCCGCCTTGGTTTCCTCCGCCTTTTTCATGGCCGCGACCAGCCCCTCCCCCAGCTTCGCCTGCCGCAGCGCCGCCGCCAGCTGCGTGTGTCTGCCTTGAGGCACCACCAGGGGCACTTTTCCACCACCCTTGCGAGCATCCCCTCCCGCCGCGACAGCGACTGCGCGTGCCCTTGCCGCCTCAGCGGCGGCCTTGCGCTCGGCCTCGGCAGACCATGTTTTGAGGAGTTTGGCCGTCTTGGAGATGAGCGCCGCCGCCACTCGCACCGCGTTTTGGTCAGAGTTGGGGGCAGTCAGCGCTGCGACCATGGCGGCGCACGCTTTTTCTGACACTTTGTCGTCATCTCGCGATGCGGCTGGCTGCAACCCTCTCTCGCCCGTGCCAGCCGCGGCACCTCTCCCTGCTCCTCCTCCTGCTCCTCCTGCTCCCCTGTCTTTCTCGGCCTTCGTCTCCTTGCTCGCCTTCCCTGCCTTTTCTGTTGTCTCCTTTCCCTCCTTGGCATCCTTGACCTCCTTGACCTCCTTTCCCTCCTTGTATGTACTCGCCTCGTTGGCGGACAAAGAGGCCCTATCCTTCCGGTCGCCTCTTCCTCCTCCCCCCCCTCCCCCCACACCTCCCACCGCTCCTCCTGCTCCTCCTGCTCCCAAAGAGGATCTATCCTTCCGGTCGCCTTGCTCCCTTTTTGCCTTCGCGCCTTGTTTGCCAGTTTCAGCGGAATCCCTGGGGCCCTTTTTGCTAGGGGATTTTGACGGGCTGTATGCACCCGCCTCTGCACCCGGCACTCCGAGCACTACCTGCTCCATCAACTGCACGCAGACAGGTGCTTGTAAGAGTGTGAGAGCGTGTGCGCGTGTGCGTGCGTGCTTGTGCAGCAACGTGCGTGTCTCAACACCATCTGGCTCACATCCTGTCCGCGAATGCTTGTGCACCTTGCTTTGCCAGGCATCGCAATCTCTCGCACATGCACGCACACCAAGACAAATGCAAAGAGCGCGCCCGCGCATTGCCACAACCTGCGCAGCACGCGCAGCACGTTGCTCCTGAGCTTTGGCCTTCTCCTTTTCCAGCTGAATTTGGCCCTCATCGAGGTCTGCACCGGTCTCCTGGTTCACATACTTTCTGCTCAGAAAGTATTTGCGCTTTGTCCACGCAATGTCGATGACCTTGGTCCATATGCGGTCGCCCTCCGCCACAACAGCGCTGGCCTCAACCCGCTCCCCTTCCGCTGCCTCCTGCCCCCCAGCGGGTGCACCGGGCGTAAGTGAGCCGCCAGACACTTTGGCACGGCACAGGGACCCAGCAAGCTAGATGCGGCGCAAACGTGGCAGAAGGCGGCAGCGCAACGCAGAGTGCAGGGCGCGTGCTGCCGGGTGGCGGGAGACTGGAGGGGGAGGAGAGGGGCCGTGCTCATTCATCGCGCGCCGGGCGCTGGGTGCCGCATCTGTGATGCACCCATGCCGTGCGTGTTCACAGCGAAAGCCCTCAACGCCATACCTTGAGCTGCGTCACGTGCACTAGCGCGTCCTTGTCCTCACCATCGAGGCGCACAAAGGCACCGAAGCTGTGGATGCCCTTGACGGTGCCCTGCCGGATTGAATACAGCGCGGGCGGGTGGTAGGGCTCGATCGGCGCCTTTTTTTTGGACGTGCGCGTTCAGCCGCATCAGAAGTGGATCAGAAAGACACAGATGCAAAGCAGGCAAGCGATCAGGAGAACAATAGGAGAGCAACAGATGCACAGCAGGAAAGAAGAAAGCGAGCGCGGCGCCATCTCCTGGCCCGGGCTGATCACCGCATCAGCCTGCAGCGCGGCTTCTGGTGCTGCGCGGCACAAGGATGCCAAGGAGGCATCAATCTGGGTCGCCATTAATTAACACGAGTTCGTGGCATTACCGACATGGGCCTTGTGATGGTCTTGCTTCAAAACCGATGAATCATTCTGACAAGTTATTCATTTCACATTCTACACTGCTGCAATGCCCCGCTTCGTCGTAGCCTCTGCCATCGTGGCCTCTGCCGCGGCCTTCTCGGCCCCGTCCGCCTTCATGGGCAATGGCCTCAAGACCCAGGTGGTTGGAGCTGCCGGGCGAAGAGAGACGCGCAGCGAGTTCGCGTCGCATGCGCACAGTAATCACTGACTGCAAGGTCAGCGGTCGGAGGAAAGATATGGATGCGGGGTGGCTGCTACACCACCCGCTGTGTGCGGGGTGCAGCACTGCCGCCAAGTCTCCAGCGTGCCCGCAGCTCGTTTGGTCGCAGTGCCGCGTGGACGGGGAGAGGCTGGTACTGCCGAAGTAGGATGGAATGCGCGTGATGGCGCGTTGAGGTTGTGGCATCTGGACCGCGATTGCTGAAGTGTGCTTTGGTTGCAGGCGGCCACCCGCAGCTGCGGCATGACCATGGCCATGGAGTCTGGCGTCACCCGCCGTGCCGCCCTCGGCGCTCTCCTTGCCGGCGCTGCCTCTATCCCTGGTGCGAGAGCCCCCTTGCCCAGACCCAAACGTGAATGAGAGAGTGAGTGTGCGAATCCCCGAGCATACAGTGGGTACCATGGGCTTGTTCTTGCATCGTGCGCTCCCATTCATGCCACTTGCTGACACGACACGGCGTTGTGCAGCCACCGCCAACGCTGTTGTGCTCAGCTCCTACGGCAAGAACGGCAAGGACGACCCCAACGCGCAGCTCAAGATTGGTGGTGTTGGCATGACCTCGGTCCAGGGCACTGGCCAGACCGGCGTTCGCACCTCCGCCTGGAAGAAGGCCGTCCTCGGCAACTCCAAGAACGCCATCTCCTTCCCCCGCGAGGGCATGAGCACTGTAAGACTTTTTGCACTTTGCAGCATACGCATACCGCTCACGAGATCACCCTGACTGTCGCGCGAGTGTTGTCGCCCTCGATGTAATCAATACTGGGTTGGCGCGCAGTTTCTTAGCTCGGCGGTGGCAGAAAAAATGCCAGCAGATTTTGAGACTAGTCGGAAAAGGCAGCCTTGAATCTAACAGGCGTGCGCTCCGTCCGTGGTTCTGAGACTGCATTGTGCGCTTCTGCAGCCTCACAATGCAGATTTTCCTTGTTTAGTTGTCGCCAAGGTCACTAAAGGGAGTGCGTGCGCGCTACTGAAGGAGTGTAAGCGCCAATGCGTGCGAGGAAGGATTATTATGAACATACGGGAGAGGCAGACATCAAGACACAGGCCGAGGCAAACAGGTTGTGGTTGCTGACATATGTGTATGCGTGCTCTTGAGCACAGGAGGCCATCGGCACCGTGGAGAAGCTGACCGCCAAGGCCCTGCAGAACTCCGCCATCGACAAGTCGGGCATCAAGACCTTCGAGGGCAAGCTTGGCATCAACCCCGCCTTCGGCGGCTCCTCGGGCATCATGACCGGTGCCAACTAAATGGCCTAAGCCAACATGGGGACATGTATTACTTGTTGTGTTGCTGCTAGTCTTTGTGTCAAAAACTGGGATCTTGCCTCCGTGCCGCGCGGCCGGTGATCCTACCGCTGTCCTTGCGCCCGAGGAAGGATGCTTTGGCGGGTGTGCTCTGGCTTGAGCTCGTCTGCAACGGTGAACGAATGCAGGAGGAGTCTTGGTTCGTCCTTTAATTAAATTACCGCTCATACTCAATCCGTTTCCCGTTTGCTCCGCCGTCCCGGCGCACGATGGAGATGTCGTGATGGAGAAAAATTAAAAATTAAAACATCGTCCCGGCGCGGTCCCGGCGCACGATAGAGACCCCGGCAGCTCTATCGTGTTTTTTCAATTCTTAATTTTCCTCCATCCCGGCATCTCTATCTCTCCTCCTTTGTTCTACGAGCGCATGGGCGACGGGCTTGTGCCCAAGCAAGTGGTCCTACCGTACTGGCAAAGACCTTGGCACTTGAATCAGACTGGCTAAACCCCTCAGAGGGGGTTGGTATATACACGATTTCAAGGGGAAAACACAATTTAGTTGTGTTTTAAATGTAAATCTCAAGTTGTGTTTTAAAAGTAAATTTCGAAGGACCTTTAAAGGTTTTTGCACATCCAAAACCGCCAGTACGGTGATGCGCTGTGAGGTCAGTTTTTTCGAAACGTTGAGTTTTTATCGCGGCGCCTCGCGCGGGGGCGTGGGCCGTCCAAGGAGGCATGCTGGCGTGCGACGCTGGCGTGCGACTGAAAACCAATACAGAAAAGGCCACACTGAGCGTTCGCTGGATTATTAATAACAAGGATTTCGAAAACCTAGCGAGACGCCTCAAGAGCCCGTCAGACGCCAAGTGCCTTTCGCAGATTGGCCCAGGCCTCCACGTCGTAAGTCACCAGGCCGGCCTCGCTGGCCTTGGACGGGTGGAGGCGGAGGAGGAGTGCCTCGAGCATCTTAGTATCCTTGCGGTCAAGCATTGCCAGGACAATAGCAACCCTCGGCACGTCGGCCAACCCCCGAAGCAGTTCGAACGACTGCTGCGGGGCAGCTGCAACGCCGTGCTCCGCCAGCGAACGGATGATGGGCACCAGCTCCTCCTCTTCCAACCCCGATTTCAAGAGCTTGGGCAGCTGCGCGGGCGCACACTGCACCATCATCTGGAAAAGCCCTACCATATCCTTGCGCATGTTGCGCAGCGCCTTCTTGATTTCGGCACCGCTCTTTGGCCCACTTTCAGATGCCCCAGCAGCACCCACGGGTCCTTGGGGCGCCCCCCCCACACCAGCAGCCGCAATGGGGGGTGCAGCAACAGATTTGGTGGCTGCGGGTGGCTGCTGCGCATGCGCAGCTTTCTGCTTCTCCTCCTGCTCCTTGAGCGCCTTGAGCTTGGCGATCGCGTTGAGCTCAGAGCTCTCGGAGTCGCGGATTGCCTTGCACACCTGTGTGCGGCCTTCCGCCATCTGGGCGCTGTCAGGCATCAGGGCCAAGCCCTCCTCATAGGCTGCCAGCGCTTCGCGCAGCTTCCCCAGTCCCTGCAGCGCCTGCGCATGCCTGTAAATACCCTTAACGTACTTGGGGTCAGCTTTGCGGGCGGCGAGCGCCATCTTCAGGCCATTTTCGTAGTCCTTGAGCACGTTGTGCGCCGCGGCTAGGTTCGTGTAGTAGGTGGCGTTTGCGTCGTCAAGGTCAATGGCAGCCGAGTAGTGCATGATGGCACTTCGGTACTTGCCTGCCTTGAACGCCAGGTTGCCCTTGTTCTTGTGGTCCTCTGCCTCCGCGCAGTGAGCAGCCTTGAGCTTCTCGGCCGCCGAAGGAGGCGGCTTCTCCGCTGCTTCTGCGGCAGCCTTGGAGGCGGCAGCAGCAGCGGCCGGGGGCTTGCCTTCTTTCTCATCCTCGATGGCCAGGATAGCACCGGCAGCTTCCTTGTGTTCGTTGAGTGCTGCAGCGGCACGAGCACGGTCGACCCCGGTCTGGTCCATGATAATCCTGATGTCTTCCTCCTCCTCTCCACCCGCCGCCACCTTTGCACCAGCAGCGGGGTCCTTGTAGTATCCCAGCCCCAGATCTCCCTTCTTGAAAACGTAGCCGGGGGTGCTGCCCGAGAAGGCATCAGCGGCGATGAAGTTCTTGCCGCTAGCACCTAATCGCTCTGCCCCAACGCTGTTCACAGCAACCGAAGCCGTGGCACACTCCTGCTTGACCGGCGCGGGTCGGTGTGCCGGCGGCGTGATTCTAACGCGTGTCGGAATGGGAATGGCACGAAGGTCGGGCTCAGCCTTTTTGCATCGCTCCAAACACTCCTTTGCCTTGGTGCCCAGCGCCGTGAGCCCACCACTGGCAAACTCAATGCTGAGCGCCTCGCGCATGTCAGCGGCTGCCTTGTTGAAACGGCCGCTGCCCTCGTAAGCCAAGCCCCGCCGCAGGTAAGCCTTGACATTTTCAGGGTCCCAGTCGAGCACCTGCCCGCAGTCGGCGATCACCTGACCGTACTCGCGAACCTGCAGATTGCACGCTGCCCTGTTGAGACAGCATACGGTCTGCTCTGGTGCTGTGTCCTCGTCACACCCCAGGGCTTCGAGTGCCTTTGAGTAGAGCGCAGCGCCCTTTTCGAACATTGCGTTCTTGAATGCATTGTCGGCCTCCTCTTTAATCTTTTTGGCGGCACGCACCTTGGCGACGTCGACATCAGGCGTCTCCTCCCATGCCGTTCGCTTTGCAACCACAGCAGCCGGCGGCAACTCTGCCGGGGCCGCCGACGCTTTCTCTGGCTCGTCTTCGTCGCTATCATCCTCCTCAATGAGCACAATTTTGGGGGACGCCGCAGCCACTGACATCTTGCCGACTGCAGCGCTGGGCGCTTTGCTGACAGACGCGCTGTCTTCCATAAGCTCGCCTTCCTCCTCCTCGCTATCCACCTCCTCAATGGCCACTTTCTTGGCGGCCTTGCCCGCTCCGGGAGCCTCAGGAGGCATGGACGCATTCTTGCTCTCGGCTGCCGGCTGGTGCGCCTCGTCCTCATCATCCGACACCTCTTCGATGGCGACGGGCTTGCTGCCACCGCTGCTGCGCGCCCCACTGGGCGCCACGCTCACCGCCTCCTCATCATCCATCACCTCCCCCTCCCCCTCACTGGCGGCGCCACGGCCGACCTGCAGCATCTCATTGTCACTGTCGTCATCCTCTTCAATGATCTGCACTTTTTTCGCTGCGGCACCGGGGCCGTTTTGGGGGGATGAATCCGTGTCTTTGTCTCCCTGGGGTCCTGGCTTGTTCTTGCTACCGGGGCTGTTGATCACGACCACGTCATCGTCCTCGCTGTCTGTCTCGACCTCCTCAATCTGCACACGCATTTTCCCGGCCGCCGGCGTCCTGCTCTGGGCAAGCTGCTTGTTGCGCACGTTCTTGATCTCGTCGATCGTGGACTTTGAGTTGGGCTCGAGCTTGAGCGCCTGCTCCAGGTCTTCAAGCGCCTCGTCCAGCCGCCCGACCTTGGCTTTGGCGATGCCGCGACGGTGCCAGGCCTTGCCCCACGTAGCGTTGGCCTTGATGGCCTCCGAACAGTCCGACTCGGCCTCAGCTGTCTTGTCCTGCTGCAGCAGCACCAGCGCCCTGTTACAAAGGATAAGGTGCCGCTCCTCGCTGTCGTCAGCTGGGAGCAGGTCCAGGCCGCGCGAATAGTGTCGAACGGCACCCGCGAGGTCCTTGGCCTTGAAGCAGTTGTTGCCCAGCTCTTTCTCCTTGCGCGCAGCCTGCAGCTTAAGGATGTTTGTCTCTGCGCTGCTCTTGAGCCTGCGCGATTTTGCCTCGTCGCTTTCAGTATTGGTGAGCTCATTCGTCACGTCAGTGAAGCGGCTCCCATTGCTCCTCGGGGGCGTCTTATCTTCCTGTTTTTGCTTCACCGCCTCGCGGGCCTTCTTGAGCGCCTCCGCGTCCATGCCGTCATCGTCCTCTTCATCGTCGAGCTCCTGGATCTGAATCTTTTTGCGCGGCGCCGAGTCATACCGCCGGCGCTCCTCCTCCTCCTTGCGCTTGGCCTCCTCTGCTGCGCGCTTTTTGCGCAGCTTGACCTCAAGCACTGCCCTTTTTTGCTGGCCGAGGGTATGGTCCGGTTGCTCCTTGAGAAGCTCGTCATAATCCTCTTTGGCCTCCTCCAGCTTTCCCTGCTCTTCGCGCGCCACGGCACGCCTGTAGCGCGCCTTGGCGTAGCTCGGCTCGATTGACAATGCAAGGTCGCAGTCGAGCTCCGCCTGGTAATAGCACTTGATGCCGATGTACGCCTGGGCCCTGTTGCCCAGCACCAGGTGGTCGCCCGGCACGAGTTCAAGCGCCTTGCTGTAAAAGCCAACCGCAGCGTTGGTTTCGGCGGCCTTCATGCACTCGTTGCCCTTTTCTTTCTCGCGCTTGGCTGCCACGCGCTTTTCGAGGGGCGTCATCTCGTCGATTTTGTATGTGGTTAGGGGGTCGTGTACTTCCTCCGGGGACTCAAAGTCTGCCGACTTTTTGGAGAAGCTTCGATACTCAGTCTGCTTCTTCTCCTCCTCCTCAATTCGCTCAATCTCCTTGTCCACGTCAAACTTGTCCCACTCCTTGAAGTAGTCGTAGCTATAGTACTTTTGCTGCTTCTTCGACGGACCCTTTGGTGCCTCCTCACCGCGCGTCGCGGCCTTCTCCTTCTCCACGTCGCTGGGGCCCACCTGCACTCGCTTCTTTGGGCCCTTCGCGGCATTGCGCACCGGAGGAAGGCCCGTGCGCAGCCGCGTCGCATCGGCGTTCTTGCGGAGCTGCGAGTCCTTTTTGGTGATGTCCTCGAGCCAATCTGTAATGTCGGGCGCCTCGTCGACCGTCCGGGGCTCGTGCTTGGGCGGCTGCGGGAAGTCGTCGTCCCGGATGTCCGAGGCCAGCGCTTGCTGCTCAATGCGGCGCTGCTCGGCCTCCTGCTGCTCGGCCTGCTCATCCCATACGCGACAACGTTAGCGCCGGCATCGCGCCGCGCCCGCAGTCAGCGTCGCCGCAGCTCGCGCGCTCGTTCCAACGCACGCATGCGCGCGCGAGGGCAGCGGGAGCGCGCGGCGCCAACGCACCGCCTGGAGCATGTTCTGCAGCGCCATAACGTCGTTCAAGTTGTCCCCATTACCCTGCATCGAGCTGCTCAGAGTCGGGTCGTGGTGCAGCTCATGCGCACAGTAGTCCATGGGCGAAGGCATTCTGCAAAACGCACTGTCAGAGGCAAACACAAACGAGCGCGCCGGGCGGGCGCGGCGGAACCGCAGACACGCAGGCGTCCGCGGCGGCGGCACCCTTTGCACAGGTCACCCGCGGCGGCGTCGCGCCATGCACCGACCTGGCCTCCCGCTCCTTTTCAACCGCGTTGCAAATTTCGAGGTTCCTTGACAACCGTTGAGTTGAACTCCGGATTTTCTTTTGTTTCTTTTACACGAACCTTTTTTCGTATTTCTCTCACACTATGTCACAGGACCGTGCGCGACTGAACACTGCGGCGCGCGAGCTGAGAGATCACCAGGACCCAATCTCCGACAAGTGGAAGTGCGACTCGTGAGTGCTACCATCCTGCCCCCTGCGCTGGCCGCCGCGGGACCGCCTGCGGGCGGTCTGCGAGCATGCTGGCTGACGCGCGCCCGCGCAGGTGCCCGTTCGAAGGCGTCGACCCCGTGTACCTGTCCTTGTCGCGGCTGCGGCGGCGCAAGTTTGATGGCGCGATCGAGGTGGCGACGGAGCTGCTGTCGCGCAATGCCCTTGACCAGCAGGTGCGCCCGCAGCCGCACGCAAGCATGCACGCACACACGCGCACGCATGCGCGCTCACGCACACTCACGCACTCACGCACGCACGCGCCCCGGGTCTCGGCGCACAGACTGGGGTCCCTGCCTCCGCAGGCCCGTCGGGCACCCGGGTGCCTGCCGTCGCAGTTTCGTGCCGCGCCTTTGCGTAGCCGCCTTACGCTGCCTCGCCCGTTCCTGCGGCTACAGGTGTGGTGGATCAAGTGCCGCGCACTGACGAACAAGAATTGGATAGACGATGGCGAGCTTCCCGAGGAGGGGCTGGGCGAGATGCTGCTCGACGACAATTCCACCGCGCAGGTCGCGCGCCCCGGCACCTCGTTCACGCGCCCCGAGTCCAGCGCCGCGGGCGGCCCGTCGCCTGCCGTCCGACCAACCTCCACGGGAGGGCGGCCGCTGTCGGGTTTTGCGCGCCCTGGGTCAGGCCTCACGCGCAGCAGCACTGGTATGAGCCTCGAGCGCGCCATGACGTCGAGCCGGCTGGGCACGGCAATGACGCGCCCGGTGACGACGTCGGGGCGCTTCGTGCGCCTGGGCACGGCGTCGCTGGCATCGGAGCCCGGGGGGCCCTTTGTCAACCTGGAGCGCATCAATATGCAAAAGTACGCGGCGCGGCCGGCCATGGCAAAGGCCCTGTGCGACTACATCTTCCACGTGGCGGCAAACCCCAAAAAGGCAGTGGAGCTGTGCGCGGCCGCGACGCAGGTGGCCCAATACAAAGACTGGGTGTGGAAGGCGCGGTTGGGCAAGGGCTACTTCCAGCTGGGGCTGTACCGTGAGGCGGAGCAGCAGCTCCTGTCATCGCTCAAGGAGCAGGAAATGACCACCACGTATTTGCAGGTGTGCATGTGCGTGCGCGTTCGCGCTTGCTCGATGTGCGGGGTGGGTGCGTCTGCGTGTGTGTGCGCGCTCTCTCTTTGTGTGGGGGTGCGTGTGCTGTGTATGTGGACGTTTCGGTGGGGAAGACTGAATCTTCTGGCTTCCTGCTTCCTAGTGTCTTCTGGCTTCCTGCTTCCTATTCAGTCTGTGCCTGACTACACCGTGCGCGCACATACACATACACGCACACGTACACACACAAATGCGCGCACAATATACAGCTTGCCAACATCTACATCCGCCTGGACCAGCCGATGAATGCGGTGAAAAAGTATGAAGACGCGCTCCAACTCATCCCGCATGAAACACAGCTCCTCCTTGGTGACATATATGTATATGTATGTTTGTATGTATGTACATGTTACTTCCTAATTAAACCACCCATACCATATATTGCGTCCTCGCCGCTGTGTGTGCTTCGTGTTTTTACGTCCTGTTTAAATTTTTGTTCGTGAGAGAGGCCGTCTGAGGGTCCCCTCTTGTAACGTCCTAAAAATGTCCTTTTTATTTTTTTTAAACAATTATTTTTTTGCGTCCTGTTTAAATTTTGGTTCATAACGAGGGGTAACACAAGAGGGGACCCTTGAAAACCCCCAAGAGTGTGAGTGTAAAAGCACAAGCCTGCTGTCTCGCCGGCAGTCTTGTGCTTTCCTAAGTGCCAGTTTGCTCCTCAAACCTGAGGTTTCTAGTAGCGACTGCCATCCTCTTTCCCGAGCGCGTGCGCCTGTCCTTGTCTGCCTGTCTGCGAGTCGCAGCGCCTGAGTCCCCTTAAATAATGTCTTTTTTTTATTTATGATGCTAATTACTTTATAATTTTTTTTAAAAAAAATTACTTGATAAATGGCTCAAAGACTTTACGCTTATATATATTATATAGATATTGTAAAGCCGTACTGTAGTAACCACTACTACTACAATCACTACTACTACCATGCCTTAAATTTTTTTTTATTTATGATGATAATCGCTTATATATATTATATAGATATTGTAAAGCCGTACTGTAGTAACCACTACTACTACAATCACTACTACTACCATGCCTTACACTATCAATCATACACTTTTTTTTGTTTTTTTTTTAAATCTGAACTACTACCATGCCTTACACTATCAATCACAAACTTTTTTTTGTTTTTTTTTAAATGTGAACTACTACCATGCCTTGCACTATCAATCACAAACCCTCAGACTTGACGCTTATATATATTATATAGATATTGTAAAGCAGTACTGCTTCAATATTTGAGCACGTCATATATTATGAATTTTTTAGCCCTGAATGATGATGTAAGATTTATCATTTCTAATCATTTAGCTTCAGATTTAAAAATAAGAGCATTGTTATCAGAAAACCACGACCTTCCGCAAATATTATTCGGAGACATCGCGTTTATCGACGATCTAAATCATTATTTAAATTTGCAGTATAATGCTAAGGAAAATGAAAATTTTGAAAGTGCAAAAATATTCAAAATACATAATGACCTCTCATATGCATGAGATATCGTATATATATATATATATATATATATATATATTGGTAGTATTTGTGATACTTTAAGCAAATGTATGTCAAATTTTAGGGTTAAATCAAAATCACGAGTAAATTGGGCATATGGCAAATTTTATATGATGATTCGTCAAAGTTACTGAAAAATTGAATTAATTGAGAATTTCCCTTGTAATGATCAAGAAGAATTAAACAATAGAGAAAAGGAAATTTATGACAAATTAACAATATATATATATGTATATATATAATACATATATATTAAAAAAATTTAAAAAATTCTTTATATAGTATTTTTTTAAAATACGAATATATATAAATGTTATTTTTGAATAAGGGGAGACTTAGACACTCTCAGGAGACTCAATTGAATGAGGCGAGATGTAGGAGGCTAGGGACTACTTTTTCACTCAAAACTTAGAATATGTAAATATTATCTAACACTTTTTATATTTTTATTTAACTTACATATATGTCTCTCAACTCTCCCATGTCTTCCCTAAAATACAATTTGATATATGTCAAGTCTCCTAAGTCTCTCATTATCTAATATATTTAATGTTTTAATAGTTATAATATATATAATAATAATCATATAAATTGAATAAGAGAAACCATTAGAGAGTCTAGGGAGACTCGAGAGAAGAGTTAAAAAAATAATTATGTCACCCTAAAGGTAACAAAAAATTAATAAAACAGCATATTAGGGGACACGTATAAACACACACACACACACACACACACACACACACA
>Ga0315899_10004455_pt1 | contig 15129 bp, 14 predicted proteins | sample LakEriMetagenome_2_FD_203518 | JGI IMG/M metagenome (GOLD analysis project Ga0315899, IMG submission 203518) | Freshwater fungal communities from buoy surface, Lake Erie, Ohio, United States - Buoy 4 MA112 | ecosystem: Environmental > Aquatic > Freshwater > Lake | place: USA: Lake Erie, Ohio... | reverse complement strand
CCGCATGGCCAAGGCGAGCTTCGATACCCGCCCGATCTTCCATCAGTCCGATGCCGCGATCCGCGGCCATGTGTTCGTCTCGTTCCTTGCCCTGACGCTTGCCAAGGAACTGACCCGGCTGTGCCAGGACAAGGGCTTCCAGCCCGAATGGCAGCCGCTGCTCAACGATCTCGACCGCCTCCAGCAGGCCACGATCGAAAAGGACGGCAAGGTCATCACCACCCGCACGCACGTATCCGGCGAGGTTGGCAACGTCTTCAAGGCCGCGGGCATCGCGCTCCCGGCCAACATCGCCGAGCAGCCAGCGTCATAAGCCCTGCTGCGCGCCAGCGCGCAACAAGCTGCAATCGCAAAATGTAGTGGTAACACTCGCACGTACGTGCGCAGCCTATTGATATACAATCTTTTTATCGAACACGCTGTTCAACTTGGGCAATGGTGTGGTGGCTTTGCATAGCAGTTGGCACAAATCCCATAAGCAGGTGGTCATTGGTGCGGCTAGGAGACGCAATCACAAATCCCATGTTGGAGTTGAGGGAGGAATACATGTCGAGGAACTGGAGAACCGGGCTTTTTGCAGGCAGCGCTTGGCTGGCCATTTCGGCGGCACCCGCGATGGCGCAGGAAACCCAAGCTGGTGCGGATGACGCCGAAGCCAAAGAGGGAGTCATTGTTGTCACGGCCCAAAGGCGCGAACAGAGCATCCAGGAAATTCCCTTCACGGTGAACGCTGTCGACGCGGATGCACTTGCAAATGCTGGCGTAACTGACGTGTTTGCTCTGCAAACCAAGGTTCCCGGCCTTGATATCCGCACCACAAATCCTCCGTCAGCTGGTGGTGCATTCTCGATCCGCGGCCTTGGCACAGGCGTATTCAACCTCGGTTTCGAACCTTCGGTCGGCACAATCATAGACAATGTCTTTCGCTCGCGTTCGGGGCTCGTCGCAGGCAGTGACTTCCTCGACCTCGAGCGTGTTGAAGTCCTCAAGGGACCGCAGGGAACGCTCTTCGGCAAGAACACTTCAGCCGGCTTGATCCACTTCATCACAGCCAAGCCTTCGCTCGGAGGAACGGAATTCACCTTCCGTGGCGAATACGGCAATCGCGATCGCATCAACCTTCAGGGCATGGTAAATTTCGGCCTCGGCGACAATGCGGCCTTCCGCCTTTCGGCAGGCTTCGTCGACGACGATGGCTATATCAAGGATGCGGTGACGGGTGCAGGATACGGCGAAAAACATCGCTTCAATATCCGCGGACAACTCCTGGTCGAGCCTACCGATGCACTGAGCATCCGTCTCATCGCTGACTACGCAAAGGCCGACGAACTGTCGATTACCGCAGTTCCCTTCCTCGTCGATCAGGCGGATCTGGCCTTGAACCAGGCGGTAGCGACTGCGGCTGGTTCGACCTTCTTTGCCGATCGCTCCGATGACAAGCGCCGCGCTGCAATCAACACCCCCCCGGCGCTCGATGCCGAGGACTGGGGCATTTCCGCCGAAATCAACTATGACTTCGGCAGGGCAACGCTGAGTTCGGTTACCTCCTATCGCAAGTTCGAGGACACGTTCCAAGGCGACAACGACTTTGTCGGGACCGACATCCTCAACACCAACCAGGGTGAATCGGTAAAGACATTCACGCAGGAGCTGCGCCTCGCAGCCGATCTGTCAGACAATGTTGACCTGATCCTGGGCGGCTTCTTCAGCGACGAGGAAATCCGCCGTTTCAACCAGTTCGTGTGGGGCAGCCAGATTGTCGGTAATGGCCCGGGATTCTTCTTTCCGTGGACACCCGGAGTCGCATTCACCGACAACATGGGCCAGGATGGCAAGAGCTATGGCCTGTTCGCACACGGCATCGCAGAATTCGATGCTCTGACGATTACGGCTGGCCTTCGCTACTCGTGGGATCGCAAGGACGGCTTCGGCACTTTCACCGCACCGCAATCCTTTCCGCTTCCGGTTGTGTACGACTATGGCGCTGGCACACCCGTACCGGCGCGCGTCCGCGACAGCGGCCTGAGCGGAACAGTCAGCCTGTCCTACGAGGTTTCGCCTGACGTCAATCTCTACGGGACCTATAGCCGCGGATACAAGGGTGGCGGCATCAGCCTTATCCGTGATGCGGGTGGAATCCTCGTAGGCCCTCAGTTTGGCCCGGCACCGCCTCCCGGATGCTTTGCTGGTCCCTTCCCAGGCACCTTTTCTTGCAATCCGGACGATCCGACATTCGACAAGGAAACTGTCGACCATTTCGAGGCCGGCCTGAAAACCCAGTTCATGGATCGTGCGGGTACTTTCAACCTCGCCCTATTCCATACCAAAGCGAAGAACCTGCAAACTCAGGCCCTTCTGCCGTCAGGTTCGTTCAGCGTGATCAATATCGGTTCCGCCACAACCAAGGGTGTGGATATCGATGCCTCGATCAGGCCGGCTCCCGGGTTCGAAATCTCCGCGGGCGTCGTCTATGCGGACGTTGAGGACCAGAATGGCAATCCTATCAATCACGCACCCAAGTGGAGCGGCGGTTTCGGATCGACTTACGAATTCGATTTGAATTCGAGCGGCCTGTCGGGCTTCGTGCACGGCGATCTTGCCTTCAAGAGCAGATACTTCACGACCAATGATCTGAGCCAGAGCCAGGGCGGCTACGCTTTGGTAAACGGGCGGATTGGTATTCGCGGGGACGACGGAGCCTGGGAAGCCTCGCTGTGGTGCCGCAACTGCTTCGATGAAGATTATCGCACGATCGATTTCCAGATCCCGCTCGATGGCGCGGCGTTCAACTTTGATGGTGCGTCTGTCCTCAGTTATATCGGCGAGCCTCGCCTGTATGGCATCACCCTGCAGTACAAGTACTGATTGTATCGGAACAGGCCGAAAGATTGGGGGCCTCAGCGCAAAGCGCTGGGACCCTCAGCTTTTCGAAGTCTTTGAATGGACACGGCGGCACGCTGCTCCATACTTGGACCTGCTATTTTCCAGCTGGTCGACGACGCCAGCGAGCTTCCTCCCATGCGCAGCCAAGCAGGCGCGGGGCAAGCCAATTGCTGATGTAACCCGGGGTCACCACATATCGTGCCTTTGGCCTGGCGTCATTCGCCGCCCGTTCGATGATCCGGCCAACTTTTTCAGCGGTATAGGCGCGCTGACCTTCGCACCCCATACGCTGAGCCATCCGGGCAATGGCCGGAGCAAATTCGCTGTCCATGCCCTCCAGTGGTGTGACAGGCCCGATTTTGGCCGCGATCGCGGTGCGCGTGGAGCCTGGTGCAATCACTGACACCATTATGCCCTGCACGCTCAATTCGACCCTCAGAGAAGCAGCCAAACTTTCGATCCCGTAGTTGGCGGCGGAATATGCAGCGCAGAATGGTAAGGGCTGTGTTCCGGCCAGTGAACCGACAAACAGGAGGCGCCCGCCTGGCTTGGCAGTAGGGGATAGAGCGCGCGTGTAACCGCAAATGGGGCAATCAGGTTAAGTTCGACTGCCGACCTGAAACCCGTCACCGATTAGTATGCGGTCGCTGCAGGAACGATGGTCCCGGCGTCGTTGCAAAGGACATCGAGCGGTTTGCCATCGAGCAATTGTGCAACCTCGCCCGCCAGATCCGCGATCCGCTCGTGATCGGTCACATCCAGGACGATCGGGCTGAAATTCTCTCTCCCGAATTCCCTCAGTTGGTCGGCATCGTCCGGTTTGCGGACTGTGCCAATCACCCGCCATCCCAGATCAAGAAAGCGCCTCGCGGCGGCAAAGCCGATGCCGCTAGAAACGCCGGTGATCAGAATCGAACGTATAGTCATTGCATCGACGAAGCGGGAAGTTCGTTGCCCATATCGACGGCCAGCTTCCAGCTTCCGTCCGACTGCTTCTTCCACACGAAGAAGACCTTGCCGTTCTCGTTGTGACCCGGCATCGGTTCGCCAGTTTCACGCATGAGCAAGCGGCTGCGATAGGTCCCCCAAGTATAGGCCAAGTCGCCTTCCTGCCTGAGTCCTGTCAGCGTGACCGACATCTCGGCGACTACAAGATTGGCCGAAACGAAATCGGCAAAGCTGCGCAAGGCTGGCTTACCCTCCATGGCGGGCAAGCGGTTGTGCAGGCCAACAACGTCATCGTCGAAGAGGTCCAGCCAGCGATCCACCTCGCCCGCCATGAAAGGCACGATATAGTCGCTATCAATCCGGCTTTGAAACATCTCCAGCGTCGGACCTGCAACAGGTGCAGCTTGTGCTGACGCGACTTGGCGCCCATCCCACCCGTGCTGGGAACAACCCGCCAAAAAGACGGCGCAGGCGATTGTCGTCATGTGTTTCATGATGCTCCTCCATCGACACCCTTAACCCTTCAAACAAGAAATGCGCTATTCCAGCCCCATAGTTCCTTATGGAGTTACGCATAAGATCATCCCCCTTGCGAATAGGACATCGAACTTGCCAAGTGCGAAAAGGAAGGCTGACAGGTCTTGAGAGGGAGCGACCAAATGGCCCGGCCCGGATTCAGTGTTACGCGACGCGGCTTGATGGCCGGGGCATCCAGCCTCGGGGCCCTTTCCTTGCTGCCTCTTGCAGGTTGCAGCGGCAAACGGTCCCTCCCCTCGCTCTCGCTTGATGGCCGCGTGATACCTGCCGATGCGGCGGATTACGAAGCGTGGCGCACCGGCGCGGTATGGCAGTCGCGCAAACCAGCACGACACCCCTCAATGATCGTGCGCCCGAACACGGTCGAGGCGGTGCAGCAGGCCGTCACATACGCACGCGAGAACGGGCTAAAGATCTCGACCAAGTCCTCGGGCCACAATCTTTGGGGCAACTATCTGCGTGATGAGGGCATGCTCATCGACATGTGGAACTTCCGCAATGTCGAAATGGATGCAGATGGTGAAAGCGCGTGGATTGAACCCAGCGTCTGGAGCCGCGACATCATGGTTGCGCTTGGGAGAAACGGCCGCGCCTTCCCTGCTGCGCACTGCGCCTCTGTCGGCATGGGCGGGTACATGCTCGGCGGCGGCGTGGGCCTGAACTGGGAGAACTGGGGCGGTCTTTCTGCGCACAGCGTAATCGCGGCCGAAGTGGTGACAGCAGACGGCAAGTTTCGCCTGATCGATGACCAGAGTGATCCCGAGCTTGCCTGGGCCCTGCGCGGCGCTGGCAACGGTTTTCCCGGCATCGTCACACGTTTCCGCGTGAAGACCTATCCTGCACCGAAGATCGTGACATCGGCGACCTATATCTTCCCGGTTGCGCGCACCGGGGACGCGATTGCCTGGCTCGAGGATATGAAGTCGCGCGGCTTGCTTGCCGACAGCGAGCCGTTGATCATCCTTGCCCACGCGCCGATGGCTCCGCCCGATGTGACCGGGCCCGACGCGAAAGTCTGCGTCGCGCGGATCAACCTGTTCGCCCAGGACGAAAACGCCGCAGCCCAACAACTCGCTCAGATCGCCGCCGAGCCGGTCGCCGCAAGCGCGCTCATGCAAATCCCGCGCGAAGACTGGAGCTTCGAGGAGAGCTATTTCGACACGCTCAATTTCCGTGTGCCTTTCAACTATGGCTACTTCGGGGTCGACAGCATCTGGACCGACCGGACCTCTGAAGCCCTGCATGTCCTCGCGGAGCAATTCGCCAAGGCACCCGGGGCTGGCTCCCATGTCGTCATGTCGCTAATCCATCCGGCGGAGCATCCTTCGAATGCCTGCGCGCGCATACATGGCAAGCTCTACATCGGCATTTATTCCATCGGCAGTACGCCCGAGCAGGGAGAAGCGGCAATCGGATGGTTGAGGGCGACCGCCGATGGTCTCTCACCCTTCGCATCAGGTCGCTACATCAACGAGATCGATGTCGAACGTGATGCTGCTAGGGTAGAAAGCTGTTTCAGTCAGGAAGACTGGGCAAGGTTGCAGTCAGTGCGGCAGAAGTATGATCCGGAACAGGTTTTCCAGGGTTTTCTGGGCACCTGATCTCAATCACCCTTTTCGCAAAAGGAAATCTGGTCCGCCAATAATCGGTTCCCGTATCGCCGCGCTATGCCCGGCTCGCAATTCAAGGGAGTCGAGAGATGGAAGTTGCAGTTCTGGGCGGCGGACACGGATGCTATGCAGCGGCAGCCGAGCTGTCCGAAAACGGGCACCGGGTCCGTTTCTGGCGGCGCAACGCGCACGACCTCGGCCCTGTCCTTGAACGCAAGACCATCCGGGTAAAGGACTACAAGGGCGAGCGCGATGTCGCTATCGCGCACCCTACAACCAGCCTCGGCGAAGCGATCGATGGCGCGGAAGTTATTGTCATTCCGCTACCGGCCACAACGCAGGAATCGCTGGCGGAAGCCTGCGCGCCGCATTGGCAGGATGGCCAGGTCGTTTATCTGCCGCCCGGCACCTTCGGCAGCTACATCTACCTGAAGGCCGCACGCGACGCGGGAAACAGCGCCGATGTGACCTTTTGCGAAACCGGCACATTGCCTTACCTCGCACGCAAGCACGGCCCGGCCTATGTGGTCGTTTCGGGCTATGGCAAGCACTTGCCGACCGGCTGCCTGCCCGCCCGCAACAGCGAGGCCGCCCTCGCCAAACTGTGCCAGGTCTATCCGGCGGTTGTGCCGATTGAAGACGGACTTTCCGGTGCGCTGATGAATGCTGGCGGGATCATCCACCCGCCACTGATCATGATGAATGCCGGTCCGCTCGAACATTTCGAGAGCTGGGACATACACAACGAAGGCACCCAGCCCGCCATTCGCAGAACCACCGATGCGCTCGACGGCGAACGGATCAGGCTGCGCGAGGAACTGGGCTACGGCGCACCGCACTATCCGCTGGCTGACCACTATGCGAAGGACGGGCCGGAATGGATGTATGGCCGGGGCGCGCATGACTCTCTCACCGACAGTGGTGATTGGCGCGAACATATTGTCCTGACCGAACATCGCTACATGCTCGAAGACACGAGGCTCGGCCTTTCGCTCCTGTCCTCGGTCGGCAAATGGGCAGGCGTGGAGATGCCGCTCGTCAATGGCTTCCTCGCAATTGCCTCGGCCATCACGGGACGCGACCTGTATGGCGAGGGGCGCACGCTCGAAAATCTCGGCATCAGCGGCCTCTCGCGCGATGAAATGTCGCAAATGCTGCGGGAGGGCCTGTGACCAGTTACGACATCGCCGTACTCGGCCTCGGACGGATGGGCCGCGGCATAGCCGAAGCCTACGCGTTCGGCGGCAAGCGCGTACTCATGGTCGATGCCAAGGATCGCGACGAGGCCGGATTTGCGGCATTGGCTGAAGATGCCCGTCGCGAAATTGCCGATGATCTGGCCTTCCTCGCCTCGATTGGTGTCGGGCACGCCGAGGATTTTGCTGATGCGGTCGGTCGTATCACCTTCGCGAAGCGTTCGGATGCGGAACGCCTGCTCGCTGGCGTCCCGATACACTTCGAATGTGTCCCTGAAACAACCGACGCCAAATCGGCCCTGTTCGAATGGGCCTGCAGCCATGCCGCTCCCGATGCTGTCATGGCATCGACCAGTTCGACCATGGCGGTTGACGAACTCGCATCGCTGGGAAGCCACCCGGGTCGCTTCGTAAATGCGCATTGGCTCAATCCGGCGATGTTGATGCCGCTCGTCGAGGTCGCACGCGGAAGCCAAAGCGACGAATCAGCCGTCGAACGCCTCGTAACGAGCCTTGAGGCGATCGGAAAATCGCCCGTGGTGATGAAGAACTCGCCCGGATACATCGTGCCACGCATCCAGGCCCTTGCCATGAACGAAGCGGCGAGGCTCGTCGAGGAAGGCGTGGCAAGCGCCGAGGATATCGACAAGGCAATTCGGCTGGGCTTCGGGATACGCTACGCCGTGCTTGGAATGGTAGAGTTCATCGATTTCGGCGGCAATGACATCCTCTACTACGCGTCGGACTATCTCTCGAAGACCGTAGATGCGGACCGATACAAGGCACCCGAGATTGTCGACAGGCATATGGCAGAGGGGCGCAATGGCCTGCGCGATGGTGCCGGCTTCTACGATTGGTCCGGGATCGATGCTGGCGAATACCGGCAGAAGCGTCTTGGAGCGTTCGTTTCTTTGCTCAAGGCCCTCGATCTAGCGCCGAAAGGACAGATGCCATGAGTGCAGAAGCGAATGGCTGGACCCGCGACGAAATGGCTGCCCGCGCGGCGCAGGAGCTGCAGGACGGCTATTACGTCAATCTCGGCATCGGCATCCCGACGCTGGTCGCCAACCATATCCCTGAAGGCATGCATGTCACGCTGCAGAGCGAGAACGGCATGCTCGGCATCGGCCCTTTCCCCTATGCGGGCGAAGAAGACGCCGACCTGATCAATGCCGGCAAGCAGACCATCAGCGAACTGCCGCACAGCGCCTATTTCGACAGCGCCACGAGCTTTGCGATGATCCGCGGCGGGCATATCGACCTGACCGTGCTGGGCGCGATGGAAGTGGCGGAGAACGGCGACATCGCCAACTGGATGGTGCCCGGCAAGATGATAAAGGGCATGGGCGGAGCGATGGACCTCGTCGCCGGGGTCAAGAAGATCATCGTGGTGATGGAACACAACGCCAAGGACGGCAGCCCCAAGTTCATCCCCGAATGCACCCTGCCGCTGACCGGCCGCAACGTGGTCGACATGATCATCACCGACCTTGCCGTGTTCCACCGCCCAGATCACGCCAGCCCGTTCTGCCTGATCGAACTGGCACCCGGCGTCTCCGAAAAGCAGATCGCGGCCAAGACAGCTGCGCGGTACGATGTGGGGGTCGGGTAGTTGCGCATAAATGATTGGCACGGCCGCATAGGTCGCAAACGTTGTAAGCGCCCCGAACGTAATTATAGTTTCACTTGAAACTACTGCAGAGGAGATCTCTATGTCCGACCTGTTCGAGAATCCCATCGGCCTCGACGGCTTCGAATTCGTCGAGTTCTGCGCGCCGGAAAAGGGCGTGATCGAACCGGTGTTCCAGGCAATGGGTTTTTCCCTTGTCGCAAGGCACCGCTCGAAGGATGTCGACCTGTGGCGCCAGGGCCAGATCAACCTCATCCTGAACTACGAGCCGAAGAGTGCCGCGTGGTATTTCGCCCGCGAACACGGTCCCTCCGCCTGTGGCATGGGTTTCCGTGTCCGCGACGCGCGCAAGGCCTATGCCGAACTCATCGAGCGCGGTGCCGAACCGGTTGCAGTCCAGACCGGCCCGATGGAACTGCACATCCCGGCAATACGAGGCATCGGCGGCGCAATCGTCTACCTGATCGACCGCTACGAGGACGCAGAAGGCAACGGCCTGTCGATCTACGACATCGATTTCGAGTATCTTCCGGGCGTGGAGAAGCACCCGGTCGGCGCGGGCTTCAACGTGATCGATCACCTCACGCACAACGTCTACAACGGCCGCATGAAGTACTGGGCGGACTATTACGAGACCCTCTTCAACTTCCGCGAGATCCGCTTCTTCGACATCAAGGGTGAGTACACCGGCCTCACCTCCAAGGCACTGACCGCACCCGACGGCAAGATCCGCATCCCGCTCAATGAAGAAGGCGAAGGCGGAAAAGGCCAGATCGAGGAGTTCCTCAAGGAATTCAACGGTGAAGGCATCCAGCACATCGCGCTGATCTGCGACGACCTGGTCCAGTGCTGGGACAACCTCAAGCAGCTCGGCGTGCCGTTCATGACCGCGCCGCCGGAAACCTATTACGAAATGCTCGACGAGCGCCTGCCCGGCCACGGCGAAGACGCCGACCAACTCAAGATGCGCGGCATCCTGCTCGACGGAACGACTGAAGGCGGCCAGCCCCGTCTGCTGCTGCAGATCTTCGCCGAAGCGCAGGTTGGCCCGGTGTTCTTCGAGTTCATCCAGCGCAAGGGTGACGAAGGCTTCGGTGAAGGCAACTTTAAGGCCCTGTTCGAAAGCATGGAGCGCGACCAGATCAAGCGCGGCGCGCTCAAGGTCGATGAAGTGGAGCCGGTCGAATGAATGCGCATCCGGTCAAGCTCGGCGGCATCCACCACACCGCCTATCGGTGCAAGGACGCGAAAGAGACCGTCGACTGGTACGGCAAGGTCCTCGGCATGGACTACACCACCGCCTTTGCGGAAGACCATGTCCCTTCGACCGGTGCCTACGATCCTTACATGCATGTCTTCCTCGACGCGGGGAACGGCAATGTGCTGGCATTCTTCGAACTGCCCAACCAGCCCGAAATGGGCCGCGACGAGAACACCCCGGAGTGGGTCCAGCACCTCGCGTTTCGCGTTGCCAGCGAAGAGGAGCTGCTTGCTGCGAAGGACCATGTCGAAGGACTTGGCATCGAGGTTCTCGGCCCGACCCATCACGGCATCTTCAAGTCGATCTATTTCTTTGATCCCAACGGCTACCGGGTGGAACTGGCGACAGACATTGGCACCGACGAGCAATACGCCGAGCTGAAGCGTGTCGCACCGCTGATGCTCGATGAATGGAGCGAGACCAAAAAGGCGCCGCAGCATGCCGCTTGGCTCCACGAAATTGCGCGCCAAGAGCATGGGTTGGGCAAATGAAACTCGCCACGCTCAAGGACGGCACGCGCGACGGCAAACTCGTCGTCGTCTCGAAGGACCTCACCCGCTATTGCGCGGCGGACAATATCGCCCCGACTTTGCAGGCCGCACTCGATGATTGGGTTGATATCGCACCCAAGCTTGAGGTGCTCGCTACTGATGTTGAACTCGAAGCGGTGCCGTGCGAGCGCTTCCACGAGCGGGAGGCGCATTCGCCGCTCCCGCGCGCCTATCAATGGGCCGACGGATCGGCCTACATCAATCACGTCGAACTGGTGCGCAAGGCGCGCGACGCCGAGGTGCCCGAAAGCTTTTATCACGATCCTCTCATGTATCAGGGCGGCAGCGACAGCTTCCTCGCTCCGCGCGAGGACATCCCGCTGGGCGATGTGGCCTGGGGCTGCGATATGGAAGGCGAGATCGCGGTCATCACCGATGATGTGCCGATGGGTGTCAGCACCGAGGATGCCGCCGGCCACATCAAGCTGGTCATGCTGGTCAACGACGTGTCGCTGCGCGGCCTGATCCCGGGCGAACTTTCCAAGGGGTTCGGCTTCTTCCAGTCCAAGCCCGCCAGCGCCTTCTCGCCCGTCGCGGTGACGCCTGACGAACTGGGCGATGCGTGGCAGGACAGCCTCGTTCACCTGCCGCTGATGGTCGATTACAATGGCGCAGCGTTCGGCCGCGCCGAGGTAGGCGTCGATGCGACCTTCAACATGGCGCAGCTCGTCGCGCACGCGGCCAAGACGCGCAAGCTCGCCGCGGGTACGATCATCGGCTCGGGCACGATAAGCAACAAGGGCGAAGATGGCGGACCGGGCAAGCCGGTCAGCGAGGGCGGGCTCGGCTATAGCTGCATTGCGGAGATCCGCATGATCGAGACGATCTACGAGGGTTCGCCCAAGACCCGCTTCATGCGCCCCGGCGATACGGTGCGGGTCGAAATGCGCGACAAGGACAACCACTCGATCTTCGGCGCAATCGAACAGTCGGTGGTAGAGGTCTAAGTGGATCCCAATGCTGCAAACGAAGGATAAGGCTAGAGCCCGATGACCAAATTCAACGCAATCATCGCAAGAGAAGTGGACAAACGTTCGCAAGGCACGCTCGAAGAGCTGACCCTGGACGACCTCCCCGATCGGGACGTGCTGGTCCAGATCGATTACTCCTCGCTCAACTACAAGGATGCGCTCGCGGTATCCGGGCGCGGGAAGATTTGCCGTACCATGCCTATGGTCTGCGGCATCGACCTTGCAGGAACGGTGGTCGAATCCGCCAATCCGGACTGGAAAAGTGGCGACCGGGTCGTGGTCAATGGCTTCGGGATGTCGGAAACGGTCTGGGGCGGATATTCGCAATACCAGCGCGTCGCTTCCGAATGGCTGGTTCGCCTTCCTCAAGCTTTCAGCTTCGAGCAGGCGATGGCCATCGGTACTGCCGGATACACATCCATGCTCTGCGTCCACGCCTTGCAAGATCATGGCGTTGAACCCGGCGATGGCCAGGTGTGCGTGACCGGTGCCAGCGGCGGTGTCGGTTCGGTCGCATTGTTGCTGCTGGCAAAGCTCGGCTACAACGCTGTCGCAGTCAGCGGTCGACCATCGATGGAGCCATACCTCCGCGAACTGGGCGCGGTTGACGTGATCGACCGTGCCGAACTCGATCGCGATCCCCGCCCGCTCGAAAAGGAACTCTACGTTGCCGGGGTCGATTGTGTCGGTAGCAAGACCCTCGCCACTCTGCTCGCCCAGACCCGCTATGAAGGGATCGTCGCGGCCTGCGGGTTGGCGGGGGGCGCCGACCTTCCCGCCACCGTCATGCCCTTCATCCTGCGCGGTGTGACCCTGCGCGGGATCGACTCGGTCATGGCTGCGCAAGCGCGGCGCCAGCGCGCGTGGGACGATCTTGCAAGGCTGGTCGATCCGGCGCATCTGGCCGATGTGTTTGAGGTTCGGCCCATGTCGCAGATTCCAGAGCTCGCGAGCGAGCTGCTCGACGGCAAATTGCGCGGCCGCGTCGTTATCGACGTGAATGCCTGATGGGAGTGGGCACGGCATGACACGCAGCGTCGCAATCGCCGGTTGGAGCGCACTGCGGGTCGGCAAGTACATGCCGGGGGCTGGTGCAAGCGGCGGAACGAACGAGGCGGATCGGTTCTTCCCGGTAATCCGTGATGCGCTCGCAATGGCCGGGATCGCCCCGAGCGATGTCGGTGCTGCTCTCTATGCGGCTGCACCCGAATCCGACCAGCTCGGACTGCCGGTTTACATGTCAGCTCGCATGGGATTGCAATGCCGCAGCATGCTCGCTGAGGTGGGGATCATGGGCATCACCGGCGGACTCGCATTCGACATGGCCGCCGCCGAAATCCAGCTTGGGCGCGCCGACTATGCACTTGCACTGGGCTTATCCTATCAGACCGGACAACGCGCACCGGTGCTGATGGAAAAAGGCAACCGCGTCGTCGGTGACGTCAATTTCCAGTCGGTCTTCGGCGTAACCCCTATCAGCTGGTACGGCATGGATGCGCATCGATACCTGCATGAGACCGGACAAAGTCGCCGCGATCTCGCCGCCATCGCTATCAAATCCCGCGAATTCGCACGGCACAATCCGCTGGCCCAGTTCCAGTCACCCTTGGAAGTTGCCGATGTGCTCGAAGCCCCGATGGTGGTCGATCCGCTCGGTCTCTACGACGTACCGCAGGGGGGGGACGGTGCCGTGTGCCTGGTGCTGGCAAGAGAAGATCTGGTCGCAGATCGGGGCTCGCCCTATGCCCGGCTGGCGGGGCGCGGTTTTCGCCACGACGGCCTCTTCCAGATGGGCGACCGCGCACATGACATGACCGACTTTCCCGCAGCGCGCGCTGCAGTATCCGATTGCCTCGGTGATGCTTCAACAACACTGGACGATGTCGACCTGTTCGAGCTCTACGCGCCCTGCACCATCACCGAAGCCCTGGTGACAGAGGCAATTGGTCTGTTCCCTCGCGGCGAAGGCTGCAGGGCAGCGCGAGACGGCGCTAGCGGCCCAGGAGGTGCGCGGCCGGTCAACACGTCGGGCGGTTGCCTTGCTCGCGGGCATCCGCCGTCCCTAACGGGGCTGTACGGCCTGATCGAATGCGCCGAGCAGGTGACAGGGCGAGCCGGGGATCGACAGGTCAGCGGTGCGCGGCGTGCTTTGAGCACTTGTGAGGGAGGCAATTACAACCTGGCGCTGGCTCACATCATCGAAAGAAGCGAGCCATGATCCGCATCATAGATCGCCAGGGCAATGCGCCAAAGTTGCCGAAGGAAAGTCAACTAACCCGCTGGTTCTGGCAAGGCCTCGGCGAAGGACTGTTTCAGTCGACGCGTTGCCGCAAATGCGGCCGTATCAGCTTTCCGCCCCGTCCCGATTGCCCGAGCTGCCTTGCCAGCGACATGGAATGGACGCCGCTCACGCCAAGAGGTAAGGTTTATACCTCGACCCTTATCCGAGCAGTGCCGACACCATTCATCGAATCCGCACCGCTCCCGGTCGGAGTCATCGACCTCGACGATGGCGTTCGCCTGCTCTGCTGGCTGGTAGAAGGAGCGGGTCGCCTGCCATTGGGCTCTACTGTAGAAATCGTCGCGCTAAGTTACGAAGACGGTTGTCTGTTTGGAGCCGCGCCAGTGGCCTGAGCAAGCAACTGACTCCCGGCTTGCGACCTTGAAAAATCGGCTCCGCTCACTCTTTGGTGAACTGTGCACTGCTACCCAACCTTGGACCACTCGGGTCTGGAGTTTTCCGGCTTTTTGCACTGCTACCCAACCTCGGACCACGCGGGTCTAGAGTTTTCCGCCTTTCCCAGATCCGGTGGGCTGGTCTCACCGGCTGAGTTTGCCAGCATGATCGGGGGGATATTCCCGATCGCGCTGTGCGGTTGCTCTTCGTTTAAGTTGTCAATGGACACCCAGTTTTACGAGTTAAGGCGACACCCAGTGTTACGAGGTGTCGGTTTATGACCGCGCGATGATTTCAGGGGGTGGGAGCATGCTCCCACCCCCTGAAATTTCGTCGCTGCTGTGTGGGGTGTTCAGGCTTTGAGGGCGTCCTCGAGGTCGCGCAGGCGATAACTGCGCCCCTTGATGTTGAGGACGTGGGCGCGGTGGAGCAGCCGGTCGAGGATGGCGGTGGCGAGGACCTCGTCACCGGCGAGCAGCTCGGTCCAGTCGCGGATGCTCTTGTTGGTGGTGATCATCATCGCGCCGCGGCCGTAGCGGTAGCTGACGAGGCGGAAGAACAGGCTGGCTTCCTCGCGGTTCAGCGGATCGTAGCCCATCTCGTCAATCAGCAGCAGCGCGCTCGACATGTACTTGCGCCCCTTGATCCTGGGCGGCGGCAGCTGGGCATCGTGGCGAAGCGCGGCCATGAGCTCGTCGAAGCGGTAGTACTGGACCGAGAACCCGAGCTGGACCGCGAGGATGCCGAGCGCGGCGAGCAGGTGCGACTTGCCCACGCCTGGCGGGCCCTGCAGCAGGACCACCTCGGCGTTGCGGATCCAGGTGCCGGTGGCGAGCGTATCGATGCGCGAGCGCTCGATCGCAGG
>Ga0315899_10004454_pt1 | contig 15131 bp, 15 predicted proteins | sample LakEriMetagenome_2_FD_203518 | JGI IMG/M metagenome (GOLD analysis project Ga0315899, IMG submission 203518) | Freshwater fungal communities from buoy surface, Lake Erie, Ohio, United States - Buoy 4 MA112 | ecosystem: Environmental > Aquatic > Freshwater > Lake | place: USA: Lake Erie, Ohio... | reverse complement strand
GGAATATCCAGGTATTTACAGATGTTAGGCCGTTCTGCCATGACAGGTATCACATCCATGGGAAACTGCGACGGAAATGCATAGTGCAATCGAATCCATTCCAATCCTTCAATATCGCTTACATGTTTCATCAAATCAGCCAGTTTTCTTTCACCATACAAATCAAGTCCGTAATAGGTGGAATCCTGAGCAATGAGCATAATCTCTTTGGTTCCATTCCTGACCAGCCCTTTAATTTCGGTAACCAGCTGCTCTATGGGCTTGCTCACGTGCTTACCCCGCATAAGTGGAATGGCACAGAAAGAGCATGGACGATTGCAACCTTCACTGATTTTAACATAAGCATAATGTTTGGGAGTGGTAGTAAGGCGCTCTCCTATCAATTCATGCCGGTAATCTGCGCCCACACTTTTTAGCAAATTGGGAAGCTCAAGGGTTCCAAACCAGGCATCTACTTCCGGAATTTCTGACTGCAATTCGTCTTTGTAGCGATGCGATAAACATCCGGTAACAATCAGTTTTTCGAGATTCCCCTCTGCTTTTTCCTGCGCGTATCTTAATATGGTATCTATACTTTCCTGCTTGGCATTTTCAATAAAACCGCAAGTATTGATGATGACAATGTCAGCCGGCTGACTTTCGGATTCATGGGAAACCTGAAAATTACCGGCTTTCAGCTGACCCATCATAACTTCTGAATCTACCAGGTTTTTACTGCAACCCAGGGTAATTACATTCACCTTTGGCTGTTTATGACTGCGGGCTTTCATGATTGAAACAAGGATTGCACAAATAATTTTTTATCAAACAACTTGAGATCTTCGGCTTTTTCACCCAATCCAATGTACTTAACCGGAATATTGAATTGCTCGCTTACACCAATTACAACACCTCCGCGGGCGGTGCCATCCAGCTTAGTAACAGCGAGGGCATTCACCTGGGTTGCCGCGGTAAAATTCCGTGCTTGCTCATAGGCATTTTGACCGGTAGTTGCATCAATAACCAACACAACCTCATGTGGGGCATCCGGCTGAAATTTCTGCACAACCCGCTTCATCTTGGCCAGTTCATTCATGAGACTAACCTTGTTATGTAAACGGCCCGCAGTGTCAATGATGACAACATCTGCAGCATTTTCCACACCATACTTTACTGCGTCAAAGGCAACCGATGATGGATCTGTATTCATTCCATGGCTTATGATTTCTGCTCCGGTTCTTTCCTTCCAGATACCCAGCTGATCTACCGCTGCGGCCCGAAATGTATCTCCGGCACCCAATACCACTTTTTTACCGGTGGCCGCATATTGCCATGCCATTTTGCCAATGGTGGTGGTCTTCCCTACTCCATTTACTCCAACAACCAGCACTATGTAGGGTTTGGATGCTGTGGCCAGGGAAAAATCACTTTGAACCGGCTCCTGTATATCAGGCATTAAACCTGCAATAACTTCTGAAATTCGGTCATTCAGCTCCTGCTGTCCCAAATATTTATCTCTGGAAATGTTTTCGGTAAGGGTGTCAATTACCTTGACAGTGGTTTCAACTCCCACGTCGGAAGTAATCAGTATTTCTTCCAGCTGATCAAGAAAATCGTCATCCAGTGAAGATTTGCCTGCAAACGCCCTGCCGATTCGAGCAAAGAAATGCTCGCGTTTTTGCCCCAGCACTTCACGCGTTTCCTGTTTATCTTCTTCAGGACCCTTTTTCTTTGAAAATATATTAAAAATGGACATTATTAAATAAAAAGAGCTCCTAAAAGGAGCTCAAATTTAGGATAATTCTTTTGATTAAGGTTTGCTGAAGAAATCTTTTATGTTGTCCTGATGAACTATTTCTTCACGGAAGGTATAGTGGCCTGATTTGATCGATTTTACAGCCTTGATAACTTTAACGTATTCGTTACCACCTTCTTTTTTGAGCGTTGCTACTACTTTCTTTGCCATTATTTAATCTCCTTATGAACTGTCATTTTTCTGAGATATGAATTGTATTTCTTCAATTCAATACGCTCAGGGGTGTTCTTTTTGTTCTTGGTGGTAATGTAGCGGCTCATACCTGCTACACCAGAGCCCTTGTGTTCAGTGCATTCCAGAATTACCTGAATGCGGTTTCCTTTTTTTGCCATGACTTAGATCTTTCCTTTTTTAAACAGGTTATTGATACAGGCCGAAATGCCCTTTTTATCGATGGTCTTCATGGTGCTGGCTGCTACTTTAAGGGTAATCCATTCTCCGGTTTCAGGAATGAAAAACTTTTTAGTTTGCAGGTTAGGGTAGAAACGACGCTTCGTTTTCTTGTTTGAATGAGAAACATTGTTACCCTTCAGAGCCTTTTTGCCGGTTAAATCACAAACGCGAGACATAATTTTTGGGGCTGCAAAGATAGCAAAATAAATTGATTATTGAAAATGTTGTTTCTTTTTTTCTGCAAAAAACACCCAAAAGAGAGCTAATGCAAAAACAGCTGCTCCTGACTGCCTCTCAAGATAACTCTCAAAAAGCATAGAAATACTGAGTGCAATGATGACAGACAAACCTGAATAATTGCCTTGTCTGAAATTAACACGTATCATCCATAGTAAGCATACAATCAATAAAATCGGGGTGACAACACCGGATTGCATCGCCAGCTGCAAATACTGATTGTGCGGCTGAATGCGGTCTGTGACATGCAAATACGTTTGTTTATGCTCGAATTCGTTGTGAACCGCTTTTTCCACACCAGAAAACCCCACACCTGTCAAGGGGTGTTTTTTTATCACTTCCACAGAAATTTTCCAGGATTCCCAGCGCCTGCCGAAACTTTTATCTCCCAGGTTTTGATTTTCCTTTACTGCAGTTAAATCCTCTACTGTATTGATCAAGCGGTTTCTGAGGGATGGAACCGAAATCAGCAGCAACAAGGGAATGGTCAATAGCCACCATCTGTTTCTACCCTTTAATCCTATCGGCAATTCTACAGAACCCAGTAAGAATGGAACCCCCACCCAAAAAGCGAGTATACCGGTCCGTGCAGATAAAACATGCAGTGAAACCAAATTAACAGCCATTGTGCCTATCAAAAGACTGCGTTGCCAACCCACATTAGCAAGCCGCAAGTACGATAACTGAAACAAAATTACCACAGCCATAATGAGACTGAATTCTATGTGATAAACTGCAGAAAAAAGCGGCAACGGCTTACTTTCCAGCACCATCTGATTTAAAAACCGATAATGCGCAAAATAATTGAGAACCGATGCACCTCCAATCCAGGCATGGAAAAGCCCCATGACCAATATACCGATAAATATGGAGCGGTTCGGCAATCCGGGCTTTAAGCACCAAACCACAGGCAATAGCAACAATGGAATTCTCAATATTATGGTACGCAATGATTCTGAATCAAAACCAAAAGTAACCTGATTCACAAGTTGCCAGATACTCCAGACTGCGGTGAGGATAACAATGGGCCAATTTTTTGCAAAACTTTCTTTACGCGCTAATAAAAAAAGTGTCAAAAAAAATGCTGCAAGCGAAATCGATGCCAAGGCAGGCGAAAAGTGTAGGGCACAAAGACACAAAGCCGCAGTGGCTGCTGCGGCTTTGAAAATATTTTCGCTGGATAAGGCTTTAATCAAAATAGGTTGCAAATTTAAGGCGCAGCATACTTGATTTTTACAGAAGCCATATTTCCACTAATCCCAATTTTGTCGGCAACGGCAGGCGTCATGATTAATCCGGATCCTTCATACTGTCGGGGAGTATAATTATCCACCACTTTGCAATAAGCCATTCTTCCCGATTGCGGATTGAGCACAACAATGATGTTACCTTTTGGCAAGGTAGGATGCATCACATGGGTGCGCGTATCTTCCATTTTTTGGCTCATTACTTTGGCAACAGCCACCTCCTCTTTCTCTGTAACAAAGTCGTTCATCACAGAAACTGTTTTCTCCGGCATACCCGGATTTACATCTGCACCGCCTCTTGGTCCCGGCGGTGTAGGAGACTTTTTCACTACCGTATCACGCGGCCTGGAAACGTCACCAATCGGCTCTGAATCCGGTTTGGTTACTGCGCGCTCCGGATGGGTTTCTACCGGTTGTTGTTGGGCAGGAACTTTTATTTTCTGGCCAATTTTCAACTGATCACCTGACATGTTATTGATTTTCTTCACATTGTCAATGGTTGTTCCATACCGAATGGCAATTTTATTTAAGGTCTCACCCTTTGAAACGGTATGAACCTGATAGGCATTTTCATACAACTCTTTTTTGGCAATTGATTTAACCGGAATTTTTATTGTTTCTCCCAGCTTCAACACGGTTTTGTTATCATTGGCTTTTTGAATATCCTCTGCACTGCAATTGAATTTCTTGGATAATTTATAATAATTGTCACCCTTAGCTACTTTGTATAGTTGATATTCGCTCGTTTGCTGAGCCATTAATGAAACTGCGGGGCAGAATAACGCCACAATTACTATGCTTCTCAATATTGCCTTCATCATTTCAACAAAACTAGATACATAAGGGCCTGCCAAGGGAAAAAGAAATGCGTAAGCTATCCACCCCTGTCATATTTGTCTATTTAAACAAACACTACACCAAAAGACCATTCCTGAATGCATAGCCCATTAAACCTGCTGTATTTTTGGCATTGGCCCTTTGCATCAGGTTCACCCTGTGATTGTCAACAGTTCTTTTGGCGAGGCAAAGTTTATCCGCTATTTCTTCATTGGTGTACTCACGGGCTATCAATTGTAAAATTTCAAGTTCGCGATTAGAAAATAACGGTTTAGTGCTTTTTTCCGGAGTTACCCCTTCCTCCTTTGGATTTTTTATGCTAAAAAGCTGATTGAATTTTTCAATGATTATTGAATTATCCGACGACATATCAATGATTGTCATTTCCAACTTTTGATCACCAAACAACGATTTAGCGAGATTAGCAATATCAAATGCCTCTTTTTCTTCTGAAACAGTCACCATCAGCACCGGAATTTTAACTTGGTCTGCCCATACGAAAATCCTTTTTTCTGGTTTAAAAAAGGTTTTTTTCTTCGAATTCGCTGATTGTAATCTACTCATAAACAAATTATAACTACGATTTTAATCGTTTTTTATCAAATATGCAAATAAAATACAATAATTATTCGTAAAGACCCTCAGAAGTACAAACTCCATTTTCCAGTTTGATATAACGGTGACAGAGATATCGGGCTGCATCCGGGTTATGAGTAATAAACAAATAAATCACCCCCGTTTCCTCCTGAATGCGCTTAAGTAAATCTAGTATCTGCTTTTGGACCAATGGATCCAGGGCTGCTACAGCTTCATCCAATACCAGCACCTGCGGATCAAAGGCTAATGCACGCGCGATGCACAGACGCTGTCTTTGACCACCACTTAACTGATGCGGAAAACGATCCAGTAAACTTTCGTCAAGTCCGACCTGAAAAAATAGATTTTTTATATGCGTAGCGGCTATATGTCCCTTTATGCCTCTCAAGCTTAATACTTCCAGCAGGGTATTTCGGTTACTGATTTCCGTATTAAGGGATGAGAATGGATCCTGAAACACCATTTGCACTCCCGTGGGCTTTTTACTAAGCAGAGATTCACCGTTAAATAGCACACTGCCCTCATCAGCGGTTTCCAGACCGGTCAGAATTTTCGCTAGGGTTGTTTTTCCCGAACCCGAGTATCCCAAAATGGCAAGACCCTCTCCTTTTCTCAGATTAAACGAAATGCCCTCCAGGGCTCGGAATACTTTTTTTTCGGTCAGATAATTTTTACTTAGGTTAATTGCATTAAAAATTTCGGGGGCCGAAGGCAGTTCAACTCTTTTACCCTTTGGCAAGGCATCTTGGAGGGCTTTTACATAAGGGTGTATTTTCCCATCAGAAAACAGTTCGGACGCATTTCCTGAAACCACCACATGTCCATGCTGCATCACCGTGATATGGTTACAATGCTTCATCACCAGCGGTAAATCGTGGCTCACCAGAATGAGACTGCTGCCGATATTACGGCAAACCAGCACCAAAGTTTCAAGTACTTTTTCCGCAGTTTCTGGGTCCAGTGCCGTTGTGGGCTCATCCGCCAGAACGAGGGATGGCTTGTGAATGGTGGCCATGGCAATCATCACCCGTTGACGCTGCCCACCGCTAATCTGGTGGGGATATGCATTAAATATTCGTTCGGGCTGTTCAATTCCTACCTCTTTAAGGGCATTGAGGCAAATTTCTTTGCCTTTTTGCTTGTCCATCTGTTGGTGAACCTCTAAGGCCTCCAGAAGCTGCCATCCACATTTTCGCTGAGGATTCAACGCACTTAGTGGCTCCTGAAAAACCATGCCTATAGATTTCCCCCTAAGGTTTCTCAATGACTCAGTGTCGCATTCCAATAAGGATAATAATCCATCTGATGATTTAAATTCAAGCCCCCCCTTAACGCTTAGCTCTTTGGGCAACAATCCCATAACAGACAGGAGAAATAGGGATTTTCCGCTTCCACTCTCACCAATAATGCCGTATGTTTTTCCTTTTTCAATCTGTAAATCAGGGATTGAGGACAACACCTTCTTATCGCGGCTAATGGACAGAGATTGAATATGAAGCATGGGAGTATTCAATACATTCAAAACAACAATAATACCGTGAAATCGCCTCCAAAAATTACCCACAAAAGAAAAGCCCCGTTTCCGGGGCTTTTCTTTATTTTTATTGAAGTGTAAGTCTGATAGGCAATGTTCTCCAGGCAGTGGTGAATTTGCCGTTGTTTTGAGCAGGAATCCATGGTGGACATTTTTGAAGCACGCGTATGGCTTCTTTATCGAATTCCGGACAACCCGGTGTGGGCTGAACAATCTGAATTCTGGAAATTCTGCCATTCACATCCACTACAAATTTGAGTTGCACATATCCCTCAATACCCTCATCGCGGCAACGTTCAGGATATTCAAAATTGGCCACAATAAAGCGTTTGAACGCCTCATCTCCACCCGGGAATTTTGCTTCTATCTGTACCTTACCCACGGGTTCATTGCTTCCTTCAAAAGGGCTACCACCGCCAGTATTGGTGGAACCGTCAAACGGATCATCAGAACCTTGCTGGGTTTTGGTACTTGCGTTACTGATCGTAGAAACCGGTTCTGCTTCAAACTCTTCTGTGGTGTTTTCATTGATGGTCGGGGCAACATAGGCCTGTGTTGCAACCGGCTCCGGCTCCTCCATTTTGGGCGGTTCTTTGGGCTTTTCCTCCTCCTCTTCCTCAGGGGCTTTTACATCCTCCAAGTTGGTAATCACAATTTTCACCTTATTTCCATCCTCTTTACCTCCAATTTTTTCCAGAATCAATGGAATAGATGCCGCAATCAAAACAAAGGAACAGGCGACAGCTGTGGCAATCACTTTGGATCTACGGTAAATACTTCTTACGTAATAAGCACCATAATCTTTAAATCTGTCTTCAAAAACCATGGCAAGGCGGTCTGCCGATTCCGGCTGATCCCAAGCGTTGAAAATGTCGTTTGCCATATCTCCTCCTTTATTTACCTTGTTTTTTTATCAAATCTACCTCAAGCTTTGCCATGCCTTCATCAATTACGTAATACTTGGCAATCTGGGTAATCATAAACTCATCCATCACATCTATCATATTTCGATAGGTAGCGCCTTCATCGTTTTTGACCAATACAATTTGCTTAGAAGCTTTCTGCGCATTAAGTACCTCTTCATCCAATTTTCTTTTGGCTGCCGTATCCTTGTCATCCAGTTTATTCATCCGCTTTTGAATATCTTGCAACTTCACAAGCATATCTGCATTGTAATCCACCAGTACTTTCCTCAAACCGGTGCGGGTATAATCAATGGGGATGAGCTCAGTATTGGGTTTCAATGAACCTCTGTAATAATAAATTTTATCATTGGCTGTAAGCAACAGCGTGATACCATCCTTTACCTCAGGTGCTTTCTGATCTTTCACGGTTTCATCTAGTTTCTCCGGAAAAATCATACGGAGCACTTTGGGTTTGCTGAAAGTGGAGGTAAGAACGAAAAACGTAAGCAAAAGAAATGCAAGGTCCACCATGGGCGTCATGTCCACATGGGTACTTTGTTTTTTGGCTCTTTTTTTATCGCCTTTACCGTGGCCACCACCACCATTATCCTGAATTTGTGCCATTTGTCTTTTCCTTTCTTATTTCAATGATGGTTCTGACTCTAGACCTGTTATCATCTGGAATTGCTTCACTTTGGCATCCCTGAAAACCTGTATTACATTTTTTACCGCGTCATACTTGGCATCAGATGCGGCTTTCACGGCAAATTGAATGTAATTGGATTTATCAAATGGGAGCTTGCGAGTTTTGGCTTCTTCCTCACGTGCCTTAAAATCAGCATGTGCCTCAAGTCGTGTGTAATAAGCCCACCAGTATAATTCACTTTTTTTACCGGTTGTGTCATACGGCACACCGGTCTGATTCACCTTGGTTCTTTCATTTGCCTCCAGTTCCAGGTATTGCGGTATAGCAGTTATTTTCAGACCGATGGCTCCTGACCCTGCAAATTTTTTGACGGTCATAGAATCGACTTTAATACCTGATTGATTGCAAACCTTTTCAAAAACCCTAGATTTCACGGCAGGATTCGTAAGATCTATGAATGCCCTGCCCTGATTGTCAATCGTAATCATGAATACCTGTTTGGGTATTTCGGTTTTTGTGGTACTGGTGGGGGGATCTACCACCACCGGCTCCGGGGTTCTGAAACTGGAAGTGAGCATGAAAAAGGTTACCAGCAGAAACGCCAGATCCACCATGGGCGTCATGTCCAGGGATGGATTTGAGCGGGGCATTTTCACCTTTGGCATGGTCTTGTTTTATGGTTTATACGAACAAACTTAAAAAGGTAAATGAAAATTAAGCGTGACTTGCGTTGAACTCAGATACAATGCTATATCCGGCTTCGTCCATGCTGTAAGTCATGCTGTCAATACGATTGGTGAAGTAATTATAGAATATGATAGCCAACGTAGAAGCGATGATACCAAATGCTGTATTTACCAAGGCCTCGGAAATACCGGTTGCCAGTGCAGCTGTATCGGGAGCGCCTGTATTTGCCAGTGCAGCAAATGCACGGATCATACCAAATACTGTACCTATAAGACCAATCAGCGTACCAATAGAAGCGCAAGTAGAAATAATCACAAGATTGCGGGAAAGCATGGGAAGCTCGAGTCCGGTTGCTTCTTCCAATTCTTTTTCAATTGCCGCTTTTTTCTCGTCACTGCTAAGTTTTGAGTCTTTGGTTACCAGCTGGTAGCGCACCAATCCGCTACGAACCACATTGGCAAGTGAACCTTTTTGTTCGTCACAGGCAGCAATTGCAGCATCAAACTGGTTTTTACCCAGCATCTGGCGAATTCCTCTAACGAAAGCAGCGGCATTACCCTTGCCTGTAGCTGCACCCAAGGTAATGAATCTTTCTACCACTACCAAAATTACGGTTACGTTTACCGCAATCAGCAGAGGCACAATGAAACCACCACGGTGGATAATACCCAAAATGTTTTTGGGATGACCTTTTAAAACATCATTGTTTTCAAAGTTGGAAGCGTTACCCATGACAAACATGTAAATAAGTACACCTACCAAAAGCGCAAAAACAATTGCGCCACCTGCAAACCATCCCATAAGGGCATTGTTTCCTGTTGATTGTTTTGTGTTATTCATACGGATTTATGTATTTTCTGTTAAAGCTGCAATATTACTCACAGTGGGCGTTAATTGCAAATAACCTTATTGTTAAGAATAGCATTATAGCTGAAAAACGACAATTGCTTTTGCCGTATTATCAGTTTTTCGCCATTTTTAATAATTCTTTCTGGAACCACGGCATTTATCACTGCAATATTTTACCTCACTCCAGCATCTTTCCCATTTTTTTCTCCATTCAAATGGCCTCTGACAAACAATGCAGATTTTGGGTTCAATTCTTTTTTTGAGGGGTATTCCTGCCATTTAGTGAATCACAGTTACTGTGCCTTTTGTTTTATAGGTTTTGTTGTCCCAGCCGTCAAAAATCACATACCAGGCATAGACACCGTCGGGAGCAGTTTTTCCATTAATAGTGCCATCCCATTGACGTTTTTTATCATTGCTTTCCCAAATTTTCCCTCCCCATCTGTCATACACCCGCATGTGATAATTTTTCACGAACAGTGGGACTGTCCCCCAAACATCATTAATACGGTCTTCATTCTCTGTAAATGCATTGGGAACCCAAAGTTCAGGCGGCTGATACAGGTAAATCCAGTTACTCTGGCTTCTATATGCACTGCGATTCATACCCACTGCAAATTCATGGGCAGTAACCCGATACCAATAACCACCCCAATCATAATCCAGATTCACATCTCTGGTTTGCCTGTTTTTGGTATTGGAAACGATTGTGGTCCAAGGATTATTGGCATATTGCCGTTCTACAGTCCAGTAATCTACCGAACCGTTCCAGGAAAGATAATCTTGCCACTGCAGATCAAAATGGTAGAGCGGCCGACCGGTTGCTGTTCCGGACAAAACAACATTGCACGCTTCTCCCCCGGGCTTGCTGATATGGCCGCATTTATCAACAACCACAACGGTGTAGCAAAATGATTCTTGGTCAACATTGAAGGTCGAATCGCCAATTACCGTATCTGTAGTGATAATAAATGGTGTTTTTCCCTTGCTCCCTCCCCTTGGGTATCTATAGATTTCATATTCTTTAAAATCGGGTTCTTTACTTCGCTCCCATTCGGTCCTTACTGACTTATCAAAATCAACGGTGGCAAACTTCATGGGGGTAGAAGCAATCGGAAAGTTAAGTTCAGAAACTGTACAGAATGGGTAAGTACTTTCCACCAGCTCATTGCAGATATTATATCCTTTGAGTTTGTAGCAATAATTGTTATTGGCAGGATCAACGGCAGAAACATCGGTGAATTCGCCGGCGCTGTAATTTCTGATGGTATCCAAAACCACAACCGAATTATTCGGATTGGTTCTTTCCAGCAACAGGTATTTAAAAAATGCAGCGGGCTGCACTGATTCTTTCCATGAAACTTTTATTTTTCCGGTCGTTCTGTCCAGACTTACGCAAACAGCATCCGGTGGTATTACTTTAGGGGGTGGAGTAACCAGTATTCTAATATTGGCCCATGACGTATCAGCTTTCGGGCATCCTCTGTCAAACACCATAACCCGATAAAAAACAGTGTCCGATGAATAACTATTGCACGTAGTATTCCATTTAACAGAAATCTGAGCAGAACCTATACCCGGTGTGATGATGATTTCAGCCGTATCATTTCCTTTCATTCCCCCGTTGTTTATCCTGAAAGCCCTTAGCATAAGGGTATCAAACGGGTCGGGATCGGTGGCTTTCATGCTGAATTGAATGGGCTGTGTAGCTATTACCTGAATAAAGGTATCCTTCATGGCCGGTTTTTTATTCAGGTTTTCAAAATCAATTTTAAATATGGCATTATTGCAATTATTGCTATTCATGCTTCGGCTGTAGGCACCCGGTGTAGTGGGAAACAGACCATTTCGACCACAACCTGCACATACAGACTGATAAATTATACCTTTCTTGTCGAAGCGGCTGGTGCCTCCATCCACATGCTCTTCCGCATCTTTTCCTGCGGATGAAATTCCACCAAAATACGTGGCATAGGCCAATCCATTCATATTCTTGCTAAAAACTGCAACATAAAAATCGCTGCCATCAGTTACTTTTTGTGCAGCGTCTGAGGAGACCGGAAGATTTTGGGTATTTCCTGTATTTCTATGAATTTTTGGAGAACCGGTTCGGTTATCCGTCAGGTAATCATTGGTAGATCCACCCCAGCCGGAAACAAATATTCTTTCGCAACGGTCCACAAGAAATGCCGAAGGGCTAATATTGGGCTGATTGCTGTTAGCTCCGAAAGTACTGCTTAGTGTTAGGGCGTTGAGACCTGTATCATACCTCACAATAAACTGACCTTTTGCGGGCTGGTTATATTTGGCATTGACAATAGGGAAAACACCCTCTGTTTGACCAAAAAAATAGGGATTTCCCGAATTATCGGTCTGTGCAAAATATGCCTGTTCATATAATGCAGTGCCAATATGGGTGGCGGCCAGGGCCTTTCCGCTGTATTTACTAAACCTAAAAGCAATGCCATCGGCAATCCCCCCCTGATAATTCTTTTTAAATATTCCCGGAAATTTTGTGGGTAAATCCTGACTGCTACTACCTCCTGAGGCGTACAGATCGCCGTGTTTACCCAATGCAACCCCGTAAAAAGCATCGTAACCGCTGCTGCCTGCCAGTTGTGACCATTTTAACTGATTCAGGTTACTGCTCATGGAAAACAAAACGGCATCTTCCTTTCCACCAAACCAGGCGCTATTGGAAGATCGCGGAAAATCGATACTGTATGTAAATCCGGCCACATATACACTCGTATCATCCGTAATTATCTCTCCTCGAAATTCATCGGCGTAGTTATACAACAGCGGGTAATCATCAATGGGATCGACCGCGCGGTTTGCACCAACGGCATCCAAGCCGGTACCGCCAAGGAATGAAGAGGCAAGCAACTGACTGCCATCACTGCTGATTTTTGACACGAAAAAATCGTAATCACCGCGGTGGGTTGCCTGAAACGCACCCGATGTAACGGGAAATGAGCGACTTTTGGTGCTTCCCATGACAAACAGATTACCAAATCGATCCACCACCATACTGTGAGGTTGTTCATTATTCTCGCCACCCAAATAAGTGCAGTATAACAATGAATTTCCGTTGGGAGAAAACTTGAGGATGGCAGCATCGCGGGCACCGCCATAACCCAGACTCTCGCTTTGTCCGCCGCCGAAACGCACCTGATAGGCACCGGGAGTGGTGGGCAAACCGGCGTTAAAAACGGTTCCACCGGCATACGCATTCCCTTCATCATCATACGTTCCTGAACAACCGAAATTGTCGGCCCGCGATCCGCTGAAAGTACTGAAAACCAACACCGGATCTATCACAGTCTTTGATTTTCTGCGCCGAACAGGATCCGTTTTCACATCTACGCCAATATATCCCTCATCTTCGAGGTAAAATGCCTGTAAATCTTTCTCTCCTTCTCGATTAATGTTGAATACCCTAGGCAACTGTTCTGCAAACACCCCTAAAGCGGTCTTAATTTCCAGTTTATCGGATAATACTTTCATTTCGTCAGCGCCTTCGTATTTCCATCGAATCTGACTAATTACTCGTGAGTCACTGCAAATGATATTGTATTTAAGACGGCCCTGAAACTCTAGAATTTCAAGATCCACGCCCGGATACAAGTCTTTAACAAAAACAGACGGATAAGCCCGCGCCGGTGAAGACTGCTTGCTTTTATTCCCATAATGGTAATGGTACTTTTCGGGGAAAGGCAATCCTCTTCCTGATGATTTTCGAAAACTGCCATTTTTAAATTTCAACAACAGAATATGACCATCAACCTCAGTAACATCGGAACTTCGCGCATGCATCTTCTCTGTTGCAGCTGGATCCCAGTTATTAATCCATATACCCGATTCAGAAATCCAAACATCTGCACTGCTGAGAGATGCCTTAAAATAATAATCTGAAGGCCACTGCCCCTTGTTTTCAACAAACTTAAGCTGGCCTTTCAGGGGTATGGCAATCCATCCGATGCAGCATGCCACGATAAAAACAAATATTTTTCTGCCAAACCCCATGTGTTTGTTACAAATTTCGGACTTTTGCAGCAGCGTCACAAATATAGAGACGTAATATTGATGCGTATCGTTTTCTTCGGCACACCGGCCTTTGCAGCATTTTCATTACAAAAGCTAATGGAAAAAGGTAAAAATATTGTAGCTGTAGTTACTGCACCTGACAAGCCAGCAGGCCGTGGCAAGCATATACAGGAAAGCGAAGTTAAAAAAACTGCACGCGCTTTAGGTCTGCCGGTTTTACAACCGGAAAAATTAAAAGCAGATGAATTTGTGACCCAAATGCGACTTTTGGATGCAGATCTGGGTATTGTGATTGCATTTCGGATGCTTCCGGAAATTATCTGGAGTCTTCCCAAGCTCGGCACTTTTAATCTGCATGCCTCTTTGCTGCCTGAATACCGCGGTGCTGCTCCTATCAATCATGCTATCATTCAGGGCGAATCAAAAACCGGTGTTACCACCTTTTTTCTGAAACATGAAATTGATACCGGCGATATTTTATTGCAGGTACCCGTTGAAATTGCAGAAAGTGACAATGCGGGTTCTTTGCATGACAAACTCATGGTTGCCGGAGCAGATTTGGTAATCCGAACGGTTGATATGATTGAGTCGGGGCCGGTAAAGCTTCAACCCCAAATTTTAACGGGTACTGAAAAAACAGCACCCAAAATATTCCGCGAATTCTGCAAACTGTCCAATGCAGACAGCGTGACATGCAACCACAATAAGGTACGTGGATTAAGCCCCTATCCTGCCGCCTGGATTGAAACAGCAGCAGGTCCGTTAAAAGTATATGAGTGCAAACCTGCAGATATCGAAGATAGTGTAAGTGTAGAAGAACCCTTCTTCATCAGGCAGCGTCATATTTTCTACCAATGCAGTGATGGTTTGCTGGAATTATTGAAAGTCCAGCCGGCTGGAAAATCGACCATGTCTGCCGCTGATTTCATTAACGGACAAAAAAATAAATAATTTTTTTTGCAATAAATTTGTTTTTGTCATTTTTTTATCCGAGATTGCATTTTATAACCTCACAAAAAACACCGCCTATCGAATAGTAGCCATACTCCTTTAAAACGTTTATTAAGTCTAACAACAAACAAAAAAGGAGGAAGCCATGCAAAAACCCATTATTTCAGACGGTGCATTGTTAAAAGTTTATCTTGAAGGCAATGAATCAGCGTTAGAGACGCTCATCAAAAGGCACAAGTCACGCATTTTTACCAGCATTTACCTTCTCGTGAATGACCGTTACCTGGCAGAAGACATCTTTCAGGAAACATTCATCAAAATCATTCATTGTTTGAGAACAGGCAAATACAAACACGAAGATAAATTTTTACCTTGGGCGCTGCGGATAGCAAGAAACCTCTCTATC
>Ga0315899_10004452_pt1 | contig 15136 bp, 13 predicted proteins | sample LakEriMetagenome_2_FD_203518 | JGI IMG/M metagenome (GOLD analysis project Ga0315899, IMG submission 203518) | Freshwater fungal communities from buoy surface, Lake Erie, Ohio, United States - Buoy 4 MA112 | ecosystem: Environmental > Aquatic > Freshwater > Lake | place: USA: Lake Erie, Ohio... | reverse complement strand
GGCGTGTTCCTCGTGCGCAACCGCTTCCGCGGCCGCGAGGTGCTGACCGCGCTGCTGACGTTGCCGCTCGCGTTCCCCGGCGTCGTCATCGGGTTCATGGTGATCATGCTCGCCGGCCGGCAGGGGCTGGTGCCCGACATCACCGACGCGCTGTTCGGCGAGCGCGTGGTGTTCGCGTACTCGATGGCGGGCCTGTTCGTCGGCTACCTGTACTTCTCGATCCCCCGGACCATCCTCACCGTGATGGCCGCCGCCGAGAAGCTCGACCCGCGGATCGAGGAGGCGGCGCGCTCGCTCGGCGCGGGGCCGCTGCGCGTGGTGCGCGACGTGATCGTCCCGGCGCTGACGCCCGCGCTGCTCGCCGCCGGCGCGATCTGCTTCGCGACCGCGATGGGCGCGTTCGGCACCGCGTTCACGCTCGCGACCAAGATCAACGTGCTGCCGATGGTGATCTACACCGAGTTCACGCTGCAGGCGAACGTCGCGATGGCGGCGGCGCTGTCGTTCGTGCTCGGCGCCATCACCTGGGCGGTGCTCGCGCTGGCGCGCACCGCGGCCGGCAACACCGTCGCGGCGGCCGGATGAGGCGCGCGCGCCGCTCGAAGGCGTTCTGGGCGCTGCTCGCGTTCACGCTCGCGGTCTGCGCCTTCCTGGTCGTGCCGGTCGCGATGTCGATGCTGGCGGGCGTGACCCGCAACTACTTCGCGGGCTGGCGCGGCGGCCTGACGCTCGACTGGGTGGTGAAGGTCTGGACCGACTACCGCCACACGATCTGGCTGTCCATCCAGATCGCGCTCGCCTGCCTCGCGTGCACGCTCGCGATCGGCGTGCCGGCGGCCTACGTACTCGCGCGCAGCCGCAGCGCGCTGGCGCGCGCGATCGAGGAGCTGCTGGTGATGCCGGTCGCGATCCCCGGGCTCGCCACCGCGCTCGCGCTGATCGTCACCTTCGGCGGCTGGGGCGACCTGCGCCGCAGCTGGGTGTTCATCCTGATCGGCCACGTGCTGTTCACGCTGCCGTTCATGGTCCGCAGCGTGCTCGCGGTGCTCGCCTCGATCGACCTGCGCACGCTCGAGGAGGGCGCGCGCAGCCTCGGGGCGAGCTTCACGCAGCGCTTCTTCGGCATCGTGCTGCCCAACTGCCGCTCCGGCATCGTCGCCGGCTCGCTGATGGTGGTCACGCTCTCGCTCGGCGAGTTCAACATGACGCTGCTGCTGCACACGCCGCTGACGCCGACGCTGCCGGTGGGACTGGCGGATGCGTATGCATCGCTGCGCATCGAGGTCGGCTCGGCCTACACGCTGGTGTTCTTCGTGATCCTGATCCCGTTGCTGGTGGCGCTGCAATGGGCGTCCCGTCCGCGCGATCCGTCCTCGTCCTCCCGGTAGCGACCATGTCCGGCATCCCGATCGTGCTCGAGCGCTGCGCGAAGACCTTCGACGACGGCACGCTCGCGCTGCACCCGACCGACCTCGCGATCGAGGCCGGCGAGACCGTCGTGCTGCTCGGCCCGTCGGGCTGCGGCAAGACGACGACGCTGCGGATCGTCGCCGGCCTCGAGTCCCCCGACGACGGCGGGCGCGTGCGCTTCGGCGACACCGACGTCACCGACGTGCCGATCGAGCGGCGCAACGTCGGCATGGTGTTCCAGAGCTACGCGCTGTTCCCGAACATGACCGTCGCGGGCAACGTCGAGTACGGGCTCAAGGTGCGCGGCATGCCGGCGGCCGACCGCGCGGCGCGCGTGCGCGAGATGCTCGAGATGATGCGCATCGAGCCGCTCGCCGCGCGGCGGATCGACCAGCTCTCGGGCGGCCAGCGCCAGCGCGTCGCGCTCGCCCGCGCGATCGCGCCGCGCCCGAGCGTGCTGCTGCTCGACGAGCCGCTCACCGCGCTCGACGCGCGGCTGCGCGAGGATCTGCGGCTCGACATCGACCGGCTGCTGCGCTCGCTCGGCATCACCAGCGTCTACGTGACGCACGACCAGGCCGAGGCGATGGCGCTCGGCGACCGGATCGCGGTGATGTCGCAGGGCCGGATCGCGCAGATCGGCACGCCCGAGGACATCTACTTCGCGCCCGCCGACGCGTTCGTCGCGGACTTCATCGGCACGATGAACCGGGTCGCGGGCACGATCGAGGGCGGCGCGCTGCGCTTCGAGGGCGGCCGCGTGCCGCTGCCGCCGGGCCATGCAGCGCCGTACGCGATGTTCCGGCCCGAGGACCTGCGCGTCGTCGACGCGACGGGCGCCGACTTCTCGGGCCGTGTCGTCAGCGCCTTCTTCCTCGGCGACCACCTGCGGCTCGTCGTCGATGCGGGCGGCGAGACCCCGGTCGTCGCGAAGCTGCCGCCGCGCGCCGGCGTGCGTGCCGGCGACCTCGTCCACTTCGCGGTCGACGCGTCGTCGATCGCGGCACCCTCCGATCGGTGACCCGCATGCTGCTCTGCCAGATCAGCGACCTGCACATCAAGCCGGACCGCAAGCTCGCCTACCGCAAGGTCGACACCGCGACGATGCTCGAGCGCTGCGTCGCGCGGATCCTCGCGCTGCCGCAGGTGCCCGACGTCGTCGTCGCGACCGGCGACCTCGTCGACTTCGGCACCGAGGCCGAGTACCGGCTGCTGCGCGAGCTGCTCGCGCCGCTGACGATGCCGCTCTACCTGCTGCCCGGCAACCACGACGGACGCGAAGGCCTGCGCGCGGTGTTCGGCGACCACGCCTACCTGCGCCAGTGGGCGCCGTTCGTGCAGTACGCGATCGACGAGCATCCGCTGCGGATCGTCGCGCTCGACACGGTGATCCCGGGCAAGGGCCGCGGCGAGCTCTGCGACGAGCGCCTCGCGTGGCTCGACCGGACGCTCGCGCAGGCCCCGCTGCGGCCGACGGTGGTGGCGCTGCACCACCCGCCCTTCGTCACCGGCATCGGCCACATGGACCGCGTGGGGCTCGCCGGCATCGACGGGCTCGCCGCGGTGATCTCGCGCCATCCGCAGGTCGAGCGGCTGATCGCCGGGCACCTGCACCGTTCGATCACCGTACGCTTCGCCGGGACGGTCGCGACGACCTGCCCGAGTCCCGCGCACCAGGTCGCGCTCGACCTCGACCCCGACGCGCGCGACGACTTCGTGATGGAGCCGCCCGCGTTCCAGCTGCACTGGTGGAACGGCACGTCGCTCGTCACGCACACGGCCTATGTCGAACAGTTCGACGGGCCGTATCCGTTCCGCGAGGGCGGGCGGCTGATCGACTGAGCCGGGCCGGGCGTCGACGCTCCGGCCGCGGCCGTGCGCCACGCCGGGCCCGGGCTCAGGCGTCCGGCGTGCGCTTCGGGCGGCCCGTCGCGACGGCCGGCAGCTTCTGCAGCGCCTGCACGAGGGCCGCGGCGCCGAGCGCCGACAGCGCGTGCAGCCCGGCGCGGATCAGCTCGCTCTTCTTCGCCGGACGCCCGGCCTGCTTCGCGGCGTCCTTCAGCCGATCGAGCAGCACGAAGTCCTCGCGGGGCATGTTGAAGCTGTCCCGGACGGTCTTGCGGCCCGACTTGCGGGTCTTCGCCGCCTTGCCCGGAGACGGCGCGGTCGCGGGGGCCGGGGCTGCGGCCGCCGGGGCCGCGGCCGCCGTCGCGCGCTTCGTCTTCGCCTCGGCGGCGCGCGGCGCGGCCGGTTTGGGCGCCGCACGGCCGACCGCGCCCGCAGGCGTGCGCGGGGCCGTGCCGGATCCGGGCGCCGGCTTCGCGGCGCGCGGGCGGCGGGTGGCCGGCGCGGCGGGCGCTCGGGATCGCGTGGACGTGGCCATCGGTCGTCTCCTTTGTTCGGAAAACGTTATATACCATTCTGCCGGGACCGCCGGAAGGCCGCCCCGGGACCGCGCCCCGGTCAGCAGGTCGACGGGGGATGCGAGGCGAGCCGTTCGAGCGCGGGCCGCGTCGCGGTGCGCAGCTCCACGATCCTCGCGGCGAGCCATCCGAGCGCGAACCACGCGGCCGGATCGACCGAGCGAGCCGCCGATCGGCGGTGTCTTGGCGCACGGCCTCCGGCACGCATCGCTCGACGGCGGTCGTGCCCCGCATCGGAAGCGTCGCCTCCAGGGCGCCGGGAACGGCTCAGGCGGTCTCGAACGCGATGGCTGACGCGCCCGGGCGGTAGGTCGCCGGCACCGGGCGCGGGCCCGGTACGGCCGCGGCGCCCAGCGCCGTCGCGACGCCGCCCAGCCATATCGCGAACTCGTCGTGCGCGAGCACCGTCGGCGGCGCGCGCCGTTCGGACCCGGCCGAGGACGCGCAGACGCCCTGGTCGATGTACACGTACGAGTTGTGGACGGTGACGTCCCGCACCGGCGAGTGCCCGACGTAGGTGAGATCCAGCGTCCCGAGCGGACGGTCGCTGAGCCGCACGCGCTGTGCGTCGAAGCGCAGGCACGGCAGCGCGTCGCCGGACGCACCGGCGAGGTTGGCGCGGGAGGACGTCGCGCGGTCCGCCTCGTGGACGCACACCGTGCGCTTGGACAGCAGTTCGGCCTGTCCGAAGCGCAGCGGGTGAAGATCGCCGTGCATCACGTTGAACGGGACCTCCGCGTCGACGTGCAGCGCGAGCGGCAGGGCCGCGACCCGATCGGCGAGCCGCTTGAGCGTCTTGCGGCGCCGGATCGCCGCCTCGAGCACCCACCGTCCGCCGCCCGACTCGAAGGCGCGCCGGGAGTGGAGCCGACTGTCGTGCAGCCCGAGCCAGTTCAGCAGCATCAGCTCGTGGTTGCCGAGCACCGCGTGGAACCAGGGCTGCTCGAGGAGGGCGAGCGTACCGAGCGAGTCGGGACCGCGATCGATGAGGTCACCGACCGAGAACAGCCGATCGGCGCCGGGGTCGAACCCGAGCCGGTCGAGCTCGGACTCCAGCAGGGCCCGGTGTCCGTGGAGATCGCCGACCACGAAGTCCCGCCCCAGCAGGTTGCGCGGCAGCCGCGCACAGGTCCGCACCTTCGAGAGCTTCTTCACGCGATACATCAAGAGATCGACGCAACATCCTATTGCGGATACATGACACGCCGATGTCACCTTGGCGCGCCGGGACGGTCGGGCCCGGGCGCGCCGGCCCGCGGCCGGCCGCCGCTCAGCGCAGCGCCACCGGCCCCCGCGGCGGCTGCGCCACCCGCGGCCAGAGCGGCCGCACGACCGTGCGGTGCTTCAGCGCCGCCATGTCCATCGACCCCGAGCCCGGCGCCGACACGTAGAGGATCTCGCGCGCGATCGGCGCGAAGCCGGCGTGGAAGTGCTGCGTGGACTTCGCGACCAGCGCGCGCGGGCGCGTCGGGTCGATGCCGGCCTGCGCGAAGCAGTCGGGGTGGAAGGTCTGGATCCGGTAGTCGTTGACGACGACGTCGATCGCGCTCGCGTCGTCGGGCCCGCCGATCCGCAGCCACGCGAGCCGGCCGAGCGGCGCCATCGTGCCGCCGAAGGGCTGGCGCGCGGACGGGGTCAGCGACTTCACCTCGACGCGCACGTCGAGCGCGTCGCCCGAGCCGCGCCCGAGCTTGCCGCCCAGCCGCATGTCGAGCGTCGCGCCGACGCCGGCGTCGAACGCGAGCTGGGTCGCGATCGGGTCCCACAGCGGCGACAGCGCGAAGCCGCCCGCGCCGCGCTCGATCAGCCGCGCGAGCAGGAAGGTCGAGTCGCCGGCCGCGCCGATGCCCGAGTTGTCGGCGGTGTCGGCGAGCACGAAGGGCTTCGTGCCGGGGCCGGCCGCGAGCACGCGGTCGATCGCGGCGTCGATCGACAGGAACGGCGGCACGATCGCGTCGCGCGCGGCCCAGACGCGCTCGGCGAGCGCGGCCGCGTGGCGCGCGGCGAGCGCGGCGTCGCCGTCGGTGACGACCAGCGTGCGGGTGCCGACCTCGGGCGTGTCGCCCCACGGGAAGCCGTGCGCGAGCGACACCGACAGCACGCCGGCCTCGCGTTCGAGTGCGGACATCGACGCGACGATGTCGGTCATCGGCGCGGCGGTCGTCGGGTAGATGCCGAGCATGCTGCAGTCGTGCACCGCCATCGTCGGGCGGATCTCGCCGGCGAGCGTGCGGCGCAGCAGCTCGAAGACCTCCTCGGCGCGCTCGGCGACGTCGACGTGCGGGTACTCCTTGAAGATCACCAGGATGTCGGCGCTCGAGACCTTCTTCACGGTCAGGTGGCAGTGCAGGTCGAGCTCGGCGGCGATCGGCACGCTCGGGCCGACGATCTCGCGCACGCGCGCGAGCAGGTCGCCCTCGGCGTCCGGGTAGCCGTCGGCGATCATCGCGCCGTGCAGGTTGAGCAGCACCGCGTCGACCGGCATCGCGGCGCGCAGGTCGGCGAGGATCTCGTCGCGCAGCGCCTCGTGCGTCGCGCGGGTGGTGTCGCCGGCCGGCGTCGCGAACGCGGCGAGGCCCTCGCGGACCTCCCAGCCGAGCGCGCGCGCGCGTTCGCGCCAGCGCACCAGCGGCACCGCGAACAGCGACGGCGTCGGGCCGTGCTCGCCGCCGCGCACGAGCATCGCGCCTTCGAAGACGGACATCCCGGTCGGGATCGGCGAGAAGGAGTTGGTCTCGGTGCCGAGGCAGGCGGTGAACACGCGGGTCATGGACGGGGCTCCGGATCGATCGGGGTCAGGGTACCGCAGGCACGCTCGATCGCCGCCGCCGCGTCGAGCACCAGGTCCTCGCGGAAGCGCGGACCGATCACCTGCACGCCCATCGGCACGCCGTCGACGCGGCCGGTCGGCACCGAGATCGAGGGCAGGCCGAGGTACGCGGTCGCGAACAGCCACACGTGCGAGCGGTACAGGCGCTCGACGCTCGCGTCGTCGGCGACGTCCACGCCGTAGGGCAGCGCGGGCTCCATCGCGACCGGGCACAGCACCAGCGGCGCGTCGACCATGAACAGCTGCCAGCGGCGCAGCGCGGTGGCGCGATACGCGGTCAGTCGCATCAGCGACGGCACGTCGAGCTCGGGCGTGCGCCGCATCATCAGCTCGAACGCACGGCGCGCGAGCGCGTCGCCGTGCTTCGCGATGACGGGGCCCACGGTGTGGCGCGCCTCGCCCTGCGCGAGGTCGTTCCACGCGCGCGCGGCCTCGGCGACGTCGGGCGGGTCGGCGTCGACGACCGCGTGGCCCGCGTCGGCGAGGATCCGTGCGGCGCGGCGCACCGCGTCGGCGACGGCCGGGTGCACGCCGACGCCCGCGGGGTCGACGCTGACCGCGACGCGCGGCAGCGCCTCGGCCGACGGTGCGCGCAGCGGCACCGGCGCGTGCCACGGGTCGCGCGGATCGGGCGCGATCATCGCCTCGAGCGCGAGGCGCGCGTCGGCGACGGTGCGGGTGATCGCGCCCTGCACCGAGACCCACTGCAGCGCGAGCGGTCGCTCGCCGGCGGCGGTGCCGTTGAACGACGGCACGCGGCCGAACGACGGGCGCAGCCCGACCGTGCCGGTGCAGTACGCCGGATAGCGGATCGAGCCGCCGCCGTCGTTGCCGTGACCGATCGGCACCATGCCGCACGCTACCGAGACCGCCGCGCCGCCGCTCGATCCGCCGGGCGTGCGTGCGGCGTCGAACGGGTTCAGCGTGCGGCCGTGCAGGTCGTTGTCGGTGTACCAGCGCATCGAGAACGCCGGCGTGTTCGTGCGACCGACGATCACCGCGCCGGCGGCGCGCAGGTTCGCGACCACCGGCGCGTCGTCTTGTGCGAGCAGGTCCGCGAAGGCGACGACGCCGTTGGTCGTCGGCAGGCCGGCCTGGTCGACGTTGACCTTCGTGGTCACGGGCACGCCGTGCAGCGGGCCGAGCGCATCGCCGCGCGCGACCGCGCGGTCGGCCGCGTCCGCGTCGGCCAGCGCGCGCTCGGCCTGCACCGACACCACCGCGTTCACCGCCGGATTCGCCGCGTCGATGCGCTGCAGCGCCGCGCCCACCGCCTCGCGGCTCGAGATCCGCCGCGTGCGGATCGCGTCGGCGAGCGCGCCCGCCGTCATTCGCCAGGGTGCATCCATGCGGCACTGTAGCGCCGCGGGGCGCGCGCGGCCCGCGCGCGTTCCGCAGCCGGCGCTACCCGCCGCCGAGCAGCGAGCTCGCGGCGACGGTCGCGATCGCGGCCGCGATCCAAGCGCCGATGCGCTTGAGGAACGGCCCGTCGAGCGTGCCCGGCGCGGGGCGCGCGTCGCGCGAGAAGCCGAGGACGAAGGCGTGCGCGGGCAGCGCGACGAGCAGCAGCGTGCCGACGATGAGGCCGACGTCGAAGGCCGAGCCGGAGCCGCCGAAGCGGTCCCACAGCATCGGCCAGGCGATCGCCGAGAAGGCGCCGGCGCAGGCGGCGGTCAGGGGCGTGGCGGGAAGGTTCACGGCGCGTAGTGTAGGGCCGCGCCCGATCCGCGGACCAGTTCGTCGAACGAGCCGATCCGCCCGAGGATCGCGCTCGCCGCGACCGTCGGCGGGCTCGCGAGCCAGACGCTCCCCGGGCCCGACCGGCCGGGAAAGTTGCGGTTGATCGCGCTGACCGTGACCTGCTCCGACGAGATCGAGCTGCCCGGCCCGCAATTCGCGCATGCGCCGCAGGCCGGCCGCAGCAGCTCGGCGCCGACCGCCTCGAACGCCGCGAGCCAGCCGCGCGCCTCGCAGGCGCGCCGCACGTCCTCGGTGCCGAACTGCAGGTAGAGCCGCACGTGCGGCGCGACGCGCAGCCCGCGACGCGCGGCCCAGTCGAGCACCGCGTGGTAGTGCGCGAAGTCCTCGAGCTTGCCGGCGGTGCAGCTGCCGCCGTAGGCGATGTCGATGCGCACCGGCGCGTCGAGCGCGTCGAGCGGCACGCCGAGGCCCGGGTCGCCGGGACGCGCGACCATCGGCGACAGGCGCGCGCAGTCGATGTGCAGCACCTGCGCGTAGCGCGCGCCGGGGTCGCTGCGCATCCACGGCTCGAGCTCGAACGACACGCCGCGCCGCTCGCGCAGGAAGCGCAGCGTCGCGTCGTCGGGCTCGACGATGCCGGTGAAGCCACCGAGCTCGGCGGTCATGTTGGTCAGCGTCGCGCGCTCGTCGACCGACATCGCGCGCACCGCGTCGCCGGCGAACTCGAAGACGCGACCGACGCCCGCGCCCGCGCGGATCGCCGGGTCGGCGAGCAGGTGCAGCACCGCGTCCTTCGCGGTGACGCCGGCCTGCAGCGCGCCGTCGAGCTCGACGCGCAGCACCTCGGGCATCGTGAAGCGCACGGCGCCGGTGACGAACGCGTTGGCCATGTCGGTGGTGCCGACGCCGAACGCGACGCAGCCGAGCGCGCCGCTGTGCGGCGTGTGCGAGTCGGTGCCGACGACGAGGCCGCCGGGCAGCGCGTAGCGCTCGGCGACCATCGCGTGCGAGATGCCCTCCGAGCCGGCGTTGCGCGGATCGCCCGCCTCGAGCGCCTCGACGTAGCCGTGGTCGCGCAGCCCGAAGCGCGCGACGAACGCCCGATGCGCGCGCGACAACCCTGCGACCGCGGGCACCAGCCCCTGCGACACGTGCACCGGGCTCGCGTGCACGTACGACAGGTGGTCCTCGAAGCTCGTGATCGACGCGACGTCGTGCAGCGCGAGCGCGTCGCCGTACGCGTCGTCGAGGAGCGACGCGGCGAGGCCGGTGTAGTACTCGTGGATGAAGCGCAGGTCGGCGCGCACGAAGCCGCCCTCGCCGGGCGCGGGCAGCGCCGGCGTGTCGGGTGTCGGCAGCGCGTGGCGGCGGACGATCTTCTCGAAGAGGGTCAGCGGAGCGCCGTCGGTCTGCGCCGCGGGCGATGCCGCCGCGTGCGCGCCCCGCAGCCGCGCCTTGCCGTACGCGAGCAGTCCGCCCTCGCGCAGGATCGCCGCGGCGAGCGCGTCGCGGCCCTCGAGCAGCTCGTCGAGCGCGATCGGCTCGCCGCGCTGGATCCGGTCGGCGAGCGAGAGGTCGGTGGAGGTCAGCAACCCGACGTTGTCCGCGTTCTGCCGGTAGATCCGCTCGAAGCTCTCGGCGATCACGAGCCGCACGCCGGCCGCGCGCTCGGCGACGACGCTGTGCTCGCGCGAGCTGCCCTTGCCGTAGCGCCGGCCGGCGACGACGACCTCGATGCCGGCCCCGCGGATCGCGTCGCGGTCGATCGGCCGCTCCCCGCCCGCGACGAGTCCGGTGTACGGCCAGCGGCCGAGCGTCGCGTCGAAGTGGACCATGACCGGCAGCGGCGTGATCTCGTCGGTCGAGATCTCGTCGCGCAGCGGCCCGGCCTCGTCGCGCGACAGCGCGCGGCCCTCGAGCTGCGCGCGTATGGTCGCGGGATCGCGTGCGAGGCGCAGCACGCGCGGCGCGAAGCGCAGCGTCGTCATCGGCGGGTCCGCCCCGCGCGCGCGTCGCCGTCCCCGGCGCCGGCGCTCACTGCGCCTCGAGCCCGATCTTCTTCGACAGCGCCGCGTACTTGACCATCTCGGTGCGCACGAACTTCTGCGCGGCGTCGATGGACAGCACGTTGATCACGTTGCCCTGCCGGTCCATCGTCTCCTTGACCTCCGGCGTCGCGAGCGCGGCGGCGACCGCGTCGCGGACCTTCTGCACCTCGGCGGGCGCCATGCCCTTCGGGCCGAGCACCGCGAACCACGCCTCGACGACGTACTTCGGCACCCCCTGCTCGACGAAGGTCGGGATCTCGGGCGCGGCGGCGATGCGCCGGTCGGTGCCCACGCCGATCGCGCGAAGCGCACCCGACTTCAGGTGCTGCTGCACGCTCGGGAGCGCGGCGGTCACGAAATCGACGTGCCCGCCGAGCAGGTCGGTGACCATCGGGCCCACGCCCTTGTACGGCACGTGCCGGGCCTGGGTGCCGGTCTCGTCGAGGTACATCGCGGCGGCCAGGTGCAGGATGGTGCCGGCGCCGCTCGAGCCGTACGTGAGCGCATCGGGCTTCGACTTCATCAGCGCGACCAGCTCCCTCGAGTCCTTCGCCGGCACCTTCGGGTTCACCACCAGCACGATCGGCGTGTAGCCGCAGACGGTCACGATCGTGAAGTCGTCGGGGATCGCGAACGGCAGCGTCTTGTGGATGTTCGGGAAGATGACGACGTTGTTCGACACCACCGACAGCGTCGTGCCGTCGGGCTGCGCGCGGGCGAGCGCCTGCAGGCCGACGATGCCGCCGGCGCCGGGCTGGTTCTCGACGATCACGCTCGCGCCGACCAGCTTCGCGAACGCGGGCTGCATCGCGCGGGTGATCGCGTCGACGCCGGAGCCGGTCGCGTTGGGCAGCACGAACTTCACGACGCGCTCCTGGGCGACGGCGGCGCGCGGCGCGAGCGACGCGCCGGCGACGGGCAGGGCGGCGAGCGCGCGGAGCGCGTGGCGGCGGGTGCGGTGGATGGGGGTCATCGTCGTCTCCTCGTGGCGGCCCGGTGCGGCGACGTGCCGCTCGGGCCGGGAATCGTAATGGATGGGCGGCGCAGTCCGAAGCGCGCCTCAGGCGATGGCGCCGCCCGCGCGCAGCGCCGCGATCCGCGCCTCGTCCAGGCCGATCGAGCGCAGCACCGCGTCGGTGTGCTCGCCGCGGCGCGGCGGGTCGCGCCGCACGCCGAGGCGCTCGCCGTCCATCGTGAACGGGAGGAGCGCGGCCTTGACCGTTTCGCCCGCCTTCGGTCCGTCGGGCACGACGACGTCGGCGAGCGCGCCGGTCTGCACGAGGTGCGGGTCGTCGAACAGGTCCTCGGGCCGGTTGATCGGCGCGAACGGCAGCCCCGCGCGCTCGAAGATCGCGGCGAGCTCGGCCGCGGTGCGCGGGGCGAGCCGCTCGCGCAGCAGGGGCAGCAAGCTCGGGCGCGCGAGCACGCGCTGGTTGTTGGTCGCGAGCGCCGGGTCGGCCTTCAGGTCGTCGAAGCCGAGCACGTCGCAGAACACCGCCCACTGCGCGTCGCTGACCGCGGCGAGGAAGATCTGCCCGCCGTCGCGGACGGTGAACACGTCGTAGATCGCCCACGCGCTGATGCGCTCGGGCATCGGGGCGGCCGGCCGGCCGGTCATCGCGTACTGCAGCATGTGCTGGCCGACGAGGAACACGTTGTTCTCGAAGAGCGCCGACTGCACCGCCATGCCGCGGCCGGTGATGCCGCGCTGGAGCAGCGCGCCGAGCACGCCGATCGCGCCGAACATCCCGCCCATGATGTCGTTGACGCTGGTGCCCGCGCGCAGCGGGTCGCCGGGGCGCCCGGTCATGTAGGCGAGCCCGCCCATCATCTGCACGACCTCGTCGAGCGCGGTGCGGTGCTCGTACGGCCCGGGCAGGAAGCCCTTGGCGCTGACGTGGATCAGCCGCGGGTTCGCGGCCGACAGCGACGCGTGGTCGAGCCCGTACTGCTCCATCGTGCCGGGCCTGAAGTTCTCGACGACGACGTCGGCCGACACGCACAGCGCGCGCGCCACCTCGGCGCCGGCCTCCGAGCGCAGGTCGACCTCGATGCTCTTCTTGTTCCGGTTGAACATCGGGAAGAACCCGGCGCCCGAGCCGAGCAGGCTTCGCGTGTGCTCGCCGCCGACCGGCTCGACCTTGATCACCTCGGCGCCCAGGTCGGCGAGCACCATGCCGCAGGTCGGACCCATCACCATGTGGGTGAACTCGATCACGCGCACGCCGGCGAGCGGCTGCGGTGCGGCGGAGGCGCGCTCGCCGCTCATGCCGCGGCCCGCGCGATCGTCTTCGGCAGCCCGGCGCGCCAGACGGCGCCGTGCAGCGACTCGCCGTCGAGCCATGCGGCGATCCGGCCGCGCAGCGTGATCAGCGCGTCGAAGTCGAGGCCGGTGGGTACGCGCATGCTCGCGAACAGGTAGGCGAGGTCCTCGGTCGCGACGTTGCCGCTCGCGCCCGGCGCGTGCGGGCAGCCGCCGATGCCGCCGACGCTCCCGTCGAACGCGCGCACGCCGACCGACCACGCGGCATAGGCGTTCGCGGCGCCCAGGCCGCGCGTGTCGTGGAAGTGCGCGCCGGCGAGCCGCTCGCCCGCGACCGCGCGCACGCGGCCGAACAGCGAGGCGACCGCGGCCGGATCGGCGTAGCCGACGGTGTCGGCGAGCGAGACGCGGTCGGCGCCGGCGTCGAGCGCCGCGAGCACGAGGTCGATCACCTCGTCCGGCTCGACGCGGCCCTGCAGCGTGCAGCCGAACGCGGTGCTGATGCCGGCCTCGATCGCGCAGCGCGAGCCGGCCGCGTCGCGCGCGGCGCGGATCGCCGCGAGGTCGGCGACCGCGTCCCCGATCGGCTTGCGCAGGTTCGCGAGGCTGTGCGCGCGGCTCGCCGACAGCGGGAAGACCATCGCGTGCGCGCCGCTCGCGAGCGCGCCCTCGGCGCCGCGCAGGTTCGGCACCAGCACCACGACCTCGAGCCCGGGCAGCGCCAGCGCGTCGGCGACCAGCTCGGCGGTGTCGGCGAGCTGCGGCAGCAGCCGCGGCGGCACGAACGAGCCGACCTCGACGGCACGCAGCCCGGCCGCGTGAAGCCCGCGCAGCCAGGCGCGCTTGACCTCGGTGGGCACGGTCCGCGCGATCGACTGCAGGCCGTCGCGCAGGCTGGTGTCGCGGATCGCGACCGGTGGGTGGGGCGGGACGGTGTCCATCGACCGGATTCTGGCCGTTCCGCGTTGGAGCGGAAAGTGACGGATGTTCAGCATTCGCGTTCCGGACCGGACCGGACCGGAACGCAAACACCTTCGCCGGAACCGTGCGTCGCCCCCTCGACCTCGTCGCGTCGCGCCCGTTCGTCGCCGTCTGCGAGGAGCGCAGCGTCGCCCGCGTCGCGGCGAGCGTGTCGGCGCTCGCGTAGGACCAGCCCGACGACCTCGCGGCGTTCATCGACGCTCCCGGCAGTGCGGGTGTCGATCGACGAGCGCGGCGGCCTCGCGGTGGTGAGCGACGTTCGGACCGGCGCGGCCGAGGTCGGGGTCGCGTGGGACGCGGTCGACGGCCGGGTCCGGCAGTCGGGCGCCGAGGCCGGGTCCGGGGCGTGGTTCGGTCGCACGTCGACGTCGGGCGAGGCCCGAGAGCGTCGGGAATCTTTACAGTCACGTGCCGGCGCGTGTCTGCCGAAGGCGTCAAGCACCTGAAAGATCGAAGGTTCTCTGTCTTGGCACGCGTCTTGCTATGATGCTCACCAAACTGGGTGACATCGAGGAACAATCATGCTGAATTCCGCCCGCTCCCTGATCGCCGCCGGCCTCGCGGTGCTGGCCTCCCCGGCCCTCGCCATGCCGACGTTCTTCAACACCACGTCGCCGTCCAATTGGCAGGTGGCGACCAAGCTGCCTCCCGGAACGGACGGCGACGTCGCCCAGTTCCCGGTGGGCGGTCCGTGGGAGGCGGCCGCGGCGTGCACCGGCCGTGCGGGATGGATCGCGAACATCCCGAGCTGCACCAATGGTGCCGGGGGCAACATCGGTGGCAGTAACTGGACCCAGTTCATCTTCCGCCAGAGCTTCGACCTGACGGCATCTGAGGCGGCCAGTCTGCAGCTCTCGTTCAATTGGGCGGCAGACGACTCCGGTCAGGTTTTTGCTGTCCGCGGGATGTGGAAACCGGTCTGGTCGCTGAACAGCCTGGCGGAGGGTTCCCTGCGAATGACGTCCTGGCCGTCCGACGAGTCCTATGAGCTCAGCCCCACGGTCACCGTGTCGGGCTTTCAGGCAGGTACCAACACCATGTACTTCTGGGTGCAGGGTAACGGCCGGACCGACGGCATGAGGCTCGAGAACGCGCAGTTCTCGGCGGTGCCTGTGCCCGGGACGCTCGCGCTGGCCGGCCTGGGGCTGCTGGCCGCCGGGCTGGTGCGGCGGCGGGCCGCCGGCGCGCGAGGCTGAACCGGGGCCCGGCCGAACAGGGGCGCCTTCCCGCTCCGGTGCCCGTCGTGCGCGGCCGTGGCCGTCACGGCCGGTGCGACCGCGTCCCCGGCGACGCGGGGCGCTCGGACACGGCGGACCCCGTCGGGTACCGGCGCGCTGTACGGCGCGTCGACGCGGCCGGCGGGGGTCGGTGGATCGTCGGCCAGTCCCGCCTCGGCAGGGGGCGCGCGCGCGCGGTTCGCGGCTCCCTCCGGGCCGGCGGCGTGGCGGGTCGGGCCCGACGGCGCGACCCGTGCGGCCCT
>Ga0315899_10004449_pt1 | contig 15138 bp, 13 predicted proteins | sample LakEriMetagenome_2_FD_203518 | JGI IMG/M metagenome (GOLD analysis project Ga0315899, IMG submission 203518) | Freshwater fungal communities from buoy surface, Lake Erie, Ohio, United States - Buoy 4 MA112 | ecosystem: Environmental > Aquatic > Freshwater > Lake | place: USA: Lake Erie, Ohio... | reverse complement strand
CCCCCCCCCTCAGAGTCCTGCCCTGACTGTAGGGGTGAGATCTGTAATGTCATTCTGATCCCGTTGCTTGCCATCCGTAACTGATGATGGTCTGGAATACAACCTAAAAACTTGTATTCCAGAGTGTCTGTCAAATGAAATGGGACATTCGCATTACACCTCCCTCAATAGGGGTGAGAAGGGGAAACCCTGATTGAGAGCCCCGCCCACTTCGATGACATTGGTTATGTCTCCGCCACATGTCCTCGGTCCGAAGTACGAGCGACTGTAGAGGCCCCGTAACTCGCAAGGGTTCTGGATAGGAGAGAGTTTGGGAAACCTCAGTCATGACCTCCGACGTGGGCGTCTGCCATCTACCTGACTTGCTTTCGGGGCCCTGTGGATGCCAACGTTACTACGAAATAAACACTCCAAAGTCCAAAGTCCAAAGGGAGACCTCACCCATGAACTCCGACGTGGGCGACAGTCATCTCCCTGAATCGCTTTATGGGCCCTGTGGATGATTCCGTTACCACGGACACAAAGTCACAAAGTCACAAAGTCACGCTGACGGTGTATTAGTCCAGTCCAATTTTAGTTTTTGAATCCCTTGACTTTTCCCAAAATCTCCGACCCCTGAAACACGTCATCAGCGCGCACCCCAGAGGTAGCATCATGCACATGATCCTGCTCACGCAGACCATCCCATACATATCAAGGACTGTAGAGAGAGAGAGTGTTGTTTATTGGTACTCAATTTAGTATCCTCTACACTTCCATGTATTCGCCAACCTCACAAAACCAGCCGGGGCAACTAAATAGGTTTAGGTACTCTTTTTTATAATTCACGAGACTCAGTAAACCAGTCATCCCGTTTTTCTCAACCATGTACGCACCATGATGCCGTCCCCGTCCCCTCTAGACATACCTAGATGCCTCAAGGGGTTCACGTCTTAGCTATAGTCGTGGTCATCTTGATACTTTTCTCAAACATGAGGTCCAGCACCTTGATGTCACCTGGGCCTGCACTAAAAGTCTCGACAGGGCTGCTTTGAAACCAGTGCATTCCCGAACAGAGCTTCTTGAGCAGCATCGTCAGGGAGGGCGACATATACCACATAGTCAGCGAGCATGGTATCAAACGTAGCCATCGGCCTGCGCAGGTGTGCTTCCATGACACCCGCTGCTGGGTGGGCCACCTGCCAATGGAACCGCGCCATCGCCAGCTGCTGGCGCGACCTGCGCTGCGAACTCAGCCTCCCGTACTGCGCACGTCCGCGTCCTAGTTGCCACTCCCCCACGCCAGGACGTCCTGCCCTTCTCTCACGTGGGTGCGACAGGCGACGTCGCCGAGCCCCCACGCCCGGACGTCCTGCTCTCTCCTCACGTCGGCGCGACTGACGCCCTGCGCATGCCCCAACGCAATGCACGATCGACATGGACCTGGTGGGTGAGGCGGACGTAATCGCCCCGGATCAAACCCCCTCGTCGCTGAGCTCCCGTAGTCGTGTTCGTTTGAAGAGACGTTCGTAGTCGAAGAAGCGCTCTCCGCCTCATAAGGTTCCAGATCCGCAGGCCGTCGATCCACAGCGATGGACCTAACTACCACGTCTGCAGAAACGAAACCAGAACCATCTCTTCGCACGGCGGGGCGGTGTGTAGGACACACGACGACATGGGGACAAAATCAAAACTGAAGTTTATTCAGTGTGTGTGTGTTTTATTACTGCAGGACCTATTACAAAGCTGTTCGCGTGGGGGGAGGAGGAGAGTGAAGGACATGTGCTATGAGAGACGACGAGCCGAGGCCTGTGTGGATGAGTCTGCTCATCACGCACTAGTGAACGCGGGGGGTAGGGAGATTGTGTGAAAGAAGGAGGGGGAGCAGAAGGGGAGTGCGAGAGGGAGCGTGCATTGGGGGGAAAACCCTTGTACCGACTTTCTTTTTATCTCTCACGTGCGTACCGTGACCCCACGGTACCAACCACTCAGTATAACGGACTCTGTCACGTCACACTGTGGGTGGTTGTTGAACGAGATCGCTCGCAGATGCCCGGGGACCAGCCCTTGCCAGCCACCCCCGCACGTTCTTCTGCGTCCATGCCTGCTCCGGCTTGTACATCGCACGCTTCCGTTTCTTTGGACTTTGGAGTGGCAACTTCGTGGTAACGTAATCATCCGCAAGGCCCAGAGAGCAATCTAGGCAGGTGAATGCCTCCCACGTCGGAGGTCCTGGCCAAGGTTTCCCCTACTTGCTCCTACGCGGGACTCATTTCTATTTACGTTCGATGTGTCGGAAAGTTCCAGTACAACAAACTTTAAGTACTATTTTAATTTTCACAATTGCCCTAATCGTACAATAGTTAACTAACCCACAACTTTTAATCCATACTCCCGGACAAAATTCCGACTGACAAACAAGTACTACGAGACCGGTAAAAATACATGTAATGCTACAATAGTTGACAAAATTCTACTTATCCTAATGTCTAATTTAATCCACTCCAAATTTCCAGGTCAATTAGTGCGTTAAGCCCCAACTGAGTACATACCTGGCCCCAATTTTCTCACAATCAAAATGGTGTCTTGATCTCGATTACAAAATGGTAGCAGATTATTCACTCGCCACGGCAAAGGCTGAAGAAGAGGCGAAATGGCATGATCGCGTGCGGGCCCAGGCCGCGGAGCGGGATGCGTGACAGCAAGGAGAGATGGAGCAGCAATCATGGCAGCAATATGAGCGGAGATGGAGAGCTTTCAGAGGACGAGAGTCGCACGGCGACATGCTGCGACGAGTCAGTTACCAGCCGCCCTCGCAGCAAGATATTCAAGCTGTCGTTGCGGCGGCGCGCCAGGATTCGATATTGGGAGCTACTGGGATCTGAAACTCTGTATGTGGGATCCGAAACTCAGGCTATACGCAGGTGACGCAAGTGAAAAACTAGCGATGCCCTCCTTCTTCGACCAGCGCGAGGACGCCCGCGGCGCTGACATAAGGCTCCCCATGTTTATCAGTAAAATTTGCGGGTTCCCTTCTTCGATTCCCAGACAGTTTTCTAATCTATTTCCCCTGGCGCGCCTCCTCAATTTCCCTTCTCTTCGATTCCCGGACGGTGTAAGGTCGAGATTATGAATTCCCGTGGGTATCGTATGGGGAAGAAGATAGAAAGAGAGAAGTTCTCTCGGAACATTTAAAATTAAGGTAGTTGGGAAAATTTATGATTATTCTGAAAGAGCACAGAGCCAGCGACGCTTGAAGGCAAAAAAATAAGTGAAGTCGACGACGTACAACGTATATACACGATTTCGGCGCACGCGCCAGAAAGACCATACGGGTCGCGGCGGAGGGCACTCACGCCGCTAAACCTGTTGCACAGGCGGGGTCGGCAGGCGTAGGTCTCGCATTCGCCGCAGAAAGGAGCTGCCAGAGCAGGAGGGGAGCGAGGGGGGGGCAAGACGGGGTGGGAAGGTTCAAGGAGGGGGATAGGAGCGGGGGAGGGGAGGGTGAAAGTGAGAGGGGTGGTTAGAGAGATGGCGTGAAAAGGGGTCAACCACTGGCAAGCGATGATTCAAATCGAGCCTGCGTGTGCCTGCTCGGCATATCTAGCCACGACCGCACCAGCGCAAGGCCACGCAGATCTGCCATATACCTCCCCTCCGGGCGTAAGTTGCGGGGAGCATGCGACGCGGGGCGCTGGCGTGCACTTCAATGCAAATAAATGCCTTGGTGCTTTCTCACCTGGATTTCAGCAATCCCGTGTTTGCAGGCACACGCTCTGACCCCCCTTCCGTCTCCTCGAACCCGCGCTCCCCTTCCCGTCCAATCCTCTGCACTGCTCCTCCTTCCATCCTGGCGTCAGTCACTGCCCTCCTTTTCTGCCCAGTCCCCCTCGTGCCCATCACACTTCCGCTGCCCCCCAGCACAACCTCCCCCTCCCGGCCCGCACGCACTACATCTGAAGCGGTAACTTTCTCAGTAGTAGTGACATATTCGCCCCCACCTGCTCCAAGTCCTCCGCCGACACCTGCTCCGCCGACACCTGCTCCAAGGCCTTCGCCGAGCCCGCCCCTGGCCTTCTCCCCATTGACTGCAGCATCGCTGGCAAAGAGAGTGTCGTAATCATCAGCAGGAGCAGTACGCTCACGCCGCCGTGAAATCTTGTCGTCCTCCGCCTCCCGCCGCCGCGCCTCCTTCTCCTGCGGCACACAAGGACACGCACACGCACACACAGAACACACACACACACACACACACACACACACACACATTCACACACACACACACACACACACACACATGTCATCTCAGCAGTCGCTTCCTCAATCACGCCTGAAATAGGGTGCAAGCAAAAGTGCGTGAGCGGCAGGTTCAGCGGGCCCAAGCACATGTATCATCAGAGACCTTTATGAGCGAGCGTATGGCCCGGCGCACTTCTAGAGGTTTCAACCACGGGCTGGCGGCAAAAGCACATTCGTTGCATCAACATTCGTTTCATCAACATTTAAGTCAGTACCGGGGTCTTGAGCGGCAGCATAGTCTCATACACACACGCACACGCATACACACACACACACACACACACAGACACACACACACAAAGTCAGTACCGGGGCCTTTAGCGGCAGCATCGTTTCATTCTCTCTCTCTCTCTAATACACGCACAGGAGGAGGTGTGTGGCGAGAGCACGCGACACAGCCACCTCTCTCTACATATGCGCAGTGTGTGTGTGTGTGTGTGTTCGTGTGTGTGTGTGTGTTTGCCATTCGTACTTGAGCGAGCCGGGAGGCACATCCTCTCTGGTGAGTCGGCCCTTGGTGTATTTCTGAAGCCATCCATAGAACTGACCATAGAGCTGGTTATGAACCTTTTGCTTGCCTGGAGCTATGAAATCTCCTGTGTTCGTTGCACCCGCAGGCATTGGGCGCAGCGGGTAGAGGAAGAAGGAGAGGGGGCAGGGGTAAGGAGGCCGCACATGGAGGCGGAGAGGGTGGTCCCATGCATCGAAAAGCCAAGGGAAAATGCTGGGCTGAACATCTAAGCCTCAAGCAATTTTTTTCATCCCAGCATTGCTGGGCTGTGAAAAAAAAAATGCTGGGCTGAACATCTAAGCCTCAAACTAGCAGCGATGTCTGCATGGCAGAAGGTCGCCAAGCGCTATGCAGACAACAGTTTGCCTAGCGCTATGCAGACAACAGTTTGCCTAGTAGCCTTCACGCGTCAGACGCGAGCCGTTACTGTGCGGCACGGAATGATGCCGATGTTTTGGTCGCATCTTGTCACACTGTAACGCTCTTTGTATGGGCTTATCCGACCTTGGACGTATCGCTGCGGCACAGCCCTTCGCGGCGATGTCCTGACACATCACACAAATCTGTGGTGCAGACGCGCAAGGGGGCGCCCCGGCACTCGTGAGCATACCTTTTCCGTCGGGCTGCGACCAGCCATCCTTGACCACTCTGGCCGTGAAGTCGCCTAGGCCGATATGTAGGAACTTCATGTCCCTATGCCGCCCAACGATGGGCTCATTGGTATTGTCCCGCTGCAAGTATCTCTTGAGGTCCAAAAACGGCACACGCACGCCCCCGCTGTAGTCGTCATCATCTGCGAAATCAGAGCAGCAGGGTCGCAGGTGAGGAAAACAAAAACAAAAACACTCTGCTTCACGTGTGCGTTCTGACGACAAGAAGAGAGACTATTGTGTGCAACACACATGTGGTGCACCCTCGCATGCGCGTGCGTGTATGAGAAGACAAAATGGGGTCAGAAGACAAAATGGGGTCAGTTACCCCAGCCAATGCCCGCGTCAACAATGTTAGGGTCGTGCGTGATGGTGCGTCCGATTTCCCGGGCCTCGCGAGCCTGCTGGCGGCGAAGAGCCATCTCCGTGTGCGACCGGTCAGGCGTGTGCCACTTGTACATGGCCGCCATTTCTTTTTGTTCATCTGTCTCGAGCAGTATCGCAGGCGGTCTGGCCCTGCTGCGCGTCATCTCCAAGAGCACCTCGGCTGCCTTGCCGTTGGCACCCACCACTGTACTTCCATTTTCGTGCTGGAGTTTCACCCACGTAAGCCTGCGGCGTCCCAGGGGAATCGTCCACGGGAGGATCGTGTTGCTGCCAATCTCGTCTGCTGCCGTGTATGTGCTTGTGCGCTGGCGGATCTGAAAAAGCGTGAGCATCAACGGTTGCTGCCAACTGCATTTTGCTCCCTCGAGATACACTGAGAATGTCTGGTTCCACTCGGGGTCGGCGTTCCACCCACGCACTCGCGTTGCGATATTGCCACTTTCCGTGGGAACTTCCCATACATTGTCAATCCCATCAACGCCTGACCCGCGCGCACTCCTTCCGCCCCGCCGTGTCCTTCCTCGTGAGATCATCATCCATCTATACCCGTGCGCCCCCCCCCATGACTCATCGTCCATCTCAACATCTACCCACGGCAAGTCCCCGTGCTCATCTGTCACTTTCTCGCTATTGCCAGATGCCGCACCTGCCCCACTCCCTCCATTCCCCACACCTCCCCTTGGATCTTCCCTGGTAGACACTTGCGCGCTGCGGTTCACATGGAGGAATTGCAGAGAGACAAACGCGGGCTCCCGTTTAGAATCTTGCCCTCTGCCCCAGACATACATACTCGGTGCCGTCCTCGTTGACTTGAAATCCGTCTTTCGCTTGTTCACTCCACCGCGCGCACCATCAGGGCGAGCTAGGGGGGCCGTCGACGGCAGGTTGTGCGCACGCATCACTGTGATGCGGAGACGTCCATTGCACGCGTGAAGTTGGTGCGACGCATCAAGATGTGCCAGAAAATCGCCGCCACCCGCCACCTGCCCACTTCTGCCACTGTGCGCCATGCCGCCCGCTGAGTCTGAGGGCTGTCCCACACGCATTTCCGCGTCGCGCAGCATCGAGAGAGCGTGTTCGTGGCCATTGGCGACGGCAGAGCGAAGCCACTTGAGCCCGTCCCACACATCTTGATCATGCTGGTTTTTATTGTAGCCGCCCTTTTTATCGCGCAAGAGCAGCTCACCGTAGTCTACCTGCGCCTCTGCCAGCCCGTGTGCGGCTGCCACGTGCAGATAAAAGCGCGCCTCGGTGAGATTGGCAGGAAACCCGCTCACGCCGTCACGCTTACACCTCCCCAGTTCATGCGTCGCCCGTAGCAGGCCAGCCTCTCCCGCCTCTTGCAGAAGCGCAAAACCACGCGTGACCATGCTAGGGGTTGGGACTTTGCCGTCATCTCGCCCGTGCACATACATGACACCCAACTCGTATTTGGCGATGTCGTTTCCGGCCTCCGCCGCCCTCTCCATCCACTCCTGAGCCTCCTCCTGTGTCTCAGCGCTGGGTGTCAACCTCTCAGCCCCCACGCACAAAGCATGTGCGACGTCTAGCATTGCCGACACATCTCCCTGCTCTGCTGCACGGCGCAACCAGATTACAGCACTTGTCAAGTTGCCGGCGCCGGAGCTGGCATCGATGCCGAGATCCTGACACGCGAGCAGTCCCGGCCGGCCATCACGCAGGGCACGCCCGAGCTCAGCTTGCGCTGCAACCACATCGAGCTGCGCTGCACGATACAACCACCAACACGCTTCGCGCTGCACCGAGTACACTGATGACCGATGCCTTCCACCCCCCTTGCAGGGTTTCCCCAGGCTGGTAGCGCTGATTGCAAGGCGGCGCGCCAAAAGCCACGCTGCCTCCCCGTGCCCTGCATCCGCAGCTTGACGAACCCATCCGAGCGCCAGCTCATTATCAACAGGATTCGGGCCGACTCGCACACTCTCGTCATTTGCTCTTGGATCGAGCAAGTGACACGCCAGTTTGAATTGCGCGTCAGGCACCCCTCGCTCCGCCGCTTTGCGCACCCACTGCATTCCCAGCATGGGGTCACGCTCTTGCACCACCGCGCCCGCATGCGCCTTGACGGCGCCGTTCTCTACAACTGACTCGGTTACTTTGCGCAGGAAACCGTCGAGATACATGCACCCATACAACAACTGCGAAGGAGCGTCGCCACCCTCTGCCGCCAAGCCAACCCACGTGGCTGCCTCGATTACATCCCGCTCCACGCCATGCAGCCCATCCAGTAACAGCCGGCCCATTGCCGCCTGCGCCCTCACCTCCCCACCTTCGGCCGCCTGTCTCAAAAACTTGACGCCCTCTTCCTGCTGCGCAGACGCGCGCTCTCCCATTGTCGCGCCGCCGGGTGCGCCTATTTTGCCCCCTTGTGCCCCCTCAACGAGACTACCCAGCAGCATTGCCCCGAGCACGAACTTGGCAGGAATGTGGCCCCCTCGCGCCGCCTTCCTGAGACTCTTCTCCCCCTCCGCCCGTTCCGCAGCTGCGAGTGCCGATGCATCTTCCGATCCCACGGCAGCGCCGCCCTGCGGCGACTGCACGCCACCAAGTTTCCCAAGCTGGTCTTGCGCACGTGTCACATGCAAGAGTCCGAGCCGATACAGGGCATCTTTGTGGTCCTTTCGGGCGGCTTGGCGCCACAAGGCAATAGCCCTCTCCTCATCTACAGCACCCACAGAACACGATCAGGCACAGGACACACCTATACTTTTAGCGCATGCGCATGCCAATGCACGCAGTCTCGTACCTACACAACACCGACGCGTAAGCGGATACACGCGCAGACACACACGCATGCACGAATTTCTGCCCTGCGGCATGCGAGCTTGCATCAACGACGCCAAAACTAACAGGGAAACGTATTGAATCCGCAACACCAACTAACGAAACAATCAGAGTGCCTCCTCCCCACCCCCCCCCCCTGCTGCCCTCCCATTTCTCCTCCTCCTCTTCCTCCTTCTCCTGCTCCTATTTCACCTTGAGGAACACCCTTGCCTTGTAGGTAACGTACACCCAACAGGTAGAGGGCTGGCGCGTACCCGCGCTTTGCTGCTATGCTGTGGGACGCATTTTTGTCAAAAGAGACCTGAGGTGCAGGTAAAAGAGACTTGGTATCAAGGTAAAAACAGACCAAGTATATCTGGCACACCTGAGGTAACGCAGCGCCGTTGTCTCGTTGTGGAGCGCCGGGTGGCCTCTGTCAGAGGTCTGCCTAGACGTGCCAGCAGCAACCGACTTGGGCGCGCATGCTATCGCCACGTTGTAGGCCGCGCGCGCTGAGCCTGATGTGCGGCAAATGCGGCGAAAAAGGCGGTTATGTGTGTGTGTGTGTGTGTGTGTGTGTTCGTGTGTGTGTGTGTGTGTGCTTGTGCGCAATAGATGGTGGGGAGTTGGGGCAGGGGCGGCATGCGTGAGAGGCATATATGGCGAATGAGCAGCGGAGCCATGAAGAGGAGGCATCGCATGCGTGCAGTGAGTCCGCACACTGCTGCCGCAAGTGGTCACCGCGTGTTGCGGAAGCAAGTGAGGAAAAAAAATATCTGGGAGGCGTATCGAGGAGTACGTCTTGCATGTGTGCGTGCATGCATGCGCGAATCTGCATGTAGCTCTGATGCATAACAGTGCACGCTCTGGAGGAACAAAGGAAGATCATCATCACTGTGTGTGTGCGTGCGTGTGCGTGAAAATAAAAAATTAAAACATGAATAAAAAGAATGACATCCTCACCAGCACGTGCAGCCTTTTTTAGCCACATAAGCCCTCGCTGCGGAGAGCGTTTCGCAGGCGGCCCTGAAAGGAGCCCAAGTCCCACTTCCACCTGAGCCTCTACGTCGCCACCCGCTGCCTTTCTCAACAGCGATGCCCCTTCTCGTGGCACTTTCTCTCCACGTTCCTTGTCTCCCCCCGCAGCAACACGCGCCGGCGGCTGATCACCATGCAGAGCGCTCGCACCTTTACCGCCTGCACCCACACCGACGACATGCTCGTCCTCACTGGCTGCGGCAGAGACGCAGGAAGCGGAGGTGTAATCCATGCCTAACTCCTTTCCTTCCGGCTCTCCATGCGCCGCTTGCTCAACCATGACCTCGTCACTGTGCGCGTCTTGCAAGCGGTTGCGGCGGGCGCTGCGCCCGTGGTCAGCTGCACTTGCGTCCTGGCGCCCCGCCGCGGAAGCGCTGTCAGACACGGAGGAGTCGGACAATGGGGGAAGGGTAGCGCCGTCCATGTTCCACGCCCGTTCGCTTGATTCGCTTTCTTCGCTTGAATCGTCATCCCCCTCAGCATCTTTGCTGACCTCATCGCCCCATGCGTCAGCTTCGAGCGCGGTCTGGCGGGCGTCTGAGTCTGGGTCGTGGCCCTCACTCTCGCTCCCGCCGCCACGGAGGTGGGAGAGAACGTCGGCGGACGCGCTCGTCTTAATGATCGCCCTGGAGACAACGCTAGTCCAGTTCAGAAAGGTCCCGGTGCTGTTGCTGCCCGGTCGCGATTCCGTGGCCCAGATTTGATCGCTCACGCCAGTGAGGTTCCATCCGCCGGACCCAGCAAATTTAGCTATTCCCCCCCCGCCCCCGGATCGTCCTGCAGCGAGCGGGGGCGACGGAGACGGCGCCGACTTGCTGCGGGCGTGCCGGACTTCGTCGCGCACCTGAGCGAAGCGATCGTGGCGCTTGACCCGCTGCTCCTCCAGTATCTTTCTCACGCGAGCCTCGCGGTCGGCGGTGGCATTAAAGGCCGGCCTGCCCCGCATCCCGTGAGGACTCGCGGAGCGCCGCCGCCACTTGAGCTCCTCCATGGCCCTGCGAATCTGGGGGATTTCGTCGTCGTCGGAGCCCCCGCACAGTGAGAGGCGGAGGGCCATCAGGCCCCGAAATGCCCCCGCGCGGCGCAAGTGTGGCGGCGGCTCCGCGCTCTGCGGGCCCGGCGCCCGGTGCTTCGTGTTCGTGCACGCCGTAATCATGGCGCACAGCGCCAGCAGCTGCAGCACCACGCCGCACGCCCACCACTTTTCGCGGCTCTTCGCCATTGCGTGGGCCTTGAGCGATGGGATGTTCTCTTTGCTGGCGTTCCGACAGCCCCTTGCTCGACCAGGCATCATCAACATTGATGCTGGTCGAGCAATGATCAGGGGCAGAACGCCCACGAACTGTTGCCTTTGGCCAAAGGCCAAAAGATGGGAGGCCGGCTGCGAGGGCCGCGCGCCCTGCTCATGTGGCTAGGCGTGCTGGGGGTATGCGCCACCGCCTCGGACCCAATGTCGATCCGCCTGCCCCCTTTTCTGTTCTGCTAACCCTTTCCCGTCCTGTTCCACCTGCGGGCCCACCTCAGGTCCTCCTGGCGCTCGCCAGCGCCCAAGACGAGAGCGGGTGCAAGAAGCTCGCGAACGAGGCCGACTTCGATTCATATGTTCAGGTGCGCCCCGTGCTATTTTCTGGCGTTGCATCCAGCTGTGCTGCCGGGGGGGTCACATCGACAAGCGGACATCTAAGCACTCACAAGCGTGTCAAAAAACAGGGCGAAATCGACGCAGGCAAGACCGTCTTCATGCGGTTCTTCCTGACGGGGTAATCTCCCTCCGTCACCTGCACGCTTGTGCGCGCCTTGCGCCCCCCCACAGATGGTGACGGGCGCGCGCGCTGTCGCAGGTGAGGCTGATGAATGAAGCAGCAGCCTGGTTGGAAGGCGGTATATGACAATTTGCCGCCCAACGACAAGGTTGCCTTCGCTGAAGTAAACTGCAGAGAGTCGAGGGAGCTTATGCAGAAACACCAGGTCCGGACTGTGAATCCCCCAATGTGTGTGTGTGTGAGAGAGAGTGTGTGTGTGTCCCCTTGCGCGTTGTGTGTGTGTGTGTGTGTGGTGGGGGGATGGGTGAGTCGGTAAGATAAGGGGTGGGCGTGGGCTTATTACCTCTTTCAATGAGGAGTATAGGTTTATGAAGCTTACGAAGTTATAAAAAAAGAGAAAAGTTAGCGCTGTCTTTTACTTCGCCTAAAAAGAAAAAATTTATTTATATTTATGATGTGATTACTTCACCGAAAAGAAAATTCGGCCCACTGTTCACTACTTGTGTGTGTGTATGCGCGCGCGCGCGGTGACGGTGGGACTCGTTCCTCTCACATTGCTCGGTGTTGACGCCAGGCCGGCGCTGGCGGCTGGCCAACGCTCAAGTACTTCAACAAGGAAACGGGCATCAAAGGCGCCAACTACGTGCAAAAGACGGAGATGCGTGTCTGTGAAGAGATGAAGGATCCGGCCATGGTTTGATTTGTCTGCCTCCTCGTCGCGCCTTCTGCTGTGCCTTGCGCCGTGTCTTCGCTGCCGTTACAGCCGCCCAGTGCACTTGCTCATCCTCAGCTCTGACTTGGGACATCACCGCATTACCCTCTCCGCTCGCTCGCTCTGCCATTGCCCCGCTGCGTGCCGATGCATGCACGCTTGCGTGGGTGGGGGGGGGGGGGGGCTGCACAGGTGGCCAACTGGGTCAAGGAGATCGGCGGACTCGAAGTCTCCCTCCCCAAGGCCGAGTTGTAGATTGGAGGGTCTACGAACCAACCGATTCCTCCGTATGCACCTCACCATCATCCAGCGCCCGTGCAACGGCAGCAAAACGCAGCAGACGCGCACAGTGTATCCACGTAAGGCAGCGCGTCCGAGTCCGCGGCGGAAAGAGGACGGGCTAAGCACAGCAAGTCGCGAATGACGGCAGGGTGGTAAAGCGAGTGCCCCGCCCTGCCTGAACAGGAATCCCCTCCGCTTGCGAACGTTGTGTAATAAAACCCCTTCTTCTGTTTACAAGGGTGCCCACTAGCGAAATCTTTGCCAAATCACTCCAGTGTCTTGGGGATCGGCCCAGGGCCATCCTGTTGTCCCGGTCCCACGCCGCCCGAAGGGCGGAAAAGGGAGACGCAGCCCCTTGGGTGGAGCCCTACGCGTCACTGTAGAGAGGAAAGCGGCCTTTTGTCCTTTAGGCAAAGAAAAATATGCGCCCTTTGGAGGGTAGGAGTTCAACTGTCCTCGCGGCGTTGCTGTCGGCTCATGCGGTCGGATCTTGGTAGCGGATTCACTGAGTCAAATAACCACCGCTTTCAGGTTTTCTTGTCGTAGTCGACCGTTGGGCAATCGATCAGAGGAAGTCATGAGGAAGAGACAGAAAGAGAGAGGCGAGTGAGCGACTCGCATAGGAAAGAGAGAGCGGCGCACTATCTGTCGACCTTGGACTCGGAGATTCCGCGGGCCGGGGCTGCGGATGCCAGTGAGCGGGTGTGTCACAGTGTTGAGGATTTAGTTGAAAAACAAAATGAAACAACTCTCTTCTAGGTGTGTATTGAGTGTTTAATTGGAAAACAGGTGTGTGTTGAGTGTTTGATTGGAAACAAAATAAACAAACTCTCTTTAAGGTCACCTAGCTGAGTTCCGTACCGTACAGAGCTCCTCCCGCTTGCGCCAAAATGTCACCGAGTTCCGTTAACGGAAAGTCGACATTAGTGATGTTAGTGGAAAAGTTAGTGGAGTGGTAAAAACTGTTTTTTGGAAACGAAATCGCCTCTTTTCGTTAGGGAAGTTGTAAAAACTATTTTTTTTGTTATTTTTGTCCGTAAGAAAACGCGGGAGAACTCTATGCGTACATAAGAACACATTCTCTTCTTTTTTATTCGCGGGAGAACTCTATGCGTACATAAGAACACATTCTCTTCTTTTTTATTCGCGGGAGAACTCTACGCGTACATAAGAACACATTCTCTTCTTTTTTTTATTCGCGGGAGAAAATTCTATACGCGAACGACGGTATGACAAAAGGGGGGGAGGAAAAAAAGGATTTGAAAATGGGGTTTTTGGAATACCAAAACACGGGTGTACGCGCCGTTCCGTACTCTTATTATTATACATATATATATAAAGTAATCATAATGTCATACCTTACCACACCCGCCTATAGGGAATACCTATACACACCGTTTCCTTTCAATTTTTTTATTTGAAACTAAAAAAGTTTCTTACGGAACGATTTTTAGAAAAACTGTTCTACTTCTTAGAGCCACCACTTCACACAGCGTGGGAACACGAATGGTGGGAGAACTACAAGCTGGTTCTCGGATGGGAACACCAAGGGGTCAGTCTGAGTACCAGCGTCAACCTCCGTAATAGGATAACGATCACACTCCTCGCACTGGTGAGCCTGAGGATTAACAGGCGAGTAGGTAGGCGAGGAAACCTGACCGGGCGAGGTAGGGGCAGCAACTGGCGAGGTAGGGGTGACAACCACCGTGGTACCCTCGGGGGGTGAACAAATGTGTGTGTGTTTTATTACTGCAGGACCTATTACAAAGCTGTTCGCGTGGGGGGGAGGAGAGTGGAGGACATGTGCTATGAGAGACGACGAGCCGAGGCCTGTGTGGATGAGTCTGCTCATCATGCACTAGTGAACACGGGGGGTAGGGAGAGTTGAAATTGAAAGTCTTCAGCTCGTAAGTTGTTTGTGGTCTATAGGTTTAAATTGGTTTAGATACCGAATTGACGGAAATAAAATCTATCTCAACCGAACAACATGTACATCTGCGCGAAGCCTCCCGTCTCCTCTAGTATACACCTGGATACCCCAGGGGTTCCCAGAATAGCTGGTTATGTAGCCATTCCTCCCCGCGCTCTTTCCGACCCCGACTCTCGGTAGTTTAGCGATTGCTTGCTCTCACGCACCTACGGACTCTGTCTCACGATTAGAACCGGACAGCATGCACCTCGTTCACTATCCTCCACACCCACACGATCTCAGATATGGGCGATCTAGACAGGCGACTGTATACCTCGCATCCCGCAGTAGCGTATCAGAGACCCCTGGTGAACCCTTACCGCATGTTTGATCCACAGCAGGCTCGTCAACGCCAGGGTAATCCAGGCAGCCGCGCCTTTCCGGTCACATGCAGCGGGGCTGGCATCGACCTCCCTGGCTTCGAGAGGAGAGTACCGAGCCCAAACAGGTATATGGCGTTTGCTAGGTTTTGTTTCTGTAAGAACAATAAAAGGACGATCGATCGACACGGCCTCACAGACATGTCCGACCAGGAAGATACTCCGGTCGCTCAAACTGCCCGTGGTGGTTCCAGTTCTCGCGGCAGTCGCGCTCTTCGCGACGACGATCGATGACGCCCTTGGAACCGACGCGATTTTGTTCCGGCCGACGATCCCGGATGGGCTCCCTGCACAGTCAAGTCGCACGAAGACTTTCATTGTCACATCTTCCGCCTCTTTTTGCTCCTCAGCATACAGTTCAGGTGGCTGCTCACACGCGCGGCA
>Ga0315899_10004448_pt1 | contig 15139 bp, 12 predicted proteins | sample LakEriMetagenome_2_FD_203518 | JGI IMG/M metagenome (GOLD analysis project Ga0315899, IMG submission 203518) | Freshwater fungal communities from buoy surface, Lake Erie, Ohio, United States - Buoy 4 MA112 | ecosystem: Environmental > Aquatic > Freshwater > Lake | place: USA: Lake Erie, Ohio... | reverse complement strand
TCGCCAAGAACGCCATCGATGGCAAGGTCGTCTTCAATCCGACTCCTATGAATCGATGGACCAGTTACGAATCCTCTACCTCTCAAGACTGGCTACAAGTCGAGTTTGCTGAGCCGCGCCGAATAGCTCGGGCCGAACTCTACATTTACGACGATCGAGGAGGAGTACAGCCACCAAAAGAGTACTGGATTGAATACTGGACTGGTGCAGAGTGGAAGCGAGTCGACAGCGAAAAGCACGAGCCTGCTAAGCCCACGGGCAGTGTCATGAACACCAGTCGCTTTCAACCAATCGAAGCCAAAAAGGTGCGGGTTGTATTTGTCCACAAAGCGCCCGCCAAAAGTGGCGTCACCGAACTCGAGTTCTGGAGTGAATAACAAATCGGCCATGCTCGATCAAAATCCTTACGAATCATCAGCAGGGCAGCAAGTCGCCGATGCGGCCCTCATTCATCGATTTGTAACGATTCGCCGTCTTGCCACAATTGGAATTTTCTTAGTCTTGATTGTCGGAGGAATTGATGCTGTTCAAGGGATACGACGCGTTTTCCAAGAGGCATCCGAGACCACGGCTGTCAATCCAGCATTCCTGGCTGGTGAGCTCTCCAAGGCCTGTCAGTTTTGTTTGTTTGCAGTAATTGGAGCGGGTGCTCTCTATTGCGTTCGACTTTGGGCGATTCTCCGGCTTCGCTTCCTGGGTGTCTCTTCTGGGCCCCCACTTCACCCGTCCGAACGTTATTTCAAGCAACGGCTCAACAGGATGCTCGAAGACGACGAGTAATGTAGCTGTTATCTACGCCACGAGACCTTTGGTTACCAACATAAAGACATCCTCCAACGTTGGGTCTTTGTCTTGAAACGATTTCATTTTGACCCCCGCGTGAACCAATCGCTCCATTAACGCGGCAAGCCCAGCATCATCGGTTTCGAATTCCGCTGTGGCCCGATCGCCATCGATATCTATTCCGCGCATCGTAGGATCGCTTCGCAGAATAGAGATACCGAGCTCTTGATTCGCGATAAAACGGACTTCAACAATGCGATTTCGTCTAATCTTACGATACACCGATTCAATGGGACCGTGCATCAAAAGCTGACCACGCTCTATGATGCCAATCGATGAACAGCAATCCGCTAACTCGCTTAGGATGTGACTGCTGATCAAGATTGTCTTGCCCATCCGCTTGAGCTCCTTTAATAGTGCTTTGACATCGATCCGCGCTCGTGGATCAAGACCGCTGGTCGGCTCGTCGAGTATGAGTACTGGGGGATCATGTACCAAGGTCTTAGCCAAACAGAGCCTCTGCTTCATACCGCGCGATAGCCCGTTCACGTAATCGTCACGTTTGTGAGTCAGATCCAGCAGTTCCAGAACGTCACCGATAACTTGTTTGCGTTGAGTGCGTCCGATTTTGTAAGCGACAGCAAAAAAATCTAAGAACTCCCAGACCTTCATACCATCGTAAACGCCGAAGTCGTCTGGCATGTAGCCAATACTTCGTCGTACATCCATCGGGTTTTTATTCACGCTAAAGCCATTGACCGAGCCGTCGCCTCGCGTCGATTTGAGCAATGTCGCTAAGAAACGAATCGAAGTACTCTTGCCCGCACCATTGGGACCAATAAAGCCAAACAGCTCACCCGCTTCTATCTTCATCGTTATCGAATCGACGGCAGTGAAGTCTCCGTAGTCTTTTCCGAAGTCGTTTAACTCAATCATCTCTTCACTGAATTCTTTTGGGCTATAGGGAAAAAGCGTTTATCTTGTTGCTTGTCATTCTACTCACAACCTGCGACACGATCGCGACCGCTTCGTGCACTTCGTGTAATGTATTATTGTGTGAAAAACTAAATCGAAGGCCACCATTTACCATTTCTGATGGCAGGCCCATCGCCGTTAAGACGTGGGATGGTTGGCTCGACCCGCTCGCACAAGCTGAACCAGTACTACAGGCCAGCCCCGCCAAGTCTAATGCAACCTGCATGGCTTGACGATTTAATCCAGGAAAGGCAACACTGGACGTATGGGGCAAACGATTCGCGTCTGCACCAATTATGACCGCTTCCGGGATAGCCTCCAGTAGACGTGACTCGAACTCGTTTCGGAGCGATGCAAGATAAGCTCTTCGACCATCGATGTCCGAGAACTGCTCCGTCGTCATTGCGAATGCATCGGCAAGCACCGGTGACTCTGTTCCTGGCCTCAATCCTAGTTGCTGAAAACCTCCGAACAATTGAGGATCAAGCTTTACGCCATTCTTAAGGATCAATGCTCCGACACCAATCGGCCCATGCAATTTGTGAGCCGTGATGGTCATTGCATCAACTCCAATCGATTGAAAGGCGATGGTGTCTTTGCCGAGCATCTGCACGGCATCTGTATGGAGCAGTACACCATGTGCTCGGCACATCTGCGCCGCCTGCGCAACGGGCTGGATAACTCCCGTTTCATTATTGGCAAACATAAGAGATACCAACGAAATGGGATGGGTATCAACATTACGAAGCAACTGATCCAGACGGGTTAAATCGACTTGACCACTTGAATCCACTGGTAAGCGATAGACCTCTCTGCCTTGACTCTCGAGCTTTTCCGCCACGCCCAACACGCTGGGATGTTCGATGGCGGAAACCACGATTGCCCCTGGTCTGCCGCAGGACAATCCGAAAACGGCCAAGTTATTGGCTTCCGTCCCGCCGCTCGTAAACAATAACTGATCGGTCGACATTCCTCTGGTACATGCCCCGACACCAACCAAGATACGATCGCGAGCATCTTCGACTAGCTGACGCGCGATCCGACCAAAACGATGCTGGCTGCTCGGGTTGGCCAACCCCTGTTGGTTAAGCTCGAACATCCTCGTGGCGATTCGCGAATCGATGATGCTGGTGGCGTTGTTATCGAAATAAATCATGTGTCGACGCGACTAATCGGAAGTGAATTTCTTCGGTGTAACGAAAACCAGTGCAGCAACTCGTAGATAATATCGATCATAACCCGACGCGTAAGGGCTTGTTGCTTTAATGGCTTTTTCGAAACTAAGCATTAGCCGCAGGGCGCTAGGCCCAAGGTTATCGAACAATAACCGGACGTTAGCGCGTTACGGTTGATGGAAGCAACAAGCCCTCACGCTGCGGGTTGGGATTTCGAGGATTCTCCGATCAAGGTTATCGCCAAATCGACCCACTAGTCTGGCTAGCATTGCAAATCAGCACAATGGGTAGGCAAATTTTTCGCTCCATGGTAAACCGAAAGTTTGGCGTAAAATTGCGATGCAAGCCACAAAATATTGAAAAAACGGACTAAATATTGTGTGTCTTCGCTCCGAGCAGGCTGTCGGATAGAATGCTGAACCGCTCAGGCGATTCCGACTCGAGAATCGCTTCAGGAGGGGTGGGCTATTTTTGCGCCAAGCAGATTAAACTCTCAAAGGTTTTCAACGGATGGCAAAGAATAAAAATCGATTTGACCGCGACGGAGACAATCCTAAGAAATCGCAGACTCCCAATATTCTGGACCGATCCCCCCCATTCGATCTGGCTGCAGAATCTGGAGTCCTAGGGAGTCTCTTGTTGAACCCAGACGTCGCCAACGAACTTACGCTGGTTCTTCGCGATAGCGACTTTTACGACGATGCGAATCGCAAGATCTACTCCGCCATGATCGAGATGTTCGATACGGGGAGAAAGATCGACGTGACTCTATTGGTCAGTGAGTTAAAAGCGCGAGGCGATTTCGAATTGATTGGAGGCGCTGCTTATTTGGCGAAACTCGCTAACAGCGTCCCCAATGCCGCTCACGCAGTCTACTACGCGGAAATCGTCCGAACGAAAGCGACATTACGCCGTTTGATCGATGCGTCCACGACGATTTTAAGTGAAGCCTACGACGAGACTTTTGATGCGAAAGAATTGGTTTCGCAAGCTGAGCAACGAATCTTTCAAATTCAGGATGAGCGAAACGCCAACTCTGCGGCTCAAGTGGGAGATGTTTTGAAGACCGCAATGGAACGAATCGATTTGCGGATGCAAGGCGTGCAACTTAACTCGGGAGTCATGACGCATTTTACCGATTTCGATGCCATGACTGGCGGTCTTCACGACGGGGAACTTATCATCTTAGCAGCCCGTCCTAGTATGGGTAAAACAGCCTTTGCAATGAACATCGCTGAACAAGTTGCAATGAAAGAAAATGCACCCGTTCTATTCGTTAGCTTGGAAATGAACGCAGTCGAATTGGTAGACCGATTACTGTGCTCGGTTGCCAAGGTTAACGGCTCACGCCTAAGGGTCGGCACCATTTCCCAAGATGACCAAAAACGCTTAATCGCTAGCGCAGCAAGGATTGCTACATCCCCTCTCTATATCGATGACGCCCCGAGCCGAACCGTCAGCGAAGTGGCTGCTGTCGCTCGCCGCATTACGCAACAGGAGCTACGCAAACCAGGGGGCCGCAAACTAAGTTTGATCGTTATTGACTATTTGCAATTGCTCGAACCGGACAACCCGAAAGATCCGCGACAGGAACAAGTCGCCAAGATTGCGAGACGACTTAAAATGCTCGCCCGGGAACAAAAAGTCCCCATCCTTTGCCTGTCTCAGCTCAACCGACAAGCAGAAGACAGTAAAGACCACAAGCCAAAGCTGAGCCATTTGCGGGAATCTGGTGCTATCGAGCAAGATGCGGACGTGGTCATGTTCGTTCACCGCGAGGGCTACTATCATCGTGGCGAAGACGCAGAGCAATATGCTGGCCAAGCGGAAATCATCATCGCCAAACAGCGAAACGGTCCCGTGGGTGATGTGGAAATGATCTGGGAGCGAGACTACACCCGATTCCTCAACAAGGCACCGGAACGACACGAGGAGTTCAGCGCTTACAGTGACTTTTCAACACCCGGTGGCTACTAGGGCTGGCCTACGAACGCTAACGGTCTCCGAGATACACGTCTTGTGGTCCCAATTGATCCATCGGGCGAACGGCGTTTCCCCGTTTGCCTGTTAGGGAATCGCCCAATTCCATTCTCCACCGATCAGCGAACAACTTTAGAGCTGCTGCTTGTTCCGCGTTTTCGTCGATAACGTTGATCGATTCACTTACATCGTGATCCAAATCGTAGAGTTCAAGTGTCTCGACTTTTCGATTCCTGTATTCCACTGGATTGCCGTCATTTCTGCCCAACTGATCTGCGATACTTCGATATTGATGAGGAAAAACCAGCTTCCATCTCTCATTCCTTATCGCTTGTAATTGTCCGTCGGCATAATAGTAAGGAATCGATTCGTGAGGAGAGGAACTGTCGCCAATCATCAATGGCATAATATTTTTCCCGTCAATGACTAACGATGGCAATTCCGCACCAATCAAATGAGCGATTGTCGGCAGAATATCGATCGTGGACGCCAGCCTGTCACAAATCGTACCAGCAGGGATTGTACCGGGCATGTGCATAATCGTAGGCACTCGGACGCCCCCCTCCCAAGCCGTGCCTTTGCCTTCTCGTAAAGGTCCCGCCGACCCTGCATGCTCTCCGTAGCTCAACCACGGCCCGTTATCCGAAGTAAAGATCACCAAGGTGCGTTCCGAGATTTTGCTTCGCTCGAGCGCATCTAAAATCTGACCTACAGACCAATCAATCTCTCGCACTGCGTCCGCATAAGGACCAAAAGGATGCTTTCCCTCAAATTCCGGGGAGCTATAAAGCGGTACGTGAACCATGGAATGTGGCAAATACAAAAAGAAAGATCGCTGCGCATTGGACTCAATAAAACTTACAGCACGCTTTGTATAGTCGCGTGTCATCACCTTTTGATCGTCTGCTGTCACTTCGGGATCGATAATTTGATTCCCCTCCACCATCGGTAATGCAGGATACATCGATGAACTTTTAGAGTCTTTGTTCCGTGCCGCGATAACCGCTGGATGAAAAGGCCACATATCATTTGAATAGGGCAAACCATAGTAGCTATCAAACCCATGTTGGGCAGGTAGGAATTTTGGATGATGACCGAGATGCCACTTACCAATACAACCTGTCGCATAGTTCCGCGTTTTGCATAACTCAGCAATCGTCACTTCTCGCTCAGCGATTCCCGTAGTTGCACTGGGTCCCAATGCACCCCGAAAACCAACTCGTTCGTGAATGCAACCTGTAAGCAACGCAGCTCGAGACGCCGAACAAACCGCTGAGGAAACGATAAAGTCCGTAAAGCAACGGCCATTACGCGCCATTCGGTCTAAATTAGGTGTTTCGTATTTTGTTGCACCAAACGGCCCAATATCGGCATACCCCATATCGTCAATGAAGATCAACACAACATTCGGAGGGTCTTCTAGAGAGTCCCTAGCTTGCGTTGCCGTACTGAATGACGAGAGAGCCAAAACCAATAAAAAAATGCGGGCCAAAAACTTATTGGTGCACCTAAGCACCTCGAAAGAAGTCGGAGTCAAAGCAGATCGAAACAGATAAGATTGAACAAGGTAACCCATTGGTAAGCACACAGAATAATGAGAGAAGATTTTTCTGAGGCTGACTGGCGAGAAACAAACGGTGACCGGGAACACGCTACAGACAAGCGTTGGTTTCGGTCGTCTGATTTCTCAGTGCCTCGATGAGAATATCATAACCGATTCTAAGATGCAGCTCACTCAAATATCGAGCGCGGTCTCCATCCCCTTGACGAACCGCTTCGATAATTTGACGGTGCTCCTTGATGCTCTCGCTGATGCGATTGGGGACTTGAGAAAACACACAACTAATGACATGCACCATGCGAGAGGAGAACTGCTGCATAGTATCGATGATCAAACGATTCCCTAAAAACTCACACGGCAACAAATGAAACTCTGCATCCAACTCGACCGCCCTGCGACGCATAGCATCCGAACTGTCTAACGTTTCGTATTCAGCTAGATTCCGTTCCCACAGCTCCCACTGTTTCGCGGTCAATCTACCGACGATGGACCGTAGAACGAAGCCCTCTAAAGCGACGCGAATTTCGTAAATCTCCGTCATCTCCTCAATGGTCAACCGCCGCACTACGATGCCTGATTGTGGCGAGACAATAATGAATCGCTCCATCTCCAAACGCTCTAGAGCCGCCTTGACCGGCGTCTTACTCATTCCGAGATCTTCCGCCAACTGCCGCTCCGAAAGATGCATTCCGGGCTTGTACTGTCCGCTGTTAAGTCGATTACGAAGTATCTCGTAGGCCTTATTTTTGAATAGCTCCCGCGTCCCAGATGCAGCCCCAGATCCCATTGCAGCCTTTGATCCCGCTGCAGCCCCTGTGCTCCTGGACGAACCCGAATTGGTCATACGAATATCACTAGCAAATTAGGTACAAGCATTCGCCAACTGATTCGCTCATTAAGTTCGGACAAAAACACCATTAATAAAACAAATGCAGTTCGTTATCTACTATTGCGCCGAGGGTTCGGTCTGTCTAGGGCCAAAGCTCCCTTTTTGACCATCTTTACTTTCTCTCTGTTCCTCTTTACCCCCTAAATGAGTTCATGGCGCATGTGGGACTAATTTAACAGCCTACTTACCCCCCAAACGGGTTTCTAGCCGCAGCCATTCATGGGTTGCATCAGATGATTTCTGGACAGTTTCACCCACTCCATTCGCGTGGAACTCCATACGGTCAATTACCGGCCAAATTCCTTGGCGTTAGGCCTTCGCGCGATTGGCCTTTCCAATTGCTAGAGGTCGATTAGACTCGACTACTCTAATCAGTTCGGGTCAGTCATCGATCGGCATAACATTCCGTTGCTTTGTCACCAATGGTCCTTTTTCAAGACGATTCCATGCCGCTGCAAAGTTCTAAAATCTGATCACCCCCGAGCCTGTCAAAAACACGACATGACTCTTCATAGGAAACCCTTAAAGCATGACCAAGCCTGATCACTTCTTTACTGGATGTATGCCAGCTCTCATGACCCCTTGCACTTCGCATCGAACACCTGATTTCGATGCCTTGGTGAAAAAAGGTAAAGATCTCATTTCTGCGGGCATGAAAGCGGTTATCTACTGTGGTTCCATGGGAGATTGGCCACTACTGACCGATGCAGAAAGGCAGGAGGGCGTTAAGCGGCTGGTGGATGCGGGCATTCCCGTTGTCGTTGGAACCGGGGCGCAGAACACGGCGATCGCTGCCTCTCATGCGGAGCACGCCAAACGAGTGGGCGCGGTGGGCCTCATGGTCATTCCTCGTGTTCTGTCACGCGGAATATCAGCTGCCGCGCAGTTTGACCATTTTTCCAAGGTCCTTTCCGCAGGGGATAGCTTGCCATCCGTGATTTACAACAGCCCTTATTATGGCTACCAAACTCGGGCAGACTTGTTTTTCAAGCTTCGGGACAAGCATAAGAACTTAGTTGGCTTTAAAGAGTTTGGGGGAGCCGATTCGCTTAACTATGCATGTGAACACATCACCAGCGGAGACCCCGAACTTTCCCTTATGGTTGGGGTTGATACACAAGTCGTACATGGATTCCTTTACTGCGGAGCGGCAGGAGCAATCACTGGTGTCGGCAACGCACTACCGAAAGAAGTCTTGAGACTCGTTGAACTCTGCAAGAAAGCCGTCCTAGGTGACTCGCAAGCAAAGACTTGGGCGATGGAACTTAGTGATGCGCTCCGAGTGTTGTCGACCTTTGACGAGGGCCCCGACCTAGTACTCTACTACAAACGACTGATGGTTCTAGAGGGCAACCCCGAATACGAACTCCAACTAACGGAATCTGACCGTCTCAGCGACAGCCAACGCGGCTTCCTAGATCAGCAGTGGAACCAGTTCCGTACCTGGTGGAAGAATTGGCCCGGCGTATAAAGCTCTTGCTTCGCCTAGGAATACTTGCCGGCTAACTCCGTAGCATGCTGTACGCGAGATATCGCCAGCATAAAAGCGGCAGTTCGGAGCGAAACATCATTATTCGACGAGAACTGCCAAACGTTCTCAAATGCATCTGACATGGTTCGATCGAGTTCCTGACGAACTCGATCCAGCCCCCATCGGTAGTGCTGACGGTTCTGAACCCATTCAAAGTAACTCACCGTGACGCCGCCAGCGTTGGCTAGAATATCTGGCAAAATGAGAATCTTCTTGGCATCGAGAATGTCATCTGCCTCCGGATCAACAGGACCGTTGGCAGCCTCAATGATCGTTTTTGCTTTAACGCGCGATGCGTTTTCTTTCGTGATAACGTCACCGAGAGCCGCAGGGATAAGTAAATCCACGTCGAGCTCTAGAATAGCTTCCGATGGAATCTTGTCCGCCCCAGAATATCCATTTAGTTGATTGCCATTCTTGATGGCATAACTGAACATTTCGGCAATGTTGAGTCCTTTTGGATTGTAGTAGGTTCCACTTAGATCACCGATCGCGATAATGGGAAAGTCCGATTCAAAAAGGAACTTGGCGGCGTGCGACCCCACGTTACCAAATCCTTGGAGTGCGACGCGGCATTCCGACGGGTTGACTTTAAGACGCTTCATCAACTTGACCGCCAATGTGCCGACGCCCCTGCCCGTTGCCTCTTCGCGTCCCTTGGCACCATACTCCTCAACCGGCTTGCCCGTTATGACCGCTGGATTGAATCCGTGGTACTTCTCCCATTGGTTCCGGAACCAAGACATCACTTCAAAGTTCGTACCCATATCGGGAGCTGGAATGTCGGTGTCGGGCCCAACTATGTCGTGAATTTCATCTACAAAGGCTCTCGTTAGTCGTTCCTTTTCTTTGCGTGAAAGAGTCTTCGGATCTATAGCGATCCCTCCCTTTGCACCTCCGTACGGTAGATCGACCACCGCCGTCTTCCATGTCATCAACGAGGCCAGCGATCGTACCTCGTCCAAATCGACTGCCGGATGGTAACGCAGTCCACCCTTCATCGGGCCCCTGGCATTATCGTGCTGGACTCGGTATCCCAAAACGGTTTCGATTTGGCCATTGTCTCGTTCAAAAGAGACTTGAACGGTTACCTCCCGTTTTGGAGTCACGAGAATTTTCCTCATCCACTCGGGCATTTGCAAACGGTCTGCTGCCCGTTGAAAATAAATATTCGTGGCTTCACTCGCTCGCATGTGAGGTAACTTTCTTCAATGTGGTTGAGAGAGGACACCGGCCGAAAATCAGCGCCCGACGCACCAGAAGTATAGCATTATGTTTTATTAGAAAAGCCCAGGTGCTGCGCAACTATTTAGGCAATGATCTCAATTCGATCTGCTAGACCGTTTTTTTGCGAACCCTAGCGACCGTGTTTTGACAAAGCGAAACGCTCGCTGCAACTCATTGGCGTCCCGGTAACGATGAGAGGGACGAGGCTCTAGACACTTTTTGACAACAATAATCAAGGCGGGGTGGGCTTTTCGTCTTAAAGTCGCAATTCCCGGTTGTGGCCAATCGAAAGGCCACTCCGGTAAATGACCCGTCAAAATCTTGTACATGATCAATCCAAGTGCGAAAACGTCGGACCGGGCGCTTGGTCGCCCCATGGCTTGCTCAGGCGCCATATAACCCACGGTTCCCGAACCAGACCCGACCATCGTCCTAACAATTGTATGCTGAGCCACTTTTGCAATTCCAAAATCGCTAAGGAGGAGCCTCCCGTCAGGCAGCAGAATCATGTTATCCGGCTTGATGTCACAATGAATGATCTTGTTGCGGTGCGCGTAAGCCACAGCATCGATCATCTGGTCGATGTACTGAATTGCAGTCTCAAACGAGATGCGGTTTCTCAAACGATCAGCCAGAGTTTTCGCTCCCAATTTACACGCGATGACGAATCGCCCATCGATAAAGCTGGCATCCTTGAGAGGCAGGATATTCGGATGATCTAGTTTGGCAACCAATCGTGCTTCGCGTTGGAATGTATCCAACATAGACGCAGTCACGTTGAACTGGTGAGGCATTTTGAGAGCGACACGCACACCCTCGATCGTGTCGAGCGCTTGATAGACGTGGGCAAAGCCACCTTGAGCGATGCGACGCTCAATTCGATATTTGCCAAGGCGCTGTCTAGCACGAATCACGTTCGGTTCGTTTTGCGGCTTTGGCATCGCGCTGAAACTCAGTGCAATCATATATGGCTGACAACGCAATTGAGCTTCGCTGACATCGCGATTATTGCGTTGATGACTCCTCCCTATTCTATTTCAATCTAGCTTACGAAGTGAAACTTTCCCTCGGGAAATTTAACTCTTCAGCAAGGTTCCACTACGCAGTACTATCGTGTTTATCGGCATGGACATGCTGGAACTTAGTCCGAGGATAAAAAACGCTTAAAAGATTCAAAACGTTAAAGTGAGGTAGAGAACACCACTGAGGGATGGGTTGTATCACATCTTTGATGAGAAGATCAACGTAGGTTGCTGGGAAAAAGGTCATGACACGAAAAAACCCTTCGGAATCGAAGGGTTTTAAATCTGTATTTCGTTGAAGTAGCCAGGCAAACTACTGATTTCCGCCACCACCACGGCGTCCGCCACCTTGGCCTCCCGGACCACCAGGACCTCCACCGAAACCGCCAAAGCCGAATCCTCGACCCTCCGGGAACTCAAACTTCTCACCCTTTAGCTTTTCTAGCTTTTCCTTTTGATCGGCTGACAACAATCCAAGAATCTTCTCTTCTGATTCCTTGCGAGCTTGCTGCATCTTCTCTCGCATTTCTTCCATTCGTTTTTGCATTTCCTCACGGTTGCCGCCACCGCCGAAACCGCCTCCTTGGCCGCCGTCAGGTCTTTGGAATACATTTCGCATCGCTGCGTTAGACTCTTCCTCAACCTTGCGAATGCCGTTTACCGTATCAGCACTGAGTTCAAGCTTTTCACCGATCGCCTTGTGGGTCAAAGCTTGTACCAATCCACGCTGAGCGAAGAGCCCGAGCAGTCGGTCAAACTGATCTGGATCGAGGATTTCCTCTATTTTGGAGTCCAGCTTACCGGTGAACTCACGCATTTTCTCCTGCATCGCCGAGAAATCACCGCCGGCCTCACGCATTTCCGTGAACATCTTTCGAAGATCCTCTCCAGCCGATTCCTGGAGCGTCTTTAGCTCACCCTTTTGTGCATCGTCCAATTTGAGATGACTCTGCACCTGCTCCATCACCAGGAGGCCTGCCAAACCTTGGCCCCCCATCATACCCATGCCTGCACCGCGAACACCACCGCCAGGCCCGCCACCCTGCGCACCACCGCGTTGACGACGTCCTTCGTCCTGACCAAATGCAGGAACCGCGACGCTAGCCACGAAACCACACAAAAATAAACCGGTGACGGCCTTGGAAATTCTCATTTTGACCTCGAACTGACTATAAAGTGATAAGAGAGGAGGCCATTAGAACGTGGCCCTTTCTCCAGTAAACACGGTCAGGGACGATTCGTTTCGAATTTCTGAGAAGTTTTTGGAACCGGCAAAGGTCTTTAATTGCCTCCACCGCCACTGCTAACCGTCCCCCCTTGCGCCGCACTTGGAGCGACAGTCTGCTGAGAGGGGGTATTAACTCCCCCCCCAAACGGCGGTAGCCGGGGGTTGGGAGTACTCTGGATCAAGGCACGTTGAACAAGCGTTTGATAAGTTCCAGATGAGGTCGGTGGTTCGTGCTCCGTGACTAGTATTTGTGGCAGCGGACCGGTCGGAACTAGTTCGGACACTGCGAGCTCCACACTTTCCACGCGAGCCGCCGTCACCTCCTGAGTAGTACCAGACTTGACGTAAATCACCCGTTGGCTCGGGGGCGCTTGAGTCACGATCCATTGGATTTTGAGACTACCGGCTTTACTCAACGCGTTTTCCTTGTCAAACAGCAGGCTACCTAGGGTATTGTTCTCTCGCCAACCGTTCGACTTCATAACTTCAAAGGGAGAAACGACCGATTGAGCATCAGCAGCCCTAAAGGGCTGAGGCCACGTGTTGTTCCGAGCATACAGAACTTTGTGACTTGGAGCCTGCGCAAAAGCGAGCGATCCACTGGAAGCCACAATCGCAACGACGAAAATTCTTCCTAACCAACGCATGGCAACTCCCTTCACCCTGCACTACGGAACCAGTAATCGCGTTCTGCACGCTTGTACACATCGTGCGCAGGAGCAGAACCGAACTTACTTCGAACATCGGCCAGTCTGCCCCGTTGTCTACCGTTCCCCCCTTCTACACTGCACAGTTTCTACAGTCCTCAGAATCAAACCTATTTGCTTGCATTCGTCAGCCCTCACCAAGCCGTTAAATCTCACCAGGTTTACTTAATCTTCGTGTACGGAATTTCCGATCCAATCCGATAAGACCAACCTAATCGACAAGGTTTAACATTTTCTCGAGGGCAGCATGCCAGCAAAACGAATCATCAACTCGTCACTATCCGCCCTTATCGCTTCCTGTTTGGCGTTCGCCGGCGGTCCCTCGTTTGGCCAAGAAAACGAAACCCCCGAACCAGTAAAAATCACCAAACGCACTAGCAGTTCAAGCGTTAAAACGAATTCTTCCAAAAAGGCAACTGTCGCCACCCAAGGCGAAAGAGTGTCGCTTTCGAGAACAACCAAACCGACCGGTACTCGACTGAAAAAGGGAGCCGACAACTCAGTCGTTCCAGCCTCTAGCTTGGATGATAAAGCCCCTTTGCAAATGCCTGAAAATGAATCGGTTATCGTCTCCGAGGAACCCTCACCGATGGTATCCCAGGAGGAATGGTCCTACCCATCAGCATACGAAAGAGTGGGGACAGGCTATCCTGCTTCGGGAGGTCCCGGCACACAGGTTTACATCGACACGGGGATTTTAGGTGGTATCCTAAGCCGCACCAAAGTTCGAATCGAAGGGGCGACGTTCTGGGGATCGGGATATGAACTGGATCCAATCGTTACGACTGGCCCAGCAGCAGAATCAACCACAACGGTCGGCACGATTGGGCCTACTGGCTCCCAAAACACAACTCTTCTTTTCGGTGGTTCCGAGGTGATGGCGAACACATCTCAAGGTCTACGATTCTCAGCGGACTTAAGTTTCGATCGTTCCGGTTCACAAGGACTTCTCTTTAGGATCTTCTATGCTTCTGAGATCGGCGAAAGCTATACAAACGCGGGAGGTCCGAACATCGTGGTGACACGACCGTTTTCGTCGGTTCCCGGTTCCACCCCTTCGACGATTCTCATAAACCACCCCACCGCAGCGCGAGGGGTTACCGGTACAATCGATGCATCGGTAACCAGTGAAGTTTCAGGTGGCGATCTTCTCGTTCGCACTACGATCGGACGCGATCGCTACGGTGCATTTGATTTGTTAGTAGGTTATCAGCACATGAGACTCGATGAAGGATTGTCGGTGGTTTCAAACACGACACAGGCTGGTCCACCTCTTACGATTCTTGATCTTTCTGATCGCTTTAATACATCGAACAGATTCCATGGATTCGCATTAGGGTTCGATTCCACAGTTCGCCGCGGACAATGGAGCCTGGGCACAATGTTCAAACTCGGCATGGGAAACATCGAGCGAGAAATTGACATCAACGGGTTTAACCAGGTCAACGTTGTGGGGCCCCCTGCGAGCGTTTCTACAACAACCAACGGTCTGCTCGCTCGAAATACGAACAACGGGTCGTACCGAAGTGACCGTTTTATCGTCTCGCCAGAAGCTGCCTTGACGCTCGGATATCGATTCAGCACTAGGATGGATGCGACTCTGACCTATACTTATCTGGGACTTCCATCGGTAGCTAGAGCAGGTGAGCAACTCGATCCTAACCTAGAGGCCAATCTAAGCAACCCATTGACAGGCACAGTGGCACCCCGGTTCACAGAAGCCACCAGCAACTATTCGCTTCACAGCTTGAGCTATGGTATTCAGTGGCGATTCTAGGCATCGGTTGAGGTGGGCTGTTTTGGGTGAAACCGTAGCGGAACAAGTCATTCCCCTGAGAAATCGTTCGAATTGGATAGAATGAGGATTGCCCAAACGGAATATCGGCCGATAATGCCAGAGCGGGTAACGGTGGTCTTTTGGGGTCATGGTTGCACGCACGGATACCGGGGGCGATCTGGAATCGACCGGGTAAATTGAGGATAGAGGTGGCATGTCGTGGTTGGTCGGCTAGCCACGTATAAAAGCCGATCACAACAATAACTGCTGAGGAAAACCTCGCA
>Ga0315899_10004447_pt1 | contig 15140 bp, 13 predicted proteins | sample LakEriMetagenome_2_FD_203518 | JGI IMG/M metagenome (GOLD analysis project Ga0315899, IMG submission 203518) | Freshwater fungal communities from buoy surface, Lake Erie, Ohio, United States - Buoy 4 MA112 | ecosystem: Environmental > Aquatic > Freshwater > Lake | place: USA: Lake Erie, Ohio... | reverse complement strand
CCGCGGTATTTGCGGCCTCTACGGCCGTTTTCTTGCCCATTGTATGGGCCCAAATCCAGGCCGTCACCACCATCGATTTGGCGCAGCTCGAACGCATGTTCACCTCGACTATGCACTGGGTCGATGCGCACATCCCCTTCCAACTCGACCCCGCAGGCGGCCCAAACAGTGCCTACCTCATCGCCGAACTGCAAGCCCTCCTCACCCCTGCTCGGGTGTCGGGCATGGTCGGCGACGCGCTCGGTTTCGTCGGCAATGCCGCCATCGCCGTTTCGTCTGTCCTGTTCATGACCTACTTCTTTCTGCGCGACGGCGCCCTCTTCCGCAACATCTTGTTCGCGGTAACTCCGACGGGGATGGAGGACCGGATGGCGTCCATCGTGGACCGAACATCGCACCTGCTCACGCGGTACTTCGTAGGCCTGATCGCGCAGGTGGCCATCGTGACAACCATCGTCACGGCCGGATTAGCCCTGATCGGAGTTCCGAACGCGCTGCTCCTCGGCACGCTCGCCGGCCTGTTCAACCTGGTGCCGTATGTGGGCCCCATCGCCGGAACGGTGCTGGGGTGCGTCCTGATCGCCACCTCGTGGCCCGGGGACGTTGCGGGCATGCAGCAGGCCGTGGCGTGGTCAGCGGGGGTGTACGGTTTGGCCCAAATCGTCGACAACTGGTTCACCCAGCCCGTCATCTTCGCCAGCAGCATCCACGCCCATCCCCTCGAGGTGTTCATCGTGCTTTCCATCGCCGGCAGTCTCGGCGGCGCGGTGGGCATGGTGCTTGCCATCCCCGGGTACACCTTGCTCCGCATCGTGGCGAAGGAGTTCCTCAGCGGATTTAAGATCATCGATCGACTCACCCGGCGGTTGTGAACAACTTCCTGGGGTAAACGGCTTTTCCGGCAGCGCGCGAATCGCAAACCGGATGTACCTTTCCATCCCGTATTCGCAACCTCGAATCCGGGAACATGCCGCCGACCACCACCACCCCTTCTGGGCGCAACAGCCGCTACATTTTTGTCACTGGGGGCGTGAGCTCCAGCCTCGGCAAGGGCATTGTCTCCGCTTCGCTGGCCAAACTCCTCCAAGCCCGCGGTTACTCGGTGACCATCCAAAAGCTCGACCCCTACATCAACGTCGACCCGGGCACCCTGAACCCCTACGAGCACGGCGAATGCTACGTCACCGTGGATGGCGCAGAAACCGACCTCGACCTCGGGCATTACGAGCGGTTCCTGAACGTCCGCACCACGCAGGCGAACAACATCACGACAGGTCGCATCTACCAGTCGGTCATCGACAAGGAGCGCCGCGGCGAGTATTTGGGCAAAACGGTCCAGATCATTCCGCACATCACCGATGAAATCAAGCGGTGTGTGCAGTTGCTCGGCGCACAAGACCTCTACGACTTCGTCATCACCGAAATCGGCGGAACGGTGGGCGACATCGAGTCCCTCCCCTACATCGAGGCCGTGCGCCAAATGAAGTGGGAAAGCCCGTCCGACACCCTGGTCGTCCACCTCACCCTGGTCCCCTACCTCGCTGCCGCTGGCGAGCTCAAGACGAAGCCCACCCAGCACTCTGTCAAGCAGTTGCTCGAATTCGGCGTGCAGCCGGACATCCTCGTCTGCCGCACCGAGCACGAACTCTCCCCAGCGATCCGCCACAAGCTCGCGCGGTTTACGAATGTCGCCCCGAACGCGGTCATCCAGTCCATCGACGCCGCCACCATTTACGACGTTCCGCTGCTCCTCCTCGAAGAGCGCTTTGACGCCGTGGTGCTCGAGAAGCTTGGCATCCCAGAAGCGACGGAGCCGGACCTCACCGGCTGGAAGCACTTCCTGGACCGCTTTACCCATCCCAAACACACCGTTCGCATCGCTCTTGTCGGCAAATACGTCGAACTCAAGGACAGCTACAAAAGCATTGCCGAGGCCTTCATCCACGCAGGTGCCTCCCTGGAAACCGAGGTGCAGCTCGTGTGGATCCACAGCGAACAGGTGAACGCCCGCAACGTCGCCGAAACATTCAGCGGCATCGACGGCGTGCTCGTCGCTCCGGGCTTCGGCTCACGTGGCATCGACGGCAAGATTGAAACCATTCGGTACGTGCGCGAACACGGCATTCCCTTCTTCGGCATCTGCCTCGGGATGCAGTGTGCCGTGATCGAGTTCGCCCGCAACGTGCTCGGTTTGCACGAGGCGCACTCGACCGAAATCAAGGAATACACGCCCGACCCGGTCATCGACCTCATGGCGGAGCAAAAGGCCATCCGGAACATGGGCGGGACCATGCGCCTCGGGGCCTATCCCTGCACCCTCGTGCCGGGAAGCCGCGCCGCCGAAGCCTACGGCACCCTTGAAATCGAAGAGCGCCACCGCCACCGGTACGAGTTCAACTCAGACTACCTCGACCGGTTCGAAGCTGCAGGCCTCGTGGCCACCGGCCGGAATCCGGAAACAGGCCTTGTGGAAGTCGTCGAACTCCCCGCCCACCCGTGGTTTGTAGCCGCCCAGTTCCACCCGGAGTACTCCAGCACGGTCCTCGCACCACATCCTTTGTTCACGGGGTTTGTCGCCGCGGCAAGGCTCCATGCCACGGTTCAGTCGGATACGTCTGCCGCATCGCACTCGGCCTGAGTGGCCGCGGCGAGTCCCCACGTCAGAAAAAACGCAACCCCGACGACGCCTTGTTGGAGTTCCAGCAAGGACTCGACCACGCCGTGGGCCGCGATGACGCCGACGACGGCGACCGCTTGCCACGCCTTCCTGCGTGCGGCATCCCACGCGCATCCGCCCCACCACACGAGCACGACCAGCAGGCCCAGCCAACCGGTGGCGACTGCGGTTTGGAGGTAGGTGCTGTGGGCATTCATCCTCCGGGTACGGGCGTAGTCGGCGCCCGACGCTGTATACCGTTCCACCAGGGCAGGAACGACATCTCCGGTTCCGACACCACCCGGCGCCTCGGCGATGACCACGGCGGCCGCGGTCCAGGCCTGCAGCCGGCCAGAGGTCGATCCCGACGGGGTGCCGGACGACGCCGCTTCCATCCGACTGCGGCCCAGCGCTCCCGCAGCGGCGACTCCGACGGCACACCCGATGGCAAGACCGAGCGCGGCACGGCGCCACGTGCGATGCAGGCCCAGTCCCACCGCCCCTGCTGCCCCCACGAGCAACCCCGCCTTCGACTGCAGGATGCCGAGGAGCACGCCCACCCCCGTGGAATGTACCGCACGAGGTCGGGCCAGGATCCACCAGACGGTGGCATACAGCGCCAGATAGCTCGGATGGAAGGGATGCGAAAGGGCGGCGTAGGTGAATTCCGGGAGGCCGGTTTCCACAGCGTGAAAGGTGGCGCGCAGGAGCGAGACACCGACCCGCACCGCAAGCGCAGCCCCGAAGACCTGAACAAGCAGCGGCAGCAGCCGACGGCGATCCGCCGCGTCGAGGCGCGCCCATTCCCAGCTTCCCAGCAAGGGAACGGCGAGCAGGCCCAGCTTTACCTCTAGGGCAAACCACGCGTCCGCCGTATGCTCCGACCACAGCACTCCTGCGACGTGGAGGGCGTAATAGGCCGCAGGCCCAGCCACCCACAGTCCGGGAAAGTCACTGCGGGGGAAGCGCCGCTCCCGCACGGAGCGGAAGACGAAAGCGGCAGCCCACACGGCAAGCACAAGGGTCGAGGCACGCGGATGCAGCGGAAGGGCCGCGGCCAGCGCGACAGGAAAGAAGAGGCGCAGGTCAGCGCGTGAGAACGCTCGCACGGGCAGCGGGTTTGCGGCGCAGCAGCAGGAAATGAAGAATGCCCTCCCAGTAGCCCCCGCCGTAGCCGCCGTGGATGCAGGCAAAGGCCCAGACGGTGCCTGGAATATCACGAATCCGGTCTGCTTGGATGGCGGCCGAGGCCACTGCACCTGCGCCCCACAGGCCCGCGGCCGAGGCCCACATCAGGACGGGCAGGCGGTGCCACACGGTGGGCAACACGCCGGCGACGTCCGCGACGGCCAGGACGGTGAGCACAGCGAGCAGCAGCAGAAACAGCGCGGGAACGACCTGGCGCGCGGTGGTGACTGTGCCGTGCTTGCGGTTGACGAAGACCTTCCAGTAGCCGTATTGGCGGTATTGGGCCCAGAGCCGGCGGTAGCTCGATCGGACGAAGTAGCTGCTGCGGATGCGGGGGTCGAACCAAATCCGCCAGCCGGCCTCAAGCAGGCGGAAGTTGAGCTCATCGTCCTGGTTGCGAACGAGCGTTTCGTCAAACAAGCCGATTTCCTCGAGGGCCGCCCGGCGGTAGGCCCCGAAGGCGACCGTATCGACGTGACCGGCGAGTCCACCCGTCCGGAATCGGGCGTCGCCGACCCCAAACGGGGTGCTCAGGGCCATGCCGATGCGTCGGGCCGTGGGCGTTCCGTGGATTTGGGACACCGTGCCGCCGACACAGCCGCTCTCCGGATGGGCCCGGAGGGCTTCGGCATTGCGCTGCAGGAAGTCCGAGTCGCACCGGGCATGGGCGCCGAAGATGACCACGGTCTCTCCCCGGGCGGCACGGATTCCCCGGTTCATCGCCACCGGAGTGATGCGGTCCGGATTGTCGATCCAACGGAACCGCGGGTCCCGCTCGCTCCACCCCTGCAGCAGGTCCCGGGTACCGTCCGTACTTCCGCCGTCCGCAACGACGACTTCAAACGGCTCGCCGGGATCCTCTTGGGCCGCGAGCGCCGCAAGCGTCGCATCGATAAACGCAGCCTCGTTCAGGCAGGGAATGACCACGGAAATCATGGCGTGCAAGGTAGGGCCCTTCGCCGCAGGGCGTGGCGGTGGTGGTCCGTGTGCGCCGCAAGGAACGCCCACGTTCCGGCCACCGTAAGACCTTCCGCGGCCGGATGATGGGCGATCAGCCGGTCTTCCGCGTCTGCAGGCAGTTCGGAGAGTAGGTCGGCGCAGGCTCCTGCTGTTTCCGGAGGGTCTGTCCCTTCGATCGGCTCCGGCACGCCCGGTGGAATGCGGAACCGGTTCGCCGAGCGCATCGCCTCGAGCAGGGTCCACTCCCGTTCGCGCGAGCGGGTATCAGCGAATGGGAACTCATTCCAGCGGGTCAAGTTTTTCGCAATTTGGTTGCGGAAGAACTCGGCGACGAGCCGGAGGTGAGTCGACGTTTGGCGCACGTCCCAGCCGCCGTCGTCGAACAGGAGATCAGCGGTTTCGATGCGGTACCGGCGCTCGGCCTCGGACAGGCGGTCGATACCGCGCGCGGCAGGCGTGCCCGCCGCATCCATCGGCACATGCGGAATCCCATCCTCGAGGTATCCGGGCCCTGACACCGCGAAGCCGAAGGTCCGGTAGAAGCCCTCGAGATGCGCCTGGGCACTCAGGTGCACCGGCCCCGGCGGACAAGCCGCTAACGCGCGCTCCATCAGCGCATAGCCCACGCCTTTCCCGCGCACGTCGGCCCGTGTGACCACCCGACCGATGACCGGCCCCGGCAGAACGCGGGCGCAGGCCACCACCCCGAGCTCGTCCTCCGCCCACACGTGCAGCGCCTCGGCATCGCGGCCGTCCAGCTCGGGATACGAACAGTTTTGCTCGACCACGAAAACATCCGTCCGCAGCCGCAAGATGCTATAGAGGTCATCCCGACCGAGCTCGGACCACGCGCGCAAGTGCCACCGCATGCGGCGAAGGTACGCCCTACCTTTGGGGCGATGGCTGGAGGCACGAATGTCCTGTCCGCGGAAGGACTGGCGAAGCGGTTCGGGGAGCGATTGCTGTTCGACGAGGTGACGTTTGGGTTAGCCGAAGGCCAAAAAGCGGCCCTCATCGCCCGCAACGGCACCGGCAAAACCACCCTCCTGCGGGCCATCTGCGGCACCGAACCGGCGGACGCGGGACGGGTGAGCATCCGGGCGGGGGTCCGCTGGGCGCTGCTGGACCAGGAACCGGCCTTCGCTCCCGATGCAACGGTGCTCGACGCGCTGTATTCGGGCAGCATCACCGCCGTTCAGGCCGTGCGGACCTATGCTGCGGCGGCGGCCTTAGGAGACGCCGAGGCGCTGCAGCGGGCCACGGATGCCATGGACGCCACCGGGGGTTGGGACTACGAAGCCCGGGCCCGTGAGGTCCTCGGCAAGCTCAACCTCCACGCGATGGACCGCAAGGTCGCCACCCTGAGCGGCGGCGAGCGGCGGCGCATCGCCCTGGCCCGGGTGCTCATCGAGGAACCGGACCTGCTCTTCCTCGACGAGCCGACGAACCACCTGGATCTCGAGATGGTGCAGTGGCTCGAAAAGCATTTGGCCGCCGCCCGGACGACCCTGCTGATGGTCACCCACGACCGGTACTTCCTGGAGAACGTGTGCGGGACCTTGTTCGAGTTGGACGGCGGTCGTCTCCACAAGTACCAGGGGAACTACGCGTACTTCCTCGAAAAACGCGCTGAACGCATCGACAACGCCCACGCCGTCCGCGACCGCGCACGCAGCGTGCTCCGGCGGGAACTCGAATGGATGCGGGCCACACCATCCGCGCGAACCGGCAAGTCCAAATCCCGCATCGACCGCTTCTACGAAATCCGCGAAGAGGCCCGCAAACGGCTCGAGGACGATCCGCTCCACCTGCACCTGAATCCCGAACGGCTCGGCGGCAAGGTCATCGAACTCCACAAGGTGCGGCTGGCCTACGGCGAACGCGTGCTCATCGACGGCCTGACCCACGCCTTCAAGCGCGGCGAACGCATCGGCATCGTGGGCGCAAACGGCGCCGGCAAATCCTCGCTCCTCGACCTCATCGTCGGCAAATCGGAGCCCACCGGCGGCAAAGTGGTCATCGGCGAAACGGTCGTCTTCGGCCACTTTCACCAGCACGGCGCGCAGTTTCCCGAAGAAATGCGCGTCCTCGAGGCCGTGCGGTCCATCGCAGAGTTTATGCCCCTGCAGAAGGGGGCCAAACTCCTCGCGGCCGACCTCCTCGAACGCTTCCTCTTCCCCCGCCACACCCACCACAACTACGTCCGCGTGCTCAGCGGCGGGGAAAAGAAACGCCTCCACCTCCTGCAGGTGCTCATGCGCAACCCGAACGTGCTCATCCTCGACGAGCCCACGAACGACCTCGACATCTTCACGTTGCAGGTCCTCGAGGAGTTCCTCTTTGACTACCCGGGCTGCCTGATTGTGGTCTCGCACGACCGGTACTTCATGGACCGGCTCGTGGAACACGTTTGGGTGCTGGGGGAGGATGGATCGACCGCCGTGCGCGACTACCCGGGCAACTACACGCAGTACCGGCTCGCCCGAGACGAGGCCCGGAAGGAGGCGGCAAGTGCACCTTCACCCGTCAGCAGCCCCACACCTGCAAGCGCACCGCCGAAGGGCGATTATTCCAAGCGGTTGAGCTTCAAGGAAAAGTTCGAATACGAGCAGCTTCCAGCCCAAATTGCCGCGCTGGAAAGCCGCAAGCACGAGCTTTCGACGGCCCTCGCTTCCGCCACGGACCACGAGGCGCTGCTCCGGCTCAGCGCGGACCTTGGGGCGGTGAGCACCGAGCTGGACGAGGCTGAGGAACGCTGGCTGGAACTGGCCGAGCGGAACGGCGACTGAACTTACTGCTGGTCGTAATCGACGACGAACGGCCCCTCGCCTACCGGCCGCGCTTGGCACGTCAGGATGAAGCCCTGCTCCACCTCACGGGGTTCGAGGGCGTAGTTGATGGCCATCTCGGCCTTGCCCGACGTCATGCGGGCCCGGCAGGTGCAGCACACCCCGCCGAGGCAGCTGTACGGCGCATCGAGCCCGGCATCGAGTGCGGCATCGAGGATGGAACGGGTGCCTTCGAGGCGCACCGTCGTGGTGATGCCGTCGAGCACGATGGCGACTTCGGTGCCCGTTGCGGGTGCAGACGAAACGGTTTTCGTCGCCGAACCCGCCGACGTAAACAGTTCGAAGTGGACGCGGTCCTCCGGCACGCCGGCCTCGCGCAGGGCATCCCGGCAATCGGTGATCATGGATTCCGGTCCGCAGAGCCAAGCGGCCCCGATTTCGCCTGCTGGCAGCAGGCCCGAATTCAGGATGCGGGTGCACCGGTCCTTGTCGAGGCGACCGTGGAAGAGCTCGAGCTCCATCGGCTCGCGGGTCAGCAAGTGGAACAGCCGGAGCCGCCCGAGAAACCGGTCCTTGAGGTCGTGCAGCCGCTCTTTGAAGATGACGCTCTGGGCGTCTTTGTTCACGTAAAACAGGGTGAATGTGCTCTCCGGCTCCTCCTGCAGCACCGTTTCGAGGATGCCGAGGACCGGCGTGATGCCTGAACCGGCGGCAAATCCCACGTGGTGGAGTGGTCGTGCAGGCTGAGGAACGTGGGTAAAGCGGCCCGCCGGGGCCATCGCTTCGAGCACGTCGCCGGGTGCAAGGTGGGCGTTTGCCCACGTGCTGAAGCGGCCGTCGGGCACGCGTTTGACGGCCACGCGCAGTTCGCCGGAGGCGGGCGCCGTGCAGATGCTGTAGCTGCGGCGCACCTCTGCGCCGTCGAGTTCCGTCCGCAACGTGAGGTATTGGCCCGCCGTGAACCGGAAGCGCTCGGCATCTTCCGGACGGGGGGCGAGCAGGATGGAAACGCAGTCGGCCGTCTCGCGGCGGACTTCACGAACGGTCAGGGGATGGAAGTCAGTCATGCGGCGCGAAAATACGGCCGTATATTTGGCCCACACCCTGTAGGCAATGACTCCTGAGGAACACTTCGAAGAGTACGTAGCGCGCGACCTGAAAATTGAGGCGAAGGACTGGATGCCTGAGCGCTACCGGCGCACGCTCATTCGGCAGATTAGCCAGCATGCGCACAGCGAAATCGTCGGCATGTTGCCCGAAGCGAACTGGATTTCCCGCGCTCCGAGCCTGAAGCGCAAGGCCATTCTGCTGGCCAAAGTCCAGGACGAAGGCGGCCATGGCCTCTACCTGTACTCCGCCGCAGAAACCCTGGGCGTGACCCGCGACGAACTCATCGACGAGCTGCACGACGGCCGTGCGAAATACAGCTCCATCTTCAACTACCCGACCCTGACCTGGGCCGACGTGGGGGCCATCGGCTGGCTCGTCGACGGGGCTGCCATCATGAACCAGGTTCCCCTGTGCAAGTGCAGCTACGGACCCTACGCCCGAGCGATGACCCGGGTCTGCAAGGAAGAGAGCTTCCACCAGCGGCAAGGGTTCCAAATCATGTTGACCCTGGCCCAAGGCACGCCCGAACAAAAGGAGATGGCGCAGGATGCGCTGAACCGCTGGTGGTGGCCTTCGCTGATGATGTTCGGCCCGGCGGATGCGGAGTCGCCGAACTCGGCAGAATCCATGCGCTGGCGGATCAAGCGCTTCTCAAACGACGAGCTGCGCCAGCGCTTCGTGGACATGACCGTGCCGCAGGCGGACCTCATCGGGCTGACGGTGCCCGATCCGGACCTGAGCTGGGATGCCGCATCTGGCCACTACCGCTTCGGAGCCATCGACTGGACAGAATTCCAGCAGGTCATCGCCGGCAACGGCCCGTGCAACCGGGAACGCCTCGAAACGCGGCGCGCGGCACACGAGGAAGGTGCGTGGGTGCGGGAAGCCGCTCGGGCACACGCTGCCAAACGCCGCGCCGCAGCCGAACGCCCCGCCGCATGACGTCTCACGCCGAGTGGCCTCTGTGGGAGGTCTTCATCCGCAGCCGCCAAGGACTGAGCCACCGCCACGTCGGCAGCCTCCACGCCGCGGATGCCGAAATGGCCCTGAGCAACGCCCGCGATGTGTACACGCGGCGGCAGGAAGGAACGAGCATTTGGGTCGTGCCCGCAGCAGCCATCACCGCCTCTTCGCCGGACGAAAAGGACATCCTGTTCGACCCTTCGGACGACAAGGTGTACCGCCACCCCACCTTCTACGACCTCCCCGACGAGGTCAAAAACATGTGATGACGCGCGAGCTCTTAGCGGAATGGCTGGTCCAGTGGGGCGATGACGCGCTTGTGCTCGGCCAACGGCTGGGCGAATGGTGCGGCCACGGCCCCGTCCTGGAGGAGGACATCGCGTTGACGAACCTCGCGCTCGACCTCATCGGCCAGGCGCGCTGGCTGCTCACCCGCTCGGGAGAATGCGAGGGCAAGGGACGGACGGAGGACGATTTGGCCTACTTCCGGACGGACCGGCAGTTCCGCAACCACCTGCTTGTCGAACAACCGAACGGCGACTTCGCCGTCACCCTCGTCCGGCACCTCTTCTACGCGGAATTCGCGGTGCGCAAGGCGGAATCTGTCGCACAAACCTGCAACGACGCGGACATCGCGGCCTTCGGTCGGAAAGCGGCCACCGAACTCAAGTACCACGTGGCCCACGCCCGTGAATGGGTCATCCGCCTCGGCGATGGCACAGCGGAAAGCCGCCGCAGAACGCAGGAGGCCCTGGTGCGTCTCGCTCCTTTTTGCGGTGAGCTGTTTGAAGACACGGACCTCGACCGGGCCGCCGCGGAAGCGGGCATCTGTCCCCTCCCTTCCCTCCTGCGCGCACCGTGGGAAGCGGCCGTGGCAAGCTGCCTCGAGGAAGCCGGTGTATTGATGCCCGAGGTAACTGCTTACCAGCGGGGCGGCAAAGTCGGCAAGCACACAGAACACCTGAGCTACCTGCTTGCTGAGATGCAGGTCCTGCAACGCACCTATCCTGGCGCGACGTGGTAACCCGCGAAGCCCTTGTGGACGCCATCGCGCAGGTCCCGGATCCCGAATTGCCCTTCCTGACCATCGCTGAACTCGGGATGGTCGGGTCCATCACGGAAACTGAACCCGGCATCTTTCAGGTCGACCTGTTGCCGACCTACCTCGGCTGTCCAGCGGGGGACGTCATCCTTGACAGCGTGCGGGAAGCGTGCGCGGTTTGGGGAGATGCCGTGCGCATCGGCTGGACCGGGACTCCGGTATGGAGCACAGACCGCATCGGACCGGAAGCCCGCGAGAAAATGCGGGTCCACGGCATCGCCCCGCCCGAAGGATCAAGCACCGACAAGCGGTTCCTGACGGGCACGGCCACCGAAGTTGCCTGCCCGCGGTGCGGTAGCCGGGATACCCGCCTGGTCAGCCCCTTCGGCTCGACGGCCTGCAAGGCCCACTTTGCCTGCCGGTCGTGCGGCGAACCCTTCGACCACTTCAAGTGCATTTGAAACGAAACCTGGAGTCCTGGCGCGCGTACACGCCCGCATGGCATCACTCGTAGAGATTTCCTTCCCGAACGTCGTGCGCGACGTTGCTGCTGTGCTTCGCCCGTCTGACCGCAGCGACTCCCCTGCCGAAACGTGGCAACTCGAAGCCCAAACCTTCTACAACGGCAAAGCCCGGGCCTTCATCGAAGCCCACCGTTCGTACTCTTCCTTCGGAGCAGTACGCGGGTTTGCCTTGCGTGTCGCATTCTTCTTCGAAATGCGCAGCCCGTACGGTGCATTTGCCCGGCAGAACCGGAAGTTGCTGACCGGGTTAGGATTCGCCTACCGGGTGAATGACCTCGAGATCCTGCATCGCACGGTCACGAAGTTGCGTCGGCAGGTGCTGCTCGGCCGGACGACTCCAGAAGCGTTGCGCGAGTCCATGAAGTCCATCGGAAGGTCATCCGGCGACGACCTGATGCGCTGGCTCCACGGACAAGGCTTCAACGGAGCGCGGGACTGAACTGGGCTTCCACGAGCCGGCTGTAGGCTCCGCCCGCGGCCACCAGCTCCGCGTGGGTCCCGCTTTCGACCAACTGCCCGCCGTCCATCACGAAAATGCGGTCGGCCGTTCGAACCGTACTGAGGCGGTGGGCCACGACGAGCGACGTACGGCCGCGCGTGATGCGTTCGGTCGCCCGCTGGATCAGCTGTTCGCTCTCCGAATCGATGGAAGCCGTGGCTTCGTCCAGCACCAGAATGGACGGATGCGCGACGGATGCGCGCAGGAAGGCCACGAGCTGGCGTTGGCCGGCGCTGAGCATCGCACCGCGCTCGCGCACCGGCGTGTCCCACCGCTCGGGCAGCCGGTCGATGAAGGCAGAAGCTCCGATTTCCGCAGCGGCTGCGTCTAACTCCGCATCGCTGACATCTGGATTCCAGAGGGTTACATTGTTCCTCAGGGAATCGGAGAAGAGGAAGACCTCCTGCAGCACGACCGCGATGTGGGTCCGCAGGACCGCAAGCGGGATATCCTGGATGTCCACCCCTCCGATGGTAATGCGGCCGCGATCGAGGGCATAGAAACGTCCGAGGAGGTTGATGATGGTGGATTTTCCACTGCCTGTAGCGCCGACGAAGGCAGCGGTCTCCCCCGGGCGGAGCACGAAACTCACATCGCGCAGGACCCACGTCTCTGGGACGTAGGCAAACCAAACCCCTTCAAAGCGAATCTCCCCGGCAAACGACACTTCGGTGGAGTCCCCGGAATCCGGCATGGCCTCGTCTGTGGCGAGGAGGGAGAGTACGCGTTCGGAGTTGACGACACCCATTTGGAGCACATTGAAGCGGTCCGCGAGTTGCCGGATGGGCCGGTAGAGCATGAACACATACAGGATGAACTGGAGCAGCACACCGAGTGTGACCCGCTCAGCCAGCACATCGTTCATGCCCAGCCAGAGCAGCAGGGCCACGCTCGTCGCCGAGAGCAACTCCACCACCGGAAAAAACACGCTGTACGCCCAAACCGATCGAATGTGGGCCTCGCGGTGCGCCGCATTGATGTCCGCAAACCGCGCAGCCTCGCGGCGTTGGCGGTTGAACGCCTGCACGATGTGCATCCCCGTGACGTGCTCTTGGATGAACTCGTTCATGCGGGCCACGGCGTTGCGGACGTCCGTGAAGGAGTTTTTGATCGCCCGCTGGAACAGCCGCGTGGCCCAAACGAGCAGCGGAATCGGAACGAGCACCACGAGGGTGAGCTTCCAGTCGATTACAGCCATGGCCGCCACCACCACCGTCAGCGACAGCAGGTCTCCGACGGCATTCAAGATGCCGTTCGAAAAGACATCCGCGATGCCGTCGATGTCGCCGACGTGGCGCGTCACCAGCGTTCCGACCGGGGTACGGTCGAAGTACTTCAGCTTGAAGCGGGTCACGTGGCGGAAGAGCAGTCCACGGAGGTCCAGGCTGACGGATTGGGCGACCCAGTTTGCGAGGTAGGCCGAGCGGTACTGCAGAAACGCCTCGACCAGCAACACCACCACAACGGCCGCAAAAATCTCGAGCATCCCCTGCATATCCCCCGCCGCCAGCTCTTCGTCCACCGCCCGCCGGATCAGCGCAGGCCGCACCCAAATCAACGCCGACGTCGCCACCACCAGCACCCCCGTCCACACGAACCTCCGCCGGTACGGTGCCGCAAGCGCCAGAATGCGGCGCAATACGGCCCGGTCGAGGGGTGGACGGGAAGCAGATGCCATAGCGTGCGAAGTTACGCCCGGGTGAACACGTCCGCCGGATACCGCACATCCGCTAGGAACAGCCCCTCCGCCGCGGCCGATTTGCCCGCAAGCGAGCGGTCTGCCGCTTCGAGCAACCCCACCATTTCATCGACCCCGCGCCGCCCATACCCTACCTCCAGCAGGGTACCCACGACCGCGCGCACCATGTTGCGTAAGAACCGATCGGCCGTGATTTCGAAGGTGAACTTTCCACCGCCGTCCTCCTTCCACTGGGCGCGGCGGACAGTACACAGCGTCGTCGCCGAATTCCCACCGGCCTTGCAAAACGCACCGAAGTCCCCCGAGCGCACGAGCACGTCGGCTGCTTCCTGCATTTTCGCAAGGTCTGGAATACGGTAAATGCGCGCGGAACGGCCGATCAGGAACGGGTCCTTGTGCACGTGCAGGTGGTAGTGGTAGGTCCGTTCGGTGGCGCTGTAGCGGGCGTGGGCGCGCTCCCCGACGGGAGCCAAACGCATCACCGCCACATCCGCCGGAAGCACCCCGTTCAGCCGCAGCACCGCCGGCTCATCCGGCAGCGTCTCCAAGTCCGCGTGGGCCACGAAGTACGACGCATGCACGCCGGCGTCCGTGCGCCCGCAGCCCACCACCGGGACCGGCGCCCCGGCACGGGTACACACGCCGAGGGCGCGCTCGAGTTCCTGCTGGACCGTGCGCGCCCCGGGCTGCCGCTGCCACCCGTGGAAGGCGCGGCCGTCGTATGCGAGTTCGATAAAGACCCGGGTCACGCCCACGAGGCGATGCGCTCGCTGCGGTACTCGCCTGCGAAGAGCTTCTCCTTGACCGATGAAAACGTCTCGATGGTATAGCGCACGTCGTCCAGGGTGTGGACCGCGGTCGGGATGAGGCGCAGCATGATGGTGTCCTTCGGGACGACCGGGTAGACCACGATAGAGCAGAAAATGCCGTAGTTCTCGCGGAGGTCGAGGGTCAGGTTCGTGGCTTCGCCCAAACCGCCTTCGAGGAACACCGGGGTGACGCACGAATTCGTGTGGCCGATGTTGAATCCAGCTTCGCGCAAGCCGCTCTGCAGTGCATTCGCGATGACCCACAGCTTCTCCATGTGCTGGGGCTCGTCGCGCATCATCTGGAGGCGCTTCTGGGCGCCGATGACGATGGGCATGGGCAGGGCCTTCGCGAAGGTCTGTGACCGCATGTTGTAGCGGAGGTACTCGATGATCTCTTCCTCCCCGGCAACGAATGCGCCGATGGTCGCCATGGATTTCGCGAAGGTGCCGAAGTAGATGTCGATCTGGTCCTGGACGCCCTGGACGTCACCGGCTCCCCGGCCGTCCCGGCCGATGGTACCGAAGCCGTGTGCATCGTCCACGAAAAGGCGGAAACCGTACTGTTCTTTAAACGCGCAGATTTCCTTCAACTTGCCCTGGTCGCCGGCCATGCCGAAGACACCTTCTGTGGCGACGAGGATGCCGCCTCCTTGGGCGTCTGCGAGGGTCTTCGCCCGGCGCAGCTGCTTCTCGAAGCTCTCCATGTCGTTGTGCTGGAAGACGAAGCGCTTGCCCTGGTGGAGGCGCACGCCATCGACCATGCAGGCATGGGACTCGCTGTCGTACACAATGACATCGTGGCGGCTCACGAGGGCCTCAATGGCCGACATGCAGCCCTGGTAGCCGTAGTTGAGCAGGAAGGCATCTTCCTTGCCCATGAAGTCGGCGAGCTGGGCCTCGA
>Ga0315899_10004446_pt1 | contig 15142 bp, 14 predicted proteins | sample LakEriMetagenome_2_FD_203518 | JGI IMG/M metagenome (GOLD analysis project Ga0315899, IMG submission 203518) | Freshwater fungal communities from buoy surface, Lake Erie, Ohio, United States - Buoy 4 MA112 | ecosystem: Environmental > Aquatic > Freshwater > Lake | place: USA: Lake Erie, Ohio... | reverse complement strand
GTAGAGGCGGATTCCAAACTCCTTGCAATTTTGCCGAAGCGTGTCGACTTGTTGGCGAGCGATAGGATCAGCGATCGGAAGAGCTCGATCCGTGGTCGGCACATTGTGATCCGGTGTCGCAATCGTCCTCTCAGGCCTTCGCACACGGCGTCCCGCCAAACGCAACCCTTCGAACGCTTGGGCGCTGGTCACTTCGTGCACTAGATGCAAATCGATGTACAGAATCGCTTGTTTTCCAGATTCGTGGTGAACCACATGGTTGTCCCATATTTTCTGGAACATCGTCCGGGGCTTGGCCGGTGCAATTGTCATTTTGTCAGTCGCAAGGTTAAGGATTCAACGGTGGGGATTTTTTACACTGAGGATTCGTCGCCGTGTCGGCTCCCGAAAAGTCCGGCGATGGGTACCCCTTCGCTGGCCAAATGGGCTATTCCGGTCGGCGGCGGTCGTATTCCGAAAAAAAGAAGTCAGTCCTACGAACACTGGTCCGATTCCAAGTCTTTTACTCGTCCCAAGTCTTTTACCCGACGTACTTCGTCTTTTTCTTCACGTATCTCGTCTTTTGCCAGACGTACTTCCAACTTCCAGCCTCCAAGCGTATCAGCTGGTGTGCCGTATTGCCGAGCCCCATCGGTGGATCGGTGGTTCCCATGCTTTTCCTGGATCGGCGGACCGGAACAAGAATTAGAACATGAATTCTCAGGTTGCGTAATCCTTCCGAGTCGTATGTCCGCTAGTTAACGCCGCGGTTTGGAGTGTATATTACTCCCGTTACTATTTCCGCGTGGACTAACCCACGCATACCACCCGGTCGAATTAAAGGAATTGATGCTGCTATGCCTGACTCCGATGCACTCCAGAACCGAGGTCGATCCCTGGAAAATGCATTCTTCTCCAATTTGGATTCCAAGCTCCTCGATGGGCTCAAGCAGAAGCTAGGTGACGAGAGTGCAATCTCGAAGATTCGAGAGGCGACTGGCATCCACGACACCAATGTACTGGAGTCCCTTTTGAAACTCGGGGTTACGCCGGCATCACTTGCCGCGTTGCGTGTTTTTCCATTGATCGCAGTAGCGTGGGCTGATGGTAAAGCGGACACGGGGGAGATCACCGCGGTCCGAGCGATCGCGTCGAAATATATTCAGCGGGGTTCTGCGGCCGACGAACTCCTCGAGACTTGGCTTTCGAAAAAACCGACGGATGAGATGTTCTCCGCGTGGGAAATCTACGCTGACACGATGTTCGGTGCTTTGCAGAGCAACGAAGGGCAATCGCTCAAGCAAACGCTGATGGCGGAGATTCATGAAATTGCTGAGGCGAGCGGTGGTCTTCTCGGGTGGGGCGCAGTCTCAAAACCCGAACAAGAAGCCCTGGTGCGGATCCGGACAGCACTGCACGTCGAATAGCTCGATCATCACGGTGATCGAGTCTCGGGACGGACGTACCTGCGACGATCGTGGCAGGTTGTCCTTTTCCGGGCGGTTGTCAACCTATTCCCGCGTAGCCTTGCACAACTGGTTCCATTTACCAATCCCTAATGGCTACTCAACGATATGACAACGGATCCCAAAGTCGTCTGGCACCAAGCCTCGGTTTCTAGCCAACAGCGTGCCGAAAAATTAGGGCAGCGAGGCTGTGTCGTTTGGTTCACCGGCTTGAGCGGATCGGGCAAAAGTACCATTGCGAACGCAGTTGACCAACTTCTCATCGCCCGAAATTCTCATTCGTACCTGCTCGACGGAGACAACATCCGGCACGGCCTGTGCGCGACACCGCAAATGTTGACCCCGATTCATGGGGAGGCATTCGCCAAACGCTTCGGGCTCGGATTCTCACCGGAAGATCGCGAAGAAAACATCCGCCGGGTGGGCGCGGTAACGCAATTGATGGCCTCCGCAGGTTTGATCTGCTTGACGGCGTTCGTCAGCCCTTACCGCAGGGATCGGGATCGCGTTCGACAGTGGGTCACGAACCAAGATTCGACACCATTTTTCGAAGTCTATGTAAACACACCGTTGGAGGTGTGTATGCAACGAGATCCGAAGGGGCTTTACCAACAGGCATTGGCTGGAAAAATCCCTAACTTCACGGGTATTTCCGATCCCTACGAAGCCCCCGCGGCTCCTGAACTCGAATTGCTCGGTGGCTCAGCCACTCCGACCGAACTCGCGGAACAAGTGTTGAAAATGCTTCAAAATCATGGGATCTTGCCCGCGCCTTGAGTGCCAACCAATCCCGGTGACCACACTCCCATCTGAAACATCTAGTCGCAACAACTTTTATCTCGGCAAAAGGTGAACGCATGTCGAATTTCAACAACCCCAACGATGCCTTCGCCAAGGCGAACAATCCCTATGAGGCGAGCACCGCCGGTTACGGCCTGGAAGAACGGCAACGCGAGGGTAAAGTCCTACGACTGGCCAGCGTTGGCAAGCGATTCCTCGGCTGGCTCATCGATTCCTTGGTACCGTTGCTGTTCGTGGTTCCGGCGATCATTCCGATGACAATTGCCATGGCAAATTTGGCCAATCTATCCGCGGCAGCAGGAGGTGGCGAGGTCGAAATGGATCCGGCGTCCGCTTCCCTTTTAGTGGCGGGATGGGCGATCATGATTCTGGGCGGATTGGCTCTTTTTATCCTCCAAATCGTGCTTCTCGTGACTCGCAGCCAGACTCTTGGAAAGTACTTCGTCAACACTCAAGTCGTCGATTTTGAAACGGGAGCACCAGCCGGCTTCCTCAGTTGCGGCGTCCTCCGAGTTTTCGTCAACGGGTTGATCGCCGGCCTGCCCTGCATCGGCTTCATTTATTTCATCGTCGACAGTTTCTACGTCCTCCGAGAGGACCGTCGATGTATCCACGACTTAATTGCCAACACCACGGTCATCGACTTGTCTCCCTAAAGAAGCTCGAGATACCCGTGGAAGAAGTTTGCGGTTAAGATTAGGCCTGACAAGTTTCTCCTCCCTCCTCTTTTTTCAAAATCCCTCTCCATGTCGCGTTATGTTGTTCGTTGCGGTATCAATCGCTCGCTGTACGCGATGAATGCACGCGCAGAGCACAAACGCGGGGATATCGTGATCGCCCGAACCAACCGTGGTTTGGAACGGGGAGAAGTCCTGATCGAAATTACGGACGCCAATGCGGCTGCCTCGGCGAATCTCTCCAGTGGCTCGATCCAACGCCTCGCTTCCGAGGAAGATCAAAAGGAATGCTCGCGGCTCCAAAACGCAATCCCCAAGGACTTCGACGATTGCAAGGCAATCATCGAGGGTATGGGGATGAAAATGGACTTGGTCGATGTCGAACGGATATTTGGTGGTGAGCAATTAACTCTCTACTACACCGCCGACGATCGGATTGATTTCCGTGAACTCGTCAAAAAACTCGCAGCAAAATACCACACTCGAATTGAGATGCGACAAGTCGGTGCTCGGGACGAAGCAAAGCTGCTTGGGGATTACGGGGATTGCGGCAAGCCGCTGTGCTGCAACACGCATCTCTCCGAAATGCCGCCGGTCTCGATGCGCATGGCAAAGCTCCAAAAAGCCACGTTGGATCCGAATAAGATCTCCGGGCGATGCGGACGATTGAAATGCTGCCTCCGGTACGAGCACGATCACTACGAGGAACTCGTCAAGAAGCTTCCACCCGCTGGAAGCGACATTGTGACGAAAGAAGGACGTGCTAAAGTAATCGCCGTGGAGTTGCTAGCCCACCAGCTGCTGATCTCCACCGAAGACAATCGCCGAATCTTGATTTCCGCCGATGACTGTCTCTCGGTGATCAAACGTGGAGTCGAACCCTGATGAACGAACATGTGATAGCGATGGTCGAATTGCTGAAACAAGACCAGCGATACCAGCTCGAAGCTTACCAATTCGTCCGCGAAAGCCTCGCCTACGCCCAGCGGATTATGAAAATGCCTCCCCAAGTAACCGAAGGCGAGGAAGGCAAATCCGACCACCATCTGACAGGCCAGCAACTTTGCCAAGCCATTCGAGAGTACGCGTTGGAGCAGTATGGTTACATGGCGAAAACCGTGCTCAACAGTTGGGGCATCCACAACACCGGGGATTTCGGCGAGATTGTTTACAACCTCATCCGCATCAAAGAGATGCGGAAAAGCAAATCAGACCGTCGAGAGGACTTCGACGACCAGTACGATTTCGAGACCGCGTTCATGCCTCGCTTTGAGCTCGCCAACGATGCCAGCTCCGAATGATCGCACACGATTTATTGCAGCCTCCATCGCACTCGCAATTTGGAGTTGCTTCATGGTTTGGATCTGCGCGAGAATCCTATCAGGGGGATAGGACTCGTCGAACCAAGCGAGCGAGTCCTGCGGTTTGCCCCGTAAGCCGTGGGTTACTTTACGAGCTCTGGTAGGTACTTCACCGGAATCGTCCCGCAGTTCAGAACTTCCTCGTGAAAGGGACCGATCTCAAATCCGTCGCCGCGAGCTCGTTGGACATTCTGCCGCAATCGGTAAAAAGCTGTTCGGCCGACGAAATAGGTCGATAGCTGACACGAACTCTGCTTGGCCCGCTGAACCTTGCCAAAAGCCTCACCTTCGGTTTGGTAACCGCGTCCTACCAACAACTGCATTGCTTGATCGTCGGTCATGTCCGTGCAATGCATCGAATGATCCAGAATCGCATTGAGAACGGCCCTCAGGTAGAACTTGAGCTGGTGCAAACGCAACGCCAAATCTCCGTTGCCATACCCCTGATCGAGCATCATCTGTTCGGTATAAACAGCCCAACCTTCAGCAAACACACCCGATGATAGAATCTTCCGGATCGGCGATGGGCTCCTGTTGGAGTAGTCCAATTGGACATAGTGGCCCGGATAGGCTTCATGGATGGTGAGGACCTGTAGCATGTACTTGTTGTACTCTTTGAAAAAAGCCTCTTGACGCTCCGTCGGCCAATCGGACGGAGGGGGCGAGATGGCGTATAAGCTTTTCGCATTGGGATCGAGCGCTGGCGCGGGGTTTAAATACGCCGCAGAAAACCCTCTCTGGAACTCGGGCATTTCAATGATGTCGCATTGATCGGGCTCGGGCAACGTCAGGATCTTTTTCTGGAGAATCATCTCTTTGATGGCTGCAACGGTTTGTTTCGCATCCTGAACCAATGTGTCCGACTGGCCGTGCTCCTTACCCAACTCGCTCAATACTTGGCGGACTGTGTCGCGCCGTCCGGCTTCGTCATCTGGGGGCAACGTGACTCCAGGAAAGACGGAATACCAAAGCTGCTTCGCCACGTAGTACATCTCACGCTCAACCCGATCCGCCTCCGAATTTGCCGCCGCGATAACCTCGTCCGCGGTGAGCCCTGCGTCGAGCTCAAGCTCCAATTTTCGGGCGAACTTCTCCTTGCCGATTCTCCAGGTTCCCTTCGACCTAGGCAGAATCTCTTGCTCCAGGAATCGTTTGTATTCTTTCAAGCTCGCCACTGCACTGCGGCATGGTCCCTGCAACTCACTTAACTGAGGCGCCTCACCAGCCAGCTTGAAGATATCGCTTTCATAAAAAGAGATCGCGCCATCGGTTCTCTTAATGGCAATCTCCGTTAGGATTTGAGGTGGCTCACCGATCGAAAGTTTTGCGGCTTCGACGATGGCAGGAATCTTTGCGATCCGCGATGCGGCATTCTCCACGTTTCGATGTTGCGGCAACGTCGATTGGGTCAACAACGTGAATACACTATCCGACGCATACGTCAAATACACTCGCGGATCATTCGCGTAGTCGTTCGAATTCGCCGATTGCCAGACTCGATACTCGAGAAAGTGCTTCCATATCTCCAGATCGATTTGAGCGTTTCGCGAGAGACTCGCAAGATCGAAGTCCTGTTCAAGCCGTTTTAGTACGGCTTTGTCATTCGCAACATCCTCCTCTCGGGCCTTTGGAGAGAGGTCATCGAGCAAGTGATCGTAGTCGTGGTTTCCCAAATAAGTCGCAAACATAGGATGACGAAGGCACTGATCATCGAGCCATTCTTGAAATTGCTTGGCGACCCGTGCGTCCTGCCTCGCAGTATCCTGCGCTACTACCGACCCAGTTCCCATCCAACCTCCTACCGGCATGCCACCAACCAACAGCCCTACGCTAAACACGACCGCCGCTGCCAACGAGGAAAAACCAAACGCTTTTGTCATTTACAAAACTCCTTTGGAACTCGGGATGCCGGTTTGACGAGGATCAATCTCTGCGGCGATGCGCACGGCGCGGGCCGTGGCCTTGAAAATACCTTCGGCGATGTGGTGGGTGTTTCTGCCGTAATGGAGCAAAATGTGCAAATTGCACTGCGCGTTCGATGCGAACGCCTGCCAAAAATCCTCGATCAACTCACTGTCAAAGTCGCCTATCTTCGGAGAAGGCATGGGGGCTTGGAACACCAAGTAAGATCGGCCACTGAAGTCGATCGCGGAGGTTACCAAGGTCTCTTCCATGGGGAGAACCATATGTCCGTAACGGCGAATTCCAACCTTATCACCCAAACATTCGCGAACAGCTTGGCCTAAACAAATGCCGACGTCTTCGGTCGTATGGTGCGCGTCGACTTCCAGATCGCCATTGGCATGAACTTCCAAATCGACGAGGGCGTGCCTCGCAAATAGAACCAGCATATGGTCGAGAAAACCGACCCCGGTTCGTATGGAGTTTTTGCCAGTTCCATCGAGATTCAATCGCAATTCAATTTGCGTCTCAGCGGTTTTCCGCTCGAGTTGGCTGGTGCGAGATGGTGTCATGGGTGCTTGTAGAGTAATGGTAAATTGATTCGTACGGAGTGGATTTTGCCGGGGTTGGCAAACCGCCCAAGGTATTTCGGCTAGCTGAATTTGCAAACCCGAGGAAAGCCCCCAAGGGCTCCTAAAGGGAATCCCAGAGGCAATCCCAGAGGAAAATAACGTGTCCAGGGATGGAGAACTGCGGAGTCCTTGTAGTGTACACGCGCCCATCCGGCCGAGTCATCCAGTAGACTCGAATCGTCCCGAGGATGCCCTGTTCGGAGCAGTATTTGGCTTTCTGGAGGTTTAGAAGGTGCGGATAATAACGAAAAATCTATTCGACAAGCTCGCGATTGATTCCCCCGAGGAGGTTGTGACCATCCTCGCGGAATCCAAATCGACGCGAATCGAAACGATCCTGTCGCATGGACAAGCGAGTCCCGAAGGCTTCTGGTACGACCAGCTGGAACATGAATGGGTTGTCGTCTTAAAGGGATCAGCTAGGCTCCGTTTCGAGGTCGACAACCAACACGTCGACCTCGGTCCCGGAGAGTGCGTTTTGATTCCTGCAGGCTGTAGGCACCGAGTCGAGTGGACGAATCCGGCAGAACCCACATTGTGGTTGGCTATTTTCTATTCAGACTCCTAGGATCGCTCCGAATGGGAATCGGTTCGATCCCCAAACAGCCTACATCTGCTCGCGAACTTAGCCATCGACTTAGACCTTGCCCACTTCTTAGACGTCGTCCACTTTTTAGACGTCGTCCACTTCTTAGACCTTGTCCACTTCAGGATGTGTCCATGGAGTTCGGTACGGCCGACGAAGCATCGAGGTGGCTTGTTCATCACCAATGACAATGCTCTTCGTGGGATCATAGCGCAGCGATCTTCCCAGCTGCATCGACATATTGGCCAGAATGCAAGCAGCGGTCGAAATATGGCCTTGTTCGATATCCGCTACCGGTTTGCCGCGTTCGGTAATCGCCTTCAAGAAATCAAGCATGTGGACTCGAATTGCCGGGGCAACGTGCTTTTCAAGATCTTTCTCGGTTTTATCCTCTGGATACTGATCCAACTCATAAGTCACATCCTTGTGAATGGGTTTGGCATCGCCGCCTCGAGGAATAAAGTCATAACTCATCACGCTCATTTTAAGGGTTCCCCGTTCACCATAAAGTGTCGCACCCCATGGATAAGCTGGATCGGGTGCATCTCCCCAGGTGCGATGCGTCCAAACTACATTTAGCTCTGGAAACTGAAAGGTCGCAGTTTGAGTGTCGGATATGTTTGCCTTGGAGTTTTTGTCGACATAGATACCACCGTTGGAATTGATTTCAGTGGGCCAACCGAGGTCGAGCATCCATCGGACAGTATCGAGCATGTGGATGCACATATCGCCGAGAATTCCATTTCCATACTCGGTGAAGGCTCGCCATGAACGGGGATGAACGAGTTTGTTGTAGGGACGCATCGGAGCAGGGCCGGTCCACATCTCGTAATCGAGATTCTCCGGTGGTGCTTGATCGGGTGGGTTCTCCCTTGCCCGCATGTGGTAGTAACAGTAGATCTCTGCATGTGAAATTTTTCCGAGCAGTCCCGCATCGACAATATTTTTCTTCGCCTCGATCAAATGCGGAGTGCTGCGTCGCTGGGTTCCCACTTGCACAACTCGTTTGTATTTTCGTGCCGCAGCCAGCATGGCTTGGCCTTCGACGACATCCACGCTGATCGGTTTCTGAACGTAAATATCAGCGCCGGCTTTGACCGCTTCGATCATCGGCAACGCATGCCAATGATCAGGGGTTGCTATCAATACAATGTCCAAGTCTTTTTCGGCAAGCATCTTTCGGTAGTCCCCGTATGTACGAGGCCGTTTGCCAGACTTCTGACGCTCCTTGACCATATCCGCAGCCTCGGTAACCATCTTGCTATCGACATCACAGAGAGACACCACTTCCACCGGAGCGACTTGCAGCAAGCGAAACAGATCGGCCTTGCCATACCAACCGGTACCGATCAATCCAACCCGTTTGGCAGGTGCGTCTTGCAACGCGGCCAAAGTATTTTGATACGTGGTGAGAAGGGCACCGCCTGCGGCCAAGCCAGTCCCTAAAAATTGTCGTCGTTCCATGGTGAGATTTGTTCGTCGTTGGCGAAAACAGAAAAAACAGGAGGCCTTGGCTGCGGCGTCAAGGACATATCGAGTCGTTGATTATAACCAAGCCACACTCCGCGTGCATGCAACCAACGGAATACAAACTCCGGAATGCAACTCCCGTGCGATCAAATTCATGCGATCAAATCCGTCCGATCTCAACGATGCGCTTTGCGAATCCCACCCACTCGGTTCATGTTCCAGAGAGCTCGTGTTTTCGCAGCTCAAATATCGAACCCCACGAATCGAAAATCTAGAAAAGCTCCTTCGATCTTCTGACCAGCTCAAGTTAAACTTGGGGAGTTACGAAGGGGACACATTCACTCACACGACGAAGCAAAACAAATGAGAACTCGATGGGACGCGATCGTCGTCGGAGGTGGCGCTGCTGGATTGTGGGCTGCAGGCACCGCAGCAGAACGCAACAAGCACGTTTTGGTGCTGGAAAAAAACAACAAGGCTGGCGTTAAGATTTTGATGTCGGGTGGAACCCGGTGCAACATTACCCACAACTGCGACACTCGAAAAATCGCCGAAGCCTTTGGGAAACAAGGACGTGTTCTCCTTTCCGTACTCAGTCGTCTCTCCCCACAAGACGTCGTACGTGAATTTGAAGCCGAAGGCGTTGCTACCAAAGTCGAAGACACGGGTAAGGTTTTCCCGGTGAGCGATCACGCCATCGATGTTCGCGATGCCGTAGTTCGTCGATTAGCGAGGCATGGAGCCGAGTTGATCACCGGTTGCGCGGTCGATTCGGTGCGCCCATCGAGCTCAGGTGAAGGATTCGACGTCACTGCTCGTACCTCGAGTTCCTCGTTGGAGCTTTGGACCAAAACGGTGTTGATAACGACAGGAGGTCTCAGCTATCGAGAATGTGGGACGACTGGAGATGGGTATGCATGGGCTGAAGCGATGGGGCATTCGATCACTCCTCTTCGCCCTGCGCTGACGCCATTGGTCTCGAACGCAACCTGGGTCCATGAACTGAGCGGCCTGACCCTGGACGACGCCTTGGTGACGGCGCATCTCGCCTCCCAAAATGGAGCTGTTATCAAAGTCGAACGAAACACATCGCGAGGTGGATTCCTTTGGACTCATACCGGTTGTAGCGGCCCAACCGCCATGAATGTGTCGCGGTGTTTCTCCGATCGTGCTGAACAGGACCAGTTATCCCTTCGGATCGACCTCCTTCCTAAAGAATCTCTCGCCGAATGCGAGCAGTGGCTTCTCGATGAATCGCACAAAAGCAACCGTGCGATCTCAACCGTTCTGAGTCAAAAGATCCCCAAACGATTAGCCGTATCGATCCTCGATCGACTCGGCGCGGTTCACGACCCACATATGGCTGAACTACCTCGCAAACTCCGGACTCAAATCGTTGAAATGATCAAAGGTTGCCCGGTACCGATCCATGGAACTCGAGGGTATCCAAAAGCCGAAGTGACCGCCGGTGGTGTTGCACTTGGAGAAGTCAACTTTCAAGACATGCAAAGCCGAAAGCACCCAGGACTTTACTTTGCAGGCGAAATCCTCGACCTCGACGGTCCCATCGGCGGTTTCAATTTCCAAGCCGCTTGGAGCACCGGGCATACCGCCGGACTTCACCTCGGTTGATACGATACCAGCATGATGCTTTTATCGTTTAGCATCCATGGAATATTGCAATAGGGAACGGGTTCTAAAACGATCCCATCGTTTGCCCCGATACATTAGCTACGGCTCTCCTGTTCTCGGCATTGCAGTCATCCTAGCGTTGCATGATAGCGTCGGCAGCTTGCCTTCCGCTCCGGATCGCACCTTCGATGCTTCCCGTATACCCGACTCCCACCACGTCGCGGTAATCGCCACAGCGATAAAGCCCCTCGCCGATCACTACATCCGGTGTCGGTGAAGTTACTCCGGAAGCAATCGACTCGCCCATGGGGCGAGGTAGGGCGAACGGTACCGAGTACGTTTGCTCGTGCCGCCAAAGATCAGCCTCCCAGCCAAACCATTCGACCAGTTCCCTTCGAACAGCAGTCAACAGATCGTCAGAGACCAAATCCTGTTCTCCGACAAGATTCACACTCAACAACGCTCTTCCAGACGGGGCGTAACTGGATTGCGCGTCGCTTGGGAAGGCCACATGATGGATTCGACCATAGGGGTTCCCGTTGAGCATCAACACCGGCTCATGCTTTACCGCACGTTCGACCGAGAAGTAAAAACATGTCGTCGAAGCAACAGCAGGTCCACTCCTTTTGCTTGATTTCAGCCCCAACAACTTCGATGCGGATGGCTCTTCGGTAGCGACCACAATCGATGGGGCATTCAATTCGGTTCCGTCTGCCAACTCTACTTTTCCCGGCTTGACCTTGGCAACAGTCGCTCTCAAGCGGAGGGATTCGTTTGGTATTCCTTCAGCCACTTGCTTTGGGATGGCCTGCATCCCTTCGGCGGGTAACGCCGCGTAACCTTTGCTAAATGTCCTGAAAATAAATTCCATCCTCGATGACGGAATGCTCAGTGAACGGTCTAGAAAGATCCCCCCAAAAAAGGGACGAAAGAAACGCTCGATGATCGAGTTCGAAAACCCGATCGCTCGCAATCGTTCGATGCTCGGCATATCGTGGTTTGCCAAAATCTCATCGACATTTTGCTTCATCAGTCCATTCCGAAACCCTAACAGTTTCCATTTGTCCGAAATCGTTGCGACCGTCGAAAGCGATGTTTGGATGGCATCCGAGAGAAAGTTCGACGGAGAGGAGCGACTCGGATCGGTAACGAGGGACCAACTTCGTCCTATACGAACTCTCGCACCCGCTGAAAAATGCTTCAGATGCAATCGGTTCAAGTCCAACTCGAGAGCGGCCGTTTCATAGCCGGTCAAATATACTTGGAAGCCATGATCCAAAAGGTAACCGTTCCTGGAGTCGGTCCGGATTCGGCCCCCCACCTCATCCGATGCTTCGAGAACGAGGACGTTACGACCAGCGCGGATCAATCGCCTTGCTGCGATCAACCCGGATAACCCCGCACCAACGATGACCGCGTCCAACGTCACTCGGCACCATCCTCTTTTTCCGCCTGTGCTAGATTTCGCAACCTCGGGTTTTCGAGGTAGGCCAAAACCAATGCTACATCCGATGGCGTGATCCCGCTGATTCGTCCAGCCTGATCCAAATTCAGCGGGCGGATGCGCGAAAACTTTTGCCTCGCTTCATTCCGTAAACTGACGATAGCGCCGTAATCAAAGTTCTTTGGGATTTGCTTGTCGAGCATTCGCTGCTGCCGTTCCACCTGGACCTGTTGTCGCGAAATGTAACCTGCGTACTTCGTGTCGTACTCAACCTGCAAACCGATTTCTTCAGGGAATTGGGCGAGCGATTCCGGAAACATTTCGCGAAGCTGCTTCCACGTGACTTCGTTGCGTTTCAAGAATCGATCGCCGGTGATATCACCGATCCGAAGAGCGGCAACAGCGCGACGGGCCGCTTCAATGCATTCCGTCTTTTCGACGAATCGGCGGTACCGATCCTGTGACACCAACCCGAGTTTGTACCCGATCGGAGTTAAGCGTCGATCTGCGTTGTCCTGTCTCAACATCATGCGGTATTCTGCACGGCTCGTGAACATGCGATAGGGTTCATCCACACCGCATGTGACAAGATCATCCACGAGCACACCGATGTAGGCGTCATCGCGTTTCAGTAGGAGTCCCTCTTGCCCCTTGAGCCGCAGGGCCGCGCTTGCGCCCGCGACCAGTCCCTGCGCTCCCGCCTCCTCGTACCCAGTGGTCCCATTGAGTTGCCCTGCGAAGTACAAACCTTGAACTGCTTTGGTTTCCAGCCACGGATAGAGTTGGTCGGGGGGGCAAAAATCATACTCGACTGCATACCCATAGCGCATGATTTGCGCCTTTTCCAGCCCCGGTATCAGCTTGAACATTTGGTCTTGAACATCCCGGGGAAGGGATGTGGAAATCCCGTTGACGTAGACTTCTTGCGTAGATCGTCCCTCGGGCTCCAAGAATAGCTGGTGCCTGTCCTTGTCGGAAAACCGAACGACTTTATCTTCGATCGACGGGCAATAGCGAGGCCCCGACGAGCGGATCTGGCCCGTGTACATGGGCGCCCGATGGAGATTAGCCCGAATCAACTCGTGGACTTGTTCGTTGGTATACGTGATCCAACAAGGCATCTGGGGATGGGGTAACGCATCGGTCATGAATGAGAAAGGCTGGGGTGTCTCATCGCCTGGTTGGATTTCGGTTTTCGAATAGTCGATGGTTCGACTGTTGAGGCGAGCAGGCGTCCCCGTCTTAAATCTCTCGATCCGAAATCCCAAGCGATCGAGCGATTGGCTGATGCCCGAGGTCGTGCCTTCTCCCGCGCGGCCACCAGGTGTCTTCGCTTCCCCCGTATGCATGATGGCTTGCAAAAACGTGCCTGTCGTCAGAACCACAGCTCGAGCGACGTAGCATGCATCGCCTCGGACACGCACACCGACAGTGCGCTCTTGGCCTTCGACGGTCTCGGTGAGAATCTCTTCGACGAGTTCCTGACACAGATCGATGTTTGGATTTTCCTCGATCTGGCGTTTGATATCGAACTGATACGCCTTCTTGTCGGCTTGAGCGCGGGGGGAGTGCATCGCGGGCCCCTTGCGACTATTGAGCAGCCGGAATTGGATCCCGGTCCGATCAATCGTTTCGCCCATCAATCCACCGAGGGCGTCGATCTCGCGAACGATCTGGCCTTTGGCAACGCCACCAATCGCTGGGTTGCAACTCATCTGCCCGACCGTATCCAAGTTCCCGGTCAGAAGTGCGACGCGTGCACCAACACGTGCTGCAGCAGCAGCCGCTTCCGTGCCGGCATGGCCAGCCCCAACCACCACTATGTCGTATTCGTATCGATTGATCATTCCTGAGACACTCGCATTTCTCAGGCATTTTAGCCGGCCGATCCTTTTTTATAAGTCCTAAAAAAGCCCTTCCGGCAGAGAAGGAACCGCGCCTCGCTGGGTACAGACATAGGCAGCAACCCTGGCCGCTCGCCGATGGGATTCCGAAAGCGGTACTCGGTTGAGGATCCCCATGATCAACGCCGCAGAAAACGCGTCGCCTGCCCCCACCGTGTCGATCGCGTGGACCGTGACGGGCTCCTGCACATCCAATTCGCCATCGAGCCAAACGACAGAGCCCTTGGCCCCCCGTGTCAATGCAACACATCGCAGGGAATACCGATCTGCCAGTCGAATCATCGTCTCAATCTCATCCGAGTATTCGACTCCTAGCAGTTCGCAAATGCGAGGCAACTCCTCGTCGTTCAACTTGGCAATCTGGCTGAGTCCAAGCGACCTATCGATGATCTCAGGGTTGAAAAAATCCTGACGCAGGTTGACGTCGAACACCCGCAAGCAATCCTCCCGCGTTGCCGATACAAAACGTGTGATGGCGTCCCTACTAACCGAATTTCTCTGCGCCAGTGACCCAAAGCACACCGCATCACATTTCGACGCTGCGTCGAGCCATCGGCGATCGCAGGCCAAATGATCCCATGCTACATCAGCCGCGAATACGTACTCCGGTTTTCCTGTCGCATCCAGTGTGACGCGAACGGTACCAGTCGGATGCGCATCGTCGACACCGACCAACGCCAACGACAAATCATGCTCCCGCATCCACTGCATCGCTTGAGTTCCCAGTTGGTCGCGTCCGACAGCGCTAACTATCAGCGATTCGGCTCCTAAACTCGCGGCATGGCATGCGAAATTCGCTGGAGCGCCACCGAAGAGAGCCTTGTCGTCATACACATCCCAAAGAATCTCCCCCAAACCCACCAAGCATTTGCGGCTCGGTGCAACTGTGCCTCCGGATTCTGTGCCCCCTGATGTCGGCTCGAACGTTTTTTCGTTTTCATGATTCACAGATCTCCACCAATCCTTTTTCTAAGCGTTCGATGTCATTTTGGTCGTTGTATGCATGGGTTGCGATGCGCAAGGCTCCATGCCGCACGCTCAGCACCACTCCTGCGTCCAACAAACGGCGACGGACTTCATAAGGGTCCTTGCCAGCAAACTGAAAACTAAGGATCCCACTCGACGAATCCGCCGCTGACTCCCGATGGTCGTTTTGTACACACCATGGAAACACAGCACCCATGCGTCGCAATATTTCTCTGAGACTATCCGCATTTTGCAAGACCGCACGGGCAATGCCATTGTCCGGTCGATGACACCCAAACTCCAGCAAGAGTTTCTAGCTCGC
>Ga0315899_10004443_pt1 | contig 15151 bp, 9 predicted proteins | sample LakEriMetagenome_2_FD_203518 | JGI IMG/M metagenome (GOLD analysis project Ga0315899, IMG submission 203518) | Freshwater fungal communities from buoy surface, Lake Erie, Ohio, United States - Buoy 4 MA112 | ecosystem: Environmental > Aquatic > Freshwater > Lake | place: USA: Lake Erie, Ohio... | reverse complement strand
CGGTAAACAAGCAACCACCCACACCCCACCTCCGTCTTATATCCGGAGCACAACTCCACGATAAAACTGAAGCCGCTAGGCGTGCTGCAACACCCTTTCGGTTTTTGACTATCATGATTTCCTAAACAAATAAACCGGGTAAGAAACGACCCGGTTTATTTTTTTGGTTTTAACCGCAGTTTGTTTTTAACCGCAGAGGCGCAGGGATAGCAGAAAAAACTCTGCATACTCTGCGTCTCTGCGGTTAATAAAAACAATCCCCTGTCAAAAAACACTACTCCTCCAACCCATTCACTACCCTTCGAATACCATTCTTCAGAATAAGGGTATTGAAGTTGATGAGCAAACCCAATCGGAAGTCGCCTTGCTTGAGATAACTGAGCAACTGAGCAAAGTGAATGTCGTTCAGCTCGGAAACCGATTTCGTTTCAATAACCAATCGATTTTCAACGAGCATATCCATGCGAAAGCCACACTCCAGTTGAACTCCTCGATAAGTTAGCGGCATGGAAACCTCCTTCTCTACACACAGTCCCAGTTGAGCGATTTCATAGCACAAACACTCCTGATAAGCCTTCTCGAGTAAACCCGGACCTAGTTCACGGTGAACCTTCATGGCTGCACCCACAACTGAATAACTAAGTTCATTGTACGTCATTTTTAGCTGCAACATTCGGCCTAAAGACAGTGGCATGCAACCAATAAATTATAAGAATATATGCCGTTTATTCCTTAACCACAGAGGCGCAGAGATAGCAAAAAAACTCTGCATACTCTGCGCCTCTGCGGTTAAAAAAACAACTCTCCGGTTAAAGCCCGGCCCTCAGCAAAAAGTAATTCTTCTTCCCGCGCTGCAACAACACCACTCCTCCCGCCAATACATCAGCGGTTGATAGCATTCGCTCCGCATCCACCTTCACTTTATTCACGCTGATGCTACCCTCCTGCAACGCGCGACGCGCCTCGCCGTTCGACTTCATAAAGCCACTCTTCACCAGCGCATCCACTATCGAAAGACCCGCCGACAATTCCTCACGCGACACATCGCCTTGAGGCACGCCTTCGAAAATTTCCATCAAGGTCTCACTACTCAGCTTTCGCAAATCTTCATCGGTGCTCTTGCCAAACAAAATGTCCGATGCCGCTACTGCCGATTCATAGTCCGCCACCGAATGCACACGACAAGTTATATCCTTCGCTAACGCCTTTTGCATTGGGCGCTTACCGGGGTCTTGCGTTTGCTCGGCCTCGAGCGCTTCAATCTCTTCCCGCGTCATCAAGGTGAAAATGCGGATGTACGTCGACACGTCAGCATCACTCGCATTCAACCAAAACTGATAAAACTTGTACGGCGACGTGCGCTTCGGATCCAACCAGATATTGCCGCTCTCGGTCTTGCCGAATTTCGTTCCGTCGGCCTTCTTGATGAGCGGCGTCGTCAACGCAAACGCCTGACCACCGTCTTTGCGACGAATCAACTCCGTGCCCGTCACAATATTTCCCCACTGATCACTGCCGCCCATCTGCAACATCACGCCCTTATTCTTCCATAAAAAATAGAAGTCGTATCCCTGCACCAGCTGGTAACTAAACTCGGTAAACGACATGCCCGTCTCCAAGCGGTTCTTTACCGAATCTTTTGCCATCATATAATTCACGCTGATGTGCTTGCCCACATCGCGAATGAATTCCAAAAATCCGAACGACTTGAACCAGTCGTAGTTGTTCACCATCTCTGCCGAATTCGCACCGCAGTCGAAATCGAGAAACTTCTCAATCTGCTTCTGCTGGCATACCTGATTATGACGAAGCGTTTCTTCATCGAGCAAATTGCGCTCTGCACTCTTACCACTGGGATCACCAACCATGCCCGTAGCGCCGCCTATGAGCGCCATCGGCTTGTGACCGCATTGCTGAAAGTGCAACAGCGACATAATCTGCACAAGATTGCCTACGCCGAGCGAGTCGGCCGTTGGGTCGAAGCCAATGTAGCCGCGCACCATACCCTTCTGCAATTCGTCTTCCGTGCCGGGCATCACATCGTGCAACATGCCTCGCCACTTCAATTCTTCAATGAAATTCTTCTTGCTCATAGTCGATTGCAAAGTTATCGCGTCACAGCGCGCTTACCACTTCTTCGAGTTTAATTCCGCGCGAACCCTTTATCAAAATCACATGGTCGCGTATCGCTTGTTCTTCAAGCCAAGCCTTAGCAGCTAGATTATGGTCAAACACCAAATAGTCGCCGTCCCTCCAAACAGACTTGAAAATAGGACCAACCAGAATCCCTTCCAGCCCCAAACGACTGGCCACTTCGATGATATGCCTATGCTCCGCCGGACCCATGTCGCCCAACTCCAGCATATCCCCTATCACAAAAAACTTCTGCGCCGCCGATTGCTTGCTCAACGCTTCCAGGGCAAATTCCAAACTCGTCGGATTCGCATTGTATGCATCCATGATGAGTGTATTGCGTTCCGTGCGCTTCACTTGTGAACGATTGTTCTCCGGCGTGTAAGCACAAATAGCCATATGAATCTGTTCGTTCGTTACACCAAAGTGATTTCCAACCACTATAGCCGAAGCAATGTTGTGAAGGTTATATGCACCTGCTAACTGTGTGGCGTATTCGCTTCTCACATCACTGTGTGCGTGTGAATAGACCAAAGTGGGACTTTCAGAAACGCATTCCAAATCGCTGCTGGCGTATGGAATAATCTGCATTCCCTCCGTTGCTCTGCATAGTTTTTCCAAATCTGTATTCACGAAAATGACACCACCTGAAGCATGCACGTGGTCATATAATTCCTTCTTCCCCTTCACCACGCCCTCTTCACCGCCAAAGCCTTCCAAATGGGCCTTTCCCATGTTGGTAATCAGCGCATGTGTTGGCAATGCATATTCGCAATAGCTGCGAATTTCTCCCTGATGATTGGCCCCCATTTCTACAATCGCCAACTCACAATCGGCCGGTATAGCGAGCAACGTGAGCGGCACACCAATGTGGTTGTTCAAATTACCTATTGTGGCACTCACACGATATCGCCGGGCCAGAACATCGCGAATCAATTCCTTTGTCGTTGTCTTTCCGTTGCTGCCGGTAATCGCTAGAAATGGAATATTCAAGCTTTCTCGATACTTCTTGGCAACTTGCTGCAAAGCCATCAACACATCATCCACTAGCACCATGCGTTCATCATGAGGCTGCTGCTGCTCATCAATGACCACCATAGACGCCCCCATCTCAAGCGCCTTCGCTGCGAAAACATTGCCGTTGAAATTGCCACCCTTCAAAGCAAAGAAGATATCGCCGGGATTGATTTTGCGCGTGTCGGTGGTGACACTGCGCACGTTTAAGAACTGCTCAAAAATGCGTTGAATCATGTGCTAAAAGTAAAAACCCCGGTCGAGGTGACCGGGGTTTCAATATCGAAATTTGAACAACCTTCTACTTATTCGCCGGAAGCAATTCCCGTAGGGCTTCCCAAGCGATCCATTGCACAACGGAATCCGAGGGTCGACATAGAACGACGCTCATCAAGGTAGCGACGTGTGCCCGGGATTGTGTAGTAAGCACGATCCCTCCAATTACCGCCCTTGTAAACACGAGCACGGTCATTCACGAGTGTTGTAACTCCCCATTCGTACATGCGGTTCTTATCCTGTTCCATGTCGGCGTTCGCGTAGTAAATACTACTATTAAAATCACCATCCCGGTAATCAATGTAATCGGCCTTGCGATAGTTGCGGCGATCGATGTTTTCTTCAACACTCACATTACGACGCTTGACTTCACCGGGTGTGCTAACAATGTAGTCAGACATTCCATCGCGCAAATCTGCAGCTACTAAGTCTTCAGAATCAGTTACCAAATCCATAGCTTCCTGCATGGCGTCCTGTGCTTCGTCATCCTTGCGCTCCTTAATCTTCTCCTGAGCAGCTGTAATCTTCTGATTACACTGATCAAGCAAAGTGAGCGATGTCTGCGTCAGTCGCGCTCCTGCCTGTTCCTGATAATTCTTGAGGAAATAAGCCACACCATCAATGTCATAAATGTTCTTGTCATGCTTGTCTGCAAAGCTTCCATCGCTATTCAAGACACGGGTCTTATAGACATTACCACGGAAGGGACGGAACTCACTTTTGTCTTCCGGAGAAAGCGGACGGTAAACATCCATTACCCACTCAGAAACGTTACCGGACATGTTATACAAACCGTAATCGTTTGGCGGATATGCGTATACAGGCGCTGTAATATCAGCATTGTCATTCAAATATCCGGCAACACCCATATAGTCACCACCTCCACGCACGAAGTTGGCACGAATGGTTCCGAAGAAACGTCCACCGTTATCGTCATTACGCACATAGTGCCCATTCCATGGGTAGGTGCGGCGATCTGTAATCAATTCCTGGAAAGAGTTTCCGATGAGACCCAAAGCTGCGTATTCCCACTCAGCTTCGGTAGGCAAGCGGTAACGGGGCAAAATGATACCGTCCGACATCGTAACCAATCGTGTACCTGTTCCCTTCGGGTTATAATCTTTCAAACCACCTGAAGCGGCATCACCCGAATACTGACCCGACAAATAAGAATCAGTAGTAAAGTGTTCCTCATCAGCCTGTCCGGTTGGGTTGTATGACATCAAGCCTTCGCGAATCAAGATCAACTCATTCACACGGTCAGTTCTCCAAACACAATATTCACTTGCTTGCAACCAGCTTACACCCACAACCGGATAATCCCGATAAGCCGGGTGACGCAAATAGTAATCGACTTGAGGCTCGTTGTATTCAGTAACCTCACGCCAGATGTTCGTGTCAGGCAGCGCGCGGTTTATCAATTCAGGATACGTATCACCGTACACAAGTTTCAACCAATGCAAGTAGTCATTCCAAAATTGGTTAGTAACCTCGGTTTCATCCATGTAAAATGATGATACTGTAACACGGCGAGGAATATTGTCCCAGGCAAATTTGAGGTCGTCTTCCACTCGTCCCATGGTGAATGTACCACCTTCCACGAGCACAAGGCCCGGGCCGGTTTCCTGTTCCACATAGTCCTGACGTTCAAACCCTCCGTTTTTCTCGTCATTATAAGCCCAACCGGTAGCACCCGATCGTTCTTTGTCGCACGACGTAAAGATGGACGCTACTGCAATGGCGGCCAATCCGAAGAACATCTTAGAAACGGTTTTCATGATTTCCCTTTGATTTTGATGGTTCGTTTTATCGTTTAAACAGTGTATTCAACTAGAAAGAAGGACAAGCTATTGTGCGGAACTTCTTTTTTTTCTGGCGGCATTCGAAGTTGATGCCGAGTGAAACTTCGTGAGATCCACCTGTGGATGGCGTAAGCTCCGAAATGGTCACGTCATAGCTGTATCCAAATCGCACAACATCGGTCTGTATCCCAATAGTTGCAATAAAAGCATCCCTGTAGGTTTGTCCAAAGAGTAGTCCGCGAAACCAAACACCGGCTACCAATGGACCTTTGCTTACATACATCCCTAGGTTTAACTGCTGAAACTCGCCTTGACGACGATACAGCAAGTTGGGCGACAAACGAGCATCGTTATCCTTACTCTTTTTCTCGATTGGAATGACAGCACCCGCATGCACCGTGTATTTCATGGGCAAACGACTAGTTCCCAGAATAAGCGATTCATTTGGCTCGTTGAGGTGGTGAACTGCGACACCTCCATAAAACTTGTCACTGAATCCAAGCAAACCTGCAGAAAAATCGATAGCCTTTACCTGACCACCACGCTGAACGTCGTTTGTTTGGTAAATGAAACCTTTTCGAGGATCAATCATATCACCAAATGTCAGTTTACTCCAGTCGAGTGTCTTTTGAAAATAACTCGCCTGAAAACCCGCCTTGATAGAAAATTTGCGAGAAATGGCCTGTTGGTAGGAATAGATACCACTCACTGTGGTCGTATTGAGCGTTCCCTGCGCAGCACGGTCATTGAGTACAATCAGACCCAAACCACCTTGGATGGTAGGGACATGTTGATCATACGTAGCGCTGGTGGTAACAAAATTACCGGTGAGCGAAGGCCACTGATTGCGATAGTTCATCACCAAACGCGGACAGCGATTGGTTCCTGCAAAGGCCGGGTTTAAGTAGAGCGGGTTAGCGTAAAACTGCGTGAACTCAGGATCTTGAGCACGCATGTCATTGGCCATCACCAGCACCGACATTAAAGCAAGAATCAGTCTTAAGCTTTTGTTCATAGAGAAACAATTTCTTTTTTAGGTGGTTGAAAAGAATTCACAATAATACAACAACTTTGCGAGGAAAAAAATTGCGCCGCTGTTGCAATAATCAGACTACCAAATGGTTTAAGCCGTTGCGCCCAACGAAAAAAATCGCATGAGACTACTACCCAAACTACTGATAATCTTATTCTTAGCTACTTGCAACACACTCCTTTCCCAAACTCGTGAAACTATAAACCTGCACAAAAGGTTACAATGGAGCGGAACGAATTCAAATAAAAGCTCCATATCCGATGCGTTTTCCTTCGAAGAATCAATGCCATCAAGCAACTTCGGTAATTTACCGGTTATTGTGCACAGGGAGAGGTTAAAAAATTTCGGTCGCATTTTAACCGTAGACGTCAGCGCGTCGAAAACTGAAACATCCAACACGCCCGCGACTTCCGATATGCTGCGCATTGTATCAGACAATTGGCAGTACAAATCCCGAATCACCGATTCGAGAGGTATTCCCTATCTCGTGGTAGAAATTTTACCGATGCGCAAAACAACAGCAGGTATTGAGCTTATTCAGGAAGCGGATATACGCATTGAATGGGAAACCGCTCCAAAACCCAACTTGCGCATGCTTGACTTTGCCCAGCAATCGGTTCTGAGCGAAGGCCAATGGTTTAAAATAGCTATTGCCAAAGATGGGGTTTACAAGGTAGATAAAAACACGTTCAACCAGCTGGGACTCAACATTAGCAATCTAAGTCCGCAATCCATAAACATCTATGGAAACGGAGGCGAATTGTTGCCCTCGTCAAACCTGGTGCCCCGTCCTGATGACCTTCAAAAATGTGCGGTTTACTTCCAAGGCGAGGAAGACAATGTTTTTCAAGACAATGACTTCATCCTTTTCTATGGAAAAGGTCCCGACAAATGGGAAAGAACGCCTGGCAATAGCGAGGAGCCTAGTCGTTGGACACACAAAAAACACTACTACTCTGATTCGGCATATTATTTCATTCGCATCGATGATTCGGAACCTCTTCGAATTCAACAATCACCGACGACAGACTTACCCTCAACGAACACCATCAATCGTTTTCAGGACTTTCAGTTTATTGAATCCGATCTCTATAACATTGGAAGAACAGGAAGAGAATTCTTCGGAGAACAATACGATATCAACACTTCAGGGTCATACAATTTTACCATGCCCAATTTGGTCTCGGAAATCCCCGCTTTACTAGAAGCCAACTTGGTTGTGCGTTCCCTGGGAGGAGCCAGTAACTGGTCTGTTTCCGTTGCCGGAAATACGGCACAAACATCTCCGGTTTCCACACAGGACGGTGTACTATCGGCCGTGGCCTCTACTGAATTGGTTTCAATTCCTTTCAACCCTTCAGGAGGATCGGTAACCACATCGGTGCAATTCAACAAATACAGTAATACAGCTGAGGTAACCGGGTGGATCGACTTTCTTCGATTAAATGCCACAAGAACGCTGACTATGTCGGGAACTCAAATGAAGTTTCGGGACACGCTAAGTGTTGGTCCGGGAAACGTTGGTCTCTTTCAACTGAGTAACTCCAACAACATTTTCCAATTATGGGATGTAACCGATATTAATAATCCTCAGAAAATAACTTTCTCATCTTCCCAAAACATATTGGAGTTTAAGGCACCTACCTCTGCGCTTCGCGAATACGTCGCCTTCGCTAACAGTGGATACCTTGTTCCAACACCAAAAGGCTCGGTTGCCAATCAAAATCTTCATGGCCTGAATAATATCGACTATGTCATCGTTGCTGCTCCTTCGCATCGTTCGTCGGCAGAAGCTTTAGCAGAAATCCACAGCGGATTGGGAACATCAACCGTAGTAGTTTCACAAGACGAAATTTTCAATGAGTTTTCCAGCGGCAACCCCGATGTGACAGCCATTCGCATGCTCATGAAAATGCTTTACGACCGAGCTCAAGGCGACCCCCAACTTATGCCACAGAATCTCCTTCTGTTTGGTGATGGCGAATTCAGCCGAAATAAAGGAACCTCTTCATTCAACGGAAGTAATGTGATGCTTTACGAAACAAGCGAGTCGTTGAGCCCTGCTTTGTCTGCTGTAAGCGACGATTACTTTGTTTTCTTGAGTGATGATGATGATGAGAGTAGTTCCAATTTATTGGACGCAGGCGTTGGCCGCATTCCCGCAACCGACGCCGGTGAAGGTGCTGCCTACATCGAAAAAGTCCGAACCTACCTTGCTCAAAACACCAACGCAGGAGGAGCAGCGAGCTGTTTGGGCGTCGAAGCCCAATCACCCTTCGGGTCGTGGAGAAACCTCATAACCTTCGTTGCAGATGATCAGGATGGCAATGGCGGCCCCACAGAACAAGTTCACCTAGACGATGCTGATTTACTATCCGACATTGTGCGTGATAGACACCCAGAGTATGACGTTGTAAAAATCTACATGGATGCCTACAAACAGGAATCTACTCCGGGCGGTGAGCGCTACCCCGAAGGTGAGGAAGCCATCCGCAATCGGGTTCAAAATGGTTCATTACTGGTAAGCTACCTCGGCCATGGAGGCGAGCGCGGTTGGGCGCACGAGCGTATTCTCGATCTAAACACCATTGGTTCGTGGTCCAATAAATTCCGACTCCCCGTTTTTCTTACTGCGACTTGTGAATTAGCCCGCTACGACGATCCAAGTGTGAACAGTGCGGGTGAAATTCTGGTCATGAATCCTGAAGGCGGAGCTATTGCCATGCTCACAACAACGCGCGTAGTTTTCTCGGGTTCGAACCGGGAAATGGTATTAGCCTTCTTCGATTCGGCCCTGGAAGATGACAATATCAGCAACCTGAGCTTAGGTATGATTAACATGCTCACCAAAAACGAAGTAAACCCAACCAACTCGAGTAAACCCAATTTCAGCCTGTTGGGCGACCCCGCCCTGAAAATGAGCTATCCGAAATACACCGTGGTTACATCAGCCATCAACGATATACCGATTGAGAATTTTACCGATAATCTGAAATCTCTTCAAGAGGTGAAGTTCACCGGATACGTCGCTGACAACAACGGAAATAAACTAACCGATTTCAATGGATTTGTTTATCCTACCGTGTTTGACAAGGAAACCAAGGTGTATACTCAAAACAATGATTTCGATGGCTCAAACGGCGATGTTCAGGAATACGATGTATTCAATAAAAACATCTTCAAAGGGAAGGCAAGCGTTACAAATGGTGATTTCCAATTTGAGTTTGTTGTTCCTTACGACATCAACTATGTCATTGACACTGCTCGAGTAAGTTACTACACAGTAGCCGGCAATTTCGACGGACATGGCTATTCCAATCAATTTCGAATTGGCGGATCTCTGAGTGGCGCCGAACTGAATCGCGTTGGTCCCGAGATTAATCTTTATCTGAATGATACCTTGTTCGTCTCTGGTGGAATTAGCGACACTCGCCCCATTTTGCTAGCTCAGTTGCGCGATGAAAACGGAATCAATACCGTGGGTAACGGCATAGGCCATGATTTGAGTGCTATTATTGACAATGATACCCAGCAACCGATTATCCTCAATGAATTTTATGAAACCGATCTCGATACTTACAAGAGCGGTGAAGTTCGATACCAGCTTCCAGAGCTTGCCGAAGGAAACCATACTCTTTCTCTCAAAGCATGGGACGTTCATAACAATTCTTCATCTGCCTCCATCGATTTTGTCGTTGCCGATAATGGCGCCATTGCGCTCGACCATGTGCTCAATTACCCCAACCCGTTCACTACATCCACGGAGTTCATGTTCGAACACAATCAGGTATGCACCGCTCTTGATGTGCGGATTCAAATTTTCACAGTTAGCGGCAAACTCGTTAAAACCATTGAACAACAGGTATTACAAGAAGGTTTTAGATCAGAGCCAATTCCATGGAATGGAACCGACGATTTCGGAGACCGCATTGGAAAAGGCGTCTATGTATACCGACTGGAGGTTCGAAATGAGGAAGGACAGCTTGCCGAACATTACGAGAAACTCGTTATACTGAAGTAAAATTACCATGTTCCAAGCGCTATATTTGCAAACACGTTGAAAAAGAAAAACATGCATAAGTATTTTGTCGCCCCGCTGATGCTGATATTCAGTAGTTTTCCGGCACTGGCACAATTGAATAACACGGGTGATGACGCGAGAAGCACCTGGCAGCTGAACACCATTACTACAGCTGTTCCATTCTTGCAAATCACACCCGATTCGCGTTCGGGTGCGCTCGGCGATGCAGGCGTCGCTCTCAGCCCTGATGCCAATACAACTTTCTGGAATGCTGCTAAACTTGCCTTCGTAGAAGAAGATGTAGAATTATCCTTGTCCTATTCCCCGTGGTTGCGCGCGCTGGTAAACGACATGAGTTTGGCGTACTTAAGCGGATACAAAAAACTTGGAAAAAATCAAGCAATCGGAGGCTCACTGCGTTATTTCACGCTGGGAAATATCACCTTTACTGATGAAGTAGGAACACAAATTCGGGATTTTAAACCAAACGAATTTTCGCTGGATATGTCGTTCGGTCAAAAATTCAGTGAAAAATTCAGCGGTGGTATAGCAGTGCGATACATCTATTCGAATTTGACCGGAGGCCAGAACGTTCTTGGAGCAGACAGCAAACCCGGAATGGGTGTTGCGGCCGATGTAAGCGCCTTTTATTCAAACAAACGTCTCAAGGTTGGAGGCCGCGATGCACGCCTCAACATTGGTGCAAACATTAGCAACATCGGCAACAAAATGCGCTATACCAATAGTGATAAGCGCGACTTCATACCAACCAATCTCAAACTAGGAACCGCCTTTACGGTTAACCTAGACAAATACAATCAAATTACAACGTTAGTTGATTTCAATAAACTATTGGTACCTACCCCACCCCGATACAGCATTGATGGTGACACTATAATAGCTGGCATGGACCCGAACGTGGGTGTTGCCACAGGAATGGTTCAGTCTTTCTATGATGCTCCGGGTGATGTTAGTAACGAGGGTGAGATTATTTCCGGTACAGTATTCAAAGAGGAGCTCCGAGAAATCAATATCGGGGGTGGTTTTGAATATTGGTATGACCAGCAGTTTGCCTTCCGAACCGGCTATTTCTATGAGAATTACACAAAAGGCAATCGTCAATTCATAACGCTTGGTGCGGGACTGAAATATCAAGTTCTCACAATTGACATGTCTTACCTCATAAGCACAACCCAACAAAACCCGCTGGCCAACACGTTGCGATTTACCATGCGCTTCGCGCTTGGAGCTAACAGTGGCAACGACGAAGAACCATCTGAGTAATCTACTATCATGAATATCCGCGTCGGCTTCGGGTTTGATGTCCACCAACTCACGGAAGGCCGTGACTTCTGGTTGGGCGGAGTTAAAATAGAACACTCCAAAGGAGCACTAGGACATAGTGATGCCGACGTGCTTCTTCATGCCATATGCGATGCCTTGCTAGGTGCAGCCAATATGCGTGATATTGGATTTCATTTCCCGGACACCCATGGGGAGTTCAAAAACATAGACTCAAAGATTCTTTTAAAGCGCACAGTGCATCTCCTAAAGAATGCAGGCTGGATAATAGGTAATATCGATTGCACATTGGTGCTTGAGAAACCGAAAATTATGCCTCATGTAGATTCGATGAAAACTGCCATTGCGGAATCAGCCGAAATAAATATTGATGCGATTTCCATTAAAGCGACCACGAACGAAAAAATGGGATTCATTGGCCGTGAAGAAGGAGTTGTAGCCCATGCAGTGGCTCTTATCCATCGCTAATCACACCACATTCATGGAAAAACTGACTATTTCCTGCTCTTTCGAGCGCTTTGCTTCGCGCGACCAGCTAAATCCAACTATTATACCTATGCTTGATGCCTGCATGGATGCTATGCAGAGGGCATATGCGCCCTATTCATCCTTCCGGGTTGGTGCTGCACTTCTTCTTGAAAATGGAGTGATTGTGCAAGGGAATAATCAAGAAAACGCCGCCTACCCAAGCGGCCTGTGTGCTGAACGTGTTGCATTCTTTGCCGCTAGTGCCAATTATCCGGGGATACGCATCATTGCAGCTAGCGTTACTGCATCATCCGCTCAATACACCGAAGGAGACCCGGTTACACCCTGTGGCGGTTGCCGTCAGTGCATGCTTGAATATGAGCTAAAGCAACATGCGGATATTCCGCTTTACATGATGAGTCCTTCCGGGGAGATTACCATGTCACCATCCATAAAACAATTGCTCCCTCTATTTTTCGAGAGCAAGGGAAAGTTCTAAGGAACAGAGCTGAATTCAATAAAACAAAAAGGGCTGTCTTTCGACAGCCCTTTTATTTTGAGAGTATTTTAAGCTTAGTTCGGGCAGATAGTACCGTAAGCTGCAATAAAGATCAACAGATCAGATACACCTACGAAACCATTACCATCCAAATCTGCAGGGCAATCACTGATTACACCACTGAATTCGCAAGAACCGTCATCTACAGCAGCTGTAGGATCAAAGTTGGAAGCTTCTTCATATGTGCAACCTGTGCAAGATGAGAAGTCGCAAAGCGTGCAATCTCCAATAGTTGCATCCGGATCATAGTTACAAGCAACAGCAATTGTACAACCAGGAATACAAGTTACACCTGCAGTGCTGAAACCAACACCGTCAGGGTCGTTAGCCGCACCGTTCAGGATACCACCAGTAATGCCGGTAAGTGTCCAAGTGATTTCGTTATCGAAAGTTCCACCACCTACAATGATTGTGAAACAACCATCACCCAAGCAGAATGAAGCTGTTCCATTACTTGTACCTGCAGGAAGACCTGCTGTGCCTACAACGTTACCTGATGCATCCAAAATAGTAGCTGTAGCACCATTCCAACCATCACCGAAGGTATCGTTCATGATCAGAGTAACACAGTTCTCGAAGCAGCACTGAACAGGATCGCTGATTGTAGCGTCAGCATCGAAGTTACACGCTGAAGCGTCCGTACAACCGGCACAAGTTGCGAATTCGCAAGAACCATCATCTGAGTTAGCAGCAGCATCGTAGTTACAAGCTGTTGCATCAGTGCAACCACAAACGCCTGAACCAATGGTGAATGAGAATGTACCATCACCGTCTGGTGCAACACCAGAGAGAACAACGTTACCAGCTGCGTCAGAAATTTCCCATCCAATTTCACCGGTGAAGAAACCGCCACCAACTGTCATGTTGTAGCAACCGTCAGCCAAGCAAAGGATATCGAAGCCGGCATCAGTACCATCGGTGCACTGAGCTTCGTCCAAATCACCTTCAGCAACCACGTTGCCTGCAAGGTCAGTAATTGAATATGTGTTACCATTCCAGCCATCGCCGAATGTATCGGTCATATCGAATCGGTAAGCATTCTGGCCCGCAGGGCAAGTTGCGCATGAGAAGAAGTCACAACTTCCGTTGTCAACGTTCGCAGCAGCATTGTAGTTGCAGGCACATTCGTCCTGACAACCTTGAACCACCGGCTCGCAAGTGTAAGACAGCGTGAAGCTACCTTCAGTAAGATCGTCAATACCATCACCATTGGTATCAACTCCACCTGCTGTGATATAAACATAGTATTGAGTGCCTACTGTTGAAACGAATCCAACTGAAGCATCGTCACCGTCAAAGAATCCGCAACCTGCGTCAGTAGCATCATCGTCTTCAGAGATTACGCAAGTGTATGGACCAGCGCATCCGTTAGCAGAACTAACTACAGTGATGCGTGAGTCGATCGGTGAACCACATGTGCTGAGGTTGATGAATTGACCATCACCTACAAATGAATACCATACGCCGATATCTCCTGCACCTGAAGGACAAACGTTAGGAGCGCCTGTGTTAGTTGCAGCACCGGTAGAACCTGCAACGTCAACACCACAAACAAGTGGAGTTGCTGTTGAACAAAGGTCATTAGGCGTTACAGCACCACATGAAACGTATTCGCAAGTACCGTCATCGAGTGTGCAATCTGCACAGAAGTTACAAGCTGAAGCATCGGTGCAACCGCCGTTGGCCAAAGAAACGTTCAGAACGAAGTCACCGCAGTTAATCGGATCTGAAGTTGAAACGCAGATGTAGTAGTTTGTGTTAGGGTTCAATCCCAAACCGAATTCGAGTGAGTTGAAAATGAAACCATCCAATGGGTTACCATTAAAGCCAACTCCACCTACCAATGGGGTTAGAGCTGCACAACCGGCTCCGCCGTCAAACAAACCGATACCCACGTCAGTGCCATCAGCTGCATCGGCACCTTGACCGGTACCGTTGAAGAATGAAATGTCAAGCGCAGAGAAATCTTCAGAGTTGATTACATACCAGATACCGTATTCTGTTCCAAAACCAGCCCATTGTCCCATATCGGTATCAGGGTTAGCACAGCATAGATTGCCTGGGAAGTTCACACCAGTTGGAAGTGGCAGAGCTGTATCGCAAGCATCGTTGATGGCTGTGTTATCACACTCCAAACAAGTCATAGCCAATTCGAAGTCTACACCTGTGCCGAAAGTACCAAATTCAGATACGAGAACGTAATAAGCGAAACCATTAATCGCAGTGAACGAAATGCTTGACAAGAATCCCGCTTCACAACCATCATCGTTCTGAGTAACACACACAGGTGATGAGCAATCACCGGTGAAGACGTGAATCTTGGTGTCACCACCGGCGCTGCCGCAGGTGCTGAGATTTACCAGATCACCTGTACCAATGAAGGTGTACCATACACCGGGAGCAGTAATTAAGTTATCCGCATCGCAGCTAACAGCAGTTGGATCTAGCGTTGCATTGATCGTTGTTCCGCTTACAGTAACGTTACAGCCAATTGGTGTAGCGTTTACACACTGATCGTTAGACGGAGGGCACACACAAGAGCC
>Ga0315899_10004441_pt1 | contig 15154 bp, 17 predicted proteins | sample LakEriMetagenome_2_FD_203518 | JGI IMG/M metagenome (GOLD analysis project Ga0315899, IMG submission 203518) | Freshwater fungal communities from buoy surface, Lake Erie, Ohio, United States - Buoy 4 MA112 | ecosystem: Environmental > Aquatic > Freshwater > Lake | place: USA: Lake Erie, Ohio... | reverse complement strand
ATTTCTGCGCTGGGGAGGGCTTGGGGCCTGTGTGGCTCTGCTGCTGCGGCCCTGAAGGCTCAGGCCGCCACCTTGATCAATGAGAGGCTTCCCAGTGGTGGCACGGACTCGGTGGCCGGCTCAGGCATCGCTGCCATGAGGTTTGTCGGCTCGGGCAGTTCGTTGAGGCGTTCACCGCGGAGCCAGGCTTTGTGCAAGGCGCGGCGGCGCTGATCTTCGGCAAACACCAGGCGATCCGCCGCTGAGACCGGACTCTCGCCCTGACGCACGGCGCTGCGCAGGCAAATCCCGAACCCGTGCGCTTCCACCTGGATCTGACCCTCCATCAAGACGGTCTGAAAGGTCCAGCCCGTCAGCCAACGCACTGTGAAGGGATTGCTCATCTCCATCCGCTGTTTGCGGGACCCTATGGGTGAACGCTCCGGTTAGCGCGTCTCTGTCAGGGCTTGGTGGCAGTCCAGACGCGCGTCATCAGATGGGAGCTGGCTCGGATGCCACTGAAACCGGCAGCGCTGAGGCGGCCATCGATGTCATCGCCGATGTAATCGCGGTAGTAGGGCTCATGGAAGACCCTGCGGAAGTTATCCATCGCCACTTCAAATTGCGGGGAGTCCGCCAGCTGTACCGAATCGGCAAGCACCAGCACCCCGCCGGGCTCAAGTACCCGGAAGCATTCCTCCAGCACGGCCTGTCGTGCCTCGGCGGGCAACTCATGCATCAGGAAGACGCAGGTGACCGCCTGCATGCTGCCGGTGGCGAAGGGCATCGCTTCGGCATTGGCCTGCACCAACTGGGGGAGTTCGTTGGGGCGCTGGGAGAGCCAGCGGTTGGCCTGCCGCAGGTAGGCACTGGAGAGGTCCAATCCCACCAGTTGCGCCTGGGGAAGAGCGGAGCGGACTTGATGCAGCGTGCGACCGGTCCCCGTGGCGACATCGAGCACCCGCAGGCTGCTGGCTGGACGCTCAGCAAAGGCCCGTAACCCCTGCACCAACGGCTTGATCACACGTCGCCGCATCGGATCGGCGGTGCCGTTGAACAGGATTTCCACCTGAAGGTCATAGAGCGAGGCCGAGTGATCGCTCAGGTAGCCGTCGGTCTGGTGGTGGAAGTTCTGCAGGTAGTAGTCGGGGTAGTTCTCGGTCTCGACATCCCGAGGTAAATCGCGCACGTTGCGCTCCGAGCGCCGTGTCCAGGTGCTGGGCATATCCAGCCACACCAGGGGGTAACGGGCTGCCCAGTCCCCCCAGGGGGCATCGAACAACAGAGACGTGGGATACAGGCCCTCCTCCGCCTCCTGCCAATCGACCTCCATCAAGGTTTTGTGAGAGGCCTGCAGATCCTTCAGCATCTGTGGAGGAATCGGCAGCGTTTTCGGGGCTCCAGCGGGAGCCACCAGTTCCATCAGGCGCGTGCTGATCTCCTTGTGGGCCACACCCACCAGGCTCTTGCCCTGTTGCAGGGCTTCGTACGCGAGCTTGGTGACGGCGTCAGCCATGGCTGCAGGGCGAGGTGCGGAGGGTTCACCATTTCAGCCGATTGCATCGGTCGCCGCGAGTCAGGGCCGCTGACACCAGCTCGGTATCCAGCCGAACCTGGATCACGAGTTGTGGAGAGAGTCAAGTTTTAGTAGCAACAGTTACAGACTGGTTTCAGGAAAGCCGCCTCTGGGTGGCACGAGCAACGGAGGATGTGATGGTCGATTCAAAGACCGATGCCAGAACGGAGGTTCGCTGCAGTGATCCCCACTACGTCGCCTGGGCGCGCGATCGTCAGCGGGCTGATCGCCGGTTGAGCGGCTGGCTGCGCCGCCGGCGTGCTCAGCCTGATCTCCCCGCGGAAGAGCGCGTTGACTCCCAGATCCTTGTCTGGGCGGAACGGCACGCCCATGAGCAGCGCCTGCACGACAGTGCGATCGAGCAGCTCCGCCATCACTGATGGGCACAAAAAAGCCCCGGCTTGTGCCGGGGCTTCCGCGATGTCACTGAGCCTGAATCAGGCGTCGTAGTACATGGTGAATTCGTGGGGGTGAGGCCGCTGGCGCAGCTGTTGCACCTCCTCGTATTTCAGAGCAATCCAGTTGTCGATGAAGTCTTCGGTGAAGACGCCACCGGCCAGCAGGTACTCGTGATCCGCCTTCAGCGCTTCCAGGGAACCGTTGAGGGAGGCTGGAACCGTGGAGATCTTGGCGAGCTCTTCAGCAGACAGCTCAAACAGGTCGACGTCGGTTCCGTCGCCCGGATCGATCTGGTTCTTGATGCCGTCGATGCCGGCCATCAGCATGGCGGCGAAGCCCAGATAGGGGTTGGACAGGGCATCGCCGGAGCGGAACTCAAGGCGCTTGGCCTTGGGGTTCATGCCGGTGAGCGGGATGCGCACGGCGGCGGAGCGGTTGCCCTGGGAGTACACCAGGTTCACCGGTGCCTCGAAACCGGGCACCAAACGCTTGTAGCTGTTGGTGGTGGGGTTGGTGAAGGCCAGGAAGCTGGGGGCGTGCTTCAGCAGGCCGCCGATGTACCAGCGGGCGGTCTGGGAGAGGTTGGCGTAGGTGCCTTCGCCCCAGAACAGGGGCTGGCCGGCTTTCCAGAGGCTCTGGTGCACGTGCATGCCGCTGCCGTTGTCGGCAAAGATCGGCTTGGGCATGAACGTGGCGGTCTTGCCGTACTTCTTGGCAACGTTGCGCACCACGTACTTGTAGATCATCACGTTGTCGGCCGCGCTGATCAGCTCGGCGAACTTGATGCCGAGTTCGTGCTGGGCGGTGGCCACCTCGTGGTGCTGCTTCTCGATCGGCACGCCCAGGGCACCCATGGTGAGCAGCATTTCGCTGCGCATGTCCTGCAGGGTGTCGTTGGGGGAAACCGGGAAGTAGCCCTCCTTCAGCTGAATTTTGTTGGCGAGGTTGCCGCCTTCTTCAACGCGATCGGTGTTCCAGGGGGCTTCGATCGAATCGACGCTGTAGAAGCTGGAGCCGTTGGCGCTCTTGTAGCGAACGTCGTCGAAGATGAAAAACTCGGGCTCAGGGCCGAAGTAGGCGGTGTCGGCCAGGCCGGTGGAGCCCAGGTAATCGAGGGCTTTTTGGGCCAGGGCGCGGGGGCAGCGGGCGTAGGGCTTGCCGCTGCGGGGTTCCTGAATCGAGCAGATCAGGCTGAGGGTTTTGTGGCTGTAGAAGGGGTCGATCCAGGCGGTGTTGGGGTCGGGCACCATCGCCATGTCCGACTCGTTGATCGCTTTCCAGCCGCGGATCGACGAGCCGTCAAAGGCCACGCCTTCGCTGAAGGCGGCCTCGTCGATCAGGTCCTCACACACGGTGAGGTGCTGCCACTTGCCGTGGAGATCCACGAACTTGAGGTCAATCAGTTCGATGCCCTCGTCCTTGATCTGACGGAGGACGTCCTGGGCGGTTTTGGCCATGACGTGAACGCTTGGAGGCTGAGAGGAAGCCCGCCTGGAACCGGGCTCGCGGGACCGTACGGACCGGCCTGACCCTGCCTGTGTATCAGCCGTAACCAAAATGCCGACTGGTGCCGTTGGATTTGCTTGCGTAACCGTTTCTGTCAACTTGATCAGATCCATGCAATCGCAAGGGATCTGCGGGTTTGCAGGTGCTACGTTCCGGCCTAGGTGCGTCGATCCTTCACGCCATGCGCGATGCCATCACCGGTCTGATCGGTCGGTACGACCAGCTGGGTCGTTATTTCGATCGTGATGCGGTCGACAGGATTGCCACCTACTTCTCCCAGGCTCAGCTGCGTGTCAGCGCCGTTGAGTTGATCAACCGCGAAGCCGCTGAGATTGTGCGTGAGGCCAGTCAGCGCCTCTGGCAATCGGATCCTGAGCTGCTGCTGCCCGGGGGTAACGCTTACACCACCCGTCGCTGGGCCGCCTGTCTGCGCGACATGGACTATTTCCTGCGTTACGCCAGCTACGCCCTGGTGGCGGATGACAGCACCATCCTCAATGAGCGGGTGCTCAACGGCCTCGACGACACCTATAAGAGTCTCGGGGTGCCCACCGGCCCCACCGTTCGCAGCATTGCCCTGATGGCCGACGTGGTCTGCGAGAAGCTGCTCGACTCGGGCGTCGCCAGCGCTGACGCGATTAACGCCGTTGTGCGTGCTCCCTTTGACCACCTCTGCCGTGGTCTGGCCGACACCAATGTCCGCGCCCGCTGATCGCGTTTCTGCGACTGCGTAGTCTCACCTCACCCAGCCCCCGACCAGGCCTTGGCTCCCTCCTCAGCGACCGTGTCCGATCGCCATCGGCTCTCCCTTGCTCCGATCGACACGCCTGAGCGGCTGCTGTTGGGCCCTGGTCCGTCCAACGCCCATCCGACTGTCCTCGAGGCGCTGAGTCGTTCGCCGATCGGACACCTCGATCCCCTCTACGTCGCCCTGATGGGTGAAGTGCAGGAACTGCTGCGCTACACCTGGCAAACCGACAACCGTCTCACCCTGCCGATGAGCGGCACGGGATCGGCAGCGATGGAAGCCACCATCGCCAATGTGGTCGAGCCTGGTGACACGGTGTTGATCGCCGTGAAGGGCTACTTCGGTCTGCGCCTGCAGGACATGGCCGGCCGGTATCGCGCCACGGTGCAAACCATCGAGAAGCCCTGGGGCGAAGCCTTCAGCCTCGAGGAGATTGAAGCGGGCCTCAAGCAGCACAAACCCAAGGTCCTGGCGATTGTGCATGCCGAAACCTCCACCGGCGTTTGTCAGCCCATGGAGGGCATCGGCGATCTCTGCCGTGCGCACGATTGTCTGCTGCTGCTCGATACCGTCACCTCCCTCGGTGCCGTTCCCCTCTTCCTCGATGACTGGAAGGTCGATCTGGCCTACAGCTGCAGTCAGAAGGGTCTCAGCTGCCCCCCTGGTCTCGGTCCCTTCTCGATGGGCCCGCGCGCCGAAGCCAAGCTGATGGCCCGCAGCGGCAAAGTGCCCAACTGGTATCTGGATGTGAGCCTGCTCAATCAGTACTGGGGCAGCGACCGGGTGTATCACCACACCGCTCCTGTGAACATGAACTTCGGGATGCGAGAGGCCCTGCGCCTGATCGCCGAAGAGGGCCTTGAGAACGTCTGGGCCCGCCATCGCCGCAATGCCGAGCGACTCTGGAGTGGTCTTGAGCGGCTCGGTTTGGAGCTGCACGTTCCCAGCGAGCTGCGTCTCCCCACGCTCACCACGGTTCGCATTCCCGAGGGAGTTGATGGCAAGGCCTTCAGCCTGCACCTCTTGAACAAGCACGGCATTGAGGTGGGCGGCGGTCTTGGCGCCCTCGCCGGCAAGGTTTGGCGGATCGGCCTGATGGGCTACAACAGCCGCGAAGAGAACGTGGATCTGCTGCTCAATCTCCTGGAGCAGGAGTTGCCGGCCTTCCGTTCTTCAGCGCCTGCTGTTGCTGCCGCCGTCGCCTGAACCACAGCTCCAGCTGTTGGCTGCAGGCCTCTGCGCGCACCCCCCCCACCACGGCCATGTGGTGGTGGGCACTGGGGTCGGTTGCCAGGTTCAGGCAGCCCCCCAGGGCGCCTCGTTTCGGATCAGCCGCGCCGAACACCACCCGCCCCACCCTGGCCTGCACCAGTGCTCCGGCGCACATCGGGCATGGCTCCAAGGTCACCAGCACGGTGCAATCGTTCATGCGCCAGTCACCCCGCAGGCGGGCCGCCTGCTCCAGTGCCCTCAGTTCCGCATGACCCAGGGGTTGTTGCTCCCGTTGCCGATGGTTGCTGCCCCAGCCCACCGCGCGTCCGTGCGCGTCGAGAACCACAGCGGCGACGGGCACCTCTCCGCGCTCACCACAGAGGGCGGCCATGCGCAGCAGACGGTCCATCCAGAGGTCCAGAAGAGCGTCGCCAAGGGGGAGCATTGGATCCAGGGGCGCACAACAGCGCTGATCGCACAATGCCACCGGCCCGATCGAGACGGCCACGCGGGACAATGACAGCTGTTCTTCCAGGGTCGTTGGCTCACGCTCCTCAGCCAGAGCCACAGCGCGGCTTGCCGTGCTTCCCCGACCCGCTCGGTGCGGATGCGCAGCTGTCGGCCTTTCTGCAGCAGGCAGCCGATCAGCTCTGCCAATGGTGGGGCAGTTCAGCGGAGCGCTCCCCGCTGCCTCTGCTGAGCGTTTTGCCGGATGTGGCACCCAGGGCTGAGGGCTTGCCGCTCGACGCCCTGCTGGATGACCTGCAGTTGGTGATGGATGGGGCTTACAACCCGGTGCATCCCGGCGCCCTGGCTCACCTCGATCCCCCTCCCCTGACCGCATCGGTCGCGGCGGATCTGATCTGTGCCGGCCTCAACAACAACCTGTTGGCCGAGGAGCTCTCCCCCAGCCTCTCCCGACTCGAGCGCAGTCTCTGCGCCTGGATGGCTGAATCCCTCGGCCTGGGTCTTGGCTCCGGCGGTGTCGCAGCCAGTGGTGGCAGCCTCAGCAATTTGATGGCGCTGGTGGTCGCGCGCCACAGCACCGGTTTGGCCTGCCGTCAGGACCTGCGCGTGTTCTGCAGTGCCGACGCCCATGTCTCCATCGGCAAGGCCTTATCCGTGATGGGCCTTCCCGCAGAAGCACTGCAGGCCATCGCCGTCGACGACGCGGGCTGTCTCGATTGCAATGCCCTCAGCGATGCCTTTGCACAGTCCAAGGCTGACGGTCTTTCTGTGATGGCTGTGGTGGCCACCGCAGGCACCACCGTGCGTGGGGCGATTGATCCGATCGCCTCGATCGCCTCCCTCTGCCGCGACCATGGCAGCTGGCTGCATGTGGATGGGGCCATCGGCGCTGTGTTTGCTCTGAGCTCCGCGCATCGCGCACGGGTTCCCGATCTCGATCAGGCCGATTCCCTCACCGTGAATCCCCAGAAGTTGCTCGGGATCACCAAAACCTCCTCGTTGCTGTTGCTCAAGCAGCCGCAACGCCTGGCCCAGTGCTTTGGCACTGGTTTGCCCTACATGGAGCCCAGCTGGGCCGAAGCCCACGGCGGTGAATGCGGCCTTCAGGGCACTCGCCCCGCCGAGGTGCTCAAGCTCTGGTTGGGACTGCGTCAGCTCGGTCAGCAGGGCATCGAGCAGCTGCTCAGCTCGGCGATCGAACGCCGCAGCGCACTTCAGGTGCTGCTTGAGCCGTTACCGCTCACGCTTTGCAGCGGTCCGCTGCACTTGCTGGCCTTCACCCCGCGCAACCTGAGCGTGGAGTCCGCCGCACAGTGGTCGCTGCTTACGCGTCAGCGCCTGCTGGAGCATCAGTTGATGCTCTCCCGCCCGCTCTATGGCGGTCGACACCACCTCAAGGCCGTGATGGGCAATCCCCACACCGGAGCCGAAGAGCTGCATCGGCTCGCTTCGCTGGTCCAGCGCTCCCTGGTGGAGGGTCAAGATGTCTGATCCCTCTGTGCGCGGCCGCTGGGTGGCCATCGTCACCGGTGCCATCTCCATCGCCATCGCCGTGGCCTATCTGGCTTTGATCACGGTGCTGGATCTGCGGGGCCCCCTACAACCCCCGCCACCCGAGGCACTGGGTCTCAGCGCCCCGGCGGCCGCGGTGGCAGCTGCCCCTGCTTCTGCTGCTGCCTCAGCGGCTCCACGACGCGGCTGAGGGCCGCCGCCAGGAACTCCTTGAGCGCTGACTCGCGGCGGTTGAGGTCGTACTGGCGCTGCACCACATCCTGGATCCCTCCATCACCCCAGTCCTGATCCTGCTGGAAGTAGGTGATGAAGCTGCGTCCGGCGACCCGGGTGAGCCATCCGGCGCCAATCGCCTGAACCGCGCGGCTCACCAGCATCGCCGGCAGGTTGAGGCTTACGGCTGCACCGATCACACTCAGGCCCCCTTTGATCACCCCGAGGCTGGCGAGGGTGCGCCCCACCGACACGGCGAGGTCTTGGGCGGATTGTTTGGAGAGGCTCACCCCGTAGATGCGACCGATCTCCACCACCATCTGGGCGTTCACGGCGGCGGCGCCCAGCAGATCCACCACTGGCAGGGGTGTCGCCACCAGCACCCCTGCGCTGATCCAGCTGTAGCGATCCACCACCGCTTCGGCGTCGGCTTGACGTTGGTCACTGAGCAAACGTCGTCCGGCATCACTGAGACGGCGGCTTTGCAGAAGGATGTTGTCGGCGATCAGCTCCTCACCATCGCTATGGAGCACCTGGGCGATGCGCCGCAGCAGAGCATCGATTTCCGGGGCCGGTTGGAGCGGTTTGCCCCCCGGCATGGGCACCGATTGAGGAGCCGCGCTGGCGGCCAGCACATCCTCGGCCGCGATGCGTCCCTGGGTGCGGCGACGGAGCAACTGCAGCAGGCGCCGCTCTTCCTCTTCCCCCCGCAGATCGCATTTGTTCAACACCAGCAGCAGGCGCTTGCCAAGGCCTGCCAAGGCGTTGAACACCTCCGACTCCGCGGCCCTGAGATCTCCATCGACCACCAGCAGCAACAGGTCGGCGTTGGCGGCTTGATCGCGAGCCAGCTGCTCGCGGCGTTGGCCTTCGACTCCTGCCTCGAGGATGCCGGGGGTGTCCACCAGGCGTAAGCCGCGCTCCAGGTTCCGTAGCCGCAGCCGGTAGCTGTTGGTGGAGGTGGTGGAGCCCATGGCTGCCCCCACCTCACCCACGACATCCTTCAACAGCGCGCGAATCAGAGAGGTCTTGCCTGCGGATCCCGTTCCGAAGACCACCACCACCAAGTCACCCCGCTCCAGGGCTTCGGCGACCCGCTGCCGCTCCTGCCGCAGGGCTTCCCGCTGCACCTCATCGCGGATTCGCTCGAGCAGAGCATCGATGGCTTCAAGATTTTTCTGGGCCGCTTCCTGCCGGTTTCCCGGGGCTTCAGCGGCGGCCGTTCTCTGGCCTGAGCTGGTGGTGTTGTCCCGACGCCAGGCCATCAACCACGGCCAGCCCAGCTTGGCGAGGAGTAGTGCTCCGCCGCCAAACAGCAGCAGGGTGACGGGGCCCACCAGCCAGCTGGGCAGCAGGTAGCTCAGTTGCCACAGCAGGTTGTTGATCGCCTGCAGGACGGCGGTGAACAGCACCAACAGCACCAGGGCGATGCCTGACCAGAGCCAGAGCCGACCAGGGGGTTTCACAACAGCGGGCGGCAGGTTGGACGGATGATCACGTGCCAGCGCCTCAACGCAATGGCCTGAATCGTTGGTGCAGCAGGTCGACTGCAAGGCATAGCACCGCCAGATTGATCGCGATGTCGGCCACGTTGAACACCGGAAAGCTCACCGGCAGGAACTCGAACAAGTCCACGACGCGGCCGAGCCGCCAACGGTCGAGCCCATTGCCGATGGCGCCGCCCAGCAGCAGGCCCAATCCGATCCATTGCAGGCGGCGCAGAGGACCGCTGGTCTGAATCCAGAACACCAGGCCGGCAGCCACCGTCAGGCTCACCAGGCCCAGCAGCAGAGCGTTGCCCTCCATCACGCTGAAGGCCGCTCCGGTGTTGAACACGAGGCGCAGCTGCAGCAGACCTGGCAGAAACGGACGGCTCGCAACCCCGCCCAGATTGGCGAGAGCCCAGGCCTTGCTCCACTGATCGAGCAACACCAGAACGAGAGCCACCAGGTAACTCGGGGCCATCAGCGCTCGAGCATCAGCAAGCGGCGGGCCGGCAGGGCCAGCACCGCCACCCCGCAGCAGAGCAGAAGTTGCGGCAGAAGGGGCAGCAAGCTGTAGCTGAGGATCAATTGCGGCAGTTCTCCGCCCCAGCGGCGGACCAGGCCGCCCAGCAGGAGGTTGGCCAGGCCACATCCCTGCAGCACCAGCAGACCCAGGCTGCAGCTGGCCGCGAGGCTGAGCAGATCATCCATGCCGGGTTGGCGTGCGAGTCGCCCGGTGAGCCATGCCGCAGGCAGGAAGCCAGCGATGTAGCCAAAGCCTGGATCCAGTAGGTAGCTCAGCCCTCCGCCGCCTTGAAACACGGGGAGCTGAAACAGCCCGATGCTGATGTAGGCCACGCCGGCCAGCATGGCCGCTCGCGGTCCGCAGACCAGGGCGGTGAACAGCAGAGCCGGCACCTGCAGGGTGGGCAGGGGCAGCGTTTCAAAACCAGAGGCGCCGAACCAGGGCCAGCCGCCTTGGATCAGCCCGCCGCAGATCATCAGCAGCAACCCGGCAAGAGCACCAGTCCAGTTGGCTAGGGCGCGCACGGCTCGCTTTGCAGTGCGACCATCCTGCAGGAGAGTGATCACACCGCAACCCTTCTCGGTCGGTTTCTTCTGCTGCCATGTCCCCTGCGATCAGCGTCGGTACGCGCGTGCGACTCAAGGACCAGCCGACCTATCTCAAAACGGCGGATGCGATGTCGATGCTGCGGCCGCCCGATCTGGTGGATCTCACCGAGGTCGGTCAAGTGGTGGCGCTTCGAGCGCTGGAGCAGGTCGCCGTTCGCTTCCGGCGCGGGAGTTTCCTGTTTGACAGCAACCAACTGGTCGCCGTTGAGGAACCGATTAGCGGGTGAGTCGGTGCGTTGACCAGATCGTTTCAGCCGCCGCAATCGCGCTGGCCGGACCGCAAAGACTGAGGCTTGGCTTCTGCAGCAGCTTCAGGGCGGTGTCGTGGAGATCGCGCGGTGTGAGTTGCGCGGCGTCCCTGAGGCTGCGATCGGCGAAATCGAACGGCAGCCCATGGCCCAGCACCAGGGCGTGGCGATCGGCGATCTGACTGCCGGTCTGGCGGCCGAGCGCCTCCTGCCCGCGGAACTTCGCGAGTGCAAGCGTCAACTCCTCCTCGCTGAGGGGCGTCTCCAGCAGACGCCACCACTCATTGAGCAGTTCTTCGCAGGCCTCCCTTGCCCGCTCACTGGAGCTGGAGAGATGGAAGACGAAGGGAGCATCCCCCAAGCGTGCGGGGTAATGAACGCCGACGTCGTAGGCCAGCCCGTGTTCCTCCCGCAGGGCCGTGAACAGACGGCTCGACATGCCGATGCCCAGATGGCAGTGGAGCAAGCGCAGGCAAAGGGCCTCCGGTGTACCCAGCGGGGTCGTCGAGGTGCCCAGCATCATCACCAGCTGTTCGGTGTCGTCCTGGCTGGCCCGTAACGACGGTTGCCGCAGTCCCGCGGGCCCCGCTGCCCGCGGTGGCTTCGCACTGGCCCAGCAGCGCTGCTCGAGCCCCTCCAGCAGCAGGGAGTCGACCGCCTCCGGAATGCGCCCTGCCAACACCATCACCGCGCCGGCTTGGCCCAGCTGCAGGGCGACCTGTCGCAACGGCTCCGGCCCGATCTGCTCGAGATCCGCCTCGAGACCAAGGGGATCGTGGCCGTAGGGCCCATCGCCATACAACTGATGGCGCAGTTGGTCATGGGCCACCTGGAACGGGTCTTCCTTCTGGCGCTGCAGGGTTTGCAGATTCAGCTGTCGCTCGAGGCTGATCTGGTCTTCCACCAGCCAAGGCGACGCCACCATCTGCAGCAGCAGAGGCAGCAGCAGAGGAGCGTCCTCGCTCGCGCATTTCAGGCTGAGGAGTGTGCCGTCTTCTGAGGCTTCACAGCGGAGTCCGGCGCCTCGGCCTTCGACCAGATCGGCGAGGGCATCACCACTGAGGGATCCGCATCCTCGGCTGAGAACACCGGCGAGGAGTTGGGCGGCGCCCCGCTGCCCAACTAGGTCTGCGCTGCTGCCGCCCCGCAGCCAGAGCTTGGCCGAAAGGATGTCGGGCCCAGGCCGATGGATCAGCCACAGGGGGCATCCCCCCACGAGAAGCTTCCGTTCCACACCGAAGTCACTCACGCCGGCAGGGCCTCCAGGCAGAAGGCACGCTCAGGGTGGAGTGCGGGGATCAGATCGCGGCAGAGCCGATCCACGCTCCAGTTCTCAAGCCAATCCAGCGGGGCCTGGAGGTTGTGGTGCCGTCCCCAGAGGGTGCTGTTGCCCACCATCGCCGCCACACCTCCGGGCGCCTCAAGGCTGAAGCGGTAGCCATTGCCCACCAGCCGCTTGGCCCGCTCCAGTTCAGCGTCAGTGGGGTTGAGCTCCTGGAGGTCCTGCAGCACGGCCGTGACCTCCCGCCGCACGGCCGGCAGCTGCTCCGCTTCGCACACGGCCTCCAGCAGCACCAGGCAACCCGACTCGAGCACGTTGAGATCGAGATCAACGCTCTCCACCAACCTGAGCTGTTCTCTGAGGCGCTCCACCAGACGACTCCGGCGTCCTTCCGCGAGCAGCGTGGTCAAGAGGTCACCGCCAATCACCGCGTCTTGATCCGCGGCACCGGGCAGCTGCCAGGCCATCAGCAACCTGGCGGCTTCGAGGCGTGGCAGCTCCATCCGGTGCTCCCCGGGTTGAAAGCGCAGTGGTTGCGGCCCTCCGCCCACCTCAGCCCGCTGAAGCTGGGCCAGGGCCGACTGCTGCAGCTGCTCTTGGATTGCCAGGTCGCCGAGGGGACCAGCGACCGACAGGCAGCAGCGATTCGAGCGGTAGCTGCGTTGATGGAAGGCCGCCATGCTTTGCGGACTGTGCTCCAGCAGGGCCTGTCGGCTGCCCAGGATCGGCTTGCCGTAGGCGTGATCACGGCAGCTGAGGTTCAACAGTTGTTGGAAGGCCACCTCTTCCGGTTGGTCTTCGCTTTGGGCGAGCTCTTCGAGCACCACCTGCCGCTCCATGTTGAAGTCGGCTGGATCGAGGCGCGGCTGCAGCACCAGATCCAGGAGCAGAGCTAGCGACTCGTTCGCGGCGGCGGCGGGCACCAGCACGTGATAGTGCACATCGTCGAAGCCGGTGGCGGCATTGCTGTTGCCCCCCAGCGCTTCGATGCGCAGGTCGAACTCTCCGGCCTCGAGCTGCTGACTGCCCTTGAACACCATGTGTTCGAGAAAGTGGGCCAGTCCCGATTCCCCTTCACCCTCTTCGCCACTTCCGGCCCGGCACCAGAAATCCAGGCAGACCACCGGGGCATCCGGAAGATCCAGCTGCACCACCGTGGCTCCGTTGGACAGCTGAGCTCGCTGCGGCTCCGGCAACGAGGCAGTGATCAATCCGGGCAACGGGTTCGTAGCTCGTTCGTCTCGCCATTCTGCTGGCAGGATCGACCGCGTGCCTTGTCCGCGTCCCTGATGAGCTCTGCAGCGCTGGGAATTCATCCCCTCGTCGACGCCCTGGCCGACCGCATTCGTCAGCAGTGGGAGTCTTTGCCGGAGCTGGAGCCTCTCGCGGTGGATCCGGAGCTGGAAGCCATCAGCGGCAGCCTCGATGGAGAGGACCTGTTCATTCGCAATGAGCTGCGCCGCTGCCGCGGTCTCCGCAAGCTTCATCTTGAGACGGCGCGTCTTGGAGCAGGCCTCCAGATCCTGCACTGCGTCTTCTTCCCGGATCCTCAGTTCGACCTGCCGGTGTTTGGGGCAGACATCGTCGCGGGCCGCGGTGTTGTTTCGGCGGCCATCGTCGACCTCTCACCGGTGGACGGTGTCCTGCCGCAGCCGGTGGTGCGTCGCCTTGAGGTGCTGAGCAAGCGTCAGTTCTCCCAGGAGCGGGAGCTGCCGGAGTGGGGCACGATTTTTTCCCCCTATGTGCGCTTTGTGCGGCCCGCTGATGCGCAGGAGGAGCAGGCCTTTATCGCAGTGGTGAGTGACTTCCTCTCGGTGTTGGCCGAGTGCTGCCGCGAGGCCGAGGCGCAGCCCATCGACCACCCCGATACGGTTAGACGTCATCAGGGTCAGCTCTCCTATTGCCAGCAACAAAAGCGCAACGACAAGACCAGGCGGGTTCTCGAGAAGGCCTTCAATCCGCAGTGGGCCGATCGCTACATCGAAGACTTGCTGTTCGACGATCCAGTTCCGTTGGCCTGATGCTTGCGGCTCTTCAGCGGCGGCCCTGGCTGACGGCAGGCGGCTCTGTTGTGCTGGTCGCTGCCTTGATCGCGGGGGTCCGAGCTCTGCAGAAGCCCCCCGCTCCCAAGCCGGTGCCGGCGGTGGTGCAACCCCGGATCGAGTCAGTCTCCGCCCTCGGGCATCTGGAGCCCGCTGGAGATGTGCGGCGGCTGGCGGCGCCCGTGGGGGCCATGGGCGGCAGCCCGCGCTTGAGCAGTCTTCTGGTGAAGGAGGGTGAGCGGGTGCGCCGCGGTCAGCTCCTCGCCGACTTCGACAATCGCCCCGGCCTTCTCAGCGATCTCGCCGCAGTGAATGCGCGCGTCAACAGCCTGCGGGTGCAGATCGGCATGCAGCAGCGTGAGGTGGAGCGCTACCAGAGTGCAGCCAACTCCGGTGCCGCCGCGATGGTGTTGTTGGAGGAGAAAAGGGATGAGCTTGTGGTGCTGCAGGGGAAGCTCCAGGAAGCTTTGGCGGAGCGCAAGGGCTTGCAGGTTGATCTGAACCAGAGTCAGCTGCGGGCACCGCTGGATGGCTTGGTGCTCAAGATCCACAGCCGTGTGGGAGAGCGTCCAGGCAATGACGGTGTGCTCGAGCTGGGTGCCGGCGACCAGATGGAGGCAGTGGCGGAGGTCTACGAGAGCGACATCAATCGGGTGAGGCTCGGCCAAACCGTGACCCTGGTGAGTGAGAACGGTGGGTTCAGCGGGTCGTTGCAGGCACGGGTGATCCGCATTGCGCCCCAGGTGCGTCAACGCGCGGTGCTCTCCACTGATCCCACCGGCGATGCGGATGCCCGGGTGGTGGAGGTGCGCCTGGCGCTCTCCCCAGCTGATGCACGTCGGGTGTCGAACCTGTCTGGCCTCAAGATCATTGCCCGCTTTCAGCCGTGAGCGTGCGGGGGCGTTGGCTGCGTTGGTGGCAATCGCGCCGCATCCCCCTGGCGCTGCTTCTGTTGACGCGCCAGCCCGTGCGACTGGCGGTGGCGCTGGCCGGCATCAGCTTCGCAGGAATCCTGATGTTTATGCAGCTGGGGTTCCGCGATGGCCTCTTCGATGCCAGCGTCACGATTCATCGCCTGTTTGATGCGGATCTGGTGTTGATCAGTCCGCGCTCCACCAGTTCGGTGAGCATGGCGGGCTTCCCCAAGCGCCGCCTGGTCCAGGCGATGGCGGCCCCCGAGGTGGAGGGCATCACACCGGTGCACTGGAATCTGCTGCTGTGGCGCAACCCGGAAACCCGCGGCACCCGCTCGATCCTCACCTTGGGCTTTGAACCCAACGATCCCCTGTTCACCGATCCAAGCCTGGCGCCCAAAGCACGCTTGCTGACCCAGAAGAGTCGCGTGCTGTTC
>Ga0315899_10004440_pt1 | contig 15157 bp, 7 predicted proteins | sample LakEriMetagenome_2_FD_203518 | JGI IMG/M metagenome (GOLD analysis project Ga0315899, IMG submission 203518) | Freshwater fungal communities from buoy surface, Lake Erie, Ohio, United States - Buoy 4 MA112 | ecosystem: Environmental > Aquatic > Freshwater > Lake | place: USA: Lake Erie, Ohio... | reverse complement strand
ATACTGCTAGCATTTCACCTGTTCTAGCATTAGTAGAATTAGACACAGTGTACTTGAAGAATGCTGATGTATAAGACCCTGTTGCTTGTGTAAACAAGTTGTTAGATCCTGCAACTGATGAAGCTACACTAGCATAGTCAGTTAAAGTCTGATCAAATATCAGCTGATTCTGTATAGTAAAGTTCGTAGCATAGCTAGATGTAGCTGCGTAAGAAGCTGATGTTACATTGAGTGAGCTAGTAGTTTGATAGAATAACTGGCCTGTTGAGGTGTTATAACCAACTACATTTACTTGGTTAGAGTTAGATAAGCTAGGGAACTTGATAGACCCTGTAGCAGTAAGGTTTGCTGTTACATTAGCATCACCTGCTACATCTAATCTGTAGGCGGGAGAAGTATTGTTTATACCGATACCTGCAGAGTTTATAGTTGCATATGTAGTTCCTCCACCGGCTGATCTAAAATAGTGAGTTGTATTATCGTAATAGTTAGTTGGATCTCCTGATCCACCTAGATACATTGTCGCGCTATTTGAGGCGTTGTATATAATATTATATACTCCACTATTTTGAGCTATAAAAATACCCCTTGAAGATATTACTCCATTAACGTCAAGAGGAGATACTGGTACCACGGTATTAATACCAACATTACCACCCATGATGTAGTGGTTACCTGAACCAGTCACTCTCAAGCTACCAGTCATCTGCTGTACATTCGTCAACTGGCTACCAAATATATTGCTACCACTAGAGTAGACAATAGATGAAGTAACAGTCTGTACAATAAGTGTCTGAGCAGTTATAGTATTGTTGACAAGTAAGTTAGAAGCAGTAGCATTCTGTCTGATCAAGAAGTTGTCAGCAGAACTAGCTGTGGCCGCATAAGAAGCCGATACGGCATTCAATACGAATGAAGCAGTTGTTGCATTAACTGCCCAAGAAGCCGTACCAAATAATGTGCCAGTGAAAGATCCTGTGTATGAACCAGTTCTAAACGATCCACTAAGAGCTGCATAGCTAGCACTAACTACAGCAAATGATGCTGATGCTACTGTTAATACAGATGCGGTCGTCTCAAGGTTAGTTAGCCTAATGCTATTTGAGCCAGACTGCTGAGCAAATGATGCACTAGCGTTCTCAAGTGTTGTGACTCTAGTACTAAGTGAGCCTGATGCACTTGCATAAGATGCACTAACTATAGCGAAGCTAGCAGACGCTACTGTAAGTACACTAGCTGTTGACTCTAAGTTAGTAGTTCTTATAGACAGAGATGCAGATGTACTAGCAAAAGAGCTAGATACAATAGCAAATGATGCACTTGCAGTTGTAAGTACTGATGCTGTAGTTTCAAGATTAGTGACTCTTGTAGATAGTGAGCCTGATGATGAAGCATAGCTAGATGATACTATCGCAAATGAAGCAGAAGCAGTTGTGAGTACACTAGCTGTTGCTTCAAGATTAGTAAGCCTGATACTATTACTACCGGACTGCTGTGCAAATGAAGCTGACGCAGTTGTAAGTACACTAGCTGTAGTTTCAAGGTTAGTAGTACGGATAGATAATGAACCAGATGCTGAAGCATAACTAGATGATACAATAGCAAATGATGCACTTGCAGTTGTAAGAACTGAAGCAGTTGACTCTAGATTAGTCACTCTTGTAGAAACAGAGCTAGAGAATGGTGTAAATGTTGAGTTCGTTACAACAGGGCTATCATTAACACTAAGGCTACCAGTAATAGTGACACTACCAGTGAACTGGTGAGTATCAGTAAGTTGAGTCCCGAACTTAGTAGAGCCAGTAATAAACTCAGTAGAACTAGTTATGTACTGTGCAATAATAGTTTGAGCAGTTAGTGTGCCAGTGATTAGTGCATTACTAGCTGTGACGTTTTGTCTAATTAAGAAGTTGTCTGCACTAGAAGCGGTTGCTGCATATGAAGCAGATATAGCGTTTAGTACATAAGATGCCGTAGACGCGTTTGTGGCAAAAGAAGCAGATACGGCCTGTAGTACATATGAAGCTGTAGTAGCATTAGCTGCTTGTTGAGCAAAAGACGCAGTAGTAGCAAAAGAAGCAGATACGGCCTGTAGTACATATGAAGCCGTATTAGCTTGTACTGCAGATGATGCACTTAAAGCATAAGAAGCTGAGATTGCTTGAAGTACATAAGATGCTGTTTGAGCGTTCTCTGCAAAAGATGCAGTAGTAGCAAAAGAAGATGATACAGCTTGAAGTACATAAGAAGCGGTACTTGCTTGACTAGCAAAAGAAGCACTAACAGCTTGAAGTGCATAAGATGCAGTAGTAGCAAAAGAAGATGATACGGCTTGGAGCACATACGACGCTGTAACAGCAAATGACGCAGTTGTAGCTGTAGAAGCATTACCTGTTAAAGTGGCAGTTAATGTAGAACTGTTCTCCCACTTTCCAGAAATATTATTGTAAACTAAAGGCTGTCCATTAGTAGGGCCTGATATCAATACGTCAGATAAACCTGCTAATGTTTGTGTTACAAGAGAACCTCCTCCGCCTGAACCTCCGACTTGTCTAAATAAACCTCCTGGATAAATTGTAAAAGTAGATGTGTTTGTAAATAGACCATTACCACTGATTACAACAGCGCCGAGATATATTGCGGTAGCGGATGTACTTGGAGCTTCAGTAAATGGCTCAATCGGTATATTAGCAATTGCTTCTGCTTCAGTAGCATATATTGCATTACCGTAATAAACAATTATTGGTTTAGGTGATAATGGAGACGTTGGGAAAAAGAATACTCTTTGAATAGACCAGTTACCAGCTCCTACTGAAGTTAGAACTCCATTATTTGAATATCTAGCAGGATCTATTGCTCCAAATCCTACTCCACCATTTGTATCATACGTCCAACCAGATCCTGATTCATAGTATCTGAATATTCTAGATACGCTGGTTCCTGTAGCTGTTACATAAGATGGATTGTTTGGATCTGTTTGATAGTTACCTCCATCTAAAAAAGCTGTACCACTTGCTACAATTAAACTTCCAGTTGAAGATCCACTAACAGCTAAATTAAAGCCGGATAGTTTTAAAGGACCAAACGCATTAATGAATACGTTACTTCTTTGCTTCCACCCATAAGCTAAACTAGGTTCAGTAACTGTACCATTAATTGTAGAATTATTTTGGTGTAATACTGATCCAACTGGTATTTGTGTATCAACTTGCCCATTTAAAAAAGCTGAGGATTGCGATATAAGAGTACCTGCGGTACTAATAGCAATAAATGTTTGGTCAAAAGATGCACTAAACTGGTTAATATTACCTGTTAGATCAGACCAGTTAACATAGGTTGTTGTCGGATAAGGATTGTCGTTTAAACTTGCATTCAAGTTAACTATAATACCAGAACCACTTCCTACTTGATAAGTAGTAGAAGATTGGCTAGTAATTAAACCACCATTTAAAAGACCTGTATACAAATTACCTTCTAACCAACGTAAACGAGTTACGTTAGAATATCCGGCTCCATTCTGTGAGAAGTATAAGTCCTCTGTTGACCCAGATACAAAAATGTAAGAGGCAGATATAGATGTATTTATATTGGTAGTTACTGGCAAAAACCTAATATAACCTCTTTGCTCAATATCACCATATATGTTAATGGTAGGTGTTGAAGCACCTTGAGAACCAGATACAGTTAAACTACCAGACAAACTAGTGTTACCGATTAAAGTATTATTACCTGTCTGAACAGTAGACCCAGTTATACTCAAGCTACCGGTTAAAGTAGTAGATCCGACTAACGTGTTTGAGCCTGATGTAAATAGACTTCCTGTTACGGTTTGATCTCCTCTAAATATATTTGATCCTGTTGTTGCAAATACACTGCTATCTTTACCGTCTAAGAAGTCAGCATTAATTGCATAAGAAGCTGTGCCAAATAAAGAACCTGTAAATGATGTAGCAGAGAGTGATCCTGTTAAATCGTATGATCCTGTTAATTGTCTAGAATTAATCCATATACTACCACTTTTAACTAATAGATCTCCATAAGACCCTGTAGTTGTTGTATCACGTACATCGTGAAGCTCACCTAATTCATAGCCGTTGTCTATACGAACGTATATTGAACCATTGTTCAACTGTACTCTTAATACTTCACCTAAACGTACAGCATGTAGTGGTGCTACAGGAGCCGATCCTGTAATGCTACCAGTAGCTCCTAAATATATTAATTGACCTGCTGTAAAAGTACTAGTATTAATTCCAAGTAAAGTACCTTCAGTTATTACATAGCCAAAATCATCATTTGGAATAGTTTCATTAGTAATACCTAAAGTATTAGCTGAATTATTATCATCTTCATAAGAGGCTGTTGCAATTAAAGGATTATCACCTACTGCTCCTACAATTCTTACAACTTTACCTTTATCAATTTGAGCACCTGATGAGTTTTTAACATACACTAGTATATCAGATGCATTTTGCGCTGAAGAAGCTGTAGCAGCATATGAAGCTGATAAAGCAGTTACTGCATGGCTTGCTGTAGTTGCATTTAAAGCATAACTTGCACTAGTAGATGTATTAGCGTATGATGCAGTTAGTGCATATGAGGAAGTAGTTGGTACTAAAGAGCTTGTAGCTTGATAATATAATTCACCAGTAGTTGTATCATAGCCAACTATATTGACTTGATTAGTATTAGTAAGGCCTGTTAATTTTATAGGACTAGTTGCTGTTAGTGATCCCGTTATGCTAACTGAACCTGTAAACTGATGAGTATTAGTAAGTTGACTACCGAACTTAGTAGACCCTGTAATGAACTCAGTAGAAGACGTTATATACTGGGCAATGATTGTTTGAGCAGTAAGTGTTCCTGTAATTAGTGCGTTAGAGGCAGTTACATCCTGTCTAACTAAAAAATTGTCTGCTGATGAAGCTGTAGCAGCGTAGCTTGCACTAACAGTAGTAAGTGCGTGTGATGCTGTAGTAGCAGTTAAACTATAAGAACTACTCAATGCATAGCTAGAAGATAAAGCCGTTACAGCATGAGAAGCTGTTGTAGCGTTTTGTGCCCATGAAGAGGTGCCAAACAATGAACCTGTTAAGTTGCCTACTCCAGTAAATGATCCTGTAAAAGACCCTGTATTATAAGACGAACTAAAGGCAGAGTAACTAGCACTAACTAATGCAAATGATGCACTAGCTGTTGTAAGTACAGAAGCTGTAGACTCTAGATTAGTGAGCCTGATAGAATTAGACCCAGAGTCTTGAGCAAAAGAAGCACTAGCGCTAGTAAGTACTGAAGAGGTTAACTCAAGATCTGTTGTTCTAATAGACAATGAACTACTAGCACTAGAATAAGATCCACTAACTACAGCAAAACTAGCAGAAGCTAAAGTAAGTACACTTGCAGTAGACTCAAGGTTAGTTGTTCTAATAGACAGTGATTGGCTAGCAGCAGAATAAGATCCACTGACTAGGGCAAAACTAGCACTAGCTGTTGTAAGTACACTAGCTGTAGATTCTAAGTCAGTAAGCCTTATACTATTACTACCAGAATCAGAAGCAAATGATGCACTAGCACTAGTTAATATAGACGCAGTTGATTCAAGATTAGTCGCTCTAAGTTGAATTGACTGACTAAATGTGTTGTATGGTGTTTGTGTAACAACAGGATCATTGTTAAGTGACAAACTACCTGTGATAGTAACGCTGCCTGTAAACTGATGTGTGTCAGTAAGTTGTGTACCAAACTTGGTAGAACCAGTTATGAACTCAGTAGATGATGTTATGTACTGGGCAATAATAGTCTGGGCAGTTAAAGTGCCTGTTATAAGTGCATTAGATGCTGTTACATTTTGCCTGATCAAGAAATTGTCAGCAGAAGATGCTGTCGCAGCATACGATGCACTAATAGCATTGTCTGCATTCAAAGCATGAGATGCAGAAGTAGCAGTTAAACTATATGAAGCTGTAATAGCATAACTAGAAGTAAGTGCTGTTGGTGCATGAGATGCAGATATCGCCCAACTAGCAGTTCCAAATAGACTACCAGTTATACCTTCAAGAACATATAAACTACCAGTTATCTCTAAAGAACCAGACATAGCGTGTCTGTTATTAGGATTCAATTGCAGTTTTCTATTAGCTTCTACATCATCTCCACCTACAAAGAAACCTAAGTGACTACCATTAGTAGCAGCGTTACCAATGTGTAGATTGTTAGCTATAGAGTAAACATAAGCATCATTTGCTTCACCAATAAAGCCAGTATTAAAGTTCTGGCTATTAATACCCATGTCAATATAGTTACTAAATTCATTACCGTTATTAGCGGTAGCAACTATATCTGATGATGCTGATATACCTTGATTAGTATTTTGTATGTTTAACTGAAGGTAGTTGTTAGTATTACCTTTACCAGTTACGACATTGAATGAAGTAGGGTGAGTTTGGAAAACGTATAAAGCTTCAGGGTCATTAGCAGTAAAGTTAACTTCGTTAATAGCAATAAAAGAGCTAGACTGATATATTACACTAGAATCAATTGAATTAGGGGAGTCGTACTTAGCAATAAAGTTAGTTTGACCATCTATATTAGCAACTGATCCAGAGAAAGATCCTGATAATGTGCCACTAAATGAGCCAGAAAAAGATCCTGTTAAAGCAGCTTGACCAAAGAATGACCCAGTAAAAGACCCTGTATTATAAGACTGACTGAATGCTATAAAGCTACTAGACAAGTAAGCTATGCTAGAACTAAATGAAGCAGATGCTTGAACAAGTATACTAGCTGTCGACTCAAGATTAGTTAGTCTTATGCTGTTGCTACCAGAATCTTGTGCAAATGATGCCGATGCATTTTCAAGTGTAGTTACACGAGTAGATAAAGATCCAGAAGCTGAAGCATAACTTGCGCTAACTATAGCAAAACTAGCTGATGCTACTGTAAGTACACTAGCTGTGGATTCAAGATCAGTTACTCTAATAGATAGTGATCCTGAAGCACTAGCATATGATGCGCTAGTTTGTAAAAAGCTACTAGACAGTAAACTAATACTATTGTTCCAACTTGCAGAATCAATTAAATATGAGCTAGTAAATTGGTTAAATGAAGCAGTAGTAGTATACGCTGGTGCTAATATAGCAAGAGATGCGGTTTGAGCATTAGAACTGCTTATAGCATATGACGCAGTTAATGCTGTAGGAGCATGTGATGCAGATACTGCCCAACTAGATGTGCCAAATAAACTGCCAGTAATACCACCACCAAATACGCTAAGGCTACCTGTTAAAATAATAGACCCAGTTTGATACAATGAACCAGTAAAGGTCATTGTGTCTATATTGGCAGAAAAGACATTTCCTACGCTGCCTGATATACTAACTGATCCAGTAACACCAAGTGAACCAGTGATTTGAGTAGATCCAGATATCTGCGCGTTAGAGTTTACTCTAAACCCATATGCTGGGTCAGTAGAAGCTGTAACACTACCAGAAGATATAAGAGAAAGATTAAGGCCAACTACACTTGATGCAGATATGTTTGTAAGTCCACCACCATTGCCAAAGAATGAGCCAGAAAATGAGCCACTGAAAGTACCGTTACCACCTAAAGCAAACGAGGCAGTTGACGCATTAGAAGAAGACACTGCATAAGAAGCTGTTAAAGCTGTTGGTGCATGAGATGCTGATATAGCATTAAAAGCCCAGCTAGAGGTACCAAATAAACTACCAGTTAGATTGTTAGCCGTAACTCTACCATTAAAAGTACCAGGCCCATTAACAATTAAGCTACCAGTTATGGTAACAGATCCTGTGAACTGTTGAGTGTCAGTTAACTCATCACCAAATATATTAGACCCAGAAGAGTAAATTACAGAAGAAGATACTGTCTGAACGACCAATCTTTGAGCTGTAACTGTTCCAGAAAATAAGGCATTGGAGCCAGTAACATTTCCTCTAATGTAAAAATCATCAGCTGTAGAAGCTGTGACAGCGTTATATGCCCAGCTAGCGGTACCAAGAAGTGAGCCTGTAAATTCGCCAGTAAAAGAACCAGTAAATGAACCAGTTGAGTTTCCTATTACAACAATTGACTCTGTGCCTCCAACTGATTTCTTCATGAAGGCGAGACCGTCATAGGTATTTAAGGCTATTTCACCTAAATCCAATGACCCCGTGTCAGGTATTTTACCTGGTACTGCGCTACGTCGCAGTTTGAGGAACTGGTTAGACATGTGTCTGGTTATGTTAAGTATCTACTAGCGAAAAGGACTATATAGCCCACCACGTATAAATATCAATAATCTCCCAAATCCATAGTAAAGAATGATCCAGAATCACCAAAACTGTCGATGTTTTGGATAGTCAATGATCCTGTCATTGTAGGTGTAGATACAATTCTAACTGAGCCAGAAATAACGAAGTCTGTTTGTTGGCTACCAGACAAAGTAAGTACAGACGATGCTGTGTCGTATTGCAAGTTTGAATATATTTGTTTGAACTTAAGCCTAGCCATGATTAGTTAAATTTACCTACTGCTAATACAACGTCTGTCTGATCAAAAGTAAAACCAAGCACTGCTGGGTTTACAACTAAAACTGATGTACTTGAAACCTGAGTAAAGCTGGTTATAGCTGTTGTTTCTATGTATTGACCGTTAACAAAGAATGTAAAGTTGTCTACACTTGTTGCAGGAAGTGGAGCTGGGGCTGTTGCCCAAGTAGCGGCAAATACAATAGTTGTAGGAGAAGAGTATGTGCCGACTACAGTCTTGTTTATACCAAGATAGCCAATAGCGGCGTCATTAGTAGTATTTTGTATAACGATATTCTGAGAATCTGTAAGAAGTACTGACTTAGGTGCCACTGTGGTAGAGGCAGCTTTAACTGAGAACTCTTCTGTACCACTTGTAGTTTCAAGGCCAAATACAATCTCACTAACTCCGTAGTATACGTTAGCGTTTGCTAGCTTTTTGTTTATAGTATCAGGAATTAAGTATCCGTTTAGAGTAAGATTAAAGTTTGTTCTAACCGCACGGTTGTCACCTATTTCATAGGTTATAGAGTCTTGAAATGATTCTATCGAACTGTAGAACTGGAAGCGGTTAGGATCGCCCCAATAGCTTCTGGATGCGAAATTCAACGCTTCAATCACCTTGTCCATCTGCTCTACAAAATAAGTCCATACAATACACTCGTACTCCACAGTAACATAGTCTGGGGTTACTGATACTACGTACTTCGTTTCGGGGCTTCTACTATTCAGAACGTTAAAGTTGCTGTAGAAGTTCCTTTTGTTATATCTAGTGGCAAACGTTTGTACGTTGTGAACCAAGTTACCATCCAACTTATTACCTAGGTCTCTATTCTGTGTTACGCTAGTCCTCTTAAACATAAGAAGAGGCGCCATCAACTTACCGTTTTGATCACGATAGTAACCATCAGCCTGAACAGCCTTCCAATTTTCAGGTGTCCCGTAGATAATAGGAATAGTTAGCTTAGTATTGTTTTGTACAACAGATAGTTTAAGTACATCATTAAAGTAGTGACTAACTGCTGAGTCAATATCTTCAAGCCCAATATAGAAGTCTTTCTCAGTATCACCTTTTACACTAATCTGATAAGCTCTGTTTTGCTCAGGCTGGCCTAGTTTAGTTGGCTCAGAGAAAGGTTTAGGCACAGTCCCTTCTTTAGGATCATAAGCAGGCCCTACGAGCTTGCTCATAAATTCTTGTCGGTTCTGTGGTCTTACTACTTGTATTGACATTATAATCTTTCTTGAGTTATGCCTAGTTTATCTGGACTTGTGTAGTGTCCTGTTACTATGATAGAATAAGATTGGCCAAAACCAGCGGCTCCTTCAGAATAAGTATAGTCAGGGTCTTTACCTAAGATCTGCTGATTCTCGTTAACATTATTCACTTCATAATACACTTCGTTATACATAACAACATCACCTACTTCTGGGACAATATTCGCTTCAATTAGATGGTCTTTGAAGAAACGAAAATCAACATCACGCTCTGTATCTGGCCCGTAGTCTGAACTAATCCTATTATAATCGCCACGAACTATTAACACAGGTATCAAAACAGGCCCAATAAAGTATTTTGTCACAGCCTCACCGTATATATTGACAGGTGTATCTGATAACATAATCTTATAGTAGCCTATTTCTTGAGAGACAATATCTTCAACAAGCTCTCTTGTAAAGATCTTGAAGGTAGCTACATCCCTCGTTGAACCAAACATTGCCATAGTTAGCCCAGATATATAAACATCGGTACCTCATTCAAGGTGTTCGATATTGATTGATTTTCAGATTGTTTACGCTCTAATTGTGCTTGACGACTTAACTGATCTAGATCGTTACGAAGTCTTTCTCTTAAAGCCGCTTGTTGATCACGACCTTTTGATATTAAATCAGCACCATTTAGTGTTACTTCAGCACCAGGTGCAGGTATCTGTGTATATTTACCTCTAATCAAACCAAGTAACTCAGATGCTAGAGCTAATGTATACTCATAGATCCACTGTTTACCTGGGTGATTAATCTGTGAATAAGTTATATTGTTATATGGTACGTTAGACGGGTTAGTTACTAAGTTAGCTGAGCCTGAATAAGGACTATTTCCTGCTACACTATTTAACTCACTAAACTTAGCATAATCGATCCACACCACAATACCATCACTATCTGGCCAAGGGAATATAGTTAGCTTGTTGTTAGTCAAAGAAAATGAATAAACAGAACGACGTACGTTGTTTGACATTTCAATCTCTTGTATACGAGCTATATCCCAATAGATAGGGAATAAAACAAAGTTAAGTCCTGGTGAATATGATGCCCAACCAAAGTTCTCAGTTGCACCTTGATAGTTGATACTACCTCCAATATATGGATCATAGTATTGATTGATCGCAGGCTGTGCTTCGTAATATATTCTGTTGATAACTACACGATCGTTTGCGCTAATCAAACTTCCAGAAACAGCCCAAGCTTGTAGATCGTAAGTTTGTTGACTAGATGTTAAGTATAAAGGTGCTTTGTACTGATTAACATAGCCACCTACTTGAATAGGCGTACCATAGTTCTCAGCAACAGTAACAATATAGTTTAAGTTAGGTACAACTACTTGATTGTTTAGAGCAGATCCTGTAGATGTGCCTTCTAAAGTTAAATAGTTGTCTTTAATCTTATGTAGATAAACTTCTTCAGCATACACAGAAACAGCTTCTTCAAAACAAGCATAGAATGAACCAGATTGTAGTTCGACTTCCATGATAGGAAAACCTAACTTTCTAGCGCAGAAGTTGGCTACTTTAGGTCCATCAGCTTGATACACAATATCAGTATCATAAAAACCAAATGGTGTTGATCCTGATATTGGACCTGATGTGCCGTTCCATATTGGTGTAGTTGAAGTTGAAGCCATTAATCGTGCGCTTTATATATTTCAAGAATTTGTTCTACTATAGGATCTCTATGATTCGTCTTTAGTGTAACTACTGAAAACCCATTGACTTCTTTAAAGTTAGTGGATATAAAATTAAAGCCACTCAACTTCTTGTCTCTTAGATCTATTTGTTGTATGTCACCACAAACGATCATCTTAGTTCCGTTACAGATGCGGCCTAACAACAACTCCATTTGTCTGTGAGTTATGTTTTGTCCTTCATCTACAACAACACAACAGTTAGTTAAGTTACGGCCTCGCATAAACGCTAAAGGTATAACTTCAATTTGACCGTCGGTCACACATTTATCAATCTTCTCTTTATTGTACAGTCTATACATGTTGTCATATATAGCTGCTGTATAAGGAGCTAACTTGTCTTCTTTAGAACCAGGCAAGAATCCAATCTCTTCACCTGAAGTAACAGCAGGCCTTGTTAATATGACCTTCTCTACTTCTCGACGAAACAAAAGATCTAAAGCAACCTGAGCCGCTACTAACGACTTACCAGAACCAGCTTGACCTTTTATAACAGTTATCTTACTGTTGAGTATAACCTCTTTTGCCTGTTTCTGTTCTTCGTTTAACTGGACCGAAAACTTTATAGGGTTTTTCGGCTTTCTTTTTACGCTACCATTCAGATTCGTCATCAAATACCTTTCAAATAAATATTGAGAGACTATAAATAAAAAAAGGGCCTCAAAAAGAGGCCCCTTTTATTGTCAATCTAACGATCTATAATTAGATTACGTTAAGATCAGATACGAATACTAATCCGTAGTATTCAGGACGTACCATAGTCATAGCGTAACGAGTCATGATACCCTTACGTGGAGTGAAGGTATTTGGATCGTACACTAGTGGAGTCATGATCAACGGAACGTATGGAGAGTAAACAGCACCACACTCTAAGAATTGGTTACCACGGAATCCAAGAAGGATTGTGTTCTCGAGCATGTAAGGGTTTTTGTAAACCTTGTAACGGCTGTTCAACTGACCGATCTTCTGTACACCGAATGCATACTTCATAGTATCAGCAGCTCCGTCTGTATCAGCAGCAAATCCTGGGATAGACTCAAGAATTGTAGCTACAGTTGGAGAAACAACCATAAAGTTAGCACCACCGCGTAGAGTACGCTGATGGATGATGTTAGACACCTTCTGAAGCTTAATTCCAAGAGTTTGGAACCAGCTCATTTGAGTGTAATAAACACCAGCTGTGTTAGAAGTAAACGCAGTTTGTGCGTTGTTGATTTGGTTACCAACCTGTGCAGACCAGTACTCAACAGTTGGAGCGTTCTGGATCAACATGTCTAGGATTTCGAGGTCGATCTCAAGAGAGATGTGCTCAGAAAGTAGACCAGTCAATTCAGCTTCAGCATCCAAGCTATGGTAAGCATTAAGGTCCTGAGCGAATTCAGGAGTCCATTGTGCTTTCAACTTACGAGTCTTAGCAGAGATAGTTTGAGACTTCATCTGTACGTTGATCTCTGGGATAACGATAGATGTAGCAGACAAACTGTTTGGTACAGATGGAAGACCAGAACGATCTTCGAAATCACCACGGCTATTGAAATCAGTAGCCTTGTTGTAGTAAACAGTCAATGAAGATGTTGCAGCGAATTCTGCAGTAGATGCAGTTACGAAGAAATCAACATTAGCACCGTTCAACTTAGTGAACTGCTGAAGAGTATCAGCTACAGCAAGAGCACCAGAAGCGATAGTGAAAGCACGTACGCCATCAATATTCAAGCTTCCGCTTAAAGAAGAAGTAGGTACACTTAACTTCTTGATTTCACCAGCTACGATAGAAGATGAGAAAGCAGAATTGAAATCTACTTCAGCAAATGTAGCAGCAGGGATGTTAACAGAAGAAGAAAGGATAACTACAGAAGCGCTGAACTGGTTCAAAGAATAACCAAAGCGACCAGCACCATAAAGAGCGCCTTGAGCAAGGTTACCGAAGTTAGCACTTGGAGTACCATATACAGAATCACCACTAGTGAATGGTGGTTTTGTGTTACCATACTGGAAATCTAGATAGAATACTAGACCAGCTGGTAGGTTCATTGGCTGTACGCTAACGAACTCTTTAGAAGCGATTTGTCCGAAGATCTTACGAACTAATGGAAGAGCTACACCAGCCCATTGCTCACCAGTACCTGGAGTAAAGGTAGCACCACCGGTATTAAGGTTACCGTTAGTTGTAGTAGATTCAACGACAAGTTGCTTAGCTTGGTTTTCAAGAATTACTGCCATGTTGTTAGCATCGTAATCTTGTAGGCCTTCAAGAAGACCAGACTTGTTCCACTTCTTAGCAAGTTTCTGAGCAACACCATGTTGATCAGAGAAAGCTGTTTGAGCGGATTCAGTCAAAAGGGATTGAACTAAGTTTGCCATTTTGAATAAATGTTTGTTTTAAAATTGATTTACTTTTTAATTCCAGCAAGTGTCTGCCAACGGTTAATAAATGGATCAGCGTCCACGATAGTAGCCTTTGGGGCAACACCAGCTGCTTGTGAGGCAAAACCAATTGATTCTTTAAGTTGCGCTTTCTTAGTCTCATTAAAAGACTCTTTCAAAGTTTCGTAAGTGTTCTTAACTTCGTTTACAGTAGTAGCACGGTCAAGAGCATTGATTACTTTAACTTTTTGAGACTCGCTAAGTGACTTAGACTTGAACAACTTGTTCATGTAAAGGTACTTTGCGTTTAGCAAATTAACCTCTTGAAGATCTTGACGTAGGGTCTCGATGGTTGATTTAGCTTCTTCAAGCTCTTCTTCCATTTTGTCCTTACCTTTTTCATCTTCTTTTTCTTTTTTCTTAGCTTCTTCCATTTCAGGAATGTTTCCTTCTGGAGAAGAACCTGGAGAACTCATTACGTCAGCTACGCTTTCGTTTTCTTCTTCAAGTTCAGCTAAGATTTCTTCTAGAGTTACTTCAGCTTCAGCTTCAGAATCAGAATCAGCTTCGTCAGAAGCCATACCCATATCAGCTTGTCCAGCCATTACAGATTGTAGAACTTGCTTTAGATCTCCTAGAGTGATATCAATCACCTTAGTCTCATCGTCAACAACTTCTTCAGCTTCTTCCTCTTCTTTTTCTTCTTCCTCTTCTTCTTCTTTGAGTTCCTCTTCTTCGATGTTTTCAGCTAATTGCTCAGCTTCTTCCATCTCTGCCTCTTTTTTCTCTTCCATTTCTGGTTGATCAGCTTCAGTGGCAGTAAGCTCTTCGAGTTGAGCAAGAATCTCTTCTAACTCAGCCTCGTTGATGTCGTAGTTTTCTTCCATGCCGTCTTCAGAATACTCTTCTTTCATGTCGTCATGTTTTACTTCTTCTACTTCATCTTTTTTCTCTTCGAGCTCAGTCTCAGATACTTCGTCTTTTTTCTCTTCTAGCTCTTCTACTTCTTCAAGTTCTTCTACTTCATCAAGCTCTTCAGAAAGCTTCAAGCGAAGCATTTCTTGGATCTTTGGTTCGAAGGCCTCTTCTAAAGCAGCTTTGGCATTAGCCATAGCAGAAGCGCGTAAAGCTTTAGCATCGAGAATGGCATCTTGATAAAGATTGCTCATTTCAATAAAAGTGTTTCGGGATTGCTTATTAAAGTGTAGGAAGCAATATAAGGATTGAAATTCAGTAGCAAGATATTAGATAATCTTGCATATGCAATAAATATCTAGTATTTACTTAAAAATATGTAAACTCA
>Ga0315899_10004439_pt1 | contig 15158 bp, 13 predicted proteins | sample LakEriMetagenome_2_FD_203518 | JGI IMG/M metagenome (GOLD analysis project Ga0315899, IMG submission 203518) | Freshwater fungal communities from buoy surface, Lake Erie, Ohio, United States - Buoy 4 MA112 | ecosystem: Environmental > Aquatic > Freshwater > Lake | place: USA: Lake Erie, Ohio... | reverse complement strand
ACGACACCTACGGTGACATGATTGAAATGGGCATTTTGGACCCAACCAAAGTCACACGCACTGCATTGCAAAATGCTGCGTCTGTGGCCTCTTTGATGTTGACCACAGAGTGCATGGTTTCAGAAGCTCCTAAAGACGAGTCTGGCGCCGGCGGCGGCATGCCTGACATGGGCGGTATGGGTGGTATGGGCGGCATGGGCATGTAATTGCTCGCTGCTTCAAGGGTCTGCAAAGACTTTTGACTTCGCTCAAAAAACCCCGCAAGCAATTGCGGGGTTTTTTTATGCCTTCAGTTCAAGTTGCAGGAATGCGATTTAAGATGGAAGCATGCAAAGATTGTCTTGGTTACTGGTGATGTCTCTTTTGATGAAGTTGGTCTTCAGCGCCAGCTTAGGATTGATGACGCTTACCCATGCAGTGCCACTAGACTCCCACAGCACGATGCATTCAAGTACAACGCCATTGGCGTTTCAAGACCATTGTGGTGGGCACACATCAGAGACTAATCCAGCAAGCCATTCAACAGATTCGTCGCATGGCGCATCAGATTGTCATGAATGCTGCACCATGGGCTTGCTTCATACAAGCACCCCACAGTCCTTGATGAAACTCCAAATTCCTCCTGCGCACAAGCCTATTGCTTGGCTGAACTCGGCGCAACAACCGCATTTGCGACCGCCCATTTCCTGAAATTCCTTAACTTTTCCTCAGGCGCCTTCGTTTCAAAGCAAGGTCGATCAATGTCGCGCTTCAATTAAAAGCGCAAGGAATTTTCATGACAGTCTCTTTTCAAATTCAACACAGCGCCATGCTGCTTAAGTATTCGGGCATTAGCTTTATCTCGGGCGCTGTGAATCATGGTTTTTTCAGTGGCGAACGTTCACTCTGGACTGCGGCAGTAGGCATCGTCCTTTTTGTAGCGGGTGCCTGGATGGAGCACCGCAGTCAAAACAACACGCAAAGTTTGATTGAATCACTTTGGGTGGGCACTTTGTTGTCGATTGGTTTGGGCTTCTTTACGGGTGGCCTGCAGCACTTTCCGGACTCGCCTGCACGCAGCGCCTGGGTAGTGCCTTTGGGTTTTGCCATTTCTATATTAGCCCTGCTGTTCACGCTCAAAATACGCATGCAGCGCGCATTGCTTGTCTACTCTTTGAGCCTAGGGCTTGCAGTTTGTGCCAGCAGTTGGGCCGCTTATGAGGCCTTGGTACGAAATCCAGAATGGGCGATTGGTGGCCATGCCCATGGTGCCGAAGATGCACATGACACACACAGCGCAACCGCCAACAGGTCCATGCACAGCGCCTTGGTTGTAGATCGCATCATCCAAGTCGACATGAACGACAGCATGCGCTTCACGCCTGACCTGTTGCAAGTGGCCGCTGGTGAAGCTGTCAAATTGGTAGTTCACAACAGCGGCAAATTACCGCATGAAATGGTCATTGGCTCCGAAGCGGCGCTCAAAGCACATGCCCTTGAAATGAAACAATCGGCAGGACACTCAGATGGACATGCCCACGCTTCTGGCAATGAATTGCTGGCGCTTAGCGTCAAGCCTGGCGAAACCAAAGAATGGGTGATTCGTTTTGACCAAGCTCAAACTTTGCAAATGGCGTGCCTCATTCCGGGGCATTTTGAAGCAGGCATGAAGGGGCAAGTGATTGTTCAAGACAAGGGTGCGTCTGTTCCAACGACAAAAGCGGCAACGCCTGCAAATTCACACGACCACAGCAGCCACAAGCATTGAAACACACCCATAGGCGAAAACCTAGGCCTTCTGCGCATTCAAGCAGCTCGAATCCTCTGCAGCAATTGCGCAGTAGAGGCGTCGAGCCCGGCAACGTCACCCGACTCCATACGAGCATGAATGTCTTTGGCCAACACCTTGCCCAACTCCACGCCCCATTGGTCGAAGCTGTTAATGCCCCATACCGCACCGCTCACAAACACGCGGTGTTCTTGCAGTGCAATCAAGGCACCCAAATTGAATGGCGTTAAGTCTTCCAACAAGATGAAGGTACTGGGTCGGTTGCCTGGAAAGTTTTTGTGACCTCCTGCATCAGACTTACCCACCATCAAAGCTTGAGCCTGCGCCAGCGCATTGGACAGCAACAAAGCTTGGTGATCGGACAATGCATGTGTGGCGTTTTTGACGGCTACAAATTCAAGGGGTACCACATCGGTTCCTTGGTGCAGCATTTGGAAAAATGCATGTTGGCCGTTGGTGCCGGGCTCTCCCCACAACACGGGTGAAGTGCCATACGGCAATGCTTGGCCCGCATGGTCAACCTGCTTGCCGTTACTCTCCATTTCGAGTTGCTGCAAGTATGGCGCAAAACGTTTCAAAGCGCTGTGATAAGGCGCAATACAGCGACTGGTGCAGTGTAAAAAGTTACGGTACCAAACATCCAGCAAACCCAATCGAACAGGCAAGTTTTGCGCGACATCAGCATGCTGAAAATGCTGATCCATTGCATGCGCACCCGCCAAAAATTCACGGTATTGATCTGCACCAATGGCAATGGCCAAGGGTAATCCAATGGCAGACCACACAGAATAACGACCTCCTACCCAATCCCAAAATCCGAAGCAGGTTTGAATACCAAACTGACCGGCAGCTTCTGCGTTGGCGGTAAGCGCTGCAAAATGTCGTGAAACATCGGTGCCGCCCTGCGCCTCAAACCAACGCTTGGCCGACACCGCGTTGGTCATGGTCTCTAAAGTGGTGAAGGTTTTAGATGCCACCAAAAACAAAGTGTTCTCGGCTTTCAGTCCATTCAGCACCGTATCAAGCTCATGGCCATCCACATTGGACACAAAGTGAAAGCGTTTGCCCTTCAAGGCGAAAGACTGCAAAGCCATCACGGCCATCTGCGGGCCCAAATCAGAGCCGCCGATGCCAATGTTCACTACGTCGGTCATGTGCTTGTCTGCACGAATTTTTTCTGCGAATGCCAGCATGGCATTCAAGGTGTCATGGACTTCTTTCAAAGAAGACTTCACACCCGTAGGCAAAGCATCAAAAGCGGTACCTTGTGCTGGCTGACGCAACAACCAATGCATCACAGCACGGTTTTCTGTGGTGTTGATCGCCTCACCTTGGAACATGCGGTTGCGGCGCTCCATCACACCCGTTTGCTGTGCCAAAGCCAACAGCTGCGCTTCAATCTTGGCATCCCAAAGGTTCTTCGACAGATCTGCAAATACACCGGGAGCTTCTTGGCTGAAGTGCGTGACACGGCCCGCATCGCGCTCAAATTCAGAGCGCAAATCAAAGCTTGAAAACGTCTTGGCATATTCAGCCAAGTTTTTCCACGCCGCAGTTTGATCAGCTCGCATGCATGCCCCTTCTGCCTGATATCTTCTTGCTGCTCATGTCGCCTTTTGCGCCGCCAACATCAAGCCTTCTAACTTGATGGCGTCAACACAAAACGCTCGAATGCCTTCGGCCAATTTTTCGGTGGCCATGGCGTCTTCGTTCAAAGCAAATCGGAAACCTGCTTCGGTGTATTCAAGCAAAGGCAAGTCCATGCCTTTGGCGGCTTTGGCATCAAGCGAAGCGCTCAATGCAGTTTCGTTGGTAGAAAGAAGCGCCAATAAATCAGGGCTGATGGTCAGCAAATCACAACCCGCCAAAGCCACAATTTGACCCACGTTGCGAAAGCTCGCTCCCATGACCTCTGTGGCAATGTCATTTTTTTTGTAGTAGTTGTAAATGGCACGGACAGATTTCACACCGGGGTCGTTGGCGCCAGCATTCAACGCCTCATCCCATGCTGCGCCAGCTGTCTTTTTGTACCAATCGTAGATGCGCCCTACAAACGGAGAGATCAATTGCACCTTGGCTTGACCACATGCGACGGCCTGCGCAAAAGAGAACAACAGCGTGAGGTTGGTGTGTATGCCTTCACGCTCTAATTCAGCAGCGGCTTGAATGCCTTCCCAAGTGGCGGCAATTTTGATCAGGACACGTTGGCGCGATATTCCTTGCGCTTCATACAAATTCATCAAACGACGTGCGCGCGCCAATGTGCCTGCTTTGTCAAAACTCAAACGCGCGTCTACTTCTGTCGACACACGGCCTGGAATGGTCTTCAAAATTTCGCAACCAAATCGAACCAACAAATGGTCCATCACCACATCCAAGGGTTGAGCTTTGTGCGCGGTCACAGACTCAGAAAGCAAAGGCGCGTACTCAGGCTTTTGAACGGCCTTCAAAATCAGCGACGGGTTGGTGGTCGCATCTTGCGGTTGGAACTGGGCCAGTTGTTTGAAATCACCAGTGTCTGCCACAACGGTGGTGTGTGATTTGAGAGCGTCGAGTTGGTTCATGGGAATTAAATGAATGCAATGCTTGAATTATCGGTGAAACAAAGTTACATTACAAACTCATTTTTATGTAACAAATGAACATGTCTTTTGATTTGGTCTTTTTTGGCGGCACGGGCGACCTGGTTTGGCGCAAGCTGATGCCGGCCCTTTTCCAAGCTTTCCGCCACGGCACCTTGCCCGAAGGTGGCCGAATCATTGGCGTTGCCCGTGACAGCATGTCCGATGATCAATACCGCACCCTCATCCAGTCTCGATTTGAGCAGGTCGAGGGCGCCAAACGCCCCAATGACGAAGAGTTTGGCCGGTTCAAGGCCATGCTGCACTATGAGCGCGTTGATTTGTCCAATCCTGACGATTACGCCAAGCTGGCAGCCCGATTGGCCGAACGTGAAACAGACCATGTGGTGATGTACTTGGCCACGGCACCCAGCCTGTTCAACACTGTTTGTGAGCAACTGGGCGCCGCCCAATTGAACACCCCCAAAACCCGCATCGTTTTGGAAAAACCGCTGGGCCACGACCTCAAGTCCAACAGGGCCATCAACCAAAGCGTGCGCAAGGTTTTTGGGGAACACCAGATTTTTCGAATTGACCATTACTTAGGCAAGCCTTCGGTGCAAAACCTGTTTGCCATGCGCTTTGGCAATGCCTTGTTCGAACCCCTGTGGCGCCGCGAACACATTGCCAACATCCAGATCACGATTGCGGAAGAACTCGGTGTTGAAAAACGCGGTGCGTTTTATGAAAAAACGGGCGCACTGCGTGACATGGTACAAAACCATGCGCTGCAATTGTTGTGCGCCATTGCCATGGAGCCACCCATCAATGCGCATGCCGATGCCATTCGCGATGAGAAGCTCAAAGTCTTGCGCGCTCTCAAACCCTGGACCCCTGAAAGCCTCAACCAACATGTGGTGCGCGGTCAATACAGTTCAGGCAATTTGAACGGCCAAGCTGTTTCCGGGTACAGCGAAGAAACTGGTGTGAACGCCAACAGCAGCACCGAAACTTTTGTCGCGTTGCGAACCGAAATTGCCAACTGGCGTTGGGCGGGTGTGCCCTTTTACATTCGAACTGGCAAACGCTTGGCATCGCGCGAAGGCTACATTGAAATCAATTTCAGGCCCACACCGCATGCCATTTTTTTGGCCCCCTCGGGCGGCGTGAACAAACTCATCATTCATTTGCAGCCTAAAGACGGTTTGGAATTGCATCTTTTTGCAGAAGGTCAAAACAAGCGCCTTCAGAACGGCCATCAAGCATCGACACAACTCAGTCCAGTTCACCTCGACCTCGATTTTGACAAGCGTTTTGGCAGCGAGCGCGTAGGCGCTTACGAACGTTTGTTGCTAGATGTCCTCGATGGCCGTTTGAATTTATTTGTTCGCAGCGACGAGCAAGAAGAAGCCTGGCGATGGGTTGAACCCATCCTTCAGCATTGGGCCGCTGACACACAAGGACCCCGTCATTACGCCGCAGGTACCTGGGGGCCCAGCGCTTCCAGCGCCATGATTGCACGCGACGGTTTTTGCTGGTCGGAGGAAATCTAAACCATGCTAGACCGCATCAAGGCTTCACTGCCTTCCTTGGCGCCTGCTGAACAACGCGTTGGCAAATTGGTGCTGCAAGACCCCCGTGCGTTTGCTAACTTGCCAGTCACGGAATTGGCCGATCGCGCGCACGTGAGCAAACCCACCGTGGTGAGATTTTGCAGAAGTGTGGGCTATGACGGTCTGTCAGATTTCAAACTCAAACTGGCAGGCAGTGTGAGCGAAGGCGTGCCCTTTATTCACCGCAGTGTAGATGCCGACGACAAAACGGCCGATGTGGCTGTGAAGGTGATTGACAACACCGTGGCCGCCTTTTTGAAATACCGCAACGACGCATCCTCTTTCGTCATAGACCAAGCCGTACAAGCCTTGGCCCAAACCCACAGCACGGGCAAACGCATCGAGTTTTACGGCGTAGGCAACTCCGGCATCGTGGCCCAAGATGCGCAACACAAATTTTTTCGCTTGGGCATGAACACCATTGCCTACAGCGACGGCCACATGCAAGTGATGAGCGCCTCCATGCTGAGCCAAGGCGATTGCGTGGTGGTGATTTCCAATTCAGGCCGCACGCGCGATTTGATGGACGCCTGCGACATTGCGCGCAAACGGGGCGCCACCACCATCGTGATCACGGCCAGTGGTTCGCCCTTGGCCACTGCCGGTCACATTCATTTAACAGCCGATCACCCTGAAAGCTACGACCGCTACAGCCCCATGGTCTCTAGGCTTTTGCATTTGTTGATCATTGACATTTTGGCCACCACCGTGGCGCTTCGCATTGGTGAGACGCTGCAGCCTGCTTTGCGTGAAATGAAAAACAATTTGCGCAACAAGCGCTACACCTGATAGCCTCTTTGGCAAAGCACTCAGTGCTTGTACAACTTGCCGTCTTTCACAATCACTTCAATGTGATCGACTTGGCCTAGCAAGCAAGAAATGTCTGACAGTAGGTTGCCATTGAACCGTAGCAAATCGGCGATGGCACCGGCCTTCACCTCGCCCGGGGGCTTGAACAGGTTGGCTCACACCACGGCGTGGCAGGCGATTTTGATGCCTTTGAAATCGCGCAGAGGGGGGCGTTCGGCGCGACAAATATCGGTGGCTTGTGGGCAGCGGGGGTGGAAAGTGCAGCCTGTGGGCGGGTTCAAGGGGTTGGGCACTTCGCCTTGCACGGGGGTGCGGGCGCGACCGGTGTCGTGCATTTTGGGAATCGCATCGAGCAACATGCGGGTGTAGGGGTGCTGCGGGTTGGAAAACAAACTGTGTCTGTCAGCCAGCTCCACCAAGCGGCCCAGATACATCACCCCCACTTGGTCGCTCACATGGCGCACCACTGCCAAGTTGTGCGAAATGAACAAATAAGTCAGGCCCCGCTCGCGTTGCAGGTCTTTCATGATGTTGAGCACTTGCGCCTGCACGCTCACATCGAGGGCAGAAGTGGGCTCGTCGCACACCAAAAACTCGGGGGCGGTGGCCAGTGCCCGCGCAATCGAGATGCGTTGTCGCTGTCCGCCCGAAAACTGGTGCGGGTACTTGACCATGTCCAGCGGCGACAAACCTACGGAATGCAGCAATTTGGCCACACGCTCGCGCAGTTCCTCGACATCGTGAATCAGGCCGTGCTCTTTCAGGGGCTCACCAATGATGTTGTCCACGGTCCAGCGCGGGTTCAGGCTGGCGTAGGGGTCTTGGAAAATCATCTGAATGCGCTGGCGCATTTGGCGCGCCTGCGGCGACTTGAAAGCCGCATGCGCATCTTGCCCGTCAAAAGTGAGCCCGCCGCGTGTGGGTTCGTGCAGGCCCACCAACAAACGGGCTACCGTGCTTTTACCGCATCCGGACTCGCCAACCAGCGCCAGGGTTTTGCCGCGTTCTATCTCAAAGCTCACGCCATCAACGGCATTGAGCAACAGGCGCGGTTTGCGCTCAATCATGCGGTTCAGCCAAGGGGCCGACACGTCAAAGGTTTTGGCCAAATCGTGGGCCACCACCAAAGCTTGAGAATGTTCCGGATGGCTCATGCTGCGCCTGCGGTGTGCAGCCAGCAAGCGGCGCGGTTGGCCCCGGCGTTGACCAGATCAGGGCGCTCTTGGCGGCAGCGCTCAAAGGCTTGCGGGCAGCGCGGGTTAAAGGCGCAACCCTCTGGAATGGCGTTCAGGCGTGGCATGGCCCCGTCGATCTGGTTCAGGCGTTCGCGGTCACTTTCCATGTCCGGGATCGAAGCCATCAGACCGGCTGTGTAAGGGTGAGCGGGGTGGTTAATAACCTCGTACACCGGGCCGATTTCGGCAATGCGTCCGGCGTACATGACCGCCACGCGATCACAGGTTTCGGCAATCACGCCCATGTCGTGGGTGATCAACATGACCGCTGCGCCCCGGTCTTTGCAAACTTTTTTGAGCAAACTGATGATTTGCGCCTGAATCGACACATCAAGTGCGGTGGTGGGTTCGTCGGCCACAATCAATTGCGGCTCGGCGGCCAGGGCCAGGGCAATCACTACACGCTGGCGCATGCCGCCCGAAAACTGGTGCGGGTAATGGTCAATGCGTTGTTCAGCGGCTGAAATGCCCGTGTCTTTCAGCAAATCGATAGCACGTTGCCGGGCCTCTTTGGGCGTGACCGGCAGATGCGCCAGAATGGTTTCGGTCAGTTGCTTGCCGATAGAGTACAGAGGGTTGAGCGAGGTCAAGGGGTCTTGAAAAATCGCCCCGATCTTGCGCCCCCGAATGTGCCGCATCTGGTCAGCGCTCAGGTGGTCAATGCGCTGCCCTTCCAGCACGATTTGGCCGCTGGCCACACGGCCTGGAGGTTCCAGCAAGCCGATGATGGACGCGCCCGTGAGCGATTTGCCCGCGCCCGACTCGCCCACCACACCCAAAATTTCTCCAGGCGCAATGTCGAACGAAATATCGTCCAGCGCACGTAAAGTACCATGACGACTGGGAAACTCAACCACCAGGTTTTTAACTTGTAAAAGACTCATCGCAATCTCGGGTTAAGCGCGTCGCGCAACCAGTCGCCCAGCAAATTAACAGACAGCGCAATCACAACCAGCATCAGGCCGGGAAAAATCGTGATCCACCACTCTCCCGAGAACAAATAATCGTTGCCGACACGGATCAGCGTGCCCAGCGAAGGCGATGTGGGGGGTGCACCCACCCCCAAAAAGGACAGCGTAGCCTCGGTGATGATGGCCGTGGCCACCTGGATGGTGGCCAACACCATGACCGGGCCCATGACATTGGGCAAGACATGCTTGACCATGATGCGCAAAGGAGCCACACCCGTTACACGGGCGGCCTGCACGTATTCCTTGTTGCGTTCCACCAAGGTGGTGCCCCGCACCGTCCGAGCATATTGCACCCAACCCGTCAAAGAAATCGACAAAATCAACACCCCAAACGCCAGCGACTCGTGCGCATTGGGGAACAAAGCCCGCCCCACCCCTGCAATCAGCAAAGCCACCAAGATGGCCGGAAAAGAGAGCATCACATCGCACAAGCGCATCAGAAAAACGTCAATCCAGCCGCCCCGAAAGCCCGCCAGCAAACCCATGGCCACACCAAACACCACCGACAACACCACCGAAGCCAGCCCCACCACCAGTGAAATGCGGGAACCGTAGATCAGGGCCGACAAAATGTCGCGCCCCTGATCGTCTGTACCTAGCCAAAACTTGCTGCTCCCGCCCTCCAGCCAAGCCGGAGGCAAGCGGGCATCGCTCAGCTCTAGCGTGGCCAGATCAAAGGGGTTGGTTGGCGCCACCCAACCGGCAAAAACCGAACAAAAGAGGCAGAGAAAAGCAATGCCAGCCGCCACCATGGCGGTGGGGGACTGGCGAAAGCTGTAGCCCACATCGCTGTTCAGCCAGCGAGACAACGCATGGCGCATGGTTTACTTGATGGTGATTAACTTGAAGGGCATGAAGTTGTCACCGCGTTGCACCAAGGTCACCTTTTTGCTGGTGCCCCAAGCCAGGGCTTGTTGGTGCAAAGGCAGGTGGCCAATGTCGTCGCTGTGCAACTGGAAAACCTCGCGGATCATGGCGTTGCGCTTGGTCTGGTCGGTCTCGCTCTGGATCTTCACTGTCAGATCATCCACCTTGGGGTTGCAATAAGCCCCCAAGTTGAACTGGCCTGTGCCCTTGTCGTCCACACAACGCATGAGTGCATTCAAAGCGTTGTGCGCGTCATAGGTGCTGGGGGTCCAGCCCAGCAAATAGAAGCTGGTGTCGCGGCGCAAGATTTTGGGGAAATAGGTGCCCTTGGTTTCGGCCTTCAGGTTGATCTTGACCCCCACACGCGCCAAATTGGCGGCCACAGCTTCGCAAATTTGGCCGTCGTTCACATAGCGGTCGTTGGGGCAATTCATGTCCACCGAAAAGCCGTTGGGGTACCCGGCATCGGCCAGCAACTTTTTAGAGGCCTCGGCGTCAAAAGGCAGGCGCTTGTTCAGTTCAGGGTTAAAGCCATTGATCCCTGGCCCCACCATCAGAGCCGAAGGGTTGGAGGCCCCGCGCATCACAGTACGCTTGATGCCCTCAATGTCGATGGCCTGGTAGAAAGCCTGGCGCACCCGCTTGTCTTTGAATGGGTTTTTACCCTTCACGCTGGAATACAGCAATTCGTCGCGCTTTTGGTCCATGCCCAAAAAGATGGTGCGCAACTCGGGGGCCACCAGCGCCACCGTATTGGGGCTGCCGTTAATGCGCGGCACGTCTTGCACTGGCACAGGCTCCATGATGTCGATCTCACCGGACAGCAAAGCCGCCACACGGGTCGGGTCGTTGGCAATGACCGAGAAAATCACTTCATCAACGTTACCATCGATCTTGCCCCAGTAGTTGCCGTTGCGCACAAAGGTCGTGCGCACATTGGGCTGGCGCTCGCGCAGACGGTACGGGCCGGTGCCGTTGGCACGAAACGAGGCGGCGTTTTCAATGCCCTTTCGGCGGTCCACTGGGCGTGTGGCTTGGTTGTCCTCGCACCACTTTTTGCTCATGATGTAAACGGTAGACAGCACGTTGGGCAAGATCGGAAAAGGCGCTTTAGTCTCGATCTCGATGGTGTGGCTGTCGATTTTGCGCACCTCTTTGATATCGTTGGTGTTGCTGCGCATGTCAGAGCCTTCACCGGCTGCGCGATTGAGCGAGAACACCACGTCATCGGCGGTAAAACGCGTGTCGTCGTGGAAGCGCACGTTTTTGCGCAACTCAAAACGCCACACCGTTGGGGCGGTTTGTTTCCAAGAAGTGGCCAGACCCGGCTCAAACTTCAGGTCTTTGCTGACCCCCACCAGCGACTCATAAATGTTGTTGGTCACGCTCAGTTGCAGAGATTCGTTCAGAGAGTGCGGATCCATCGACAACGCATCCCCTTGGTTGGCAATGCGCACGGTGGCCGCGTGTGCGGTCCCCAATGCAAGCACAGAAGCTATGGCCACAGACACGCAATAACGGGTCCATTTGAAAGTACGCATAAAAGTCTCCTTTAGTTGACGTTGAAAGTGAAAATAGTCAGGCATTGATCGCCGCAGCCAAAGGCAAGGCCTGCTCGATCAAACCGGCATGCAAAGCCGCGCCCGAAAACAGATTGAAATACGGCATCCATGCTCAATGCCCCCCCACTTTGCCCACGCGCAGCCGGGGGTCGACCACGAAGTAAAGCAAATCAACCATCAAATTGATGGCCACAAAAATCAAGGCAATTAGGCACAAATAGGCCGCCATGACAGGGATGTCGGCAAACGTGACCGCCTGAATAAAAAGCAGCCCCATGCCTGGCCATTGAAATACGGTCTCGGTGATGATGGCAAACGCGATCAGCCCGCCCAGTTGCAAGCCGGTGATGGTCAGCACCGGCACCAAAGTGTTTTTAAGGGCGTGGCCGAAGTGAATGGTTCGGTTGGACAAACCCCGGGCCCTTGCAAACTTGATGTAGTCGGTGCGCAGCACCTCCAACATTTCGGCCCGCACCAGTCGCATGATCAGGGTCAGCTGAAAAATGGCCAGGGTCACGGCCGGCAGCGTGATGTGGTGCCAGCCTTTGGCGGTGAGCAGCCCTGTGGACCACCAACCCATTTGCACCACATCGCCCCGGCCAAAGCTGGGAAACCAGCCCAGCATCACGGCAAACACCAAAATCAACAAAATCCCGATCAGGAAAGTAGGCAAAGATACGCCCAGCAAAGACACCGTCATTAGCAACTGACTGGCCCAGGTACCCCGCCGCAGCGCGGCATAAACCCCCATGGGAATGCCGATGGCCAGCGCCAAAGTGGCGGCCACCAAAGCCAGCTCGAGGGTGGCTGGCAACCGTTCGGCAATCAGGCGCGACACCTTAGCCCCCTGGCGCAGGCTCAAGCCGAATTCGCCCTGCACCGCGTTCAATAAAAAGTGCCAAAACTGCACAAAAAAAGGCTGGTCCAAGCCCAAGTCGCGGCGCAACTCGTTGATTTGGGCAGGCGTGGCATCTTGCCCCAGCAAAAACACCACCGGGTCGCCCACATACTGAAACAACAAAAAGGCAATGAAACAAACCGTGATCATGACGACCACGGCCTGAATCAGGCGTTGCAAAACAAAAGCCAGCATCAATTAACTTTGATCAAACGCCAATCGATTCGATTGTCTGCACGATGGACAAGGTCATGGCTCTGATCAGCGCATTTTTAGGCATCCACTTGTTCATCAAAACACCTCGTTAGGAAAAGCTGGTTGAGTCAGTAACTATGCAACAAGTGAGCCCGATTTGGGAAGAGGGGAATCCCCCAAATGGCCTGTAGCGCACAAGACACTCATTCCAGCACAATGTCGCCGTACCAAGCGCGGGCAGTGGTGCGCGTGTTGTCACTGTCCGTCATGATACCAATACCAATCAAAGCGCCTGGTGGTTCACCAAAGGCACGCTCGTAGTCTGCCCGAATGTTGCGCTCGTAGGTTATCCACTGGTTCAAGCGCTTTTGACCCGACTCGATGACAATTTTTCGAATTCGATCTGTTCTCGGATTCTCAATGACCGAATCAACAGGCCGATGGTTGCACCACACATACATGAGTGTGGCATAGGGCATGGGGCGCCCCGACAACGCATGCGACAACTCACTCAACATTGCATTTTTTGGAGAAAACTGACTGCGATCACCCTCAAATGCCAGCACCAATCTGACAGGCGAGTCATCTTGATCCCGAAGTGCCATGTCAGCACCCTCAATCAGGTTTTGAATTTGCCAAGAGAAACTCAGTACATTCAAAAGTTCCGGCTCAATACGAAGGTCTTTTCGCAACATGCTGGCCGAGGATTGGGCGTTGGCCATCAGTGCACTTCGATTGTTCAAGGACACCATTGAATACCGTGTCTCAACTTTCCCTGGAATCTTCACTGACTCCCACTTGATTTGGTCCTTTACATGCCAAACAGCGGGCAAGTTGGATGCACGGTCTTTGGCCTTTTCCGGCACACTCATGCAGCCGACAAGCAAGCAAATTGCTAGACCGATGAACGGCGCCAGCATGAATTTTTGAAACTGTAGCAAGGGCAAACCTGCCGCCCCTATCCACTTGAGGTGATTGCGACGGTTGAAGTCTTCGAAAGACATGTTTGGTTTGTTCATTTTTCCTAATTTGAAATATGCCACAAATAAAGTGACCTAAGTCAGCTTCAAATTAGAAAGTGTGACGAATGCCAATACCTGTGACTGTGGGCTTAGCTGAAACAGCACCCATCACCCAGTGGGCAGGCAACAAAAAACCCACCATGTTGCCACGGTGGGTTTTTATTCTTCAAAATCTCAAACTGGGTTAACCCAGCGTGGGATTAGAAGGAGTGACGGATACCAACAACAGACTTAGTGTCTTTGTAGTTGACAGCAGTTGTAGAAACTGTGGTCACATTCTTGTCTTTCTCAGTGCCAGTGTAAACATAAGCAACAGTGCGCTTGCTCATGTTGTAGTTGACGCCATAGAAATTACCTGTTACGTCATTGTTAATGGTTGCACCAGTTTCTTTCTTGATGCCACCTGTGGATGCAACCAACTCATAAGCACCAACAGGCACTCTGACAGAGTATTGACGTGATTTAGTGACTGACTCAACAGTGGATGTTGCACCAGCGCCTTCAACTTTGGCCATTGTGAAGCTCAACTTAGCCATGCCAAGGTCGTAAGAACCACCATATGTCATGGCTGTTTGTGAACGAACAGCTGTGTTGGTTGCATGACCTGGCTGTGTAGCAAGGGCTGCGCCGAAGATGTCAAGCGTGTCGCCAGCTGTAGCGTTGTCAGATTTCAAGTCAGCCTTGCTGTAAGCAGCTGCCAAGAAAACAGGACCCTGTGCGTAAGCTGCCATCAAGCTGGTGTACGAGTTGTTGTTGGCGTTGTAACCATTGACACCAGCTGCGCTGTTGTTTGACATTTCTTTACGACCAGTACCTTGACCAATTTGAGCCTTGATGGTCAAAGCGCCAATCTTTGGAGAGATGTAAGTGATGGCGTTGGCACGAGTGCCGTTGGCGTGTGCAGACAGCGAGGTGCCAGGAACAATTCCAGAAGTGCCGTTTTGGAAGCCACCGCCGTTAAATTCGCTACGGCTCAGGTCATTGAATGCAACTAAGTCATAGCTGTTGGTGTACTGGTAGCCAGCACGAATTTCACCAAAACCACCGCTCACACCTGCATAGGATTGACGGTTGGTGCCTGTGCTGTAGGCGCTGACGGCAGAACCGCCATCAACTTGATGAAAAGCGGATCCAGTGCGCTTGCCGAAACCGTCAGCAGCAGTAGGTGCAAAACCTTGTTCAATGACAAAGTTGGCTTTGAGGCCACCGCCCAAGTCTTCCGTGCCACGGAAACCAATACGGCTACCAGCGTAGGAGCCGTCCATGACACCAGAAGATTTGGTAGCGACAGTGCCATTCAAATTGGTTGTCTTGTGTGCGCCGTAAGCAACGTCAATGTTGCCGTACATGGTCACAGAAGATTGTGCAAATGCGGAAGTGGCGGCCAGAGCAGCCAATGCGTACAGTTTTTAAACCACGCATAAAGTTAGATGAAGGCTCCATTAAATGCACATCAAAACAGGTGAAAAATAATTTCAAAGTTGTACGTTTTGAGGTGTACAACTTTTTAAATGTTTTTAATCTTTTTCTCGTAGTGTTGCAATATGGCAACAAATGGAAGGGTTGTGATTACTCAATGAGACTTTGTAAAGATATGACTAACTGAGGATTGGTCGCTTTTTAGGTGCACAACAGTACGCTTGAGCGATGCATCTG
>Ga0315899_10004438_pt1 | contig 15165 bp, 12 predicted proteins | sample LakEriMetagenome_2_FD_203518 | JGI IMG/M metagenome (GOLD analysis project Ga0315899, IMG submission 203518) | Freshwater fungal communities from buoy surface, Lake Erie, Ohio, United States - Buoy 4 MA112 | ecosystem: Environmental > Aquatic > Freshwater > Lake | place: USA: Lake Erie, Ohio... | reverse complement strand
CATGACCACAGGCCTAGCCCCCCGGAGGTGTCTCATTTGAGTCTTTTCTCAGGATGAGGCTTGCGCGATCCGTCAAGCAAGGGATGCATACCGTCCTTAACCATCCCGCAACCAACATTCACAAAGCCCACTGCCTACAGTCCCAGCGACCAGCGGTTGGAGCAGCCATGACCACCACCCTGCCCCCCCAGGCCCAGTCCTCCAAACCCCGCCTGACCCTCCAAGCCGAGCCCATCGGACCCGATACCAGCACGATCCGCTCGCTGGATTGGGACCGCAGCCGTTTTGACATCGAATTCGGCCTGCGCAACGGCACCACCTACAACGCCTTTTTGGTGCGCGGCGAACGCACCGCCCTGATCGACAGCAGCCATCTGAAATTTGCCGACACCTGGCTGCCGCTGTTGCAAAGCCAGATTGATCCAAAGGCAATCGATGTGTTGATTGTTTCCCACACCGAACCCGACCATTCCGGCCTGATCGGCCATCTATTGGAGCTCAATCCCGATCTGGAAATCGTGGCCTCCAAAGTGGCGATCCAATTCCTGGAGAACCAAGTGCACCGCCCCTTCCGCAGCCGGGCGGTGAAGAGCGGCGACAGCCTGGACCTCGGTGTGAATGCGAGCAGCGGAGTCACACACCGTTTTGAATTTCTCAGCGCACCGAATCTGCACTGGCCCGACACTATTTTTTCCTACGACCACGGCACGGGCATTCTCTACACCTGTGATGCGTTCGGGCTGCACTACTGCTCTGAGGCTCTCTACGACGCCGACCCCGGTGCAATCGCGCCCGATTTCCGCTTCTACTACGACTGCCTGATGGGACCCAATGCCCGCAGCGTGTTGCAAGCCCTCAAGCGGATGGAGAGCCTGCCGGAGATCACCACCATCGCCGTGGGCCACGGCCCCCTGCTCAAGCATCACTTGCCCCTGTGGATCGGTGATTACCGGGAATGGAGCAGCCAGCGCAGCGCTGAAGGGGCCTACGTGGCCGTGGGCTACATCAGCCAACACGGCTTTTGCGATCGTCTCAGCCAGGCCATTGCCCGAGGCATCAGCAAGGCGGGCACGGCCGTGCAGCTGGTGGATCTGCGCGCCACCGACGCCCAGGAACTCTCCGCCCTGATCGGCGAGGCGGCCGCGGTGGTGGTGCCCACCTGGCCCAGCCAGGCCGATTCCGATCTGCAAGCGTCGATCGGCACGCTGCTGGCGGCCCTCCATCCCAAGCAGTGGGTGGGCCTCTACGACGCCTTCGGTGGCAATGATGAGCCCATCGACACCGTGGCTTCGCGGCTGCGCAGCTTGGGCCAGCAGGAGGCTTTTGCACCCCTGCGCATCCGCCATGTGCCAGAACCGCTCGACTACCAGCGCTGTGAAGAGGCCGGGACCGACCTGGGCCAACTGCTCACCAAAGCCCGCACCATCGCCGCGATGAAATCCCTCGATGGGGATCTCGACAAGGCCTTGGGGCGACTCTCCGGTGGGCTCTACGTGGTGACAGCTCGCCAGGGGGAGGGGGAGGCCGCCCGCAGCGGCGCGATGGTGGCCAGCTGGGTGAGCCAGGCCAGCTTCGAGCCCCCGGGTCTCACGGTGGCGGTGGCCAAGGATCGGGCGATCGAGGCGCTGCTTCAGATGGACGATCGCTTCGTCCTCAATATTCTTCGGGAGGACAACCACCAGCAGCTGTTACGCCACTTCCTGAAGCGTTTCCCCCCCGGGGCCGACCGTTTCGCCGGGGTGGCCACCCTCGATGGGGTGGCCGCTGGCGGCCCGGTGCTGGGCGACGCTCTGGCCTATCTCGGCTGCCGCGTGGCCCAGCGCATGGAGGGCCCCGACCACTGGATCATCTATGCCGTGGTGGAGGAAGGAAACGTGGCTGACGCCTCCGCCAGCACCGCCGTGCACCACCGCAAAGTGGGCAATCATTATTGATCGCTCGATCTATGGGATACCAGCCCCACATCGACGGCCTGCGCGCCCTTGCCGTGCTGGCGGTGATTCTTAACCACTTCAGCGCAGGGCTGCTGCCCAGCGGCTATTTGGGGGTTGACGTTTTTTTTGTGATCTCTGGTGTTGTGATCACCGCCTCGCTCTCGGCCCGCGGCCCTTACACCAGCGTTGGGGAGCTGTTACTGGGGTTCTACAGCCGGCGCGTGAAGCGGCTGCTACCCGCCCTGATTCTCTGCGTGGTCGTGACGGCAGTGGCGCTTTGCGCCTTTGATCCCCAGCCGCAGCAAAGCCTGCAGACGGGGATGGCGGCGCTATTTGGCGGCTCCAACCTGCTGCTCTTTGGGCAGGCCACCGACTATTTCGCTCGCGACTCGGCTCTGAATGCCTTCACCCAAACCTGGTCGCTGGGAGTTGAGGAGCAGTTCTACCTGCTCTACCCCCTGTTGATTTGGGTCTGCGGTTTTCGCAAAGCGGGCCAGACGGGCGGGAGCCGGCGCCTGTTCGCGGTGATCGCGGTGGCGTCGCTGCTCTCGCTGGTGAGCTTTTGGCTGTTGGTGGGGCGGCAACCGGCCGCCGCCTACTTCCTGATGCCCTGCCGCTTCTGGGAGCTGGGGGCCGGCGGGCTGCTCTGGCTGACCCTGCAGCGCCGCGGGGTGGCCGCCCGCCTGGCCGTGCTCCAGCAACCACGCTGGGCCTTGGCAGCCCTGGGGCTGCTGGTGGCTGTCCTGATCTTGCCCCGCGGTCTGCAGGCGCTGACCACTCCCGCAGTGGTGCTGCTGAGCAGCGCCTTGATCGTGGCCGGGCAGGGAACCAACCCCACCGGGCGTCTGCTACGCCTCCCGGCGGCGGTGGCGCTGGGCCGCCTCTCCTACTCGCTCTACCTCTGGCACTGGAGCGTCCTGGTGCTCAGTCGCTGGACGATCGGCATCCAATGGTGGACGGTGCCGCTGCAGCTGGCGGCCATGCTGCTGTTGGCGATTGGCTCCACCCGCTGGCTGGAGGAGCCGCTGCGCCAGGCTCGCTGGTCGCCGTGGCGCTGGGCCACGATTGGGCTGGGGCTGGGGACGAGCGTCCTGGCCACCCTGCCCGTTTGGGCGATGACGGGGCCTCTGCACAGCCGCCTCTACCTGGGCCGGCCCCGGGGCGGCGATGGCCTGCTGGACGGAGGACCGCTGCGGGTGAAGGGCACCGACCTGGACCCCCCCCATTGCGCCACGGACCGGTTGGACGCCACGATCCTGGCCAGCCCGGAGGGCTTCGCCGCCCAAGCCGATCGCTGCACGGCCCGGCCCCAGCTGCGCGCGGGAATGGCACAGCCCCCTCAGCTCTGGACATTGGGCGATAGCCACTCCATGACCTTCCTGCCCATGCTGGATCGTCTCCACCAAGAAGGTGCGATGGCGGTGACACTGCTGGCCCGGCCGGGCTGCCCCTTTCCTGTGCCCGCCAGCGGAACCGTTGATCCAAACTGCTTTCGTTTTCAGCAGCTGGTGGAGGAGCGAATCCTCTCTAGCGCCCGCCCCGGCGACGTGGTGACCATCCTTGGCTACCACCTGAGCCATTTCGGCGAGGAGGGCCGGCTGCAGGACACTCGCCGCACCTTCCTCGATGCCGCGGGCCAGCCCCTGCCCAGCGGCCAGGCCAGCCTGGGTCTCTACCTGCAGACGCTGAATGCCTTCGCTGAGCGGGCTAGCCGCCGCGGGGTGCGCACCGTGCTGATCGGAGCCGGCCCGCGCAACCCTCTTAAGGACCGGTGCGACCGTGAGTGGTTCAACGTGCAACCCACGGCGCCGTGCGAGCGACAGGTGCAGCGGGAGCTGGCCAACGCCCGCGAGCTGAATCGGGCCATCGCCGCCGCTCTCTCACCCCAGATCCTCTGGCTCGACCCCCTGCCGATCCTCTGCGCCGGAGGCTGCACCAACGGGCAGGTGTCCTCCAGCCTGCTGCGCGACCGCGACCATCTGACCGCCGCGGCGGTGCTGCAATTGGAGGCCGCTTACCGGGCCCTGATCCGCCAAGCCCCATCAGCCAGGGTGCGATCGGGCTCAGTAAGCTTTTTGCCACGTTTCGCCCCGCCCATCGGCGCTCCCCCCTGATGGCGGCCACCCCACCCAGCCCGGTTTCCAAGGCTCCCGCCCCAAGCGCAGAGCGGAGTGATCGGCGGGTGATCGTTCTCCCAATCGAGCCTGGTCTCGTCTGTCTGCGGGGCCTGAGCCCGCGACGGCTGCGCTTTGAGGTGGAATACGCCCTGGAGCGGGGCACCACCGCCAACAGTTTCCTGTTTGAGGCGGGCAACGCTGCCGATGGCCACCCTGTGCCACCGGTGCTGATCCATCCGCCGGGCACCACCTACACCGAGCCCTTTTTCGCCGCCCTGTCGGAGCGAGTCGGTTCCGATGCCCCCTTGAAGGTTGTGGTGGGCGTGGTGAACCCGAATCGGGTGGAGCTGCTGCGGGCGATGGTGCAGCGCTGGCCGAATTTGGCGCTGGTGGCCTCCAATGCGGGTGCCAAATTGCTGCGCGAGCTGTGGGAGCAACAGCGGCCCGCGGCCCCGGGTGCCCCTGAGCCGCCTGCACCACCACCGCTGCCGCCGATCGATGTGGTGCGGCAAGAGGTGTCGCGGCCCCTGGCGAGCCAGTTCAAGCTGCAGTTGATTCCCGCTCCCACCCCCCGCTGGCCCGGAGCGCTGATGGCCTTCGAGGAGAGCACGGGGGTGCTGATGAGCAGCAAATTTTTCTCCGCCCACATCTGCATGGAGGCGTTCGCCGAAGCGAACCGGAGCAGCACAGAAGAGGATCGCCGCTGGTTTTACGACTGCCTGATGGCGCCCATGGCCCGGCAGGTGGAGAGCGTGCTCGATCGCATCGACGAGCTGCCCATTCGGGTGATCGCCCCCTTCCACGGGCCGGCGATCGCCACCAGCTGGCGCAGCTTGCTGTCGGATTACCGTCGCTGGGGCGAAGGCCAGAGCCAGGCCCGGCTCTCGGTGGCGCTGCTCTATGCCAGCGCCTATGGCAACACAGCCGCGATCGCCGATGCCCTGGCCCGAGGGGTGTCGCGCACGGGTGTGCGGGTGGAGAGCATCAACTGCGAGTTCAGCGAAAGCGAGCAGCTACTGGCGGCAATCCGCAGCTGCGATGCCCTGCTGATCGGCTCCCCCACCCTCGGGGGCCACGCCCCCACACCAATCGTGTCGGCGCTCGGCACCGTGCTCGCCGAAGGCGACCGCAGCAAGGCGGTGGGGGTATTTGGCAGCTTCGGCTGGAGCGGGGAGGCGATTGATCTGTTGGAAAGCAAGCTGCGCGATGGCGGCTTCCCCTTTGCCTTTGAGCCGATCCGGGTGCGCTTCAGCCCCGATCCGCCAACCTTGCAGTCGCTTGAGGAAACCGGCACGGCCCTGGGGCGGCGCTTGCAAACCGAGCAACGCAAGCGTCAGCTGCGCAGCCCCGGCGGCGGCCTGCAGGAGAGCCGCAGCCAGCCAGCGATCCAGGCCCTCGGGCGGGTGGTGGGCTCCCTGTGCGTGCTCACGGCCCACAAGGGGGAGGCCGCCCTTTCAGGGGCCATGGTGGCCAGCTGGGTGAGCCAGGCCAGCTTCAGCCCCCCGGGCTTCACCGTGGCCGTGGCGAAAGATCGAGCTGTGGAGGGTCTGCTGCACATCGGCGATCTCTGCGCGCTCAATGTGTTGGCGGCCGGCCGGGAGAAAGGCGCCATGAAGCATTTCCTCAGTCCTTTTCTGCCGGGAGCTGATCGCTTCGAGGGGGTGGCCACCCATCCAAGCCCGGGCGAGCAACCCATCCTGGAAGAGGCGTTGGCCTGGATCGAAGCCAGCGTGAAGCAGCGCATGGATTGTGGCGACCACTGGCTGATCTACGCCGAAGCCCAGAACGGCGGCGTGCTCGATGGCGAGGGCACCACAGCCATCCACCAGAGGCGCACTGGGGCGACGTATTGATTGGTCAGGGGGATCCTGTTCATTCACCTGCGATGTGATGACTCTCCTCTGGACTCTCCACGCTGAGGCACCTGCCGAGGACTTGCAGGTGATCTCAGGAGCGGTGCTCTCGCACGTGCGCTCTCAAGCGTTCGACCCTGACGCCAGTCCCCTGGCCTGTCTGGTGCATGAAGGTGACACGCTCATCGCTGGTGGCTCGGGCCGGACGGAGTGCCAGCGCCTCTTTGTGCATTACCTGTGGGTGGCCGAGGAGCATCGAAGAGCGGGCCTTGGCAGCCGCATTCTCCAGGAGCTCGAAGCAGAGGCCGCCCGCCGAGGGTGCCGAGACGCGATCATCGAAACTCTGGATGATTCGGTGGCAACCTTGTATCGCCAGCTGGGATATCACTCCATTGCCCATGTGACGAACTACCTAGGCCCCTGTCATCGACACATCCTGCTCAAGCCCCACCTCAGCCACCGCCAATGAATAATGCCCCTGCTCGCCTGTCCCTGCTCAACCGGATCGCCCGGGTGCTGCTCTGCCTGGTGTTCGTGCATGCGGTGATCGGCAAGCTCACAGGCTTTGACCGGGTGGCTGGTGCCATCGCCTCCAAAGGCCTGCCGCTGGCACCGCTGCTACTGGTGGCTGCAATGCTCTTGATGGCGGCGGGGTCGGCGCTGGTGATCAGCGGCTGGAAGGCAAGGCTCGGCGTGGTGCTGCTGTTGCTCTTTCTGATCCCCACCACACTCATCTTCCATGGAGATGTGGACAGCGCCCAGGAACGCATCCAGCTGTTCAAAAACCTGGCAATCATGGGTGGACTGCTTCTGGTGGCGGATCAATCCACCAGAAGTTGAGGTCTGTCACAGCTGGGGATTCCCGCCTCGCAAGCCTCAGCCGCCCACCACTTCCAAATTGATCTCCGCCACCACATCTGGATGCAGCTTCACCTGCACCTTGTAGGAGCCGGTGCGGTGGATGTCGGGCACCAGGATGTCGCGACGATCAAGAGTTTTGTTGGTGACCTTTTCAATGGCCTCAGCCACATCGCCATTGGTGACCGTGCCAAACAAAACGTCGTCGCCACCGGTTTGCTTTTTGACGGTGAAGCGGCCGATGGTGTTGAGCGCCGTGCGGAAGGTTTCCGCTTCGGCCTTCAGGGCCGCCTGGCGCTCGGCCTCTTTGGCCCGCCGGTGCTCCACCTGCCGCAGCACGGCCGCCGTGACGGGCACCGCCTTGCCAGTGGGCACAAGGAAATTCCGGGCATAGCCCGGAGCCACCTCCACCAGGTCGCCGTCCTTGCCCAGGCTCAATACGTCCTGATTGAGAACGACTTGTACGCGCTTGGCCATGGCGGCGACCCTCGAGACGGAATGAACAGGAACCTCCCACCCTACGGCAGGGGGCTCAGCCTCCCGAGGCCATGCGGGGCAGCCTCACCCGGGTGGCGAGTCCCAGCTTGCTCAGCAAGGCGATGTGCAGCCAGGTGAGATCGATCTGACGACCGAAGCCATGGCGCGCCGAGTGGGGGAAGGCGTGGTGGTTGTTGTGCCAGCCCTCGCCGAAAGTGAGCGCTGCCACCCAGGGGTTGTTGCGGGAGCGATCCCCACTGTCGTGGCTCACCTTGCCCCAGGCGTGGGTGGCGGAGTTCACCAGCCAGGTGCAGTGATACACCACCACCAGGCGCAGGGGGATTCCCCAGAGCACCAGCGACCAGCCGCCCACGCCACTGACCGTGCCGAGCCAATAAAGGAACAGCCCGAGCGCCACCTGCAGCGGCACAAACCAGTTGTTAAGCCAGCGGTAGTAGGGATCCCTGGCCAGATCACCGGTGAGCCTGGGCACGGCCGCAAAGGCGGGAATCTCCTTAAACATCCAGAACATGTGGCTCCACCAGAAGCCCTTGTTGCTGTCGTGGTGATCGGCATCCGTATCAGAAAACTTGTGGTGATGGCGGTGCAACCCCACCCAGTCGATCGGGCCGTGCTGGCAGCTCAAGGCGCCGCATGTGGCAAAAAACCGCTCCAGCCATTGGGGCACCTGGAAGGAACGATGGCTCAGCAGACGGTGGTAGCCGATCGTCACACCCAGGCAGGCCGTCACCCAATAGAGAATCGCCAGCGTGGCCGCAGCCTGCCAGCTCCAGAAGCGAGGCAGCAGGGCCACCAAGGCCATTGCATGCACCACCACCATGAACGCCAGGGTGCCCCAGCGGCGCCCCCTGGTGGCGGGCATCTGGGGCTCACCCTGGCGGGCTTCCTGCAGGGCCCGGGAGCGAGCCTCGGCCCGAGGGCCGCCGCTGATGGCCGCCACCCTTCGGGTGTGCTGGGCCGCAGCGGAGGACGGGGCGGGGAGAAACGTGGCGGTCATTCGGGACCGACTCCTGATCATTCGCGTAAGATCATAGCAATACGAATCCTGATCACTTGGGTTTTCGAGATGACCTCATATCTGGCCGTGTGGCCTTCGCGCACCTGATTCGCGTTTGGCACGCCCGCAATGGCTGGTCCCATCGGGTGCTGCCGGCGCTCGCCGAGGCGCTCGACCTGGGCCGCGTGCACAATTCCCAGCTCTCCATGCTGCGCAACGGCAAGCTCGCCTCCCCTGGCCCCGAAGTCTTTCTGGCCCTCGGCAACATCAACCGCTGGCTGGCGGATCAAGCGCCCACAGGCCATCTGGATTCCGATCAGGCCGCCAGACTGCTGCAGGCGCACCCTGAACTGGTGGAAGCCCTCGCCGCTTCAGCCCTGCCCGTGGTGGATGGGGACGGCAACGTGCTCGGCCCTGGAGACCTGCTGGAGGTGTTCGTGGGGGCCCGAAACGCCCCGGCCTCCTTCGATCTCTCCATCCGCGAGGAGGAGGCCCCGATCCTCAGCGAGGCCCTCGCCCAGCTCCTCACCGCCGGCAGGCCTTGGCGCCAATGCCGCGACCACCTGATGGCCGCCTATCCCGTGGTCAAACGCTCCCGCCGCGAGCGCTTCGCAGAAGTGATGGCCGGCCAACGCGATTTCAGCGCAGCCGAGCTGATTGCGGAATTGCCCGAGCTGCGGCGCACCCTGGCTCAACTCGGGGCGGCCGGCGAAGAGGAGCTCGGCCCGGAGCGCTTTCTCGCCCTGCTCCGCCAGAAAGCCCAGAGTTTGAGCAGTCCCTCCCAGGCCGCCCCTTTGGGCAGCGTCAGCGATCTGGCGTCGGCCATCCGCCGAGAGCTAGCGGGCTGATCCCGGGCAGCAGGCACGATGGGAGGAGCGGCATGGCGAGCCTCCCATGGATGTCTCCTCCCCCGGCAAGGCCCAGGCCGCCGACAGCGTGGCCGCCGCCCTGGAGGCCATCCACCCCCTGGCCCAGCGCCACACGCAAGCGGTGCGACCCCGCCTGGAGCGGGTGCTCGCCGCCTTCGCCGCCGAGCGGGTGGGCTGCCATCACTTCGCCTCGGTGAGCGGCTACGGCCATGGCGATCTGGGCCGCGACACCCTCGATCGGGTTTTCGCTCGGGTGATGCAGGCCGAGGCCGCCGCGGTGCGCCTGCAATTCGTGAGCGGCACCCACGCCATCGCCGCGGCCCTCTTCGGCGTGCTGCGCCCCGGCGATCGGCTGTTGGCCCTCACCGGCGCGCCCTACGACACCCTTGAGGAGGTGATCGGCGTGCGGGGTTCCGGAATGGGCTCCCTCGCCGACTTCGGCATCCACTACGACGTGCTCCCCCTCACCGCCAGCGGAGAGGTGGACGAGGGCCGATTGGCCGAAGCCCTCGCCCCAGCCACCCGGATGGTGTTGATCCAGCGCAGCTGCGGTTACAGCTGGCGCCCCTCCCTGTCGGTGGCCACCATCGGCCGCCTGTGTGAGCGGGTGAAAGCCCTGCAGAGCGACTGCCTCTGCTTTGTGGACAACTGCTACGGCGAATTCGTGCAAGACAACGAACCGACCGGGGTGGGGGCCGATCTGGTGGCGGGCTCGCTGATCAAAAATCCCGGTGGCACCATCGCCCCCACCGGCGGCTATGTGGCGGGCCGGCGCGAGTTCGTGGAGCGGGCCTGCTGCCGCCTCACCGCTCCGGGCATCGGCAGCGAGGGCGGCACCGGCTTTGATCTCTATCGCCTTCTCTTTCAAGGGCTGTTTCTCGCTCCACAGATGGTGGCCGAAGCCCTGATCGGTGCGGAGTTGGTGGCACAGGTGTTCCAAAGCCTGGGCTACCCCGTACAGCCCCGGCCCGGTGAGGATCGCAGCGATGTGATCCAGGCGGTGCAGCTGGGTCAGCCGGCGGCGCTGCAGCAGGTGTGTCGGGCCTTTCAGGCCGCTTCGCCTGTGGGCAGCTACCTCGACCCGGTGCCCGCCCCCATGCCCGGCTATGCCAGCGAGCTGGTGATGGCGGGCGGCAGCTTCATCGATGGCAGCACCAGTGAATTCTCCGCAGATGGGCCCCTGCGGGCCCCCTGGGTGCTCTACGTGCAGGGGGGCACCCACCACGCCCATGTGGCCATTGCCCTGGAGCGAGCCCTGGCCGCCCTGCTCCAGGTCACCCCCTGACAAACTAGGGGCGCTTCAGCCTCTTCTCTATGGCGCTCAGCTTTCCCGACGACTGTCGCTATGCCGACAGCCACGAATACGCCCGCAGCGATGACGGGCATGTTCGCGTGGGCATCAGCGCCTTCGCGGTGGATCAATTGGGCGACATTGTGTTTGTGGAGCTGCCGGCGGTGGGCTCCTCCGTCTCCCAGGGAAAAGTCTTCGGATCAGTGGAGTCGGTGAAGGCGGTGGAAGATCTGGTGGCGCCCCTCAGCGGCGTGGTGGAGGCGCGCAACGAGGCGGTGCTTGCCAATCCAGAAACACTGCAAAACGATCCGTATGGCGAGGGTTGGCTGCTCTTGGTGCAGGCAAGCGACCACGCAGAGCTGGAACACCTGATGGACGCTGAAACCTATCGCCAAAAGGTGGAGGGCGCCTGAGGGGCCGGCATCGAGAGGATCAAGCGCCGGCTTGAAGTCCCTAGAGTCGCACCCACTTTTTTGGTTGCTAGTGGTCGCCCCATTCCTGCTTCGGCATCTCGGTCCCGGTGCCGAGGCAAGGTTGTCAATGCTGGCTGAACTGGGCCTCTCCACCCTTGAGGCCCTCGCCCAGGAGGTGGTACCCCCAGCCATCCTTCTCAGCCCTGAGGCGGCTGCTGAGGGGCTCCCCCTGGCGGCGAGCGAGGCCGAAGCCCTGGCGGAGCTGGCGGCGATCGCCGCATCGAACAGCAGCCATCGCCACCTCATTGGCCTGGGCTATTACGGCACCGCCACCCCGGCCCTGATCCAGCGGCATGTGCTCGAAAACCCCTGCTGGTACACCGCCTACACCCCCTATCAAGCCGAGATCGCCCAGGGCCGGCTGGAAGCCCTGCTCAATTTCCAAACCCTGGTGAGCGAACTCACCGGCTTGCCTATCGCCAATGCCTCCCTGCTTGATGAGGGCACCGCGGTGGCCGAGGCCATGGCCATGGCCCTCAACGTCAGCCGCCGCCCCCAGGCGCGCCGCTTCCTCGTGGATCAACAGGTGTTCCCCCAAACCCTGGCGGTGCTGCACACCCGCGCCGAACCCCTGGGCATCCAGCTGGAGAGCTTCGATGCGGAAGCCTTGGCCAGCCAGAGCGCCCCTGCTCTCGGTGACGACGTGTTCGGCCTGCTGATCCAGCTCCCCGGCGTGGAGGGCCGCCTCTGGGATCCCTCAAGGCTTTTGGCCGCCGCCCGGGCCGCGGGGGTGATCAGCACCGTTGCGGTGGATCCCCTCGCCCAGGTGCTCCTGGCGCCAGTGGGCGATCTGGGGGCCGACATTGCCGTGGGAAGCCTGCAGCGCTATGGAGTGCCGATGGGATGCGGCGGGCCCCACGCGGCCTTTTTCGCCACCCTGGACGCCTACAAGCGCCACATCCCAGGCCGGCTCGTGGGGCAATCCCGCGATGCCGAGGGCAATCCGGCCCTGCGACTGGCCCTGCAAACCCGCGAACAACACATCCGCCGCGACAAGGCCACCAGCAACATCTGCACGGCGCAGGTGCTTCTGGCCGTGATGGCGAGTTTCTATGCCGTGCACCACGGCCCCGATGGTCTCGAGGCCATGGCCAGCCGGATCCTCCAGCTTCGCCTCGCCCTTGGTGCGGCTCTAGAAACCCTTTCCCTGCCGGTGGATCCGGGCCCGGCCTTCGACACCTTGGTGGTGCGCACCCCCCAAGCCCAAACCCTGGTGGATCGCGCTGAAGCGGCGGGCTTCAACCTGCGCTGGGGGGTGGACGGCCGAGGCTGCGAGGAGGCCATGGCCATCAGCCTCGATGAGCTGAGCACTCCCCAAGAGCTGGAGCGCCTGATCGGTGCCCTGGCCGCCGATCCCCACCAGGCGGCAGCCGCCATCGCCAGCCTGCATCGGAAGCTCGCCGAGCTCGAGCCCGGCACCAGCACAGAACGCTTGCTCCCTGGGCTGCCCCTGCGCCGTCGCCCCTGGCTCAGCCAGAGCGTCTTTCACCAGTACCGAAGCGAAACCGAGCTCTTGCGCTACATCCAGCGGTTGGTGAGCAAAGACTTCTCTTTGGTGCACGGCATGATCCCCCTCGGGAGCTGCACGATGAAGCTGAATGCCGCAGCCGAGCTGCAGCCAGTGAGCTGGGCTGGCTTCAGCCAGCTCCATCCCTTCGCACCAGCCCACCAGTGCCAGGGATACCAGAGGTTGGTGGCCGATCTGGAGCGCTGGCTTGGGGCAATCACCGGCTTTGCTGGCGTGTCGCTTCAGCCCAACGCCGGATCCCAGGGGGAATACGCCGGGTTGATGGTCATTCGGGCTTGGCATCGCAGTCGGGGGCAGGGCCATCGCAACATCTGCCTGATCCCGACAAGCGCCCATGGCACCAATCCAGCCAGCGCCGTGATGGCGGGCATGGAGGTGGTGGCCGTGGCCTGCGATGAAGCAGGCAACATCGACCTGAAGGATCTGGAGAGCAAGGCCGCGGCCCACGCCCACCAGCTGGCCGCCCTGATGGTCACCTATCCCTCCACGCACGGGGTGTTTGAAACGGAAATCGAGAGGATCTGTGCCTTGGTGCATGCCCATGGAGGCCAGGTGTATCTCGATGGCGCCAATCTCAACGCCCAGGTGGGGCTCTGCAAACCCGGGCTCTATGGAGCAGATGTATGCCACCTCAACCTGCACAAAACCTTCTGCATTCCCCATGGTGGCGGTGGCCCCGGCGTGGGTCCGATCGGGGTGGCAGCCCATTTGGTTCCCTTCCTGCCCGGCCATCCCCTGGCCGCGGTGGGTGGGGGTGGCCGCAACGCCGCAGGCACGGCCATTGGCCCGGTGTCGGCGGCTCCCTGGGGCAGTGCCGGAATCCTGCCGATCAGCTGGATGTACATCCGCATGATGGGAGGCGATGGGCTGCGCCAGGCCTCTCTGGTGGCGCTCTTGGCGGCCAATGTGATCGCCGAACGGCTGGACGCCCATTTCCCGGTGCTGTATCGGGGCGCCAGCGGCAGGGTGGCCCATGAATGCATCCTCGATCTTCGCCCCCTCAAGCGCACGGCCGGTTTGGAGGTGGACGATCTGGCGAAACGCTTGATGGACTACGGCTTCCACGCCCCAACGGTGAGCTGGCCGGTGGCGGGCACCGTGATGGTGGAACCCACCGAGAGCGAAAGCTTGGAGGAGATCAATCGCTTCTGTGAGGCCATGGTGGCGATCCGCGGCGAAGCGGCGGCCATCGAAGCCGGCCTGGCCGATCCCCACAACAATCCCCTCAAGCTGGCCCCCCACACCCTCCTCACCATCACCGCAGACCATTGGGATCGGCCCTACAGCCGCCAGATCGCCGCCTTCCCCGCAGGGCCCCATCAGGCCAGCAACAAGCTTTGGCCGGCGGTGGCCAGAATCGACAACGCCTTTGGCGACCGCAATCTGGTGTGCACCTGCCCCAGCGTCGCCGAGCTGGCAGTTGAAAAAGTGGCCGCCTAGGTTAGATGGGCGACTTCCCAGCAGTCGCCCAATGGTCCATCATTGCCGCACATGTTTTCAGATCGCAAGGTTTTCCCTGTGAGCTGAGGACGACCTTTCTCCCTTAGGTCTCCATGGACGGCAACGGTTTGATTCCCTCCGGGGCGAGCCACCAGGTGGAAGGAACCAATGTGGTGCGGGTTGCCTTCGGGGTGCGGCGGGCCCGTCGCACACGTCCCGTCCGCCCAGACCATTGGGCCACGCTGGTGCTGCCGCTTCAAGCAGCTGGAGGTGGTCTTCCACCGATGCCCCCCCACGCGGCCTGATTCCTTTCAATCTCTACTGATCTCCCCCATCAAGGAGCAGCCAGATTGCGAAACCGGGTGAATTGGGGTTCGAACAGCAGCTTGCATGTGCCGACTGGACCGTTGCGATGCTTGGTGATGATCACCTCCGTAATTCCCCTGTCAGGCGTTTCCGGGTTGTAATACTCGTCTCGATAAATCATCATCACGAGATCGGCATCCTGCTCAATTGAGCCTGATTCCCTCAAATCGCTCAACATCGGTCGTTTGTTGGTGCGGGATTCCACGCCGCGGCTGAGCTGGGAGAGGGCCATGACGGGCACGTTCAGCTCTCGGGCCATGCCCTTGAGGCTGCGGGTGATACGGGAGAGCTCCTGCACGCGGTTGTCGGAACCACCACCCTCCATCAGCTGCAGATAGTCGATCACCACCAGGCCCAACTCCTTGCCGGTCTCCGCCATCAGACGGCGGCAGAGGGAGCGCATTTCGAGCACTCCCGCGTTGGGCTTGTCATCGATGTAGAGAGGCAGCTTGCTCAACTCGCTGATGCCATTCCCCAGCAGGGGCCACTCCTCCTGGTGCAGCCTGCCCGTGCGCAGCCGGCCGCTCTCAATGCCCACCTCCATCGAAAGCAATCGATAGGTGAGCTGCTCCTTGCTCATCTCCAGGCTGAAGATGCACACCGGCAATTTGTGCAATTGGGCCACATTGCGGGCGATGTTGAGCACGATGGAGGTTTTGCCCATGGCCGGCCGACCCGCCACGATCAGCAGGTCGCTGCGCTGCAACCCCTGGGTCATGGCATCCAGGTCGTAGAAGTTCACCGGCAGGCCCGCCAGGGCGGTGCCCAGGGAGCGGGTTTCAATTTCCTCGAAGGTGCGGGTGAGGATTTCGGCGGTGGGGGTGAGTCCCTGGCTGGGTTTCTCCTGGCTGATGGCGAAAATCTTCTGCTCCGCCTCATCGAGCACCTGCTCCATCGGCTTGCTCTGATCAAACCCCAGCTGGATCACCTCGTTGCCCGAG
>Ga0315899_10004437_pt1 | contig 15168 bp, 9 predicted proteins | sample LakEriMetagenome_2_FD_203518 | JGI IMG/M metagenome (GOLD analysis project Ga0315899, IMG submission 203518) | Freshwater fungal communities from buoy surface, Lake Erie, Ohio, United States - Buoy 4 MA112 | ecosystem: Environmental > Aquatic > Freshwater > Lake | place: USA: Lake Erie, Ohio... | reverse complement strand
AAATAAAAGCCTTCTGTATTGCTTAGGTTGGTAAACGTGCTGCCTTGATTAGCCTTCATATAGGGTATTTGACTGTCATACGCATGGGCGGTTTCATGCACGGTGATGTCAATGGAACTCAAAAAGCTTTTCAGGTCTTCTAATTCACAATACTTCAAATGTTGCATAGAAGATGACCGCGTATACCCATCGTGTGAAATAGAGCTCCCATTCGATTTAAATCCATTAACAATCTCATACGAGGTGTTGGAATACGATAAGAGTTGATTCATTGCCCATTCTTGGGTTAGTTGACTAAAAGAAAGGCTTATTCCACCGACCAAACTGAATGCAGTTGAAAGAAAACGAAGCATAGCGCAGCATTAAAAAGTTAGGTAGGGGTATTGTCATTGATAACTAAATTGAAAATATAAGTTTGGTTACATGGAATTATTAGCTTTTTCTATAATTATTGTAGTTTTCACTTTTAAATATTGAATTCTTATTTAATATCTTAGCAAAAAAAAACATGTCGGAAACAACACTTATAGCGAACACAGGTGTCCAGTTTATTCGGATTAAGAAAAAGCTCGACAATGAACTTTTAAGGAAGTTAAAGTTCGTTTATTTTGAAGATGTTGATCTTAACCGTAAAAGGTTTTGGTTGGATGAGCTCATTTATGTACCTGAATTAGATGCCTATGCCAAAAAAGCTGAACTTAAGCATTTAGGTTTATTGAGTACTGATGGTAAATTTAGAATTGATTCAAATTATAGCCAAGTTAAATACTATCATGAAGGTCAACCACAAGTTTTTGAGGTTGGAAATGCTAGCCAAGTCTTGCGCAGATTTAATAATAAATGGCTTCCGTTACCTTTTTTTAAAAATAATGCAATTAATCGGGATTTTTTTGGTCCAACTGATTGGGTCCGAATATTTATGAATGTTTTAGAAGATGGTCAATTAGAAGTTATCTTGGCAGTTGATACGACAGTTACGAATACCAGCACTATCAGTCCGGAAATTAATGATAACCCACAAGAGAATAAATTTAAACTTTGTGAAAGCGAGGATTTGATTCTTCATTATTTTGATGCATTAACCGGCTGTCAATGGGTTGAAGACAGCATTAAATCATATTTTGAGTTTGAGGACGGTGAATCACAAACCATTCATATAGCTTCTTATGTTTTTTTAATTCGTCTATTAAAATCATTGGATGAATTTCCGAGTGTTCAGTTATTGTCGGATAATGCTGGGCTTGTGGACGTAGATTTAGCGATAGATATCGGTAATTCAAAGACTTGTGCATTGCTTTTCGAAAATCCTAACGATTTAAAATTCAACTTAAATAAAGTTAAACAGTTAAGTTTGGTTGATCTAACGGACCCAACGAAACTTTATTCGACCTCCTTTTCAACGCGTTTGGTGTTCAAAAGACCTGATTTTGGAAATAATATTTCGGAATTAAATCAATTCAAGAAGTTTAAATGGCCGAGTATGGTGAGGATTGGCGAGGAGGCAGAAAGAGTTATTAATAATTCAAATTTGGATCAGTGTATTCGTCTTGAAACAAAAGCTTATAATTCGAGCCCTAAAAGGTATTTATGGGACACGGAACCCTCAGAAGTTGATTGGAATTATATGGATTTTGATAATGAAATCCCTGAAAGTGTTTATTTAAATGGAATTTCAGAGCAGCTAAATAGCGATGGAACGCTTTGTACTGATGGTGTATTTGGAACCAATGCGAGATATTCTAGAAGGTCATTAATGACCTTCGTTTTTTTGGAAATTTTGTCGCAAGCAAATCGTCAAATAAATTCTTACGAATTTAGGTCTAGTCACGGTAATACAAATTCTAAGAGGAGAATAAAGCGAATTTTAATTAGCTGCCCAACTGCGATGATTAAAGAGGAGCAGAAAGCACTACGGCAATGCGCTAATGATGCTGTTGTATTATTTTTGAATTTCAATAAGGTGGTTGCTAATCAGTATAAGCTATTACACTTTGAAAACTCGTCGGTTGAAATAATCCCCTCTATAAAAGATTTATCAGTTGACGAGGACCGCTTAGAGTCAAAAACAGATTGGAATTATGATGAGGCTACCTCTGCACAAATCTTATATATGTTTGGGGCAATTAAATACAAGTTTGATGGAAATGCAGATTTGTTTTTTCGTTTGTACGGAAAGAATAAACTGAATTTTGGCGAAAAAAAGCACGTGATTGTAGGGTCTTTGGATATTGGTGCGGGCACATCGGATTTGATGATTTGTAAATATGAATACACTTATAATGATTCTACCATTTTGACACCTTCGCCATTGTATTGGGAAAGTTTTAATTATGCTGGTGACGAATTATTAAAGCAGGTTATTCAAGATGTAGTTATTGAGGGAAGAACCGATTTTCCAAATTGTCCCGGAGTTATAAAATCTAAAGGACAATTCTTGGGAGATAGAGAAATAACATCCAAAATCAATGCATTTTTTGGAAAAAACAATGCTAATATTGGTTATAAGGCGCGATTAATGCGTGTGAATTTTATCAACCAAATCGGTATTCCAATTGCAAATTATTGCCTGTCTATTGCCAATGATAAAACCAATGAATCAATCAATTCATCAAAAACATTCAAAGAGCTGTTTGGCAATTCCCAACCCAATAAAGAGTTGCTAAAGTATTTTGAAAAACACTTTGGATTCAAATTCGAAGACTTGGTTTGGGATTTCAGTCCAACGGTAATCAATGATATTATTGGAAATTGTTTCTCCAAGTTGATTGAACAAATTTCAAAGGTAATGCATCTGTATGAGTGCGATATTGTACTATTGTCCGGAAGGCCCTTTTCGCTGAGATCGCTCGAGGATTTATTATTGAAATTCCATCCTGTAAATAGTAACCGGGTTGTTAATTTGAACCGATATTGGATTGGAAAGTGGTTCCCGTTTTCGGACCATCATGGATACATAAATGACCCTAAAACCGTTGTCACTGTTGGAACCTTATTGTCAATGATGGGGGGGAAATTGTTTAAGTTGGATAATTTCAGAATAAACGATAAGAATTTGAGAACGGGCCTTTCTTCAACTGCCAACTATATTGGTGAGTGGGATAATTTTATTATCCAAAAATCCGTAATGGGTAAAGAGGATGATGTTACAACCTTTACCGTAACCGACATTCCGCTAGAAATTGGTTTTAAAAATGTGGACTCAGCCAATTACCCTTCGCGACATTTATATACGTTTCAATTCAATAATAAGAGTATAAAAACTCAGTTGGGAATGCATCATCACATTGATTCCACGAGTATCGGTGATGCCTTGGAAACCAAAAAAAATAATCTTCGAAATAAATTGCCATATCAAATTACGCTTCGAAGAGAAGTTGAAAGAAATAAGGAAAAACTAAAACTTGAATTGATTCAAAATAACGAAGGCGAGGATGTTACAAAGTCTAATTTTGAGTTGAAATTACAAACATTGGATAGTACAGAAGAATATTGGTTAGATTCTGGAGAATTTACACTTACAATTGAATAATATGAAAAATTTTGATAAAGGTGTACTAAAAACCTTAAAAACAGAGTCAGAGAAATTATACCAAGTACACGGAGAATCCAATCAATGGGTTAAATCGTATTTGAAGTTTGAAGAGCAAGAGGAGCTTTCTCTTTGTTTAAAAAAAACGAAAGCAGATATTCACAAAATTATGAATACCATTGAGGCAAAACCTGTTTTTGCAATTTTTGGTTTAAGTCAAGTGGGTAAATCTTATTTGGTTCAAAATGTTTTAAGTGTTGATGCCGAGCCTTTACAAATCCAAGTTGGCTCAAAGCAAATTGAGTTTTTAGGCAATATAAATCCCGTGGGAGGGCAGTCCGAAAGCACAGGGGTGGTTTCCAGGTTTACCATTGATAAAACGGAAGGTACAGAACAATTTCCTATTAAAGCAAAGATTTTTGATGCTAAGGATATCGTTACTATTCTCGCCGATGCTTACTTCTCTGATATCGGAAAAATTGAGGAATACACTTCAAAGGAAGTATTTAAAGAAAGGCTAAAAGAATTGAAAAATACGTACGCTAACAAGCCGAAAATTCAAGACGCTTTTACCGAAGATGATATATGGAATACAGCGAGGTATTTCAAACAGAATTTTAATACCTATATTCAACACGTTAAGGAAATTGAGCAATCAGGTTTTTGGTTAGAATTAGGTCAATTCATTCATGCAATACCTCCAAAACAATGGGGTAGTGTATTTGAATTAATATGGAATTCAGATCAGGAATTAACCAAGGTGTTTAATATGCTTATTTCTACGCTGGAAAATCTTAATTTTTCGGGGATCGTATATTTAAGCGAGGAGGCTATTCTTCGTGATAAGGGAGCTGTTTTAGATGTAGACACCCTCAATGGGTTAATTAACGTCTCTGAGGAATATGCGATTCAATTACCTAATGGAAATCTTGTACAAATTGAAATATCTAAACTGAGTGCTCTAATATCAGAGGTGACCTTGTGCATTCCAGAGGAAATCGCATCGGTAAAGACATTTTTAAGAAATACGGATTTATTAGATTTTCCTGGAGCAAGAAGTAGGTTGAACTTTGATGCAGAAGAAATACATGAATTGGTGGCGGTAAAAATGTTTTTAAGAGGTAAGGTATCGTTTCTTTTTAATAGTTACAGTGCAGGATTTGAAATTAATAATCTCTTATTTTGCGTGAAAGATGAAAAGATTGAGGTGAATACTATTTCTGATTTAATTCATGATTGGATTGTGCGCAATGTAGGAAGTAATAGTGAGGAAAGAGACAAGAATATCGGGATGCTCCCAACTTGCCCTTTATTCGTGGTTTTTACCTTTTTTAACAGGCAACTTTATTTTGATTCTGTTAATGATAACAAAGATGTTTCCTATAAATGGGACAATCGATTTCGTAAATTTTTTGAAGAACAAATAACGTTTAAATACGGGTGGCATAAAAACTGGACAACAACTCAACAGAACTTTAATAATTTCTATTTATTGAGAGATTTTAAGTATTCCCAAGACACATTTATTTCAGTAAACGGTCAAGAAACAGAAATCCACCCACATAGAGAAGCCCATTGGAATAATTTAAAAATGAGTTTTCTCAATGATGCTTTTGTGCAACAACATTTCGAATCTCCTTCTCAATCTTGGGACAATGCATCTTTACCGGGCAAAGACGGAAGCGTAGAAATTATCAATGCATTGCTTCCAGCAGCTAATAATTTTGTCAAAACCTCCAACTTTTGTAATATTTTGGAGGGTTATCGGACAGAGTTAGTAGATAGGCTGAAGGGGTATGTTATCTCAGATGATATTCAAAGTAAACGTGATCAGGCTTTTAAAAAAGCTACAGATATAGAATTTGAACTGCTAAGGTTATTTCAAGTTTCTGAATTTAGTTTTACGCAATTTATAAAAGACTTAAGTTTAAATGAGGTCAATGTTTACAATTTGATTCACCAGAATTATATTCAAACCCAACGAAGAAAAGAACCGGAAAATTATCTGATTTTTCGAGATATGTTCCCTGAAATTTCCGGGGAATTATCGTTAGAAGCGAACCTAAAAGTAATCGCCAACAGACTTATGCTAGACTCAACAAAAGAAGCTGAATTATATTTGGCCGATAAAGGAATCGACTTAACCTTGGCTTTGGAAAATCGAGTTCTAACAAGCGCTTCAAAATTAGTCGATATTGTTTTAGATGAATGGCAAAGTGTTTTGAATTTGAACAGATTGGCCCATTATATTGATTTAGGTTTAGATAAAAATGCATTAGACCAACTTATTACGAATCTTATCGAAACGTTTCAGCGATTAAATGTCCGAAATGAATTAATATCATTGTTCGAGCAGAAAACAAGGCTAATTCATGCTCCTAGTGACACTGAGGAGTACCTGGCATCCATAATTACGGAATATATTAATGATTTCGTATCGAATTTTGGATTTAACTTCATGAAAGACGATCGCTTGGAAGAACTCTTATCAATTGCGCAAATTTATAAGCAAGACATGAGGCTAATTACTAGAGATTCCATAGAAAATAAGGAGGATCAGTTGTTGTTAATTTACAATAAAATGGACAGTATTGATAACGTGTCGCCACCGTTAAGGGAAAATTTCAGGTTATTTATTTTAAAAATGAAACTAGCGATGCTATCGAATTGTGGATTTATCACGTATGACATCGAACAAAACGATTCTTTGAAAGTACTTATTAATCAATTAAATGAAATTCGTTTCAGCTTAAACTAATATGAAAACCATTTATACAACCGATTTTAACAACTTTAGTCCAAGGTCAGCAGACGGGAAGTATTTGTATGATCAATACGAGCGAATAACTCAATTTTTAGCGCCTAAATTAGGGAGATTAGATTTAAAACGAATTTCAAAACCGGTTCTTGAAAGCAATCAAGTTATTTGGCAAGCTGATTTTCCGGATTCGATGTTGGAATTGAACACCTTTGATTTAGATATTCAATCAAGAGTTGAAACCGAATTTGTTGATTGGTCGAAAAGAATTTTTCAGCAGGTTCGACTGCTGCAGTCGGGTCAAGATGAAAATAAAAAATGGGCTAATTTACTAAAAGAGGCGTTTAGGGAGGAAAACATTCGTCTTGTCTCGGATGGTAACGATTGGGCATTGATTTGGGGATGGGAATTTAGAAATAAATTGGCCACGGTTTCGTCAGGTTGGGAATCTGAGGTGTCGAAAGAAAGCGCTGGACATACAGACGGAAAAGATTTTGGTGCAAGTCCAATTTCACCACCACCACCACCACCACCCCCCCCCCCCCCCCCCCCCCCCCCCCCCCCCCCCCCCCCCCCCCCCCCCCCCCCCCCCCCCCCCCCACCACCACCACCACCACCACCGCCACCACCACCACCGCCACCACCACCACCACCACCGCCACCACCACCACCACCTAGTTCACGGAAAAGGCTTGGCTTTTGGGCTAGTTTAAGAAGATTATTGCGATGGTTGTCATACCGATTTTGGGGCTTGATGATGCTCATTGTCTACACCTTGTTAGTGATTTTTTTAACAAGGAACTGCAGTGTGTCAAAAGATCCCAATTGTGATAAATTCCACCAAATAGAAAATGAACTGAAGGAATTGGAAGGTAGAATTAAGGAAAGATGCCAAGATACCCTAACAACACCAAACAACCCTTAATATGAAGAACATTGTTTCTAGCTATATTTCAAGAAAATGGTGGTTTAGATATATACGAACATCCAGTTGGTTTTCATTTCGATACTATTGGGTTAATTGGTTGGTTTTTCTTTCGTCTGTTATCGTACTGTGCTGGCTTATTAACAAGCCAATAATTCAGGAAGGCTGTAATATTGATGTCATCGAAAATTCAATCGTTAATATCAATGAACGCTTGACGCATTGTTGTAATTGCATCGATCAGCAAAATCCTCCAAATACCCCACCATCCCCGCCAAATACGATTCAATGTGATGGCAATGGAGTTGATGATGAAGGAAATAATTTGACTCCTGAACCTTTGTATTTTGAGGTTGGTACCACAAGCGGCACAATACAATTATGTTATGATAATGGAAACAGGTTTCCTGACAACATCATTATAAAACATAACGGACATATAATAAAAGAAACGGGAGAAGTTATCGGGTCTAATTGCATAGATGTTCCTTATGTTTATCATCCAGGAGACCCAACCTATTTAGAGGTAACGGTAAGGCCCTCAACCAACCCAGAAACTTTTTGGAAGTATACCCTCGGGTGTCCTAGATAACCATGAATGTTAGTAGTAAAATATGGTTTCGTGTCATTCGTAGATTGAATTATGCGGCGTACAGGCTTTTTATATTGCCGATTTTGCTCGTTTTTATTGCAATCCTTTCGTTTTTTTTTCCACTTAATAGGGTTATGTCATCACCTTGTGAAAATCCATCCATGGCAATTCTCGGTACAATAAACCAAGACTTTTCAGCATGTTGCGCTTGTTTGAAGTTACCAGTGTTTGGATTGGAATGGGATTTAACATTAAAGAATCCTTGTTCAGACTCAAGTTGGCAAATTTCTCAAAATAACACGCAGCTTCGATTTAACATTGAAGATTCTAGAAATTGTGGAGGGAACTGTGAAGAAATTCAATCGGGAACAGCGGTGGCAAATATCACCGTTGGTAACAAGGATGTTCTTATGGACGTTGATTTTTTTGGGGTTGGAGAATTACAGATGTCCGATTATGAAAGGATTGAATTTATCCTGGACGGACAAACGATTGCCAAGGCTCACGCAGCAGGGGGGGGGCGCGGTTGTCAATTTGGACCCGTTGTAAAAAATTACCGGCATACTGCTCCCTATAAATTATTAAAAGGAACTCAACATAAATTGGTGGTAAATTTCACAACAGCAGATGGGTTATTTCATAAAGATTGTTTTTATCAGATTAATTTAAAATTCAGTGCTCAAAATTATGCACGTAAGTAAAAAACATTGGTATAAGAAAATTCGAAGCGGAAATTGGTTCTCGTTTCGTTATTATTGGTTTGTATTGACTTGTTTTTTACTTTGTTCTGGCATCATTGCCTATTTATTCATTACTCAAAAAACCGCTCCCTCTTGCAATACCAGCGCTCTCAACATATTAAAGGATGTCAACACGGCATTTGAATCATGTTGTAAATGTGGTACCCCGGAAGAGGGATTGCATTTTCCCGCAGATTATTTAATTATAACCTATCAATTTAGTTCGCTAGGGGGTAAAGATCTTGATACCAGAACGGGGATTTCTTCTCCAATAAACGCAGGACCACTAGGCTTTTGTGATCGAGGTACTTTCGGAGATCCCTACATTGTTTGGAGCGGAGATAATACAGGAACGGGCGTTGAGTCATGCATGATCGATTTAACTAAGTTTAGTACCAATGATGTTATTCAAATCAATTGTTCTGGCTTGTGGTGGTCTGTTAGAAATAATGGCGATATGTCACTGGATATTAAAGCCTATGAGGGGGGTGCCATGTCTCTGGTTGGCTATCAATTTGTAAATAACGGCGGTCAACAATCGGCTGAAACTTCTTTCAGTGGAAACGTGCATGCAAGTGGGGGGCGCTGTGAAAGCATGGAATCGATCGGAACGATTACTTATAACAAGCGCAATAAGACCCTACAATTTGATCCAATAAATAGCCTTCAAACGCCATGAAAAAACAACTGACCCTCAAGTTTAATCAATATATTCCCGTATCAGTGGGAAACACCTATTTGTTTACCAATTACGAGGCCATTAATAATTTTATTAAACAAAACCTCCGTCCAGAGTTGCATGATTTGTTGCTTAAACCAATAAAACGACAATCAGAAGTTGACTTTTGGTCGGATAATGACAGGACTTACAACGAACTTAAGAATTATTCGTCGGAGGCTCAGTCGGATGTATTGAAGCACTACAATGCGGCAACATATGAGATTAAAGAGTACGCCAATCGATTAAAAAGCACAGGAAGGGAAGAAGATTATAAGTGGGGAGACTTGTTGCTTAAATCCTTTGATCTCGATAACCATATAATTCTCACAGATGGACAACAGTTTAAATTGGTGTGGGGTTGGCAATTTTCGAATAAGACAACTTACGAGTTGCCAATGGAAGCATTTAGTTTTCTATTACCTGTCATATTATCGACCAATGAACCAACATCAGATATACCTGATGTCGAGGAACACCATGAAGAAGTAGGAGAAATGGTAGAAAGCGATGATTATGAAATCCATTCGGAGCAAGAAAATACACCCGAACCAGCGCAGCCCCAAGAAATAGAGCAGGAGACACCCACAGATGAAAACGTTGCGCCTACTATCTCTAAAAAAAGAACTCCTGTACCGCCTACGAGCAACGGATTTACTCAATTTCTCGATAACATCGAAGGGTTTGGTAAAAAATATTGGTGGCTGCTATTAATCCTGTTATTACTGCTGGTGTGGTTTCTCTTGAGGTCTTGTGGTGCAAGCCCCGCTAAACCCCCTTCAGAAATGACCCAGGAAGAATTGAATGAGGCATATCGGGACATTGTCCCTCCTAAACAAAGATCCCGTATTCGACCTGTAGATCCGGGAGATATTATTGACGACGATGACTCAAAATCAAAAGTGGTTGGGAATGTATTGAACATTGCACTCAAAAAAAAGACCGATAATTTTCAGCAGTTTTCGGTTGCATTAAAACAAGCCTTTCCAGAGGATAAATATCAAATTGTTTATTACGATGAAGAAACAAGACGCTTACAATTAGAGTTTCCAGAAAACGAACGTCAGGGAATGAAAAATAAAATAAAGACAACCTTGACCTCCTATGAAATGCTAATTTGGGATGAAGCCGTGTTCAACAGCATGCGAACTTTTAACGATCCTTCTTTTCAAGACAATATGAAATTTGGCCCTTGGAAAGCTATTAACGCACCAATCGCTTGGGATTACACAACCGGAGACACATCCGTTGTAATTGCCATCATTGATGACGGGTTTGATGTAAATCACATAGAATTGAAGTCCCGTATCGTTAAACCTTACAATGTAATCAACCATAACCGGGTTATTACATGTGGTCCTGACAAAAAACATGGCACCCATGTTGCTGGTATTGTAGGTGCTGTTGGGAATAATGGCAAAGGCATAACAGGAGTTGCGCCAAATTGCCTTCTGATGCCTATACAAGCATCCGGACAGGGTGGAGGGTTCTACATGACAGATGTGGTTGATGGTATTTTATACGCCATTAAAAACAATGCGGATGTAATCAATATGTCACTGGGTAAATGGTATACTGACGACATTAAAAATTTATCCCCCGAACAACAGCAACAGTTCATGAATCAATACGGTCAAGATGAATCGGCTTTTTGGAGCGAATTATTTCAGATGGCAGAAGACAACAAGGTAACGGTGGTGATAGCCGCCGGAAATCAAAACTTGATGGTGGGTATGGACCCCATGCAACGAAGCGATAAAGTCATTAAAATTGCCGCATGTGATAACACAAAGAACAAAGCAACCTTTAGTAATTACTTCAAAACGTTGGTCAATAACGGATCATGCCTAAGCGCCCCAGGAGTTAGTATTTATAGTACCCTTCCCGGAAATCAATTTGGATACATGGATGGCACCAGCATGGCTTCTCCAATGGTTGCAGGGGTTATTGGTCTGATGAAAAGTGCAAATAAAAACCTAACCAATAAGCAAATTATGAGAATTCTATACGATACAGGTCTGAACCAACAACAGCAAAAAATCGGTCCAGTAGTACAATCCGATAAAGCCGTTAAAAAAGCGAAGGCATTGTAATGTTATTTATTGAAATTACATATCTTTGAATTAAACCTAATATATGTCTACTGAATCCAAAGAAAAAATTAAGATACTCATTGAAAATGCTCAATATGTTTGCCTGTTCATTATACTAGTGGGTATGTTTATAGGTACGATGTACGCCCATGGCGCATCGATTTTCATTGCAATTCCACTGAGTTTTGGTTTGATTTTCCTAATGAATTATATCATTGGGATTCTCATTGCTCTTAGAAAAGAAACACGTCCTACAGCAGCATCTTTTAATTTGGGAAAGGCCCCATGGTGGGGGCTTTATATCCTCGTTGCACTACCGATCAATTATTACACGGTTCACATGTTCAATGTGGAATTTAATGAGTTGGATAGTACTCGAAACCTCGCTGTAGAAAAGAAAACGTTTATCAATAGTTTAGATGCGAATACGACGTATAAGATAGAAAAATACTTTAATTCACAAAGTTTAGCGTTATGCACCGATTATCAGAAAATAGCATCGGGTTCGGATAATACAACTGCAATCGCTGCACGTTATGGATTAACAGAGCAACGTGTTTCCTCGATTCATGGAAACACCGTTGAAGAATTGCAAGCCGACACGAGGGAGGCCTTGAATCCTCAAAAAGTAGCGATCTTAAAACGCTTAAAACCGATTATCGAACTTAATACAGATACAATCAATGTAATTGAGGCGCATAATTTTAAACAAAAATTGGCAGTAGCGTATTTGGACCGAAAATTAGACTTAATTCGAGATTCTTTCCGACTCATTGCGTTAAGTTATCCAACCATTGGATTGAGTATCCCCGACCCTTCCGAAATTCAGAAGCTACGGGATAAAAAATCAGCGATTGATAGTCCAAGCTCTTCACTTACATCCAATCCAGTACTGACATTGATTTCGTTACTTTTAATTAACGGCATTATTTTACTCCCGGTATTTTTGTCTGAACGAAGAAAAGCTCCACCAAAAAGAGATAAAAGCAACACTGTTACCACTTATTAATATTTTTTTCAATGATACAAAGAGACCCTGTGGATCAAGCCTTAGTGGACTTTATTCTAAAAACGATAAAAACACGCAGTTCCAATGATCTGTTAGACTACCATCAACGGATGAATATTACCCTCGGTGAAATGGTGGACAAAGGCCTTAGCGCAGAGCAATTAAATCAATTGCCAACCCACTTCATTATCGATTCAGTAGCAAAAAATGAAATTAGCATTGAAGCCCTTACAGATGCTGGTTTGGATGAATCAACATTGACATTAATTGGATATACATCAACACCACCCACACCCACACCCACACCACCACCACCGCCACCACCACCTGGGTTTCCACCACCACCACAACCAATACCTGGGACAGAAGGACCTGGGCCAATAATTCCAGGTGGCTTGTCTCGGGAAAGTCTTTTAGTGGACATTTCGTCGGGTGAAGCATTGATCAAGGATATTCAAATGGGCTTGAATCGCAAACTCATTACCCGCGAAGATTTATATCAACAAGGGTGCAGCGATGATTTAATTGACCGCTTGATATCTTTCGAAAATGACAAGGATGTTAAATGGCCGCCGTTGAATGAATTGCCTGCCTTGAGAAAGAAATCAACCGATGTATTTTTTTTAGGAATGAGGGGATCAGGTAAATCAACCATGCTGGCCTCCTTTTTCTCCTACACCAACAGCATTGGTGTGTTGCGAAATGTACCAGATAACTCCTTTGGAAATAAATATAAAAATCAATTGAACTTAGGCATGGCAGCTGGCCATTTACCCGAGTCCACGCCAAGTGAGTTTATTAATTTCGTCCCCGTCGATTTTAAGTATGAGGATAAAAAATTCGTTCAATCGGCGAATTTTCTGGATATGGCAGGAGAGCGTATTAAAGCTGTTGCAGAGGGGGGGATTACCGAATTCCAAGGGTACAAAGATTACCTCGATAGTGAAAACGGTAAGATATTGATTTTTGTTATCAATTATTTTGGGGAAAATAGAGTGAAGATCCTTGACCAAGATCAACATTTACAAGAGACGTTGGCGCTGCTCAAGAAGTTCAATATCTTGAGAAGAACCGACGCAATTTATTTAATCCTGACGAAAGCAGATCTCTTTCCGGAAGCCAATAAACAAAAGTTTTGCGATGAGTATATCTCGAAGCATTATAAGAATTTTCTGCAAGCGTGTAAAGAGGCAAAGGGTGAGTTTAAGTTGGTTCTTAAAACGTTTCCATTTAGCCTTGGTCCAGCAAAATTTGGGTATATTTTGGAAGACTGCGATCCGAATACGAACACGAACCTTATCACTTATCCAAAACTTTTACTGCAGCAATTTGAAGAGGATATGGCTGGCGGTGGCGGTGGCGGTGGCTGGTTTTAATCCAATTATATGAGCACTATTCATTTTTCCATTTGGGGAATTCGAGACGGTTTTGAAAGGAACGGGATGTTTCATACCCACGACATTTCTTCTGTAAAAGCCTTACAAAAAGATCGGTTCAGGGATATTTCAACGAAAGTTGGTAGCTCTGGTTTTTACATGATTCATCGCACTGGCGGTTATTTAATGATCAGCTTTGTAAATACCCGGATTCGTGAAGCAAGAACCACCAGCGATCTTGGGCGACCTGGCCATGTCGTATTTTCTTTGATATTGCCGGAGAACCTGCAATTTAATCAAAGTCCCAGGTTGATTTTAAGAGCCATCTCGGATTTTTATCTTGACCGTGTGAAAGATGGTACTAAAAACAATTTTGAAGCAGAGGAAATTCAACACTATTTGTCGGGGTTAAGCACTCGAGTCCGCAACACGCAAGCACCGTTCTTATCGGGGAGCCATTTCACGTATTATTCAGATGAATCTCAACTGGATGAATACTTAACCGGTGACGCGAGTATTGCTCATTTAAGCGAATGGCTTTGGCTTTATAATCCACCGAATGCTAACGGGACTTACGCTAATGCAATATATTGGGAAGGATCGTATTTTGATGTGGCTAAAATTCGTCTAGAGCGAACAATTTCTATCGAGCGTCAAAAAAAGGAGGAAATCGATAGAAGAAATGAGGAACAGCAGCGTATTCAATATTTACAAGCCTTTGAAAAACAATTAAATACGTACATTGAACAAGGGGCAATCCAAGAAGCATTAAAAGTTTGGAATGATTCTCCATACAAGTTGCATATTTCTCCAAACTTGAAAGCTGCTTTGCAGCGTGAGGAAGACAAAATAAACGCAAATCAAGTAAAAGCACAGCACCAAAAAGAAGACAATGACAGCTTGGAAGAATTGAACCGTGCTTTGAGAGGAAACAACCTTGACCTTGCCTTGACTTGGTATAACAAGTTGCATGATAAAACTCATCCAAGACTAGCAATCGAAGTGAAGCAAAAGCTTCAAGTATACGAACAAGATAAACTTCAGCAACAAGCGCAAGAGGAAGAACGGATGCGTTCAGAGCGGGCCGATAGCGAACGAAAACGAAAAAGAAATAAAGGTATTATTATTGGCAGCGTTGCCGGAATGCTTATTCTTTTTGTCCTTAGTTTTTTTACCATGGTTCCTGCGTTTTTATGGGACAGCGACGGCGACGGATTTCACAACTACCGCAACGATAATTGCCCAGCGGTAAGTGGTACCTGCCAAGGTTGTCTGGACAGCGACAAGGACGGTTTCGCGGATTCAGAAGATGAGTGCCCCAAGGAAAGTTCAACAACGTGCAAGGGGTGTCCGGATAGCGACAACGATGGAGTGGCCGACAAAGCCGATAGCTGTGTTAATGAACCGGGGAGCCCAAACTGTTCGGGG
>Ga0315899_10004436_pt1 | contig 15169 bp, 10 predicted proteins | sample LakEriMetagenome_2_FD_203518 | JGI IMG/M metagenome (GOLD analysis project Ga0315899, IMG submission 203518) | Freshwater fungal communities from buoy surface, Lake Erie, Ohio, United States - Buoy 4 MA112 | ecosystem: Environmental > Aquatic > Freshwater > Lake | place: USA: Lake Erie, Ohio... | reverse complement strand
GCGCTCCGATAATGCAAAATCTTCGTAACGCATGCCCACATTAAATTGGGAATTCAAATCGAACATCCAGCCTTTGCGCTCGTAACGGAAATGCACTGCACCGAATGATGGTGTAATGTGCGTGGGTGGATAAAATCCTGCGCTATCGGTGTTGAACTCTTGTCCCGCGATGTAGTTAAACGTAGAACGGATTGCAAAGCCTTTACTCAAAGAAAAATCCAAACCAATTTGTGCACCATAAATTTGTGCGTAACTGATGTTTTGGATTGCAAAAATTTGGCTCATCACACCGTCATACAACATACTGTCGGCGCCGTTCACTTGAAAACTTCTTCGCGCCAATGCATTATCCAGGTACGTGTAATACGCCGCGAATTCCATTTTCATCCACTGCCCGAATATTTTCGTGAAGCCCAACTCGGCATTGTATGCGTATTCGGGTTTTAAGTCGGGATTAGGAACCACAAGTGTTCCGGGCTGTGAATCGAATATCTTTCCGATGTCATCAATATTCGGTGCACGAAAACCGGTCGAAACGTTGGCGTACCATTCGAAATTTTCGGAATGTGCATGCACCCAACCTAAACTTCCGTTTAGTGAACCATTACTTAACGTTGATGATACATACGGATAGGGAAACAACGTCGTATCGAAACGCGCCTGAATAATGTTCTGACTGTAACGCATCCCCCAGTTGATGTGATTTTTTTCATTCACACGATAACGCAGGTTGTGATACACGCCAATTGATTGCCACGTGGATCCATTCGGATAGCGGGTGTTGATGGGTGGATCAATAACGCCCGTTTCGATATGTTCACGATAAGCTTCGGAGTTTACACGGTTAAACACATATTCCGCGCCGTAATACGAAGACAAACGTTCGCTCCACTTTTTGTCCAAATCGAGATTAGCGGAGTAGATAGTAACGTTTTCCGTTTGGTGACGCAGCTTTTTATTTCCGAAACGACGATCGTGACGACTCTCTTGATACGCCTGTTGCGCAATAATAAGTCGGGCGTGATTGTACAAACGATTTGTGTTGGCATGCGTAATACTTACGCGGTTCATCATCCACTTTTGCGGACCGTAATACAATTGTGCAAAATCCAGAACGCCATTGTTGTTATTATCAGCAATTAATCGATCGTAACGTGGCGCGTTTGATGTTTGTGAATAATGAAACGCATAATCGAATAGCCAATTGGAGTCGGGACGGAATGCAATTTTTTGCACCACATTATATTGGCTGTACCCACTGCTTACTTGTAGCGAGGGATCGTTGTTCACGACCATAGAATCGGTGAAGCCGAATGTTTGCTGATAAAACGGACGCAAATAAAATGTATCGCCTTTGCTGCCTGCGCGCAAGTCATCGTAATCGGAATAGGTGAATCCGGTAACGAATGCCCATTTTTTAAAACCCGCAACAAAATCAACATGTCCGGTTTTTTCATTGTTGGCAGTGGAGTACCGCGTCATGGCATTGGCAGAAAAATAATTACCGCTATCCGTTGCGAATTTTGCAGCGAGCGTTTGAAAATCCATTACCCCGCCAATCGCATCGCTGCCATACATTACAGCACCCGGACCAAAAAGAACTTCTGCGCTTTCCAAGCCTCCTGCATCCAGCGAGATGATATTTTGCACATTGCCACCACGGAAAATCGCATTATTCATACGAACACCGTCCACAACAATCATTACACGATTTGTTGCAAAGCCTCGTATCATTGGCGATCCGCCGGCCAGTTGACTCTTTTGGATGTACACATAACCGGATGAACCTACAAGATCTGCTGCGGTTTGCGGGTTTTGAAGTTGCGCTTCCCGCATACTGATCTTCTCGATTTTGTTCGGTACTTCCTGCTTTTCGTTTTCCCAGCGGTTGGCAGAAATTACAACTTCACCTTTGGAAATAACTGTAGGTTGCAATTCGATAACTCGCGAAACAGACCACACGCTGCGAGCAACTGTCAATTCCTGATAACCGTATTGACGAAAGCGCAACGTATCGTCATTTTTAAACAGACTTAAGTCTGCAAAACCTTTATTGTTCGTGGTTATACTTTGTTTGGTTGCGTTATAGATGATCACACCGGGAATCGCTTGGCGCGTGGTGCGATCGATCACTTGAATAGTTTGCCCATGCAATGTAGATAACGCCATCCACATTACGAGAAGCAATGCTTTTAATTTCATGATGAATAAAGTTTAGTTAGTAGTACGTTGCTACATCAGATGATGTACGATGAACACGACGGTCACTAAACTTGGGGTGGTTTACCTGCTGAAGGTAGGAACGAGTTGTACTTATGTTGAGGCACATCTTCAAATACAACAGCACTTTCGTTAGCAGGAAGTAATATCGCAACTATTGCAGCGACATTACATTTATCGAGTTGCGATAGTTTGGAAGCTGTTTTCGCATCGGTGTTGTGTTGTTCTGTCCAATCTTTCAATCGTTTTTTCAGTACCATTTCGTTGGAGTCGGAAATGCATCGGATTTTGTACACGTCGTTCTCTTTTGAGATGGAGATGATATCATACAGATGATGATCCCATGTAAATTCTTTCTGATTCACTCTGACAAAACGGCTGCCCGGGTTTTCAAATTCATTTTTCGGAATTTCAACTTCCTGCGCGAGTTCTTGTTTAATCTGTTGTTTCAAAACACTCATAGCTGCTTTGTGCTGCTCTAACTCTATCCAAGCGACAACACCTTTCAGGGCAGCACCCCAAAAGATGATGGAAACTAAAAGCAGACTAACGACAGATCGCAGCATCAACACAAATATACGCCGAAACAGATCGTATGACATAAGGGCAGGATTTTCGTATGGCACGGGTATTGACTTTTAAGTGCCATGAACAAAATACGCGTGTGGTTTTCCGAATTATTGCCCTTCACTTTTGTGACGGTGATGTGGTTGACGCACCTGTATTTGGGTTTCGCGCAAGAAGACGGTCTATCGTTGGCTATGCATCCGCGCAGTGTGACGGGTTTGTGGGGCATTATTTTTTCGCCTTTTTTACACGGTGATTTTGTTCATCTGTTAAACAACACTATTCCGCTGTTAGTACTCGGTTTATTATTGACCTCGATGTATGGTCCTGTTTCCAGACGCGTATTTATCGGTGTTTATATTATTCACGGAATTCTGTTGTGGTTTTTTGCGCGTGATTCCTACCATATTGGTGCAAGCGGAGTGGTTTATGGATTAGCAGCGTTCTTGTTCTTGAGCGGCATTATCCGAAGGCATCCGCGATTAATGGTAATTACCTTGTTGGTTGTTTTTTTATACGGCACGATGGTTTGGGGCGTAATGCCGTTTGATCCGAAAATTTCCTGGGAAGCGCATTTGTACGGTGCATTAACGGGTCTAATGCTTGCTGTTGTTTTCAGAAAGGAAGGGCCACAACGACCGCAGGAAATTATCGAAGAGGAAGTTGATACCGACACGCCATTAACCGAAGAAGAACTGCAGTTACTCTCACCCGAACAACAAGAAGCATTACTGCGCAAGAAGGAGTCCGCTCCCGAAACCACACCGCAGCCCGTTATTCGTGTGTTGTACGATTACACCGAAAAGAAGTCCGATGCCGACGACCGTTCGTAGAGATACGGTAACTTAGCGGCAATGAATTTATTATCAGTTGAGAATTTAAGTAAGACGTACGGTGAACGCGTACTCTTCCAACATATTTCCTTTGGTCTGGAGCAAGGCGATAAAGTGGCGTTGGTAGCGCGAAACGGTTCCGGAAAAACAACCTTATTTAATATACTGGCCGGAAAAGAACAGCCTGACTCCGGGCAAGTGACTTACCGTCGCGATATGCGCGTTGGTTTTTTAGAACAAGATCCAGTTTTGCCTCAAGGTATTTCGATTGTAGAAGCGGTATTGCGTTCTGCGGGTAGAGTTGCCCAAATCGTAAACGAGTATGAACAGGCTTTAACGGCTAATGATGAAAATCGTTTAGCACGTGCTACTGCCAATATGGATTTGGAAAATGCCTGGAATTTTGAAGCATCTGTAAAAACGCTGTTAGGACGATTAGGTTTCGATAACATGTTACAACAGACCGAAACGTTGTCGGGTGGACAAATCAAACGTGTAGCATTGGCGAAAGTGGTGCTGGAGCACCCCGAGTTGTTGATCATGGATGAACCGACGAACCATTTGGATTTAGACATGATCGAGTGGCTCGAAAACTTTTTGAGCGGAGAAGACATTACGTTGCTGCTGGTTACACACGATCGGTATTTTCTCGATAGTGTTTGTAATGCGATTTTGGAAATTGATCAACAAAAAGTATTACGATACGATGGCGACTTTGAATATTACTTAAACAAGAAATCGGAACGCGAGGACTTGCAGCAAAGTGAATTGGAAAAGGCAAAGAATTTATACCGTCGCGAATTGGAGTGGGTGAGAAAAATGCCCCGTGCACGCGGTACAAAAGCGAAAGCACGTAAAGATGCATTTGACGATGTTGCTCAAAAAGCGCAAGGCCGTAAGAAAGAAGAAGCTTTGCAGTTACAGGTAAAAATGGCGCGACTGGGTGGTAAGATTTTGGAGTTGGTGAAACTGCGAAAAAAATTTGGAGAGAAAATTATTCTCGATGGATTTGATTACACGTTTGTCAAAGGAGAGAAGATCGGCATTGTAGGTAAAAACGGAACAGGAAAATCTACATTTCTCAATATCATTTTAGGCAACGAACCTGCGGACAGCGGTAAAATTCAAACCGGAGAAACAGTTGTGTACGGTTATTATTCTCAGCACGGCATGAAGCTGGAAGAAGACAAACGCGTGATTGAAGTAGTAAAGGATATTGCCGAATATTTTCCTTTGGCAGACGGATCAAAGTTGTCTGCATCACAAATGTTGCAACGATTTTTATTCGAACCGGCACGACAATTTAATTTCGTTTCAACATTAAGCGGAGGAGAAAAACGTCGATTATTTCTGCTGACGATTTTGATGAAGAATCCCAATTTTCTGATTCTGGATGAACCAACAAATGACCTTGATTTATTGACGTTGAGTGTGCTCGAAGATTTTTTAAGTGATTTTCCGGGATGCGTTATCATTGTTTCGCACGACCGTTATTTCATGGATCGGTTAGTGGATCATCTTTTTGTATTTGACGGACAAGGCGTCATTCGTGACTTCCCGGGTAACTATACACAGTGGAGGAATTCGGAACGATCCAAACCTGCGAAAGTGGAAGAATCGAAAACTGTTATTGAAACAAACGCAACGCCGGTTTCGCAACCGGTAGATACTTCAGCCAAAAAGAAAATTTCATTCAAGGACAAGTTTGAGTTTGAGCAATTGGATAAAGAAATTCCGAAATTGGAAGCGGAGAAAAAGCAGTTGGAACAAGCGATGGCCACCGAGTCTGATCACAGTAAATTGAATGATCTAGCGCAACGTTTCTCTGTGGTACAAAAGGAACTTGACATGAAGTCGATGCGTTGGATGGAACTATCTGAATTGATGAGCTAAGCAATTATGGATAAGTCGAAGCTACATCGTACTGTACTACAACAATTGCAAGATTCGTTGCAAGGGTTACAGCAACACATGAAACAATTGACAGAAGATGCTGCTAACGATTCTAAAAGTTCTGTCGGCGACAAACATGAAACCTCACGTGCACAGATGCATTTGGAACAGGAGAAGTTGAGCCAGGCGATTAGCAATATTGAGCAGCAATTACACGTAATGGAACGACTTTCGGTTGAAATTTCAGACAGTATTCGTGCCGGTAGTGTCGTTGAAACATCTATAGGTTGGTTTTATATTGCTGTGCCAAATCTTACTATAGATTTTGAAGGAAATAAATTTCGATGTATCAGTTCCGTATCTCCATTAGGTAAGTTGTTGCTGCACAAGGTTAAATCCGATCGAATAACAATTAATAAAGATGAATTAGTAGTTTATCGTATTTTCTAATAATTAACTACATGTATTTGTAAGTAATGACTAGGTTATTTAATTTGTCTGCCAAAATTATTAATGGACCATTTTTTTAAAATTTAATCTGTGTTTTTGTGGTGAAATTTCAACGCCCAATGGATTTCGTTTTTAACTGAAGGATTTCCTTCATTCAATTTTGAACTAACGTATAGTATGTTTAAGTAACTTCTTTTTATATTTATCAATTATTATTCGTTACGTTTGAAATCGTGCGCTTTTATATTACAAAAAGTAAAGCTCCGGTTAACATTTCTTTATTATCGAGTTTAGTGAATAACTTCCATTTATGAGCACTTATAATGCTATTTCACTTTTGATTAACTTTACCTATTGTAGAATTATCACTTTCATTTAATATAGGAAATATGTCTCTTTTAAAAGAATACTTGATCTTCTTAAGTGCGACAATTACCATCTCAGTTTACTCGCAAAATTTCGTCTGGGTTAAGCAGCAGGGTGGTGTAGGTGCTGATATTAGTAATGCTATTGTTAAAGACATTAACGGTGATGTTTTGACAGTCGGTTATTTTGACGGGACGGCGGATTTCGATCCCGGTCCCGGGGTTTTCAACTTAACGTCACTTGGAAGCACTGACGTATTTGTATCTAGAATGTCATCATCCGGGAATTTAATCTGGGCAAAAAGTTTGGGTGGGTTAACAGGTAATTATGGTTTTGGTATCACTTTAGATAACTCGGGTAATTGTTATCTCACTGGGTACTATCAAGGTACTATGGATTGTGATCCGGGTGCAGGGACTTTCAATATTACGTCAGTTGGCTTAAACGATTTATTTATTGTCAAGTTAAATCAGAGTGGCGATTTTGTTTGGGCTAAATCTTTTGGTGGACTTGCGGATGAGTTTGTATATACACTTACGATAGATAATAATGGCTTTGCTGTAATTTCAGGAACGTTTTCGCTTACTGTTGATTTTGACCCAGGTCCAGGTGTAGCTAATTTGACAGCAACGGGCAGTACCGATGTTTTTGTTTTGAAATTAGACGCACTTGGAAACTTTGTTTGGGTAAAACAGTTGGCGGGGAATTCCTTGACTTATTCAAGGGAGGTTAAATGTGATGCAACCGGTAACATATTTGTTTATGGTTGGTTTCAAGGAACTGTTGACTTTAATCCAGGTCCTCTATCGAATAATCTTACAGCTTTAGTTAATAATGATGTTTATTTACTAAAGTTAGATCAAAATGGTTCGTTTTTATGGGTAAAACACTTTGCAGGAAACGATCAAGAATTCGGAGGATCATTTGGATTCGATTCGTCCGGTGATATCTATGCAAATGGTAGGTTCGGTGGAACATGTGATTTTGATCCTGGTTCTGGAATCTTTAATTTGATTTCATCGGGTAGTACGGATGTGTTTGTCGTGAAGCTAAGTTCTGCAGGTAATTTTATTTGGGCGAAGAAAGTAGGAGGGACTAATAGTGATGATGCTTATTCTATTGCCGTAGATCCATCTGGTGTGTCATACTCTACCGGTGAATTTCGGGCAACTGTAGATTTCGATCCCGGTAACGGTATATTTAATATGGTGTCGGCTGGAAGTTCAGATTGTTTTGTAATGACGTTGGATGCGCAGGGGAATTTCTCTTGGGCAAAACGTGTTGGAGGTCAGATAAGTGATGTCGGACTGGATATCATGTCGGATGGCGGTGGTAATGTTTATACCACCGGAAGATTTTCAAGTACGGCCGATTTTGATCCCGGTCCGGGTATTACCAATTTGACTTCTTTCGGTGGAAATGATTCATTTGTTTTGAAATTAGGCCTTTGTGGCAATTTATCATCCACTATTAGTGTTTCATCATGCGGCATTTATACATCTCCAAGTGGTAACTATTCATGGACGTCTTCTGGAGTATACTATGATACCTTGATATCCAGTTTAGGATGTGATAGCGTTGTAGTTATTAATTTGACCGTTAGTAACGCAACCTCATCTTCTATTTCAACGATAGCGTGTGATTCTTTTGTAGCCCCGGATGGCATTCTATACTTTGCATCCGGTATATACTCTGCTGTTATTCCCAATCAATCAGGCTGCGACAGTGTAATTACAATTAATCTGAACATATTATCTTCTACATCGTCTTCCATTACAATAACAGCATGTGACAGCTATCTGGCTCCTGACGGTAACTTATACACTTCCAGTGGAATATACACTTCTACAATATCCAATCAGGCGGGTTGTGATAGTTTAATCACTATTGATCTCACGATACAGAATTTAGATTTGTCAGTTACAAATAATTCTCCCGTTCTCGTTGCCAATCAATCTGGTGCAACTTACCAGTGGCTTGATTGTAGTACCCTTGCACCTCTCCCTGGAGCTACTGCTCAGACTTTTACGGCATCAATAAACGGTAATTATGCAGTTGTTATTACTTCCGGAGGCTGTACAGATACGTCAGCATGTTTCCCTGTTTTTAATACTGGAATGGCGAATGTAAGTGATGATGAAGTATTACATGTTTATCCTAACCCGGCGAATTCTTGGATTGTGGTTTCCTTGCCAGTACAAAGTTCTGTTGCGATAATTGACTTAGCGGGAAGGACTCTTTCGACCGCTCTGGTGCCATCAGATGGAATTATTTTTATTGAGCACTTGTCAGCAGGTACGTATCTTCTGCGGCATCTGGGAGATGGTCGTACCTGTAAAATAATTAAACAGTAATTGAATCTACACAGGATCTAATTTTTGCCAATTTTTAATAATGTACTGTACTAGCCGTTTGGTGTTAGCGGTTTTGTTTGGTTAGCTAAGTGTCAGATTTGATTGAATCAGATTAACTGCTGCATTATTACCGAATCAAATTCTACGTAATATTTTAGTACTTATTCTAGATACAAAATTCGCAGGCGACAAAGTTCTCCAGGTAACCATGTCAAGTTCACCTCCCCAATGGACAAACCAGTCAATTCGAGCGCGTTTCATTTCCGTTAATACATGCGGACGAAAGTTGATGAAAGCAATCCAGCCGTCTTCAATATCCTCAAACCATTCTTCGTAATAGCTGTCATCGCTGTAATGGAAATTGAGGATATTCTCACCGATCAAAATGAACTTTTGAATTCCCTCATGAATAAGTTCATCAATGATATCCCGTTTCAACGTCATGATATCATTGTACAGCGCATCATTCCACTCGCCCAACAATTCAATAATCGCAACACCTTGTTCGTAATTGACAAACAATATCTTGATATAAAGTGTAGGTGAGCCGATATCATCCCATTGCGGATGTATGTAATAATTATAAATGGTGTTTGTGAATTCGAATTCGCTGTATTCGCGCTCAAAGAAGGGCGATCGCGGATCTTCTTCTGCCATGTATAAATGGCGCCAGTTATAATGCGGTTCCAGCGTATGCATACAACTTGATTTACTTCGAATGAAACGCGTCGATGGCCTTACGAACAGAACCTTGCTCCGACAACAGACGATTAGCCGCCTCGTATTCAAGCCCGGTTTGTTCCATTACCATCTTTGTACCTCGATCAATCAGTTTGTTGTTGCTCAACTGCATGTCCACCATTCTGTTGCCTTTCACTCGCCCCAAACGTATCATCACGGTTGTAGAAATCATATTTAATATCAACTTCTGCGCTGTTCCTGATTTCATTCTTGTACTACCCGTCACAAATTCAGGTCCTACATTCACTGCAATAGGAAACCGGGCCACTTGTGTAACCGCACTTCCGGGATTCATAGAGATGCAGCCTGTCGTGATTCCTTTGTCATTACAAGTTTTCAATGCTTCAACAACATAAGGAGTTCTTCCTGATGCGGCAATTCCAATTACTACATCTAATTCATTAATGGAGTGTTCTTGTAAGTCTCTCCAACCTTGTTCAGTATCATCTTCGGCAAATTCAACTGCTTTGCGAATAGCGGCATCACCGCCAGCAATTATTCCAACTACCATTCCATGAGGCACTCCATATGTTGGAGGACATTCACTGGCGTCTACAATTCCCAATCTTCCGCTGGTTCCCGCTCCCATGTAAAAGAGTCGTCCACCGAGCTGCATTTTAACCACAATAGTCTGCACCAACTTTTCAATGTCGGGAATAACTTGTGCAATGGCTTCAGGGACTTTATGGTCTTCACGATTGATATCTTGAAGTAATTCGAGTATCGATTTATTTTCAAGTTGATTGTAGTGCGATTCGGATTCAGTTATGCTGCTCACAGTTATGGATTATGGTGCAGAACAAATTTCCGTAATTAAATCAATAAAAAAACCGATCAGACGATCGGTTTTTTCGAAACATACGAAATGCTAATTATACTTTACGAAATGATACGGAAGTTAATATCCTTTACGCTAATCTTTAATGACTTACAATAAGTTTCGCAATTCCAGTTGTAGCCTTGTAGCCATCAATAGTGCGAACCATATAAGTTCCGTTCGATAATTGTGAAGTTGATATGGCGTTAATCCATGGGTTGTATTGTTGTGAGTGCACCACGCGTCCATTGATGTCTGTAATTTCTACAATAGCCGTGTTTTGATCTGCAGTTACATAAATGAAATCATTGGCAGGATTCGGATAAAACTGTAATGGTGTTGCCGATTGTTCAGCAATTCCTACTCCTTGTTGAACCGCAACAGGCATCCATGACGCACGGGTAACTGTGCCTAAATCTTGCGCAATTGTTAAATCAGCAAGAGGGAAACCTAAACCGTTGGCCCAAAATGTGAACGTACGCGCGCTATCTACCTGTATGAAAAATTCAGTAGCCCATTGACCAAGAATGTACACATCTATAGTGTCAGTTTGCGTGCGCATGACGTTTTGACGAATGCAGTTGTATGTTCCAAACGGAGTTGTTACCGAGCCCCAACCATCAACCAAAGATGTTTTGTTAACTGTTGTATGAATGCGCACAGAGTCGATTACAAAACCAATGCCCGGGTCGATCCCCAAATAGAATTGGGTATAACCTTTCGCAATGTCCGTGAATGCAGTATTGTAAGTAGAAGGAAACGTTGCCAACACTTCAGAATTACTGAAGGGCAAAGAAATAACTCCTGAGCCGAAAGGGTCCACCGCTTGCCCAACAACAGCCAGTTCGTTCGGCTGATTGTTTAAATACTGGAACGCCATACCGGAATTCATGTTCGTCGCGAAGTTGCAGTTAGAAAAATTCATACCATAAGGCGTGAACTGCGGTAATGTGAAAATCATAGAATCTGCAGTGTGCTGGTTCAGCGCAGACAGATTGTAAGTTTGGTTAGCTCCTGCAGCACCTTCGTTAACGACAGGCATCGTGTCTTGCGCCTGATACACTTGCGCATAAATAGGAGCGAGGTCACTTTGGGTAATTGTAATTTGTGCTGTAGCCGCACATCCAACAAGTACACCTGCAAATAGTAATGTTTGTTTCATGAGAATTGAGTTTTATATAAAATTAAAAAAGACACGCTATACAAGAATACCTTATATCGCGTGTTTTATCAGATGCTTCACGAGTTTAGTACAATGAAGGAAAGCGGTAGGGATAAACTTCGTGCATCATTTCATAAACACATTCCACAATATCTTCAATGGATGGTTTGCTGAAATAATCTCCGTCCGAACCGTAAGCAGGACGATGTTCCTGAGCAGCTAAAGTGCGCGGCTCGGAATCCAAGTGACGGAAACCGCCTTGCACTTCTACAATCTGTTGCATAATGAAAGCACTCGCACCACCCGGAACGTCTTCATCCACTACCAACAAACGATTTGTTTTCTTCACCGATTCAACGATACTGTGGTGAATATCGAATGGCAACAATGTCTGCACATCAATTACTTCAATTGAAATTCCGAGTTCACTGAGTTGTTTAGCCGCATCCATCACTAATCGCAATGTAGATCCGTAACTTACCACTGTAATATCAGTTCCCTCAATCATTAATTCGGGAATGCCTAATGGAGTGCAGAACTCGCCCCAGTTTTCAGGTTGTTGCTCCTTTAAACGATAACCGTTCAGTGGTTCAATAACCAATGCCGGTTCATCAGCTTTAAGCAATGTGTTGTACAAACCTGCAGCTTGAGTCATATTGCGGGGAACACAAACGTTAATTCCACGAACGGAATGAATGATCATTCCCATCGGCGAACCGGAATGCCATACACCTTCTAATCGATGTCCTCGTGTACGAATAATCACCGGCGCTTTTTGTCCGCCCATGGTTCTCCATTGCACAGTTGCCAGATCATCGCTCATTAATTGCAATGCATACAGCAAGTAATCAAGGTATTGAATTTCTGCAATCGGCCTTAATCCGCGCATAGCCATACCAATCGCTTGTCCCATGATGGTGGCTTCACGAATACCGGTATCAAATACACGTATTTCTCCATACTTCTTTTGTAATCCTTCCAATCCTTGATTTACACCACCAATGAATCCGCTGTCTTCACCAAAAATGCAGACTTCTGGATACTTGCTTAGAATTGCATCAAAATTGTCACGCAATACTTCACGACCATCGCATTGTTGTACTTCAGTGTTGTATCGAACAGGAACCGGCGCTACTTGTATGGCCGTTCCGCTTTGCAATAGCGCACTGTAGCGGTTGTAATTGGCAATTTTATTTGAACGCAACCAATCAATGATCGCTTGACGTTCTGCAGATTTTTCATTACGCACGTAACGCAATGCTGAACGTAGTGCGACTAAAATATCTTTGCGAATAGGATCCATCGCGTTAGCCAGGTCACTTTTAATCTTACCTATGAATGCTCCGTTATCACTTTTTGCGGCGAGGTTTTCCAATAATTTCAAAGCCTCCCGTAATTCACTTTTGATCGGTTGCAAATAAGCTTCCCATGCTGCGCGACGTTCTGTTTTTACCGTCTCTTTCGCCTGTTTTTCAATTTCTTCTACTTCTTCAGGTGTCGCCAACTTAGTGGCTAAAATCCATTCTTTGAATTTCTTGACACAGTCAAAGTCTAATTCCCACTGCAAACGCTCCTTGGTTTTGTAACGTTCGTGAGAACCCGATGTAGAGTGACCTTGCGGTTGATTGACTTCTTCAACATGCACCAGAACTGGAGTATGTTCGTCGCGACAGACTTTTGCGGCTTTCTCGTAAGTCTCTACCAAATGCGGATAATCCCAGCCTTTGGTTTTGAAGATCACGAATCCGGGTTTATCTGCTGTGCGTTGAAATCCGGCAAGCGCCTCGGAAATACTCTCTTTTGTAGTTTGATATTTTTTAGGAACAGAAATGCCGTAACCATCATCCCATACAGAAACCAACATTGGAATTTGCATCACCGAAGCAGCATTCATAGATTCCCAAAACAACCCTTCCGATGTAGAAGCATCACCAATGGTTCCAAATGCAATTTCATTTCCTTTGTTAGAAAAAATGGAAAACTGTGAATCGTGTAATTGCGGATTTTGACGATAATGCTTCGATGCGAGTGCAAGTCCAACCAATCGTGGCATTTGCGAGCCTGTAGGAGAAATGTCTGATGAAGAATTTTTCATTTCCATCAGATTTTTCCAGCTGCCGTCCGGATTCAAACTGCGTGTTGAAAAGTGACCATTCATTTGACGACCACCGGAAGATGGTTCTGCATCTACATCAGTGTGCGCATACAATCCGGCAAACCATTCACGGATGGATAAATTACCGGTCGCGAACATGAAAGTTTGGTCACGATAATATCCGGAACGAAAATCGCCATTGCGAAAAACCTTCGCCATAGCCACTTGCGCCAATTCTTTGCCATCACCAAATATTCCAAACTTCGCTTTGCCGGTGAGCACTTCTTTTCTGCCCGTTAAACTGGCTTCACGACTTTCGTTTACAATTCGAAAATCATTCAGAACGGCAGTACGAAATTCAGCCCACTTCTCACTGCTGATTCCTGTTGGTTTTGCGGCCACGTTACTCATAAGTTGTGTGTGTTATTCTATAGTCGTTAAAAATACGCATTTTAACACTTTCGCGTTTACGGAAACGCTATAAATAAAGAAAGCCATCCGTTTCGGGATGGCTTTATTAGTATGTTATGCAACTTAGTGCTTTTCTTCTGTCTTAACGCTGTCTGTATGTGCAGAGTCAGCAGCAGGTTTCACAGCCACTGAATCCGTGTGTTGACCTTCCGTTTTTTTCTCTTCGGCCGGTTGGCTGTGTCCGTGTCCGTCATGATTGTCGTGCCCGTGCGCATCACCATGTCCGTGAACAACAGCGTGATCATCATGTTTACCCCATTTGTCAGAGCCGGAAATGTTCAGAATCCAACCTGCAAGCAAAGCAAATGCTAATGCAATAACAACTAATCCGACTAATGGAAGGTGCCAACCTTGCGGATAATATTGACGATTACCTTCAGTGTCGTGTCCGTGAAAGTCGTGCTCGTGATGTGCCATAATAGTAGCGCTTGAAATGATACGGATGCAAGTATACAGGTTTTCTGAAAAATATAAGCGTCCTGAAATGAAATTCCGCCGGAAAAATAAAAATGAAAAGGGCTGATTCGTAGAGATGAATCAGCCCAGTTCTGCACACCAATTGCTAGAAACAGAACCTCCAGTTAACCTGACCTGACCCTTTCGGGAGGCGCTTCTATTAATAAGACGCAAGAATCGGTTAAATGTTACCCTGTTATTTTATTTTTTTTCAAATTTTAACGATTGGCTCAAACCATCAAGCCGGCTTCCGCGGAAATCAGGCGAAAATCATCACCTTCTTCTGTAGTAAGAAATCGGAATCCATTGAAACTGAATCCCGGTGCTACATTACAACCGCATAGCGACCATTCGCCGGCGCTTCTTGCTGCCTGATACCAATTGCGGGGTATTACATAAGAGGCTTCGTAACCTTCAGTAACCGGGCCCAGAATTATTTTTTTGTAAATCAATCTGTCCGGGGAAGCAATAAATAATTCGAGCGGAGCACCATCGTAAAAGTGCCAAACTTCATCTGCATCAACAACGTGCCATCTGCTGTGTTCATTTTGACGCAATAAAAAATAAATGCCGGTGAGCACGGATCGGTCCTGACTTTCGTAATTGCAACTAGTTTCCGAGCGGTAAATTTCTTTGAAAAATCCGCCTTCGGGATGTGGTAATAGTTGTAAGCGTTTGATGAGATCTTGTGCGTTCATGCTAATTTTTTCTTTTTTCAAAAATGCACAAAAAAAGAAACCCGGG
>Ga0315899_10004435_pt1 | contig 15172 bp, 10 predicted proteins | sample LakEriMetagenome_2_FD_203518 | JGI IMG/M metagenome (GOLD analysis project Ga0315899, IMG submission 203518) | Freshwater fungal communities from buoy surface, Lake Erie, Ohio, United States - Buoy 4 MA112 | ecosystem: Environmental > Aquatic > Freshwater > Lake | place: USA: Lake Erie, Ohio... | reverse complement strand
CGGCTATTTCAAACACACTGGGTTCCCGTCGCAGATCTTGCGTCAATCTCTTTTGAATGTTGCGGAGCTTGCTGAGCACATCGATCATGTGCACCGGAATTCGAATCGTTCTCGCTTGGTCGGAGATGGCGCGAGTGATCGCTTGTCGAATCCACCAGGTTGCATAAGTCGAAAACTTAAAACCACGTCGGTACTCATACTTATCGACAGCCCGCATCAGACCTGTATTGCCTTCTTGGATTAGGTCGAGAAAACTCAAACCGCGGTTGCGATACTTTTTAGCGATGGACACGACTAGACGGAGGTTGCCACTCGATAGTTGCCGCTTGACCGCTTCGTACTCTTTGAAGTTACGACGAAACTCTTCGCATCGATTGCGCAGAGAACGCGGGCTTTCCTGAGTGGTCAGAACTAGGTGCCGAAGTTCTGCGATGTTTCGATTCAATTCGAGGTTATTTGTACCATTCTGCTTGAGCAGAGTGATTCTCGACTGAAGATAATCCATTCGTTGCGAATACTGTTCAAGCTGTCGCATGAGTGGTATGACACGTCTCGAACGTAGAGACAATTCTTCAACCAGCACTAATGACTTAAGTCGTCGTCGTTGATAAGTACGTTTTGCACGTTCTTTTTCAACCTCGGTAGCGCTCTTGCTTACGATAACGCGAAAATCGTGACGATTCTCCTGCATTAGATAATCAAGCGTCTTGAGGTTATGAGGCATGCGAGCACTGATCTGCTCCTTGGTCAATCGTTCTGTCAGCGAGACTTTTATCGTCCGATCAAATGGCAGCGCACCGGAGGCAACACGACGCAAAATCTCGACGGTGTTTCGCAGAGCAAAGTCATTGCCCAGGACCGCTCGTCGGAATTTACGCCTCGTAATTTCAATTTTCTTCGCGAGCGAGATCTCTTGTTCCCGATTGAGGAGCGGAATCTCGCACATCTGACTTAAGTAGAGTCGGATCGGATCATTAGTTAGCCGAGGCTTAGGCTCACTCGCCGTACTCTCATTATCCGAGTCCGACGAGTAAAGAGCCAACGGTCTGCCCTGTCCATCCGTCTCATCAACGATTTCGATTCCTGCACGCTCCAATGCAACAAGCAATTGATCGAGCGCCTCGGCATTATTGGCTTCATCAGGCAAAAAGCTGTTTACCTGTTCGTAGGTCAAGTGCCCTTGGGTGCGGCCCAAGTCTAGCAATTGCTGCAGGTCAATAGATCGAGATTCCACGAGATCAACTCCTTTTGATGGTGGGAACGATTGTCGACGAACCATCATCCATTGACGATTCGCTGGGTCAACAATTTATTGCGGTGTATCGGTTTGGTTTAGGCCATGTTTGGCCCGTGCTTGACTTACAATTTGGTTGAGCAAATCGAGTTCGGTCTGCTCATCCACCTGTTTTCGCTCCAATATGCTTATTTGCTGCCGTCGGTAAGCTCGGTCTTCATGACCGCTTAATCGATCGCATAGCGAGTGGAGCCTTTCGTCGGGGGTCATTTTGGCCATTTCCGCTTTTCGCGAAGCATGATCCTCAATGCTAACGAGGACGCTCTTGACTCCTGCATCCTCAACCGCCGACAAAACACTCTCAAAGTTTAACGCGTTTCCGGCTAACTCCAAGTCCAAATATGTTTGAAAAATCTTTTTTGCTGTATCACTGCTTAGATTGCTAACCGGAAATCGCTCGATCGCAATAGGAACAATGTGCTCGTACAATGCCATCAATTCAAACAACTCAATTTCTATCGCGGAAAGTTCGGAATAACGAATGACGATAGGCTTGGGCGCATCGAGTGGTTCCTTTTGCGCCGAACCGGGCAAAACGCTTGCGGCAGCAGGATTGGCAACTGAATTCTGGGCAGCAGAAAATTGCATTCGCTGTTTTGCTCGATCTGCCGATTGCTGCCTGATACTTTCAATACGACTCTTAAGCTCAGAACGTTCGATTCCGAATTCACGAGACAAACGAGCAATAAATTGATCTTGCCTCAAGCGAGCAGTATCGTTGGTGAAGAGTGTCTCTCGCGAAACTTTGGACATCGTCCCAAGAATATCCTCGAGGGCTGCGTTGGCTCGGTGTGTATCAATCAAAGGGTCGAAGCCTTGGCAAACGTGATTGATCTTGAACTCAAGTGCATCAAGCGCCCCGGCAATCTGTTTTCTTAATTCATCCCCCCCGTACTTGGAAAGGTAATCGCATGGATCCAAATCCTCCGGGAGCGTTAGAATTCTAAGATCCATTTGCTCTCCGACGAACAACTCCAATATTTCGCGACTTCTTCGTTGACCGGCCTCATCCCCGTCGAGCAAAAGCACTACCGAATCGCAGTAGCGACGCAACACCTTGAGCTGTGTTTCACCAAGGGCGGTACCGCAACACGCAACGACGTTATTGATGCCGTGTTGAACGGCCATGATGACGTCTGTGTAGCCCTCCATTACGACCGCCTGCTTTGCCTTGACAATGGCATCTCGTGCTAAGTCGAGGTTGTATAATTGATGGCTCTTGTGATAGAGAGCAGTTTCATTGCAATTAACATATTTGGCCGCCTCAGAGTTGGCACCGGGCAGAATCCGCCCTCCTACAGCGATGGGACGAGACTGAACATCCCGAATAGGGAAAATCACACGGCTCCTAAAGCGATCATAAATGGAGCCGCGATCACCTCGCGCTGCTAATCCGACAGATTCAATGAGCTGAGGGCTATACGATTTAATTGTCCCGCGATCGACTAACCAAGACCAACTGTCGGGTGCGAAACCTATGCAGAATTTTTTTACACTCTCCTCGGACAACCCCCGAGACAGGACATAGTCCCTGGCGGACTGTGCATCGGGTGAGTTCAAAAAGAAGTGATGAAACTCTTTGACCGCCCATTCCATCGTTTCATAAAGCTTCTTTTTATCGTTGCGGGATCTAGACTGCGATTTGGATTCTTCGATTACGATTCCTGCTCGATCGGCGAGCATGCGGAGAGCCTCCGGAAACGTAACATTCTCTCGCTTCATCACGAAACTGAAAATATCCCCCCCGACGTCGCACACCCAGCATTTCCAGGTTTGTCGATCAGGGTTGATTTGTAAACTCGGACGTCGGTCGTCATGAAACGGGCATGTTCCGACAAACCCTCGACCTTGACGCCGTAGCTCCATATAGCTACTTAGCAAGTCAACGATATTGACCGCGACTCGAACTCTGTCTTTGACTTCGTTATCGATCGCAAAGGACACTAGCTACTCCAAGCGAACCGTGGGGAGACAAAAAGCTGGCACCCGAAAATTGCGTGACAATTCTCGATGCGAACCAGTTCGACTACGCGGTTCATTTGCGTCATGCAGGAGCGAAACTTACAGCCTCTGCGGAGCAACAGGGAGATTGCAACGCAAGAGCAGTTTGAGTCATCCGTAACTCGGGGAAAGATTATGCCGCCTAAGCAAAACCCGCGTCAATATCGATTTTGGCAATTCAAAGGGTTTCGGCTCCTCAGAATTACGCTTTCATAGTAATCTTTTCTCAGATGTTCGCCAGTCGTTGATTATCTAACGATTTTTCGGCAAATTCAAGTCACCTTGTTTATTGGCTAGGTGTCATTGCGGGCGAATCCGGACAAGCGAAGCCTTTTCATCAATATTGTTCCATGTTTGAAAATCTACCCACTGCACCTCCCGACTCCATTCTTGGACTTAATGACGCATTTCAAAAGGATCCTCGGCAAGACAAAGTGAACTTGACCGTCGGTGTCTACAAAACGGAGGACGGCAGCACCCCTATTTTGGTAAGCGTGAAAAAAGCCGAAATCCAAATACTAAATACGCAGTCAACGAAGAGCTACATGCCCATCGAGGGCCATCCTGGCTTTCTTTCTGCAGTCGTCCCTTTGGTATTCGGAAACTCGATTGATCACGAGCGAATCTCTTCGGCGCAAACACCTGGCGGAACCGGGGCTCTACGACTTGGTGCCGATTTGGTAGGACGTCATTTCCCAAACAATCGAGTCTGGTTGAGCAACCCAACCTGGGCGAATCACGGCGCGATTTTTGCCGCGGCAGGTCTAAGAACCGAGGTATACACCTATCTTTCGGCAGATAAGACTTCGCTGGATTTTGACGGAATGATTCAATGCATCGAGCAGAACGGGCGTGCCGGAGATTTGATTTGCTTGCACGCGTGCTGCCACAACCCCACGGGAGTGGATCCAACGCTGGCTCAATGGAAACAAGTTTCAGAGCTATTAGCATCCAAAAAAATGATTCCTTTTGTAGATTTTGCCTACCAAGGGTTTGGTGATGGACTGGAGGAAGACACGGCTCCGCTCAAGGCATTGCTAGAGAACAATCCCGAGCTTTTTGTTTGCTCCTCTTTTTCGAAAAACTTCGGACTGTATTCCGAACGAGTCGGATGCTTGTCGATGGTATCCGCCGCCCCAAGCCAAAGGGCAGCGGCACTGAGCCAACTACAACTCGCGATTCGTTGTAACTACAGCAACCCACCTCGCCATGGCGCCACGATCGTATCGACCATCTTGAATGATCCCGATTTGAGAAAGGAATGGATTGCCGAGGTGGACCAAATGCGGCAACGCATATCCGAGATGCGTAGCCAATTCATCGAGGGTATGAAAAAAACGGGAATCGACCGAGACTTTTCTTTCTTGGCAGCTCAAAAGGGTATGTTTTCCTACAGCGGACTAAATGCCATGCAAGCCGACTGGCTCAAAAAGGAGCGAGGAATCTACATCGTTGGCACCGGTCGTTTAAACGTTGCGGGAATGGCTCCCAAAACCATGGACAGCTTATGCGCTGCGGTCGCGGATTGCATCAAATCGACATCGTAAATCCAAGCCAAGCGGGCGAACAGCCACTCTCGCGGGACAATGATCGACGCGAGGACCGCCTCCGCCTCGATTGCATCGTTCGCATTCGAGACGTCAGCAATTACAATTTACTTGGCCGATTTGGTACAATTACCAAATTATCCACGGTCTTAACTAACTAATAACGCGACCCATAACTTTCAGGCACCGCGAAATGTCCCATCCAGTTAAACGTAAGTTTTGGCAATTGAGTTTTGGTCTTTTCGTCATGACAGGTTCGTTGAGCGAATCACTTTTCGCCGACGAGTGGACTAACAGTGCCGGCACTAAGTCCATCTCCGGTGAATTTGTTAAGCTCGATGGGGTTAAACTCACGATTCGCAAAGAAGATGGCACCGAGGCAACCATCCCGCTTTATCTTCTGAATGATGCCAGCCGTCTAAAAGCACGTGCTCTCGCTAAAGGTGATAAGACGGGTGCGATGGCAGCGGACATGACCGATGCGCCGTTAAAGCCCATCGAGACCATGAGCTTGAGCGATGTCGAGACGAAATTGGCTTCGTTGAAAACAGCAGAAGAGTTTACCAAGTTTATCCAAGCAGAAACGGCCAAAGGCAACTACGTCATCCAATGGGATCAGTTTCCTCCGTCAATACAGGTCGATGCTGAGAATCTTGCTAAAGAAGCGATTGGCAAATTGGAGCAACCTGCTCTCGATGACATCCTCAAGTTCAAGAAGCTCGTTGTTGAAACCCTTAAAACCAAAAAGTCATATTTGCTTAATAGCAAAGAACTAGATCTGCCACCAGAGATAAAGCCGATGGTAGAACTGCTATACGACCCCGTGGTCGAGCTCGTTTCCGAAGCCATCCCAGACTCGTACTTCAAACTCGAAACACTTAAAAAGACAGAACTTAGAGACATTCTCACAACCGTCGTTTCCAATGTTGCACCGAGACTAGACAACATTTTCAACAAGCTCCCGCCCGGAATGAACCCCAAAGACGCTCTGACACAAATGGCTGATGCAGCCAAGTTCAATCAGATATCTGATACAGAAGCCGAAATAACAGTCGTCAATCCCTTGGGTGGTGAAATCACCCAATCTTTGGTGCGAGTCGAGAATAGATGGATAGAGAAAACCATGTTGGATAATATCAAAGCAGGTATTGAACAGGCGAAACCGACGGTCCAAGCTGTCGATTCCAAACAACTGACACGACAAATCCGCCAAGCCATTCTTGGAATGAATGCTGCATTTGCTGGTCTTGCAAATGCTGAATCACAGCAAGATGTCGATGACACCATCAAACTGTTTAAGGGCTTCATCCCGCAGAACCCAGGTGGGATGGGTATTCCTGGGTTAGCTCCCTAGTCCGTTGGCGAGAATGCCTTGCGCTAGCTGAGGGGACGCGGAATGGTATACTCTCCTTTCGACTGCATGCAAGCAACTCGCCTGTTCAATCGCAACCAGTTGAACAATCCTTAATGGCCTCAATTGATCCGTTCTCGTCTTGGAATGAAGTAGATGTCATCGCTAATCCCAATGCAGTTGTCGCGAATCATCATCAGCGAGATCAGCGACAACCAAGTAATCTATCTCAAAGAAATCGATGGTGAACGACAGTTTCCAATCTTGATCGGGATCTTTGAGGCTACGAGTATCGATCGTCGAGTCAAAGCAGCCGCTCGGCCTCCTCGGCCTCTCACTCATGATTTGGTAGTGAACGTTGCGGAGTCGCTGGGGGGCACGATAGAAAGCGTGATGATTTCAAGCTTGCAGGAACAAACGTATTTCGCCCAAATCCGAATTCGCCGGGGGGAAGAAATGATCGAAATTGACGCTCGCCCTTCTGACGCCATCGCAGTCGCGGTCACATTTCAACCGCCGCTTCCCATCTTCGTCGCCGAAGAAGTTCTCGAGAAAGCATTCGGAAAGCCTTAATGCAACCCAATAAAGAATCGACCGGTTTACCCAAGCGAATCCCGTTCAAGGTCGACATCGCTGGGATAATCGAGATCATGGGGACATCGCTTTACTCACACCCGAACACCCCCATTCGCGAGCTCCTGCAAAATGCCCACGATGCGATCATGCGGCGTCGGGCTCGAGATCTCTCCTACCAAGGAACGATACGAGTTACCCAAAACCCCTCAGAAAGCTCCTTGACCTTTGAGGATGACGGCATCGGGCTTTCGCCAAGTGAAGCCGAGGAGTATTTAGGAACGCTGGGGGTTGGTATCACTGGACTTATAAAAAAGGGGGCTAACGCCGAATCGAATGAAAGCACCTCTGTCGCCAACAGAAAGAGCGGTAGCAGTCTCATCGGCCAATTCGGCATTGGGCTCTTTTCTGGGTTCATGCTTGCTGATCGGATCGTTGTTGAGAGCTTGCGATTCGAAGGGGAACAAGCGATCCGTTGGGAAGCAGGTGCGGGGACAGATATTGAGCTTTCGGAATCGACAAAGACGGAGCCTGGTACTCGAGTTACTCTTCACTTGAAAGCGAATTACGGTGTCTTTGCAGACGATGAGGATTTAGTAGAAGAGAGCATAAAGCAGTATGCAGAGTTTTTGCCCATTCCCATCTACCTCAATGACTCTAAAGCGAGAGTTAATCTAATCCAGGCCGCTTGGTTAGAAGCAACGCCTGACGTCGAATCGATGGAGGAAGAATTAGTCTCTTACTTCGGAGAAACTCCTCTTGAGATTATACCGCTAGGTATTGAAACACCAGTTACTGTACGCGGAGTTCTATATGTCACGCCTCAGCGCACACCTGGATTTGCAGACGAAGCAACCATTGCGGTGAGCGTGAGACGAATGGTCATCTCTCGACATATCCGGGAGTTGCTACCCAGTTGGGCACCATTCTTGCGAGGAGTCCTGGAATTACCCGATTGCTCCCCCACATCCAACCGTGAGGATTTGGTACGCGATCATGCGTTCTTGGTAGTTTGCCAATCATTAGAGGATGCAATCTATCGCCATTTTGAAAGCTTGGCGATCAAAAGCCCTGCACGATGGCAATCGATTCTTCAGTGGCACAGATACACGTTTGCGGGCATGGCGATCTATGATCCCCGCTTGCGCGAGCTACTCAAAAACACCTACAAATTCTTGACCTCTCATGGCGAACTCACCCTTCAAGAAATTCTCACTCGCAGCGGTGCCGATACGCTCGTCGAACAAGAGGCCGACTATGTCATTTGGTACAACGCCGATAGGCGTCAAGAAGTTTGGCTTAACGAGTTTTTCTCAACGGCGAGCATCCCCTGCGTTCACACTTTAAGAAGCTTTGAAGAGACACTGCTCGCAGCCATGATAAGCGATGCTCCCGATGCGAAGGTCGAGTTGCGTCCCGCCAGCCCCTCATCCCAGAATTTTACAGAATCGATCCTGGGCATACGAGGCAAACGACAAGCGGGCAGCGAGTGGCAAGAATTCCTCGACAAGTTACAGGTCAATGTATTTTTGGCGGACTCCTCAACTAGCCCACCAATTTTGGCCTTCGTTAACGAAAGATTTGAATTGTCGAAGAGCTTCGATGAAATCAAAGAGAACGGAGATCTACCAAAAGGCTTTGAGCGAATTATTCAGCAGCACTTTGATCGAAACCCAATCGGTAAGAACGAAGTCATCCTCAATACTCATCATCGAATCGTTAGCAAGGCGATCAAGCAAGGGGTCAATTCCCCGATGGCCAATGTGTTGCGTGTCCTCGTGGCAGCTTCTCTCACCAAAGCGGGTGCAAAACTGGAAAGCGAGGCACTCGCCTATCAAGCAACCGATCTTGCGAATATCGCTGACGCATTAGATTCTTAGGTTAGTTAAGCTGGGGCCCATGCCAAACTAGTCATTCAACCTAGTCGTGGTCATTGGCCGAACCAGAATCGCTTGTATCGGAGCGAGCTGGTTCATGCCGAAACGACATCGCCCACTCTCGAAGATGTCGAGCGGTATTATATGCAACGTTTAAGGCTCGCGAGGACCATCTTGGGTTCGAAATGATCCATCGCTCCTGAACCAGCGGCTTCGCGCCCAGACGTGATTTATACGCCTCGTCACCACGCATCAAATCAACCGCAACACACCCCATGTTGGCGGCGTATTGAATACCTAATAAATTTGTAAACCAACCCAGACGCATCTCGGAAAACTGAGGCTTCATCCCAGTAACATAAATGGAAAGAACGCTGTTTCGCACAAAACCGATCAGCCCAGCACCAGGGACCCCACCCACCAGGGCACGAACGATTACCACAGATCGATTCAGTCGTTCGCTTGGGATATCACACCAATGAGAGTTGATCGTATGACATAGGAAACTGTGGAACTCAGAGTTTGCGAAACATCCCGACTCGCCAGCCAATTCCCACCTAGCTTGGTGAGCGTTTTCCACATCGGCTAAGAATTGAAGAGCATCGTGTCTATTTGAGGCCACTTGAAAGGAACAATCCTCGGCAAGTTGCTCTTTGGCTTTTTTATACATCCGTCGGACTCGTTTGCTCACCGAGGCCAGATATCCTTCGAATCCATCCGCAAGCGGAATAACCCAATTGCTTGGGCTAGCACGCCGCTCCCAATGGACGAGTGAATTGTTTGCCAAGCGTTTTGCAAAATGATTCATTGCGTGATCATCACTGCGAACACCATCCAGATCCAAATGATCCCAGCGTTGCTCTGGCGACGATGTCTGAAGCAAGTGGTCTGCAAATGCGATACCCGCTTCTGCACTGTCTTCAGGGTTCGAAAGAATCCCCATCCGATCTGAGCATGCACGCCCGCTTCCCAGGAAACAAAACGTATCCCCTTGAAAAAGACAACACTTACGAAGTAATGGGAGAATGGCAACGGCTCGACCATCGCGCTTAGCTAGAAAAATGCGTAACTCATTAAAATTGCCATAAACATTCCACCATGCGTTTAGCCATCTATATCCGCGCGTGAGAATTCCATCGTCTAAGGCATTCCAAGACTCTTCCAGTTCTCTCCATTGAGATGGCTGACTTATGAGACTGATTTGAAGCATGGACCTTTTCTAAACTGTGTGTTAGCTGCCTAATGGCACAGAAACGAGCGGAATCGATTTAAAAACGGAAACGCCTCCTGCCTTTTCTACTTAACGTTAAAACGTAAATCCAAACCAATGCGTAGCCGTGGCACTTCGGATAATTTTTCGCCCTCTTCCCGATTCGCCTCGATACATTTATCCCAAGAGCTATAACCCGCGCAATCGGAATCGCCTAAAATGGGCTAAGCGTTCGTTAGCGGTTTATCGTGCCCATAGGTTCCTTTACCGAGCACAACATGAATAGAATTTTCAGATATGAGCTTAAGTCGGCGAGCTTAGTATGCGTTGTTGCGTTGTTCGTCGGTTTAGGTTGTACCTCTCCCGCTCTATTGGTTGCTCAGACACCACGAGATACTACCCCACTCGCGGCAGCCGAACAAAATTGGGTTGGATGGATTGAATCCTCCGAATCCCATTTGAGATGGATCGTTAAATTTCGCAAGCAGGCAGAAAGATGGACCGGTTCGATTCAGGTGCCGGACCGCTTAGATTCGCCCCCAATCGCTCTCTCTAAGCTAATCGTTTCCGATTCAAGCGTTAGCTTCACTTGGCAGCCCATCAATGAAAAGCAAGAAGCATCCTTTGTAGGAAACTTGGAACCCAATAACATTCTCAAGGGGCTCATCCTGCAGGGGGATAAGTCGATTTTTTCTCAATTAAAGCAAGTCGATCAAATCAGCGAAGAGTCAAGCGATACACTCGGGGCTGATATCGTATGGACAGATCAACCTCGTTCGCGCGCCAAGATACTACCTTACGACCTGCGATTACGCATTTACTCCAGCGGTCTTTTTTTCGATGGGTCGGATCGAATACTTCTTGATTCGAGGAGTAGCAATGTGCTCGGAGCTCCAGTAAAGTTGTTGCAATCTGAAGGTTCTAAGTGGAGCTTTCAAATCCCGTCCCTGAAGGTGGAGTATGTCGCTGAACTCGACTCATCCGGTGACATCCTAACCGGTTTTTTGACAGGCAACTCGAATTCAAAAGCACTCCAACTATACAATTGGACTGCGGAAACAAAAAAGCCGTCGAGTGAGTCCGACAAAAAAGCTAGATCGGACGAATCAGGCAAAAAGGAGACTGATGCCAAATCGCCTCCAAATACAAAACCAGATAACTCAAAGTCCCAAAATGAGAAACCGAAGCCAGATTCGGTCAAGTTCCAATGGAACACAGAGAATGCACCGTTGCGAGTATCAAAAGATGGCGAGGATGAATTCCTGCTTTCTGTAGCCTCAACTGGAAATCGATCTAAAGCCGCTCCCCTCACTCACCAGCTTGGATGTACGCTCAAACTCCCGCTTTCGGAAGATGGTAAGAAGTTTCCGTTAGCAATCATCGCCTCGACATTTGATGCACAGGAACGAGACGGAATCGTTGGAGAGTCAAGAATCTATAAACAGCTTGCGTTATCTCTCGCAGAAAAAGGGGTCGCCTCGATTCGATTTGATGATCGTGGAACCGGCAACAGCTCTCCTGCTTCCTCCGACTATGGAGTCCAGGAAGCGATCGCAGATCTTAAAGCAGTTCTCGATTACGCGAAAGGAATCCCGGAAGTTGATAAGACTAAAATCGGTTTTATTGGCCATGGATTCGGAGCCACGCTCGCGACCAAATTGGCGACGCTAGATTCCTCCGTTGCATTTTTGATTTGTCTAGCCCCACCAGGATTGGATGGAAGTCGCTTACTCCTCGCCGAATCACAGAAGACTTCAGAGCTTGAGAAACTCGATGATGCGAGCCTAACTTTATTGATAGATCTACAGAGGGATCTTCATGCCCTGGCACAAAAGCCACCCACCAAAGAAGGCCGCATGGCCTTGGAATTTGACGATTTGCTTCGAACGTATTGGCCTCGTTTAGAAGCCTCAATCATTAATTCGACCATCGGAAATGCTGAAATTCACCAATCACCTGAGCAACTAAAATTAGCGATCGAGGAAAAGCTACGAAGCGACTTAGCCGGATTGAGAACCAAATTCAATCAAGAGTTCCTTAAGAGCGATCCTTCATCGAACTGGATGATGCTACAAACCCCAACGCTCGCGATATGGGGTAGTAAAGATGTACAGGTTGACGCACAATCGAATCTCGAAGTCTTGAAACAAGCAGTACGTAGAAATCCCAGAAACCGGGTTACTTGGCTGATGCTACCCAACCTAAATCACTTGCTCCAGGAATGCGAAACCGGACTTCCGAGTGAGTACCAAGAACTGCGTACGGGAGTGGCTTTGAGTGCAATCGATGCCATTACGAAATGGTTAAAAGAACAACGAATAACCCTTAAGTAGCAACGATTTGTTAATTGGAAATGATGCGAGAACCGAGATGGAAATCAACCTAAAAGGGCATACTGCAGTCGTGACAGGTGGCACCCAAGGTGTCGGCGCTGCCATTTCGATGAGCCTAGCTAAAGCCGGGGCAAATGTAATCCTACATGGCTTAAGAGAAGACCAACATGCAATAGCGACAACAGAAGCATGTAGAGCTTTTGGCGTCCACGTCCGAAATCTTTACTTTGATCTGCAGAATCCGATTTCCGAGGTGGTTTCGGAATTCAGTAATGTTTGTCTTCGTCCAGACCAGCCAACGCCGACACTGCTCGTCAATAACGCAGGAATCTTTATTGATCATCCATTCTTGGAGATGGATGAGGAAACCTTTTCACGAACGTTTCACCTCAACGTTTCCGTCGGCTATTTTTTGACTCAACTGTTTGCTCGCCACTGGGTTTCGAACAGAATCGAGGGACGGGTTCTGTTCACCGGATCTATCAACGGGATGCTTGCGGAGCCGAATCACACAGCATACGACGCATCTAAAGCAGCCGTATCAGGAATGGTCCGCTCACTGTGCGTCGCGCTGGCGCCGAACCGAATACGGATCAATTCCATGGCGCCAGGGCTCGTAAGAACACCCCTTACCAACCAGATCCTTAACGAGGACCCTCAAGCACTAGCCTGGATGCAATTGCATACGCCCAATGGTCAGGTCCCAGACGCTCACGTTTGTGGCCCCATGGCCGCGTTTCTACTTAGCGACCTGGCTAACCACATTCACGGGCAGACAATTTATGTGGATGGCGGAATGAGCGCTTGGCAGCAGCCAGATTTACCACAACACCTTAGAATCAAGGGGTAGCGCCTCGCCAGTAAAGTGGTAGCGCCTCGCCAGCAAAATAGCGCAAACGTCCGGAATAATGACGAGCGCGTCGTCAGAATTAGGCAAAGGAGGCGAGGCGAACCGGGCAACCAACGTCGCGCGGTACAAAACATATGGTATACTCTCGGCGGCTTTGTCATAACCGTTACGCAAATCGTCTAGCAATTTCCCATTGTATCCCATTGATTAGAACTGAATCCCATGAGTTTGGACTGGCAGTCACTCGCGAATATCATAAAAACCCACCAACGTTTCGTCCTCACGAGTCACATTCGGCCTGACTGCGATGCCTTGGGCAGCGAATTAGGAATGGCTGGAATCTTGGAGGCCTTGGGAAAACAGGTCACCATCATTAACGGTCACCCTACTCCTCCCAGTTTGGAGTTTCTCGATCCGAGTGGAAAGATCTTGGTGGTCGATCACACCATTGCTCCAGAGAAAATCTCGGGAGACTGTTTGATTGTGCTAGATACCAGCGCGTGGGCACAGCTTGGACCGATGGCAGAGACTTTGAGAAAATTTACCGGTACAAAAGTCGTTATCGATCACCATGTCGGCGAAGATGATTTAGGCACTCAGTTTTTTAAAGACACCAGTGCTGAGGCAACGGGTCATCTCGTTGCGAAACTCGCTAAGTACATGAACATCCCCATTTCTAGGTATATGGCCAATGCACTATATGCCGCCATTGCAACCGACACAGGTTGGTTTCGATTTCAGTCTACAACCTCGGAGACCTATCGAGTCATCGGGGATTTGGTGGATTCCGGTGCATCGCCCAGTGCGATTTATGGTGATCTGTATGAACGCGACACCATCGGCCGAGTTCGGCTCAGAGGCCGAATTCTTTCGCGTGCCCAAGTAGAATGCAATGGGCAGCTCGTTCACACATTCGTGAGAAAAGAGGATTTCGTTGAGTCTGGTGCCCATCCCAGCGACACGGAAGACGCGATAAATCTCACCCTTGCTATCGAAGGGACCAAAGTTGCCGTCATATTGATCGAACAAATGCGAGGGGGATTCAAAGTGAGTTTCCGTTCGCGTTGTCATGTTGATTGCAACGAGCTAGCCCGAATGTTTGGTGGCGGTGGCCACAGAGCGGCGGCTGGTGCATTTGTCGAAGCGGAGTTTGTCGAAATTCAATCCAAGGTATTGCAAGCAGCTCGCAACGCATTAGCCAACAAACCACCAATTTCCTAGGCTCAGCGAATTCTTAGGTTTTCCAAAGTAGCCTAGCGATACTGAGAGTAAACGATTGTGACCATAACTCGTCGCCCGCGAGATAGAAAGCAGCGCGGCCACCCGTCAATGACGGGCTTGTTGCGATAAGGGGTTTGTAACAAAGACTCCTTAGTTCTAGCGGGTGCTGTTCCACTGACAAAGCCATTCATCCTGCGACTTACCAACCTATTGTGTCCGACCGGAACAGTGCTTTTTCGTTCAAACTGCCCTCACTAAATTTTGCTGTATCGTTTGTAGCGAATACAAGAGCATCTTTGCGCAGGGCAACCGCATCAAGTCTGCAAGAAGTGATTATTACCACGGGGCTTGCCAAAGAAAATGCTAGCAGCGATAGATTTGTTATCTTGATCTCTCGCGTTTCCCGGAGTCCATGGAATGGTAGCAAAAATAGGCTTGGCTGAATGCATGGCGGCTGTTGAAGATCCACGTGTGGATCGAACTAAGGCCCACGAACTAGTTGATATCCTTGTTTTGTCCGTTCTCGCCGTCTTGTGTGGAGCCGATGGTTGGGAAGACATCGAATTATTCGGCAAGATTCGATTGTCCTGGCTTCGGAAGTTCATCAAGCTCCACAACGGTGTCCCTTCTCATGATACGATCAGCCGTGTTTTTCGCGTCATCAATCCAAGTGCTTTTCACGACGCGTTCTTAGCTTGGGTAAACGGCTTAGGCCTTACCAACGAAGGCCTCAATGTGATCGCCATCGATGGCAAATCGCTGCGGCGTTCGCACGACAAAAAGCACGGTAAGAATATGTTGCACAGCGTTGCTGCCTGGAGTACCGCCAACAAACTTGTTTTGGGTGTCCAATCGGTCGATCAAAAATCGAATGAAATTACGGCGATCCCCGAGCTTCTCAAGAATCTTGAGCTT